>Ga0153924_1000318_pt1 | contig 31229 bp, 33 predicted proteins | sample TSNJ008MetaG_FD_104709 | JGI IMG/M metagenome (GOLD analysis project Ga0153924, IMG submission 104709) | Attine ant fungus gardens microbial communities from New Jersey, USA - TSNJ008 MetaG | ecosystem: Host-associated > Fungi > Mycelium > Unclassified | place: USA: New Jersey, Wharton State...
AGCGGCCAAGGCAAACTAGTCTACGGAAAATCCGACAAGTATTGGGTGCCGATGTATGTGACGGTCGATGCCAAGGTCGACGGGAAACCGGCACGCGAGCGCATCGTCTGGAGTGACTATCGCTTTCCGCCGGCACTTCCGGCCTCGACGTTCGTTGCGCCCAAGCCCCTGCCGCGCGCGTCGCTACCACCGGTTTGAGGCGAAGCCTTTCGTTCATTCTTCCGCTCGCGCTGTATTTAGGGAGCGCGTATCGCGACGTAATGTACTGGGACATTGGCGAGATGGACACCGTGCCGTACATCCTCGGAATCGCGCACTCGCCGGGATATCCGCTCTATACGCTCCTCGGTTGGGTATTTACGCACGTCGTGCCGTTCGGGACGGTTGCGTGGCGCATGAGCTGCCTCAGTGCGCTCGCAATGGCGGGCGCAGCCTGGTTCGTCGCGCAGATCGTGATCGATGCGAACGGCGATGAGGTTGCGGGCCTGTGCGCTGCCCTACTTTTCGCTGCCGGTGAGGACGCGTGGGCGCACGGTACGCGCGCCGAGCCGCATGCGTTGGTGACGCTGGCGTACGCAGCGCTGCTGTGTTACGTGCTGCGCTGGTATCGCACCGGGCGTGCGCGCGACCTCTACGTAACGGCGCTCGTGTTCGGTTTGGGCGTTGCGGTGCATCCCGTCGTCGCTTGCGCGCTGCCGGGCATTCTGGCCGCGATCGTTGCGCGCGCGCACGAGACAAACCCTCGCGTCCTGCGCCGGGCTGCGATCGTCGCGTGTGCGAGCGCCGCGGCGTGGTTCGTCTATTTGCCGCTGCGCAGTGCATACGTGAATGCCGAGCATCTCGATCCGCCGGCCCAATTGGGCGTAGTCGGTGGCGCGTTCTGGAATGACGGCGACCCGGTGTTGGCGGGAAATTTCGTCGCCCTGGTAACCGGCGGAGAGGTCCGTTTGAACGGCGCGCATTTGGGCTACAGCGGCGACGCATTCGACCGCGGCCTCGTGCGTTTCGTGCAGCTCGCTCTACGTGAATCGACCATTGCCGGTTTCGTGCTCGTGCTGGCGGGAGCGATCGTCATCTTCCGTCGCAGCATTGGGTGGGGGATCGTGGCCTTCGCGACGTGTGCGCCAAGCGCGCTCTTTGCCTGCGGCTTCGCTGCCGAGTCCGACGTCGACCGCTATTTTCTGCCGCTCTTCGTCTTGCTCGCGGTTGCATCGGGAGAAGCGATCGCGAGCGTTCGCACCGTTCTTGCGCGCCGGACGATCGTAGGCGCTACGGCGCTGATCGTAGCCTATCTCGTGCTCTCGCAACCGCACTTCTTCGCACAGCCGCATGACGACCGCGCTGCCCGCGAGGGTGCCGAGATCCTCCGTGCGACGCCGGCCAACGCGATCGTGATCTCGACATGGGTTATCGCACCGGTTTTGGCTTACGATGACTATGTGCTGCATACGACCGGCAACCGCGTGGTGATCCCGGCGTGGTACGGCGACGAGGAAGATCGCATTCCGGATTGGGAATCGCAGCGGCCGCTGTTCGTTGCGGGAACGCCGCAAGGAAGCGTCGCGGGACATCACCTCGAACGTATGCCCACGCGCACCGCGCTCTATCGCGTGGTGCGGGATCAATAACACGTGAAGATCAAACCTTCGATCGTCGCCGGTCTGACCGCGTTCGCGATCGTTGCGATCCTGGCGCACGGCCGTTCGTCGCCGTACAACAATTACGTGCTGCTGGCGCAAGCCATGCTGCACGGACACACCGCGATCAACTGGCCGGGAAACTACATCGACGCGCTGCCATATAACGGGCAGTACTACGTCATCGAGGGTCCGATGCCGGCGGTGTTGCTGTTGCCGTTCGTAGCGATCTTCGGAACCTTCAATCAAACCCTGCTCGCAATGGTGCTGTGCGCGATCGCGACCGGTGCGGCGTTCGAGCTCGGCGAGCGGTTCGGCGTTTCGCGTGCCGCCAACGTGTGGATTTGTGCCTTCTTACTGGCTGGAACGGATTTGCTGTGGTGCGCAATGCTGGGCGACGTGTGGTTCATCGCGCACGTGAGCGCCGTGTGCTTCACGCTGCTTGCGCTCGTGGAGCTTGCCGGAGCGAGGCGGGGGTGGCTGGTCGGCATTTGGGCCGGATGCGCGCTGTTTTCGCGATTCGACTTGGTGCTGGCGGTGCCGGTGTATGCGTATCTTCTGCGCGATCGCGAACAATTGCGCTCGCTCGCGTCGGTGCTTGTGCCGATTGCGCTGCTGTGGATCGGCTACAATCTTGCGCGCTGGGGCACGTGGTACGACATCGGATACGCAATGTGGTATCACCAGGATCAGGCTGGCATGCCGACCGGATCGCCTTTTAGAGTGCAGTATTTTCCCTACGAGTTGTGGTCGTTTTTCGTGCAAGCGCCGCAGCGCATCGCGTCGTACCCGTGGCTCGTACCCTCGATCAGCGGCGTCGCGCTCACGTGGACCTCGCCCGCACTCGTGTTCGCGTTCTTCGCGCGTAAGCCGCTGCGTTGGGTAGTGCCGCTGTGGGTTGCGGTGCTGCTCTGTGCCGCGCCGAACTTTGCCTACTACGTCAACGGCTTCGCGCAGTTCGGGATGCGGCACGCGCTGGATTTCGAGCCGTTTCTCGTCGCGCTAATGCTCTTGGCGGCGCAAGAAAAACTGCCGCGATGGAGCATGGCGCTGATCGCCTATTCCATCGCGGTGGGACTATGGGGTAGCTGGTTCTGGAATACCTTCGTTCGACCGTAGCGCATTTGTCATCCCGAGCGTAGGCGCGAAGCGCCGTAGTCAGGGACGCCTGCTCACTCTTGCGACGCTACGGTTTCGCCGATCCCTCGACTTCGCTTCGCTACGCTCGGGATGACAAAAAGCGTTAGCGCGTTGCGTGAATGGTCATGGGCAGGCCACTGATTTGCGGGCGCTTGCCATTGGGCGGCGGCTGTGGCGGCGCGACGGCGTTTGCGTCGGTCAGGTAGCGATGTGCGAGCGCCCACGCAATGTAGTCGTTGTAGGATTCCACTTCGTTTTGGATCGTAAAGCACCGCGCGATCCAAATCGGCACGCTGATGAAGAGTCCGATGCATGAGAAGAGCGCGACCGTCATCCAGAATCCGCGCCTCCAATCGCCGCCCATGTAATAGGCTTCACCGCCGATAATGCCCAGGAAGTAGGTGAGCACCATTGCGACGATGGGGTCCTTGGCATAGCGCTCGTACTCGTAGGCGTAAGCACCCTGCGCCTCCGGTCGTACGTAGGCGAGCAGCATTTGGGCGTACGGCGTCATGGTCTTTGTCCTCCACCTCTCTCTACGCGCGCTGCCCGGCGGTGTTTCAGGCCAGGGAGGCGTAAGCGGAGCTCAGCTCCTGTGGATCGGTGGCGGGCGGCGCGCAGGTGGTGCCTTTGCAAACGTATGCCGCAGTTGCCGGACCCGCTTCGCTCGACGCCGTGACGAACGGCGAGGGCAATAGCCGCGCCGCACGCCGAAGCTCCGCGTTCCGCTCGAGATCGCCGGCGACGCGGACTGTGACCTCGGGTTCGAGGAACCGCGCCACCGCGCGAACCCACGTCGCGCCGAAGCTCGAAGCGCCGCGAAACGAGCCGCCGTAGAGCCGCAGCGTGCGCTCTGCCACGTCGCGATAGGCCGGCTCGTGAAGGATCGAGCCAAGGCGCAGAACGTTCTCGGCCATCACGCCGTTGTCGACAATCGGACGATCCGGCACCTCCAGCCGCCCAAGCGGCTCGACCTGCGCGTCGACGAATCCACCGTCCGGAGCGCCTAGCGCGGCGATCGTTGCGTCGGCGTGCTCTCGCGCTCGCTCGAGCAGCCTAGGCTCGCCGCTGATTTCGTAGGCATCTAGGAGCGCTCGCAGATAGGCGGCCTGATCGCCGAGCAACCCGCGGATGCGCGGCTCTTCTCCCGGTGCGAGCACGTGGAAGAGCAGGCCGTCTCGATCGCGCAAACGCTCGTGCATGCCATCCAAGGTGAAGAGCGCCTCGTCAACGACTGCGCGCTCGCGTAGCGCGAGGCCGCACCAGGCAAATGCGCCCGCAAGAGCGGCGGTCCAATTCGAATACGAGCGGCGATCGACGAACGGCGCTTCACGCCTGCGCCGCTCGGCGAGATCCAGCGCGTAGTACTCCTCATCCGCGTCTTGACTGCCCGCGAAGAAGCCGGTGCCCGGATCGCGCAGCACGCTGCGAACGTAGTCGAGCGTGCGGGTAAGATCCTTGCGCACGATATCGGACGGTGCCCACAAATACAGCTGCGCGAGCACACGCAAAAGCCCGGCGTGGTCGTCGGCCATTTTCTCGAAATGCGGAACCGTCCAATCCCGCGTGGTTGAATAGCGGAAGAAACCGCCTTCGACGTGATCGTACATGCCGCCGTGCGCCATCGCCTGCATCGAGCGCGAAACGATTTCGTAGAGTTTGGGATCGCTGGTGCGGCGCCACTGTGAGAGCAAGAATTCGTAGACTTCGGGCTGAGGAAACTTCGGTGCTTCATTGAATCCGGCGAATTCCTCGTCGTAACTGCTGCAGATCCCTTGCGTGAATTCATCGACGATCTCGGCACGCAAAGCGCTCGCCGGCGCGAGCTGATAGTTCACGCCGGCCGAGCGCAGCTCGGCAACCTTGCGCTCAATCTCGGGCTTGCGCTCGTCGTAAAAGGACGCGACCTCGTCAAGCGCGCGCAGCATGTGCTCGGGCGGAAGGTACGTCGCGCCGGTGAGAACCGTGCCTTCGGGCGTCAGAAAGGCCGTGGTCGGCCAGCCGCCCATGTTGTAGCGCGCGTTGACGTCGGGCCGTTCGTCGTTGTCCACGCGCACGGGGACGTAGTGCTCCCTAATCGCATTGATGACGCCCGTGTCGGAGTACGTGGTTTCATCCATGACGTGACACCAATGGCACCACACGGCCGAAATCGCGAGCAGGATCGGCTTGTCTTCGCGCCGCGCGCGCTCGAACGCTCGATCGCCCCAGGGCTCCCAAGAAATCTCCCCGGCCCGGTTAGGACGTGGCGAGAAGTGAAAGTCAGTCGTCATCTTCGTAAGCTCCGCGCAGGTACGAACTCAGGTAAAACACCGCCACAAGCACGAACGCCGCCCCCAACCAAATCGTTGCGCCGCTGCTAGGCCACCACCGGCCCGTAGCGAAAAATCCCAGGGAAAAGGCAAGTGCCACAGCTGCGTAGGCGCGGTGTGTACGCGGGGTCATTCCATACACCTGCGCATCGTAAAAACCGCCCGGGCCGCGACTGCGCAGGTAAGCGGCAGCCGCAAGCAGCAGCGATGCGATTGCGCCGGCCAGATCCCAGCTCATGGGGTGTCTCGTTCGGTGGACGCGGGTCGTGCGCATGCGCGCGGGGGGAAGCGGTTGCAAGGACGCCGGGCGGCATTGATCGGACTAGTCATCATCGTTGCGGCTGCGGTCGCAGTTGCGCTCATTGCCGGTGCTTTCGGAATTGCGCGCTAACGTCGAGGGTAAAGAGGTTCTGCATGCTCTGGATAGTCATCGTCGTTTTGGTCCTCTTTTGGTTGTTCGGCTTCTGGTATCACCTTTTCGGTGACATGATCCACATCGTGCTTCTCGTTGCGGTCGTGCTCATGCTGGTCAGTCTCTTGCGCGGGCGCACCGGACCGACCTAGACCGGCCTGGTTTACACCAATGCCGCGCGCTCTCGAGGTCTACAATCGCAAACGCGATTTCAAGGCGACGCCGGAACCGAGCGGCAAGCGCGCGCGTGGCGGCAAACGCCTTCGTTTCGTCATTCAAAAGCATCGCGCGACGCGTCTGCATTACGATTTCCGCTTGGAGGCCGGCGGCGCTATGCCGTCTTGGGCCGTGCCCAAGGGCCCGACACTGGTGGCGGGCGAGCGGCGTCTCGCCATGCACGTCGAGGATCATCCGCTCGATTACCGCACGTTCGAAGGCGTGATTCCGAGAGGCCAATACGGCGCGGGCGAAGTCATCGTGTGGGACGAGGGTTGGTACGAATTGGCGGAAGGAACCAATCCAACGCGCGAGATCGAGAACGGCAAGATCAAGTTCATTCTTCACGGCAAGAAAATGCGCGGCATGTTCACGCTGGTGAAGATCAAGCCGAAGGAGGGCGAGAGCGGCGATCCGTGGCTGTTGCTCAAAGATCACGACGACGAGGAGCGCAAGAGTTACGATATCGACGACTATCCCGAATCCGTAAAGACCGGCAAGAAGATCGAAGCTTACCGCGATAACGCGGCGACTCGGCGCGATCCTCCGGCCGATCCGGTTCCCAAGCTGAAATCAGTAATGCTTGCCACGGTCGTCGACGAGCCGTTCGATAGCGACGAGTGGATCTTCGAGCTCAAATGGGACGGCTATCGCGCGATTTGCACGGTCGACGCGGCGCACAGATTGACACTCGTCTCGCGCAATGGCCTCGACCTGTTGCAGCGCTTTCCCGATCTGGCGGAGCTTTCGCACGCATTCGCGCGCGTTCCGATCGTCGTCGACGGTGAAATTTGCAGTCTCGATGCGAAAGGCCGATCGGATTTTCAGCGCCTGCAGGAATACGGCGAGAAAGGCTACCCGCTTACGTACGTGGCGTTCGACGTGATTTACGCAAAGGGACACGACCTGCGCAAAACGGCCGTCGAAGAGCGCAAGGCCATGCTCGAGGAGGTCATCGCCGACGACGCCATGGTGATGTATTCCAAGCATGTCGTCGCGAAGGGCAAAGCACTCTTTGCGCAAGCGAAGCGCGCGCATCTCGAAGGCATCGTCGGTAAGAAACGCGGCTCGCTCTACCAAGAGCGGCGCTCCCGTGAGTGGGTAAAGATCAAAGCGCAGAACGAGGAAGAGTTCGTCGTCGGCGGTTGGACTGACCCGCGCGGCAGCCGCAAGGGCTTTGGCGCGCTGCTCCTCGGTGCGTTCGTGGGAAAAAAGCTGCGTTACGTCGGTTCGGTCGGCACAGGCTTTTCGGTGAAGACGCTGGCGGAGATTCACAAACAACTGCGCGCGCTCAAGCGCAGCGCGTCGCCCTTCGATGGAGAAGTGGAGCCCGCCAATCCGCATTGGGTCAAGCCGGAGCTGGTTGCGATGGTGCGTTTTACCGAGAAGACGCGCGAGGGGCTGTTGCGCCAGCCGGCGTTTCTTGGGTTACGCGTCGATAAACCGGCGCGCGAGGTGACGTTCGAGGCGGGAGACGATCGTGGCTAGCGTTCGAACCGACGTGCGAGTCGGGAAACGTACGCTTTCCGTTTCAAATCTCGATAAGATACTGTACCCGCGCGACGGATACACCAAAGGCGATCTCATCGAATACTACCGCGGCGTTGCGCAAGTGATGCTGCCGCACCTGCGCGACCGGCCGCTCACCCTGCAGCGCTATCCCGACGGCATCGATGCGCAGTCGTTCTTCGAAAAAGGCCGCCCCAAAGGACTACCGGAGTGGGTACAGACCGTCACAATAACGAGCCCGGAAGGGCGGCGCGCGCACACGACCTATTTGGTGTGTAACGACGAAGCAACGCTGGCCTACGTAGCAAACCTTGCCTCGATCGTCCTGCATGTCTGGACGTCGAAAACCAAGGCGATCGAACACCCGGACTTCGTCTTCTTCGATTTGGATCCGGGTGAACGATGCACGATCAAAACGATCGCAACGGTTGCACTCGCTTTGCGCGACGTGCTCGAGGCAATCAAGGTCGAGCCGCTCGTGAAGACGTCGGGCGGGCACGGCTTGCACGTGGTGATTCCGCTCGCCGCGGGCTATTCGTACGATGACGTGAAGGTATTCGCCGAGGCCGTCGCGCGGCATCTCGCACAGGAGCAGCGCGAGCTGGTGACGCTGGAACGAGCGCTCGCGCGCCGCGACGGGAGCGCGGTGTATTTCGACTACCTGCAAGTCGGACGCGGAAAGACGATCGTGGCTCCCTATTCCGCGCGCGCTCGGGACGGGGCACCGGTGTCGACGCCGCTCGATTGGAGTGAAGTCGAGGCCTTCGCTCGTAAGCGCAGCGGCGTTCCGAGCGAGGTCTTTGCCGCATTCACAATGCGCTCGATACGCGCGCGTATCGAGCGCGACGGAGATCTCTGGGGTGCCAACGCCTGGCACCCGCAACGCCTACCCGACCACAACACATAGTGGTTTGAAGCGCAACCGCGCTACGAGATGTTGTTCAGCGTGCGCGCGCTTGCCATCGCAGGGTACACTACCTATGCTATGGCTCATCCAATATGGTCCGGGGCAATCAACTTCGGGTTGGTTACGATACCGGTCAAGCTTTTTACCGCAGTCCGCACCGATGAACTCTCGTTCAACATGCTGCACGCCAAGGACGAAGGGCGCATCAAGTACGAGCGTCTCTGCTCGGTCGACGGAAAGCCCGTGCCTTGGGACGAGATCGTCAAGGGATACGAGTACGAAAAGGGTCAGTATGTCGTTCTAACCGACGAGGACTTCAAGAAAGTCAACCCAGAGGCGACGCAATCCGTCGACATCCTGGAGTTCGTCGATCTCGACACGATCAACCCCATGTTCTTCGATAAGCCCTATTATCTCGAGCCCAGTAAGCAAGGCCGGCATGCTTATGCGCTTCTGCGCGAGGCGCTGAACGAATCAGGGAAAGTTGCGATCGCACGCGTGGTGATCCGCACGAAAGAATACATTGCCGCGGTGAAGCCGATCGGCGACGCTCTCGTGCTCGAACTGATGCATTGGGCGAACGAGATCGTTGAAACCTCGACGCTCGAGCTGCCGCAAAAAGAAGCGCTGCCCGAAGCCGAAAAGAAGATGGCACGCATGCTGATCGACACCATGAGCATCGAAGGCTTCGAGCCGGAGAAATTCAAGAACCGCTATCACGACGAGCTGCTCGAGATGATCGAAGCTCGCGCGCAAGGCAGGGAACTGCCCAAGGCGAAAAAGCCAGCCGCGCCGCGTTCGAAGGTTGTCAACCTCATGGACGTCCTCGCGCAATCGCTCGAGGAGAGCAAGAAGCGCCGTGCTTCGTCAAACGGCCACCCCGCGTCAAACGACAAGCCTACGAAAAAATCTGCTACGACTCGACGGAAGAAATCAGCCGCATAGTACCAGCCGCGTAATAAGGAGACTCGCATGCGTCCCGCATTGGCAGCCTTCATTATCCTGGCCCTAGCGATACTCGGTTCCGGAAGTCCCGCGCAAGCGCAGCGTGCGAATTGGCCGGCCGGCAGTTGGCAGGCCAGCTGCCGAAGCGCAAACGTGGCCGGGCAAGTCTTTACTGCGGAATGCCAATCCGACAACGGATCGTGGCGTCGGTCTTCGATCAGTCTCAACATGTGCCCGGGACGTCTGGTCGGCAATCGGAACGGCACGCTGTTCTGTGAGGGCGGCGGCGGAAACATCGGCAATCTGCCCGGCGGGTCGTGGCGCGCGAGCTGCCAGAACGGACGCATGAACGGCAATGTCGTCTCTGCGTCGTGCAGCACCGGCAGCGGTTATCGTCAGACGTCGTTTTCGATGCGGAATTGCCCCGGTTGGGCACTCGGCAATGCGAACGGAAATCTGTTCTGCGAGAGCGGAAACGGCGGCGGTAACTGGAACCGGCCGGGACACTTCCCCGGCGGAAGCTGGCAGAACAGTTGCGGAAACGCGCGGCTGCAGGGTCACATGTTCAGCGCACAGTGCAGCACCGGCAGCGGCTATCGAGCAACCACCTTCGACCTGCGCGCATGTCCGTCACGGTTGCTGGGCAATCGCAACGGCTTCTTATTTTGCGAGCGCTAGCTCCCGCCAAACATGTCGCGGAGGATAGATCCGGCGACGGCGCCACCGATGCCGCCGCTGACCGCTGCCTGGGTGTTTTGCGAACGCTCGGCTCCAAGATAGGGCCCGAGCGCGTGCGCGAGATTCGGCATCGTTAGCGTCTGCAGCCAAACTTTACCCGGTCCGGTAAGATGCGCGATGAAGAGGCCGTCGCCGCCGAAGATCGCGTTTGCAATGCCGCGCATGAACGTGATGTTGAAATTGACGCTCGCTTCGAACATTCCGATGTGCCCCGGATGCACCTGGATCGACTCATTCGGCTGGAGATCGTAGGTGACGATTTCGCCGCCGAGTTCAACCCACGCGGTTGAAGTGCCGGAAAGCTTTTGCAGCACGAAGCCGTTGCCGCCGAAGATTCCCGCGCCGAGGGACTGCTGGAAGCCCATCGTGAGCTCTACGCCCTCGGTGGCGCACAGAAAGCCGTGCCGGTGAATGAGAAACTCATGGCCGGGCTGCACGTCGACTTGCATGATTTCGCCCGGAACCTTTGCAGCGAACGCAATGAGGCCATTGCCGCTCGCGACGGTATACTCCGTCATGAAAATACCGCCACCCGAAAGCGCGCGTCCGAGCACACCCCAAACACCCTTTGCTCCAGCGGTCATCGGCGTGGTCTTCAACTGCACGTTCGAAGTCATCCACGAGAATTCGCCGGGTTCGGCAACGATGCGATCGCCGGGCTCGAGGCCGATCTCGAGCACGGGAAGCGTGGTGCCGGTGATCTTGGATTTCATGACGCCTCCAATTCCTCGACCGGAGTCTTTTGCGGCTCCGGGGTGACGGGTGCTACTGTGGGTGCAACCAGACTGTTTCGGAGTCCCAAGATGAGCGCGATCGTCGACATGACGAGCGACGTGACGCCGGCGAATGGTGAGCCGTAGCGCGAGAGCACGCCGGTAGAGAACGGGGGTGCAAGGATGCCGGAAAGCGAGTCGAGCGATGAACCGACGCCAAGAACCGTGCCCTGTTCCCTATCGGATGCGGCATTCGAGATCATCGCGGTGATCCCGTTATTCGCAAACGCGCTGCCCATCGCGAAAAGCCCCATGACGCCCGCCACCGTGAGCGGCGTGTGCACGAACGGCGTGCAGGCGAACGCGAATACGAGCAGCGCGAGGCCAAGGCTAGACATGACCCGGTCGCCGAGCCGGTGCGAAGCCTTCCCAACGCCGAGGCCGTTGATGAGCACGTTGATGATCGCGAAGCCGGAAAAATATTCGGTCGTATCGACGAGCGTGAAGTGCAGCTGTCCCGCGAGATATAACGCAATGACCGCGTACCACGCGTACATCGCGAGGGAAAACGCGAACTTCTGAACCAGCAGAGGCGAAAGCCGCGCATTCGTAAGTGTCGAAGCAATCTCACGCATTCCCACGTGCGCCTCATCGGTCTCCATCTTCGATCGCGATTCGGGAAGCAGCACGATCGTAAGGATTAGCGTGAGGAACTGCAATGCTGAAGCCGCCAAGAATGGAGCGGGAAAGCCGAACTTTGCGTACAGCAGTCCACCGCCGACGGGTCCGAACACCATGCCCGCGGCAAACGTAGCGGTGATGAAGCCGAAGGCGCGGGCGCGGTCTTTCGCGGCCACGAGGTCGGCAACGTAGGCTTGCGTGATGCCGATGTTACCGCCCGAGACGCCTTCGATGACGCGCGCGACGAAAACCCACACGATGTTCGGCGCGAAGGCAAGCATGGCCCAGCCGATCGTCGCGCCGATTTGACTCACGATCAGCACGCGTTTACGGCCGATGCGGTCGGAAACGTTTCCCCAAATCGGCCCCGACACGAACTGGCAGAAGGAAAACGTCGAGAACAAGATGCCGACGATGAAGGCGCTCATTCCGAAATGCGTCACGAAATACGGCATGATCGGAAGCAGCATGCTAAAGCCGATGATGTCGATGAACGTGATGCCGAGAATCGGGATGAGTTTACGGATCATAGCGGAGATTCAACGGGCAGGATGATCGGCGAGAGACGCTCGCCTTTGCGCAAAACGTCCAGTTTGTAGGGGCGGCTGAGGTCAATCGACGTCAAACGCTTGTGAAGATCGTCGACCCCATTCACACGTTCGCCTTCGATTGCAAGCAATATATCCCCCGCGCGTAAACGCGCCGTGTCAGCCGGGCTGCCAGGCTCAACCGAATCAACCAAAACACCGCGCGCATCGGCAAGCATGAAACGCCGAGCAGCCGGTGCCGCAAGCGTGACATCTTGTCCCGCGATGCCGAAGTAGCCGCGCCGCACCTTGCCGTCACGAATCAACAAACCGGCAATATGTTTGGCGGTATTGATCGCGATCGCGAAGCACAAACCTTGGCCAGGTAAGACGGCAGTGTTTACCCCGACAACCTCGCCGCCCGAGGTGACGAGCGGCCCTCCGGAGTTTCCGGGATTGAGCGCTGCGTCGGTCTGGATGATGTTGTCCATGAGGCGGCCTGATTGAGAGCGCAGCGTTCTGCCGAGCGCGCTAACCACACCGGCTGTCACGGTATAAGCCAGACCGAACGGATTGCCGACGGCAACGACCAGTTGCCCCGGCCGCAACCGGGCGGAGTCGCCGAGCGTTGCCGAAACCAAGTCCGGCCCGTCGACGCGCAGGACCGCTAGGTCGCTGTGGGGATCGTCGCCAACCAGGTTGGCCGGCAGCTCCCGGCCGTCTAGAAGCGCTACCGAGATCCGTTCCGCGTCGTGCACGACGTGGCTGTTGGTCAAGACAAACCCGTCGGGTGTAAACACGAAGCCGGATCCGTTCCCGCCTCGCCGCCCCGCATGCACCTCGATCGCGACGACCGCAGGACTAACCCGCTCCGCCGCCTCCGTAACCGCCTGCGAATAGGGGTCAAGCGCAGCCGCCTCGTCCGCAGGCTTCGGGGTTGTCACCGATGTCACCCCGAGCTTGTCGTAGGGCGGCTCAAACGTCTCACCCCGGGCTTCACCCGCTGCACCCCGGGCTTCACCCGCTGCACCCTGAGCCTGTCGAAGGGTCGCGATACCAAGGGCAGCGTCCTCCGTGTCACCCTGAGCTTCACCCGTGTCACCCTGAGCCTGTCGAAGGGTCGCGATGCCAAGGGCAGCGTCCTCCGTGTCACCCTGAGCTTGTCGAAGGGTCGCGATACCGTGAGTTTTTGGGGTCGATATAAGTCTCAAACTGCGCATATGCCACAGCGCAAACCCCTAGGACAATCGCCCGGTTTCACGAACCACGGCGAGCTATGCTGCCGCAGGATGCGGCTATGCTCAGGTGGCGGAATTGGTAGACGCGCTGGTTTCAGGTACCAGTGGTGGCAACATCGTGGGGGTTCGAGTCCCTTCCTGAGCACCAAGGGGCCAAGAACCAGGCACGATGTCGATTTCGACCGCTTGGCGGTCGGCGATAAGGTCGCGGCTACAGAAATCCGCTGAGTAGGATTGACCCCATCGTTCCATTGCCGATGCCACGTGAGCCGCCGATAACAGGGGCAACCCGGTTCGTCAATTCAGACATGGCGCCGTTTTCAAAAATGGTGCGATTCGTTCATCCGACGCCGAAGCCGCTTCCTAATGCAACGGGGGAGGCGTTGGGGCGGGTGAGCCGTCCGACCAGCGGCGCACCGGGATGTACAGCGTGGTCGGTTGATACGGACTGCCCACGGTATCCAGGATCGGAGACCCGGGGAGCCCGGCACCCCATTCCGCCTCTTGGCCGTATGGAATGAACGGCATCACGTGCGGGAGCCATGCGGTGTGCACGTTATTGAGGTACCCCTGTTTCGAAAGCATGAACGCGAACGAGACAGGCGCGGGCGCACCGAAGCGATGACTCGCAAAGGCAGCCTTGGTCTTGGCGATGATCTGCTGCATCGTGTCGCCGGCGAGCACCCACTGCGTTCTCGCAAGAAACCCCGGCAGCACGCTGCGCACCGCGGGCGGGTTCATACATTCCGGCCCTCGCGACTTCGGATTCCAGAAGTCGGGGTCGTTGAATCCAGCGAACCACGAGTGAGAGACGATGCAAACGAACCCATTGTCGCCCTTCACCGCGACGCGATACCCGTGCCGGCCGAGTACGAGCACCTCGGCGTGGTCGGAGATGGATGGCGGCGCGGCCGAGCGCGCCAGCGCGATTTCGTAGGCAGTGTTCGAGATCAGGTACGCAGCGACCGGTGCCATCGTCGGGTAGGGGTTGGGCGTGGGTTGTTCTTGCCCACGGGCAGTGGCGCAAGCCGTGAGCAGCAGAATGAGCGCGAAGCGCGCGAAGTCTTTCATGAGGCCTCCCGATTGTCTTTCGTAACGTAGTCGAACGGGCTGCGAGGAATGGACACGGTCCGCGAGGGAGAGCGGGGGCTGACGCCATTTTGGCACGTGCCGAGGCGTGGGCTCCGCGGTTCACATCGCATGAACGCCAGGCGTTGTTTCGGCGTGACGCAGCCGTGGGTGCTGCGCGACGCGGATTTGGCTCCGGTCGCTACTCTTCCGCGATCCTGACGGAAACCTCGTGAACTTTTTCACGCCGGTAAGCGCGCTGGTTCTCGCGTCGTGGCCAAGAAACACGCCGCCTTTCGCGCTCTGCGCCAGTGGCGTGCAGGAGCAACTCGAACGGGCCGGATCCTGTCTCTAGTGACTATGAAAACCATGAAGATCCCCAGTGCCGAACACCCGATCACTATCGAGCGCCGCACGTCGCGCGTCCGCGTCATTGTCGGCGGACGCACCGTCGCAGACACGCGCGCAGCGCTTACGCTCCGCGAAAGCGACTATCCGCCGGTACACTATATCCCCCGTGCCGACGTCGACTTCTCATTGCTCGCGCGGACCGACAACCAGACGTTCTGTCCCTACAAGGGCGAAGCCGCATACTACAGCATTACGCATGGCGGTGAACGCGCGGCGAACGCCGTTTGGACCTACGAAGCGCCCCACGACGCCGTTGCGCAGATCAAGGAGCACCTCGCGTTCTATCCCGGTCGCGTCGACGCAATCGAGGTCGAAGAGTTTTAGCGCCGGCGGCGCGATCGGTAGACGACGCGCGGCTTAGGGGCGACGGCGGGAACGTCGGGGAAAAGCGGATTCCGTTCACGCTTGAGCTTGCGCCCGATGACGTACTCGATCTTATGGATTAGCGGCTCTTCTTCGCTTGCAACGAACGTAATCGCATCGCCAGCCGCCTTGGCGCGCGCAGTGCGGCCCACGCGGTGAACGTAGTCCTCGGGAACGAGCGGAACGTCGTAATTCACGACGTGCCCTAGCTTTGCGACGTCGATTCCACGCGCGGCGATATCCGTCGCGACGAGGACGCGGCACTTGCCTTTCTTGAGATTCTCGAGCGCGCGCGTACGCTGCGCCTGCGAGCGATCGCTGTGGATTACATCGGTCGGGACGTCGCTCTTGCCGAGTGCGGCCGCGAGGCGATTGGCACGATGCTTCGTACGCGTGAACGCGATCGCGGTATAGATGTTGTTGTCCTTGAGCAGCTCGAGCAGCAGATCGGTCTTGTGCTCTTGCGGTACCGAATAGAGTCGCTGCGTCAAGAGCTCAATTGGTTTGTGCTCTGCCGCGAGCTCAACCCGCACGGGATCGCGCAGCATCTCGCGGATGAGCGCTGAAATCGCGGGCGGCAGCGTAGCCGAGAAGAAAAGTGTTTGTCGCTTCGGAGGAAGCGCGTCGAGAATGCGTCGCACGGCGGGGAGGAATCCCATGTCGAGCATGCGGTCGGCTTCGTCGAGCACAACCGTTGAAATGCTGCCCAAACGCGCGTTCCCGCTGCGCATGTGATCCGTCAAACGGCCCGGGGTTGCGACGATGATTTCGGTGCCGCGTTTAAAGGCTGCAATCTGCGGCTTAAATCCGACACCGCCGTACACCGCTGCGACCCGAATCGCCGTATGACGCGCGAGAGCCGTAATGTGCGCGGCAACCTGTTCGGCGAGTTCACGCGTGGGAACCAAAATCAGTGCTTGCGTCTTGCCGCGCGGGCGGTCGAGCAACGCCGCGATAATCGGTAAGCCGAAGGCCGCGGACTTGCCGCTGCCGGTCTGCGCGCTAGCCAGAACGTCGCGTCCCTCTAGCGCAGGCGGAATCGCGAGCTCTTGAATAGGTGTAGGTTCGGTGAATTGCAGGTCGCGCAGGGCGCGCAAAAGCTCGGGCGATAAGCCGAGTTGTTCGAAATGTGAAATGGTATCCGGAATCTTTCAAGTGTGCGCAATTCGATCGCATACACCGAAAGATCGCGCGGGAGTGGGGCGCGCCGAGTATGACACGCCTAGCGCCCCCTCGTCAAGCGCTCTGACTAATGTCGGAGTTCTGCGGCCGTGAAACATATGAACCCGCTTTGCGTAATGTTGGCACGGTGATGAGACTGCTACGTTACAAATCAAGAATAGCGCCCAGCCCGGTTGCATATGGCGACATTCAATACGTTCGGCTTACGCACGCGCACCTCGCCGATGGGGGAAACACCGCCAAGCACGGTCGCATCCCGCCATGCCGGTCCAAAGCAAGCTCTTAATCAACTAATAACTTAGTTGACATCGATTGATTTGGCTGGTATCGTCTCTTAAAGAATTAGGAGATAGGTGAATGCTCTCGTTGCTGGTTCCCGTGACCCAAACCGCACCTCCCCTCGACCCGACCGCCACCACCGCCGCCTGGGTGGCCAACCCAGGCGTGCCGCTCAGGTGGGACGTTGCCCACGCGCGGCCGGCCCAAGAGCCGACCACCGTGTACGTCACGACCGACGGCAAGTTTCTCTACCTGCGGTTCGAGGCGGTGCAGCGCGAGCCGGTCATTGCGGTGCAGCACAGCAACGACGCGATCGTGGGCGGTAGCAACATCAATGGCGGCATCGCATGGAGCGACGACGCCGTTTGGGTCGATCTCTGGCCGACCGGCGCCGGCGGATTTCAGTATCAGTTCGAATCGAACCCCGACGGTGCGCACAACGAAGCCTCGTCTGAGAATGCGGATTTCGCACCACAATGGGAGTCGCGCGGCAAGGTGACGCAGGATGGCTACACCGTTACGATGGCGATTCCGCTTACGGTCGTCCACGGCGCGCATCCGGGAACGTGGCGCATGCAATTCGTTCGCTACGTGCGCTCGACCGGCTCGCTGGACGTGTGGTCGTACGACTCCGCGCAAACTAATCCCGACGACGTATCGCGCGCCGGAAATGTCGACGTTCCGCTCGTTGCGCGCGTGCCCGTTCCGAAACCTCGCGTCGGGATGTATGGATTGGGTTCTGTGGCTAGTAGTTCTGCCGGTGGTTCCACCTCGCGTATCGGTGCCGATTTCTCGATACCCGTGACGCCGACCGCCGCGCTTTTTGGAACGTTGCATCCCGACTACTCCAACGTCGAGCTGGATCAGCAGTCGATCTCGCCGACGGTATACGAGCGCGTGTACAGCGAGGTGCGCCCCTTCTTCACGCAGGCGGCGGCGTACTACGATGACTTCAACTGCGACGTCTGCAACGGGTTCCGCACCACGCTCTACACGCCGGCGATTCCCACGCCGTCGCAAGGCTATGCGTTCGAGGGCAAGCAAGGCGATTTCGGTCTGGCGGCCTTTGACGCGATCGGCGACAATCGGACCGATGCCGCCTCGGCGCTCGGTTACACGTCGTCGGATGCGCGCTGGCAAGCTTCATTCCAGCATGTGACGGCTGATATACCCGGCATCGTCGACGACACGAACCAAGGCGGCGTGGACTGGACGAACAACCGGGGTTTGAGTTTCTACAGCAATTACGCGATGGAATCCGGCACGCTGGTCCCCAATCCGAGCCAAGGCGAATGGTTCGAGGGAGGCGGCGGCTTCAGCAATCAACAGTTCGCGCTCTATGGATCCATGCGCAAAGTGGGAAGCGACTTCGATCCCGTCGACGGTTTCGACGCTCATCCCGGCATTGCCGGATACGCGTTGTATTCGGCGCGCGTGTGGACGTTCGCACCGCGTGATTTCCTGTCGTCGGTTGGCGCCAGCCTGTTCGGGGATCGCTACCAAGGCGTAACGTTGGGGCAGGCGCAAAGCGACAATCAAGTACTGGTCGATCTCCTCGCCAAAGACACGATCGATCTGCAGCTCTCTTCGGGCTCGGCTTATTGGCGCTTCGGCTCGGTGCTCACACCGATCTCGCAAGCCGCCGGGATTAGCCTCACCTATCACAGCGGCATGCAGAACAATCTCAACAATTTCCCGACACACGGTGCGTCGTCGACGCCGACGCAGATTCAGTTCTACACGGGGAGATACGGGAACGGGCGTCTGGACTCGTGGTTCCGCTCGACCACGATGCGCGCCGGCATGCGCGGATCGCTCACCTTCACCGTCGACGATACGGCCCAATGGCTCTACGGGCACGGTAATGACAACGTGCAGTGGTTCGACAGCGTGAGCTACTCCTACCAGATCGATCGCAACTCGTCGCTGGCGATCGGCGTGCGCGATGTGGTCGGCTATCCGCCCCAGCCAAATGGCGGCGGCGACTGCGAAGGCCGCTGCGCGAACATCTCGATCGCATACCATTTGCGGCTCAAGCGCGAGGAGTTTTACGTCGCCTACGGCGATCCGAACACGCTGGTGACGGTGCCGCAGGCGATCTTCAAGGTGATCTTCTACGCAGGAGGCCAGAAGGGCACGTAATCTGCGCAACCTCGGGCGGAACCGGGCGCATTCTAAGTCAATACGATGGCTGTGATGAAGCGCTCATACTACCCCATTGTCGTTGCGGCGATCACCTTCGTCGCGCTGGTCGTCGCGGCAGGCGTGCGATCCGTGCCGACGATGTACGTGCGTCCGTTCGAGAGCGAATTCGGCTGGTCTGACGGCGTCATCTCGAATGCGCTGGCACTGCAAATCGCGCTTTACGGACTGGTTGGGCCGTTTGCCGCCGCGGCAATGGAGCGCTACGGCGTGCGACGCACGGTCGTCGTCGCTGTCGGACTGATTGCATGCGCAATGCTCGCGCTCACGCGCGTCACCGCAGCTTGGCAGTTGCTTCCGTGGGCCGGCGTTGCGGGCATCGGCGTCGGAAGCGTGGCGCTTTCGTTCGGAGCGACGATCGCCAATCGCTGGTTTGTCACGCAGCGCGGCTTGGTGATCGGTGTGTTCAGTGCCGGCAACGCGACCGGCCAGCTCGTCTTTCTGCCGATGTTCGGTTTTCTTATTCAGCAGCACGGATGGCGAATTTCGGCGGTCATTCTGGCGGTCATCGCGCTTGTGCTGGTTCCGCTCTGCTGGTCTTTGCTGCGCGAACGTCCGGTAGACGTGAACATTGCACCATGGGGCGGCGATACGGTCGAGCCGGCGCCGCGCGAGAGACGCAATCCGCTCGCGGAAGCCTTCGCGGCACTGACTAGCGCGAGCAAGTCGCGAACGTTTTGGTTGTTGGCCGGCTCGTTTTTCATTTGCGGCGCAAGTACCAACGGTCTGATCGGTACGCACCTGGTTCCGGCATGCGGCGACCATGGCATTCCCGAAACGCGCGCTGCGGGCTTACTCGCGATGATGGGCGTTTTCGATCTCATTGGTACGACGGCATCGGGCTGGCTTTCCGATCGATACGATGCCCGCTGGCTGCTGTTTTGGTATTACGGCCTGCGCGGACTCTCGCTGATCTTCTTGCCGTACGCGTTCGGCCTCGCCGCGCTCGGGTTGCCGGCGTTTGCGGTATTCTACGGCCTGGATTGGATCGCAACCGTGCCGCCGACGCTGCGTCTCACCACAGCCGCGTTCGGGCGCGAACGCGCCGCCGTCGTCTTCGGTTGGATCGCCGCGGCGCACCAGCTCGGCGCGGGCATGGTTGCGCTCTCGGCCGGATGGATGCGCACGATTCAAGGAACGTACGATCAAGCGTTTGTCCTCAGCGGCGCGCTGTGTTTAGCTGCCAGTGTCATCGTGATCTCGATCGCGCGGCATCCGCGTTTGGAGCCGGCTTTCGCGTGATCCGGGCGCTACGCTCGGCGGTGGTGGCGATTGCCGCTGTGCTGGCGAGCTTCGGCGCAATGTACGTCATCTGCGTGCGGCTCGACGTGAATCCATCGCCGGCGATTCTTGCGGCCGCCTTAACGGTCGGTCTCATGCGCCGTCCCGAACGGCTCGATTCGCGTTCGCTGCTCGTCAAGCTCTTAGCATTGCCGCTGGTGGCGCTTGCTGCGGGATTGGTCGGCTTCACCTTCCGCACCGCGCCGTTTCTCGGCGCAACCATTTTTTCGTGCGTCATCGCCCTCTCGATCGTGCTGCGGGGCTACGGCGAGCGCGCGAAGGTGATCGGGCGCACGATCGCACTTCCCCTGATGGCGATTCTCGTCGTGCCTTTGCGCATCGACGATTCTCACGGCGGGCTGATTCCCGCGCTTCTGATGATAGCGGCGGGTGCAATCGCTTTCGCGAGCACGACCGCGGTTTGGTGGCTTGCCGAACGTGCGGGGATTGAGAAAGCTCGACAAGCGCCGCGCGACGCGCGCACGCGCCGAGCGCCGCGTGCCGGAGAATTGCCGGTCACTACACGCATGGCGCTGCAAATGCTTGTAGCCCTGGGCCTTGCCTTTGCGATCGGCATGCTGTTGATTCCGGCGCATTGGTCGTGGATGGTACTGACCGCGTTCATCGTATGCAGCGGAGCAGTCGGCCGCGGCGACGCGATTTACAAGGGGCTGTCGCGCCTGGCCGGTGCGATTGGCGGAACGCTCGTCGCGGCGATCGTCGCCTACGCGCAGTTCCCGAATCCGGGAGCGTATGCGGCGCTCGTCTTTTTCGTATTATTCGTCGGCATCTTTCTGCGGCAGATCAATTATGCGTACTGGGCGGCGTGCGCTACGTTGATCTTCGCGCTCCTCCAAGGTTGGGAAGGCACGAGCGTCGGGCCGTTGTTGGCCATTCGTGTGCTGTGCATCGCGATCGGTGCGCTGTGCGCGGTTGCAGCAACGTGGTTCATCTACCCAATTCGCACCGAAGCAGTCGTGCGCCGGCGCGTCGCGGATGCGCTTACGGCGTTGCGCGAGGTGATCGCCGGCCATCCCGACGATCCCGAGCATCCCGAAAGGCTCGCGGCCCTCGATGGGCACGCCGCCGAGCTGCGACGCATCGCCCCACCGGTCCGCCTGCATCGTGCCGTCTTCGGCGCGAAGGATTCCGGCGAACATCCCGCCACGTGGATCGACCTCTCGCACGCGCTGTTGTTGCAAGCCCGGACGCCCGGGTTCGATCGCGTCCACGTCGGGGCAGAGATGCGCCGGCTGCGCGCGATGCTGCAAGGGCGAGGAGCGGTTTGCGCTCGAGGTGGAGAACCGCCGAGCATGCATTCCTCCGAACCGAACGACACCGTGTAAGATGCGCGTCCACGTTTCCGTTGCCGTCTCGATCGACGGATATATCGACGATCGTTCGGACGAGCGTTTAATCCTCTCGAGTCCCGAGGATCTCGCCGATGTGCGGGAAGCACGGGAACAATGCGACGCGATTTTGGTCGGTGCCGGTACGGTTCGACGCGACAATCCCGCCCTGCGCAGCTCGAATGCGGTGCGCGTGACGATCACCAAATCGGGTGATCTCGATCCCGCATCGCGTTTCTTCGACGGCGAGGTTCGCGCGATCCTCATTGCGGCGCGCGATCGCGCGAACGAGCTCCAGACGCGCTTCCACGAACGCGCGCACATCGTTGCGGTCGATGCGTTCGACCCCGCCTCGATCGTCACCGCACTTGAAAGCCACGGCGTGCGCTCGCTCTTCGTCGAAGGCGGCACTCGCGTCCTTACCGCATTTCTTTCCAGCGGAACCTTCGATCGATTGCGCTTGGCAATCGCGCCGTTCTTCGTAGGCGATGCGCGCGCGCCGCGTTTGGTTGGCGCATCCACATTTCTGAACGACAAGAATCACCGGCTGATTCTGCAGGGCGTTCGGATGCTCGGCGACGTCGCCGTCCTGGACTACGAGCGGCTGCGCGCGTGACCGGCCCGCACGACGATCGCCGATTCCTGCGCGAAGCCATTGACCTTTCGCGAAACGCACCGCCTTCGAACGGCGCTTATTCCGTCGGATGCGTGATCGTTGATCGCAACGGCGCGGTCGTCGCAACCGGCTTTAGCCGCGAGCGTGGCGCGAGATCCCACGCCGAACAAGTCGCGATCGAAAAGGCGCTCGCGGAAAACGCCGATCTGGCAGGAGCAACGCTCTACACCTCGCTCGAGCCGTGCAGCGTGCGCGGGTCGAGCCCGCGTCCGTGCACGGCGCGGATCATCGATGCGAAGATCGCGCGCGTCGTCTTCGTGATGCGCGAGCCTTCAGTGTTCGTGGAGGGTCGAGGCGCCGAAGTGTTGACCGAGGCGGGCGTCGAGGTCGACGAACTCGGTGAAGAGGCACAGGCCGTCGCCGAGATCAATACGCACTTGCTGCGTTAAGTTCCGCGGCGCACTGTTACGCGAAAGACGCGATCGGCAGCGCGTAGCCAAATTGCGCTGGGAGCGGTGCGGACCACGAACGTAGCGTGGACGATCTCGGGCACGATCACCGTTGCGCACATCATGTGGACGTCTTGCGGTCTTAGGCGCACAAGGACTTCGTACGAATTGCGTGCAGAGCGTGGAACGATGGTGGCTTCGTAACAGGGACTCGGCAATTCGACCGAGGCCGAGATCACCAGCGCCTTTCCGGAGAGCGCGGCGGCCGGATGCGTCGCTGCAATGGCGTGCCACGATGGATCGAGCGCGGCCACCAAGACGGCGGCAAGGAGACGTTGGCTCATACAGCCTCGAATGGTGCGGCGTGCTACGTCGACTCTTCGCCGCGCGCTTCGCGTCTCCGGTGTAGCGGGCGTGCTTGCGCAGTTGATCGTCAACGAGCGCTCAGGGCGCGGTCGCGAGCTGGGCGGCTCGATTCGTGCCGCGCTGCAGCGCGTGGGCATCGACGCGGTTGAAGGCGGCTGGCCGTCGGATGTTGCAGCAGACGCCGATTGCATCGTGTGCGCCGGCGGCGACGGGACGCTGATCGGGGCGATCGAACAGGCGATTGCGCGCGATCTTCCAATTGGCCTCGTGCCGGCCGGAACGTTCAACGAACTTGCGCGCACGTTGCGCATGCCGCTCGACATCGATGGCGCCGTGAAAACGATCGCGGCGCGAAACGAGCGTGTCGTCGACGTCGGGCTCGTCAACGGGGTGTATTTTCTGAACGAGGCGAGCATCGGTATTTCCAGCCGGATCGCTCGCCTGCAAACCACGCAGCTCAAACAACGTTTCGGCATGTTCGGCGTGTTCGCGACGGCGTTCTTAGCGCTACGGCACTCGCGTCCGATTCGTGCCGAAGTGCGTTACGACGGGCGCAGCGAGCGACTACGCACGATTCAGCTGACCGTCGCGAACAGCCATCGGTTCGGCGGATTCTTGAACGTTGCCGGCGCGGCAATCGACGACGGCTGGCTCGATTTGTACAGCGTCGACATCACCGGACCACGCGAAGCCTTCTCGATTGCCATGGCCATGTTTGCCGGACGGCCGCGCGACGTGCCGGGCTTGCGCGTGCTCCGCGCCACCCGCTTTGACGTCATGACGCGTCGCGAGCATCGCATCACCGCCGACGGCGAACCAGCCGGTGTCACGCCGGCAACGTTCGAGATCCTGCCAAAGGCTCTGCGCATCTTTGCGCCGCAGTAGGACGCATGCAGTATCGTTCGCTCGGTCATTCGGGCTTGAAGCTCTCGTCGATCGGCATCGGCTCGTGGCTAACCTTCGGGAACAGCGTCGATCGCGACACTACCCGCGCGTGCATCATGCAAGCCTGGGAGCACGGCGTCAATTTCATCGACACCGCCAACGTCTACGCGAGAGGCGCCGCCGAGGAGGTGCTGGGCCCGATCGTTCGCGAGCTCAAGCGCGACGCACTGGTGCTGGCCACGAAGGTGTACTTCCCGATGGGCGAACGCATCAACGAGCGCGGTCTGTCGCGCAAACACATCCGCGATCAAGTCCACGCCTCGTTGAAACGTTTGGGCGTGGATTACATCGACGTGTATCAGTGTCACCGTTACGACGTGACGACGCCTCTCGAGGAAACCTGCGAAATGATGAATGACCTGGTGCGAGCCGGCACGGTATTGTACTGGGGTGTTTCCGAGTGGAACGCGGATCAAATCGCCGCCGCCGTGGTGCTCTGCCGCGCGCGCGGCTGGGCGGTCCCGGTGAGCAATCAGCCGCAGTACAGCGCACTGTGGCGACGGATCGAGGTGCGCGTGCTGCCGACGTGCTTGCAGTACGGCCTCGGCAATGTCGTTTGGTCGCCGCTTGCGATGGGAATTCTCAGCGGAAAATATACCGATGCCGCGCATCCGCCGGCGGGAACTCGAGCCGCTGGACCGTATCGCGAAATGATGGAGGACTACTTCACGCAGCCGGTGCTCGATGCGGTCGCGCGCTTGCAACCGCTCGCCTCGCAAGCGGGAATCACGCTTTCGCAGATGTCGCTGGCCTGGGTCCTGCGGCAACCGGCGGTAACGTGCGCGATCGTCGGAGCCACGAACCCCAAACACGTGATGGACAACGTTGCGGCCGGCGATGTAACGCTGGATGCCCAAACCATCGCGGGGATCGATCGCGTCTTGCTCCCGGTCGCACCGAGCGAGCCTTACATCTCATGAAAGAAACTCGAACCGAAGCGGGTGAGTTTCCGCCTCGGTTCTTCGCCGCACTCTGCGAGGGGTAGGTACCGCGGGGGCGCGTAGGTGGAGGACTGCGCGGCCCCCGTGCTTGCAGCACGCACTGCGTGCTACACCGGGGCTACTGTGGGCGCACGCGGTTTGTTTCGGCACGGACCGACAAGCGCCCGAGGGCGCCGCGGCGAAACTTGGCGCGAGGGGAAGCCGTATAGCATCACAAGACGAAAGTCCCCCGCGTCATTAGGAACGAAGGCCATGCGAATCTACCTTTTCGGACCGTTCCAGCTCGACGTCGAGCAGCTCTTGCTGTTACATCGTGGACAGCCCGTGCCGCTGGGTCCCAAAGTCGTCGAAACACTGCTCGCGTTGATCGAGCACCCAGGCGAGGTCCTCGCCAAGGGTGCGCTCCTCGAGCGGATTTGGCCCGAGGGCTACGTCGAGGAAGCAAACCTGGCACAGAACGTCTACGTCTTGCGCAAGACGCTGCGCTCGCTCGCCGCGCTCGATGCAATCGAGACCGTGCCGCGGCGCGGATATCGTTTTATCGCTGCGGTACAGGTTGTCGACCGGGTGGCCGCTTCGCCCGTACCGGCACCGGCCAGACGCAAACCCTGGGCCGCAATGGCCGCCGGCGGCGCGTTCGCAATTCTTTGCAGCGTGTTGTTTGTTGCGTTTGCCTTGGCGCACCGCGCGGCACCTGTCCCGAGCTCCGGACTCTCTGCGGACGGCGCGCGTGTGTACGAGATCGGCCGCTACTATTGGAACCTGCGTTCGCGTCAGGGTGTCGAACGCAGCCTCGACTACTTTGCGCAGGTGGTTCGCACCGATCCGCGCGATGCGCGCGGGTATGCGGCGCTCGCCGACGCTAATGCGACGATGGGCGACTATCGTTACGGCTCGCTGCCGCCCCGCGAGTACTTCGCGCGCGCTGCGCGCTACGCGAAGCGAGCGCTGAATCTCGATCCGCAGTCGGCCGAGGCGCACGCCGCCCTGGGCTTGATCGATCTCGACAACAACGCGCTGGCTGCATCGATCGCGCAGTTCCAACGCTCGATCGCGCTCGATGGCTCGTATGGACCGGCCCACGAATGGTACGGCGTCGCACTCATCGAGCAGGGTCATCTGCGCGAGGCATTCGCTCAACTACAAGTCGCGGGCGATCTCGATCCGCTCTCGGTTTCAACCAGCGCATGGCTCGGTTCGGCGGCGTATCTCGACCATCGGTTCACTGAAGCGATCGCCTATTCTCGTCAAGCGCTCGATCTCGCGCCTCAGCGCACCGACCTGCTGACGACGATCGGCGAGGCCTACGAAGCGCAGGGAAATCTTAACGCCGCGATCGATGCGTTCCGCCAGTATGAGAGCTCGTGCGCGAACTGCCGGGCGGAAGGCTCCGCGTTGCTTGCACATGCGTACGCGATCGAACATCGGCTGCCCGCGGCCCGCGCCGAGTTAGCCTTTGCGATGCAGCATGCTGCGAGCGTAGAGCCGGAGGATCTCGCCGCGGCCGCGGCTGCGGTCGGTGACCGGTCGATTGCAATCGATCTCTTGCGGCACATGCGAGGGCGTCTGCTTTGGATCGCGATCGAGAACGATCCGCGTTTCGACGCGCTGCGTGACGACGCAACTTTCCGTCAGTTGGCGCAAACGCCGGCTTAGCCGAGCGTGCCCGGATTATTCGAGTCCCTTCATACGCGGCCGCAGCTTGCCCGGTCGTTGGCAGCGCACGTGCGTGACCTGAGCGAGGGGACGCTGCCCGCGCGCACTCGGGAATTGATTGCGCTGATGGTCGGCTGGCTCAACGCGTGCGATTACTGTACCTGCGTGCACGAAGAGATCGCGCGCGACCTCGGCGTCGACGAGAAAACGCTGGCGGCACTGGGTGATTTTGCAACCAGCCCGCTCTTCACCGTTGCCGAGCGCGCGGCGCTCTCGGCAACCGTTGCGCTTACGCGCGAACCGCGCGCATTGCCGCCTACGCTCTGGGACGCGCTGCGCACAAACTACACGGAGGGCCAATGCATCGAAGTGCTTGCCGCGATCGGCTTGAACAATTACGTCAGCCGTCTTAGCAATGCGCTAGGCATCGAAGGAACGCCCGGCGCAGTCATGCCTTCGACGTAGCCGAATCGACGGCGCGTTCCAGGATGCGCTCGGCGCGAATCAGACGTGTCCCGCTCAAGCGATCGTGAATCATGATGCGATGCATGAACGGGCTGCAAATCAAGATGAAGGGCCAGAGCAAAAGACCGACGAGATAACGCCAACATGAGATCCAAAGTCCCGGCGGACGAAAATCCGTCGTGACGACGCGCAGCCCGGTGATCATCATTCCGAAACTTTGACCGGCAATGCCGACCAAGACGGCTAAATACAGCGTGGTGAGCAACAAGGTGCCGTTAGCGGAATAATAGCGGCCGAGCGGCGATTTATCGATTGCACTTAGCAACGGGTTTATCCACACGCGCGTCTCTTCATCATCATCGCTATTGTCGCTCGACTGCGTGCTCTTCGGCCTTGCCGACGCGTGCGCGGCGGGTTGATTGTCGACGTTGATTTGCACGGTGCGGTCGGCCTGTGCCGTATTGAAGGCGAGGAAGAGCGTCGAAACCACGGTGAAGTCGATGACAACCGACCACGCTCGGCGCCAAAAGCCCGCGCAGTCTGCGCGCGCGACATGACCACCGCGCGTCGCGGCGATCGCCGGCGGTTCGGCCGAAATCTCGCGATCGAACCAGGCGCGTGCAGTCTGATAGAGTCGCGTGACGACGAAGCGCTCCATTACGGCGATCCGCCGCGTCGCGTACGGATCGGCGCCGAGCCACTCACCCAAACGCAAAATGCCGTCGTCGGCTATCTTGCGCCCTTGTTCGGCAAACTGGCGAACGTCCACGCGCCGGCCAAACTGATGGAACGATTGGATCACGATCGAGCGCGCCGCGGCGTCGACGGATCCGCAGGCGAGCAAGCCGATGCGGTCGCAGGTGAGACTGCACGAGCGCAGCCATGCGCCGAAGATCAATGCAACGATGACATTCTCGCTGCCATTGACGCTTAGCAGCGAGAGAAAGCGCGTGTGACCGGCGGCGATATGGCCGAGTTCACAACCGATGGCAAAGGCCAGCTCGTCGTCCTCGAAATGCTCGATCCAGTGGCTGGATATGACTAGTGCATAGGGCTCACCAAATCCCAGCGCCACGACCGGAACCTGATTGTCTTCGCGCACGAATACCAGCGGCATCGGAATCTCGAGCGCCGCGCAAGCACTCTTGACGATCGAGAAGACACGTGGGTACTGAGCTTCATGAATCATGACCGACGAGCCGATCAAGCGTCCGCGCGCCAGCGTCACGTACAGCATCGCGATCACGATAAAGAGTGCGACCTCCGGCGGTCCGATTTGTTGATGGATGACCAGGCCGATCGCGTAAGCGACCGGCAACGCGAAAACCAGCGTAAGGACGAAGCTTAGGCCCTCTCGAGGGTCGCGAAGCGATGACTCACCGGTGAACAAGGGACTTGCCATGAGGAAGCAAGTTTGATTCGGTTGCCGCCGTTCCGCTTTACCGATACATTTCGTGGTCGGCGGCCGCGAGAATGGCCGCCGGCACATTGAGATTGATCGAGCATCGTTCTGGCGCGAGCAATTGCCGCGCCGGGTTCGTCGAACAACGTCCGAATGCGTTCGCGACCGGCCGGATGATCGAAAGCGCGCTCGAGGTGCGCGAACGCCTGCGAGGTGCCCGCCTCGGCGATTTCCGTCGCGTGCCGCGGCCGGACCCAGAGATCGACCGCCAAAACCCCGTACGGTTTAGGTGAAAACTTCTTTGCGGGACCTCTTGACAGCGGCTTCGTGTTAACCTATTGTACTAGTGTACTAGTACGACAGCACAGTAGTACTAGTGACAGAGGAGAGAGGAACATGACCCGCTTCATCAATCGTCCCGAAGACCACGAGCTCCGCCCGAGCCGGATCTGCATGCCGCAGCGTGTAGAGAGCCCGCTGTTCCAAGGCTGGGGTCCCAAGGTCTAACCCCCCAGATGCCGGTTGTACTGACGGTCGACCCGCGCAGCGGGGTGCCCATTTACCTACAGGTGATCGAACAGATCAAGCGTTCGGTCGCCTTGGGCGTCCTCGCCGCCGGAGAACAGCTGCCGACGGTCAAGCAACTCGCGCTGGATCTCACGATTAATCCCAACACCGTCTCCAAAGCCTACCGCGAACTCGAGCGGGACGGCGTGATCGAGACCGCACCTGGTCGCGGGTCGTTCGTTCGCAGCAACGGTGTTTCCGAGACGACGAAAGCCGCTGCGACCGACGTGGCACGCGATGCCATCGCGGCCGCCGTGCGTGAAGCCAAGTCGATTGGCTTGAGCGCCGACGAAATTCGATCACTCGCCAGCGCAGCCATCAACCGGTGGTTTCGGGAGGACGCATGAGCACGATTAGCATCAAGAATTTGCGCAAGACGTACGGTCCTTACATTGCGATCGACGATTTCTCGATCGAGATTCCACAGGGGTGCGTCTACGGATTGCTCGGACCCAATGGCGCCGGAAAGACGACCACCTTCAAGTGCGCGCTCGGCTTGGCGCGTCAAAGCGCCGGCATCGTGCTCTACGACGGTGCGCCGCTCGTGCCCGAGACGCTCGAGCACATCGCCTACGTCCCCGAACGCAGCGTTCTCTATGATTGGATGACGGTTGCCGAGCATATCGAAATGCAGCGCCGCGCGTATCGTAAGTTCTCCGTGTCACGCGCAAACGAGCTGCTTTTGCAATTTGGCGTCGATGCTCGCAAGAGAGTTCGCGCGCTCTCAAAAGGCATGCGCACGGCGACGATGGTAGCGCTCGCCATCGCGCGTGAAAGCGACGTTCTGATTCTGGACGAGCCGACGAGCGGCTTGGACCCGATCAATCAGCGCCACGTTCTAAATCTCATCATCAATGAGTCGGCGCGCGGTGCGACGGTGCTCTTTTCATCGCATCAGATCGGACAAGTGGAACGCGCTGCGGAGCGGATCGCCGTGATCGACCGCGGGCGGCTCGCGCTCGAGGGAGCGGTCGATGATCTCAAAGCCGATCGAAAAATCGTCGAGGGCATCTTTCCGAGCGAAAGCTTCACGCTCAACGGGCTGGCGAGCGATCCGCGAATCACACGCATCGATCGCAACGGACGCATCGTGCGCGCGCTGACGTCGCACGACGCCCAGGACGTGCTCGCACGGCTGGAAGCGCTCGGCGCGACGGGACTGCGCATCGTCGATCTCAATTTGGAAGACATTTTCGTGTATGCGGTAGCGCCCAGCGAAGCGACCGCCGACGTGGTGGAGGCAGCTCAGTCATGAATTACGTTGAATGGCTACGCGTACGGAACTGCTTGAAGTGGCTCGCGATCGTGCTGGGCGCGCTGCTCGTCATCGGGCTCATCATCCGCATCACCGTTGCGGTCCAAATGGGTAACGACGAATCATTCGTCAAGCACACGATGACCGAACCGGGTACGAAAATCTCGCATTCCGTCGTCGGCGGGATCAATCGCACGACGATTCTGAATCCCCGCGAACACGTTACCATCACGATCGACGACCAGCCCGACGGCGGTCGAGTGATTCGCGTCGTCGAGCCCAGCGGCTCCCACCGGGAGCACGCGGATCACGTCACGATCGGCAGTTTCAGCGCGACGCACTCGCAGAACGGCACCACGGAAACCACCATTATCGATACCGACGCTCCCGTGCCCTTCGCTTACTACCTTGCCATGGCCGGTCTGGTCGGGCTGATCGTTGCGACGATATTCGGCGCCACGTTCGCGCGCGAAAACGACGGTCACCTCGAGATCGCGCTCTTGAAGCCGGTGTCTCGCGTTCGCTACGCGTTCGGCGTCATCGGTGCCGACGTCACCTGCATCATTCTCGCGGAGGCAATGACCATCGTTGCGTTGGCGATCGGTCAGGCGATGTTCGAGGTGCCCCACTTTGATTTCAGCGGAGCGAACGCGACATTCGTGCTCGTCGCCCTGCTGCATCCATTCGCGTGGTATGCCTTGCTCAACGCGGCGACCGCTTCGCTCAAGCGCGGCGCGGGCGCAATCGTGGGATTCTCGTGGCCGGTGGCGCTCGCCATCGTCATCTTCTCGCATGTGAATTTGGGCAACTCGGTAACCGGGGAGACCTTCCATGCGATCTTCTGGACGCTTTCGCGGGTCATCCCCGCATCGTATGCTTCGGTTGAATTCGGGCACGACGACAGTGTGTCCACAGGCCTAGCTGCCGGCCCTTGGGCCGACTCCGCACAGTACGCAATGTTGGCTGCTCTTGCGCTCGTCTATGGCGCGCTCGCCGTCGTGCAGTGGCGCCGGGTGGAGGCTTAGTTCGATGGAGATCCTTGGTACGAATTTCTCGATCACGCTCGGGTCGTGGCGGCTACGCCTATGCCTTGCCATTGAGGACATCGACGCTCCGGTCGCGGTAAAGGATCCACCGCCGCACCGCATTCGGATCGTCTCCGAAGACGCGCCATATTCACATCGCGAGAATTAGCTTCGCGTTGACAAAGAGCATCGCAAACGTGGCTCTCCGCTTGTCATCCCGAGCGTAGCGAAGCGTAGTCGAGGGACGCCTGCGAGGCTGTGGTTCGACTACGGTGCTTCGCACCTACGCTCACCACGACAAAAGAGCGTCGCAAACGTGGCTCTCCGCTTGTCATCCCGAGCGTAGCGAAGCGTAGTCGAGGGACGCCTGCGAGGCTGTGGTTCGACTACGGTGCTTCGCACCTACGCTCACCATGACAACGCAAACGTGGC
>Ga0153924_1000319_pt1 | contig 31189 bp, 28 predicted proteins | sample TSNJ008MetaG_FD_104709 | JGI IMG/M metagenome (GOLD analysis project Ga0153924, IMG submission 104709) | Attine ant fungus gardens microbial communities from New Jersey, USA - TSNJ008 MetaG | ecosystem: Host-associated > Fungi > Mycelium > Unclassified | place: USA: New Jersey, Wharton State...
CATCGTGATCAACCTGACGATCCCGGCGGCGCACGCCGAGGTCGACCAGCAGATCATCGACGCCGGCAAGCACGTGTGGAGCGAGAAGCCGATCGCGACCGACCACGAGTCGGCCGCCGCGGTCCTCGCATCTGCTGCGTCGAAGGGGCTCCGTGTCGCGACCGCTCCGGACACCGTGCTCGGCGCGGGCATCCAGACGGCACTCCGGGCCATCGCCCGCGGCGACATCGGCGAACCCCTCTCCGCGACGACGCTGTTCCACGTCCCCGGACCCGAGGCGTGGCACCCGAACCCGGACTTCCTGTTCGCCGAGGGCGCCGGCCCCCTGTTCGACATGGGCCCGTACTACGTGACGACCCTCGTGCACGCGTTCGGCACCGCCTCGCGCGTGCAGGCCGTGTCCTCGAAGTCGCTCGACCGTCGCACGATCGCGTCCGGCCCCCGCGCCGGCGAGACGTTCCCGGTCGAGGTCCCGACCCACCACGCCGCCCTGATCGAGTTCGCCGGCGGGCAGTCCGCCCAGTCGACGTTCTCGTTCCAGCACGCCCTGCCGCGCATGGGCTTCGTGGAGATCAACGGCACGCTCGGCACGATCTCGCTCCCCGACCCGAACACGTTCGAGGGCTCGTCGCAGCTCTGGCGCTACGGGCAGGAGGAGCCGGAGACGCTCGAGGCCGTCGGCTCCACGTGGGGTCGCGGCACCGGTGTCGTCGAGCTCGCCCGGGCCATCGCCGAGGACCGTCCCGAGCGTGCCTCCGGCGCGGTCGCGCTGCACGTGCTCGACGTGCTGCTCGGCATCCGTGACGCAGCGGCGTCGGGTTCCGCGGTCGACATCACGTCGTCCGTGAACCCGATCCCGCCGCTGCCGGAGGACTTCGACCCTGCGGCCGCGGTGCTGACGGCGTAGGTCGTCCGCGTTCACTGAGCAGAAAACGTCGGGTACCGATTCGGTACCCGACGTTTTCTGCTCACTGGACGGGCCCCCGCCGCAAGACCGCCCGCGGCTCAGTCCGCCACCGGCACGATCTGCTCGAGCAACCGCAGCACCTTCTCGCCGTCCACGGCCTCCGGGTCGAGCAGCCACTGCACCTGCAGCCCGTCGGACGCAGCGATGCTCAGGCTCGCCAGGTCGACCGGGTCCAGGTCGGCGCGGATCCGCCCGGACGCCTGGTCCGCCGCGATCAACGCCGCCAGGTCCGCCCGCAGCCGTGTGAACCGCTCGCGCATGAACTCCCGCGTCGCGGGGTGTCCCTCCTGCACGGCGTCGGCCGCGAGGGTCGTGTAGAGCTGCACGAGTCCCGGGACCTCGCGGTTCCGCGAGGCACTGTCACGCATGTCGCCGATCGCCGACTTCATCCTGTCCGGAGCGCCCTGCTCGCGCACCTCGTGCTCGCGGTACACGGCGAGGAGCAGTTCGTCGCGGTTCGGGAAGTAGTGCCGCAGTGCCGCGTGGGTGATCCCGAGTGCATCCGCGACCGACCGGAGTGACGACGCGTCGACGCCGTGGTCGGCCACCATCCGGATCATCTCGTCGAGGATCTGCGTCCGACGCTCGGCACCCTTGCGGTACCCGCCGCGTCGCGGCGCGGCCGCTTCGTCGTCGGCGGGGTGCGTCATACCCCCAACTTACCGCTGGAAGGTTTTTTCCGGGAGGCGCGTGGGGACTCGTTCCTCCCGATGACGGTCAGGCGTCGTGCGGCTCCGCCACGCCGTCCGGGTCGACGGTGTACTCGTCCACCGGCGCGGGGCGGCCGTCGGCGAGCGCTTCGGTGATCTGCGAGAGGCAGCGGGCGAGGATGCCGTTCTGCTCGGGGGACAGGTGGTCCATCACCTCGACGACGGCCTCGTGGAAGCGGGCGTACGAGGCGTCGATCTTCTTCGCTGCCTGCACCGTCGGTTCGAGCACCTGCGCCCGGCGGTCGGTCGGGTGCGGAGCGCGGATCAGGTATCCCTTGTCGACGAGCCCGTCGACGATCTTGGTCACCGACGCGTTCGACACGTTGAGCATGACGGCGAGGTCCTTCGGACCCATCGCCCGGCCGTCCCGGTGCGCCTGGAGCATGTACCGCACGGCGAGGAACTCGTTCTTCGTGAGCCCGCTCTCGCCGCGGGCCTGCTCGAGCTGCTGCTCCTCGGCGTGCTGCAGCCGGAGGAGGGCATCGACGGCGACCTTCGCGGCACGCGACCGGGGCTCCCGGGCGTAGAGGTGCATGTGCTCACGACGGACGACGGTCAACGGCATGTGGTCGAGTGTTCTCTCGTACGGGCGGCGCGGGGTGGGACGGACCTGGGACTACGCGGCGGGGACGTTGAAGAAGTCCGCGTAGGACGGTTCGGCGCGACCGGACAGGAGCGACGGGTCCTGGATGCGTCGCTCGACGTAGGCGTCGATCACGGCCGGGTCGGTGAGGCCGACGCGGGTGTGGGTGCCGCCGAGCCGTGTGTGTCGCGGCATCCCGGTGTACGTGCTGTGCATTGCGATCCCGCCTTCCTGCTTCCTGCTGTCCCCTGCGGACGGTCAGAAGTCTTTCACGACGTGAACGATCAGTGCAACGAACTGTTTCTGTTCTGTACGGTTCACGCACCGAACTGTTAGCACTGTAGAACTACATCCGTGTCATTCGCGACGGTCGCCCAGTCGGCGGGAGCGTCGATCAGGTGAGTTCGGAGCGTCCCGAGGGCTGGCCGTGCAGGACACCGTCCGGGAGGGGGTGCCCCATGTGCGCCGCCCACTCGGGCCAGGCGGGGTGGAGCCAGCCACGGCCGCGGTACTGCGGGTGGTCGGGATGCTGCTGGTGCGCCCAGAGGACGAAGACGAGCTCCGCCCAGCCCGTTCGGATCATCCACCGGACCGGACCACCGGTGCTCTCGCCGAACATGACGAGCTGCCCGCGACCCACGACGTCAATCTGCGAGATCGACTCCCAGTTCCAGAAGAGGTTCGCGTGGTCGGTGGAGAGGTGGAACCCGCGGTTCGTGACGACGACCCAGCCGGCGAAGCCGGGCCGCCACATCGGCGTCGCCGCCCACCGTGCGTTCGACCGGCGCCGGCTGTTGCCGATCGCGGTGCCGATGAGCGCTCCGGCGACGAACGCCGGACCGCCGAACGCGAACGTCGACGACTGCTGGTACGAGCCGTCCCCGTCGGCCCGCCACTCGTCGAGTGCGAAGGGACCGCCGACGAACGCGATCTCACCGGGTTGCAACGCGAAGGACGTCCCGGTGCGGTGTGCCGGTACCCGACGCGCGTCGAGCTCGCCCGCGATCACGACCGTGTTCCACAGCGCGGCATCGTCTGCCGTCCACTCGGCCCCGCGTGCCTGCTTCCCACCCATGGGCAGCAGCGTACCGATGGTGACGGACACGGCTCGGTGCGCGGCATAGCGTGGCGTCGTGGACCTCGAACTCAAGAACCGTGTCGCGCTCGTCGTCGGAGGGAAGGGGTACATCGGCGCCGCAGTCGCCGATCGCCTCCGAGCCGAGGGAGCGACCGTCGTCGTCGCCTCCCGGAGCGCCGGCGACTCCCCTGACAGTGTCGCGATCGACACCGCCGACCAGGCCTCCGTCGATGCCGGGATCGCCCGTGTGCTCGAGCAGCACGGCCGCATCGACGCCCTCGTCGTGACGGCTGCCCCGAGCGCGGGGACGCTCGACCCGGCGAAGAAGTCCGACCCGGAGCAGGTGCTCTCCGCCATCGACGGCAAGGCCCTCGGCTTCCTCCGGGTCGCCAACGCGGTGCTGCCGGCGCAGCGGGCCGCGGGCTTCGGACGCGTCGTCGTGGTGAGCGGCCAGAACGCGTACCTGTCAGGCAACATCACCGCGTCCCTGCGGAACACCGCGGTGAGCGTGATCGCGAAGAACCTCGCCGACGATGCTGTGGGCTCCGGTGTCACGGTCAACGTCGTCAACCCGGGGACCGTGACGGACACCCCGAGCGCCGAGGTCCGGCCGGGCGGCCCCGGGGACTCCAGCCCGCAGCAGATCGCCGACCTGGTCGCGTTCCTCGCGTCGCCGCTGTCGGTCGTGTCCGGCGAGTCGATCTCGATCGCCCACCGCGTGCTGGGCCAGATCACCATCTGACGGACTGGCGCGCCCCGCTCGGGGGCGACGCGGAGCGTTGCGCGGGGCGCGCCGACCGAGCCTGCGAGGGAGGACGTGGCGGCGCCGCCCCGCGCCTCCAGTCCGACGGCCGGTCACCGCGGACGACGCGGGTTCACCCGGCCGGGTGACCGCCTTGGGTCCCGCGCCCGAAGCGCGACGACGGCGATGTTCCACATGCTGGCAGCATGCAGAAGTCACGCCTCCACCTGATCGCCACCATCGTGGTCACCGCCACGGCGCTGACCGTCGCGGGGTGCGCCGCGGCCTCCATCCCCGCCGCCGAGCGAGCCGGCGCCCACGCCGGCGACACGACGGTGTCCGTCGGGCCGCCCTCCGGCGAGACCGCGGAGGTCGGCGGCCACACCGTCAGCACCGCGGACGGGTACGCGGCCGACGGCGCACCCATGTCCGAGATCGCGCACACCCCGGCGATCGCGAACCTGGACCCGGACCTCCGGCGGGCGGTCGCCCGTGCGACCGAGGCGGCGGCCGAGGACGGGGTGGAGGTCCGTATCAACTCCGGCTGGCGCAGCAGGGCGTACCAGCAGGCGTTGCTCGACCAGGGCGTCGAGGAGCACGGTTCGCTCGACGAGGCCCGCCGCTGGGTGAACACCCCGGACCGGTCGACGCACGTCCAGGGTCGTGCGGTGGACGTCGGGGCGCTCGACGCCGCGGTGTGGATGCAGGAGCACGGACGGCGGTTCGGGCTCTGCCAGACCTACGAGAACGAGTCGTGGCACTACGAGCTCGCGGCGACCGCGGGCGGCGAGTGCCCGCCGATGCGCCGCGACAGCTCGGCGGGGTGACCGTGCCCGGTTCAGTCGATCGGATGAACGCCTTCCACCTCACGCCCGATGCCGTGGACCCGCCGGGACGGGAGGCTGATGGCATGGAGTCCTCGACGAAGCACACGATCGCCACGCTGCTGCTCTGCGCCGCGATCGTCGCGGTCACGGCCACCGCCCTCATCGCGATGTCGCCCGTCCCGTGACGATGCCGACACGCCCGCGTGCGATGATCGAGCCGTGACGGAACGGCGCACGTTCATCCGGCCGCTCGCCACCCGTTCGATCGTCGTCGACGTGGCCTGGGCGGTCTTCGCGGCGTTCGTCTTCCTGCTCCCCATCGACCTCGAGCTCGAGCACGCGAGCTTCTTCGCCGTCCTCGCCGCGTCCGGGGCGATCGCGCTCCGCCGGGTGTCGCCGTCCGCGGCGATGCTCATGGTCGTCGTGCTCGGGATCGTCCAGGTCGGCGGTGGGGAACGCCCGTCCCTGGTGGACCTCGCGATCTTCGTCGTGATCGGCACCGCGGCCGTGGTCGGCTCACGGACCGAGGTCATCGTCTCCGGGTTCCTGGCGTTCGTCGTCGGGATCGGTGCCACCGCCTACCTCGCGCTGACCGGCTTCCGGTTCGCGGTGCTCATCAACGGCCCGCGCGACCAGGCGTTCCTCGCGATGGCCGCCCCGGTCACCGCGCTCCTCGGCGTCTGGGCCGGCGGTGTCGCCGTCCGGGCGTTCCGGTCCCGTGACCGCGAGTCGGAGCGTCGTGCCGATGCCGAGGCCGCTGCCTCCCGCGCCGAGGCCGTCGCCACCGAGGCGGAGGCCACCGCCACCCGCGCGATCGACGAGGCCGAGTCCGAACGCATCCGCGCGGACATCGCCCGTGACGTGCACGACGTGGTCGGGCACTCGCTCGCGGTGATCATCGCGCAGGCCGACTCGGTGCCGTTCCTCGACGACGAGGCCCGCATCCGCGAGGTCAGCGCCACCATCGCCAGCACAGCCCGGAGCTCCCTCGTCGAGGTCCGGCAGGTGCTCGGGCACATCGACGGTTCCGGCGCCGCGACGGACCCGGGGTCGCTCGACGAGATCGTGCATGGCATCCGGGAGGCCGGGGTCGACGTCGACCACACCGTCCGCGGGAACCCGGTGACGCTCGGCCCGGAGAGCGGGACCGCCGCACGCCGGGTCCTGCAGGAGATGCTCACGAACGCGCTCCGGCACGGTGCCCCCGGCATGCCGGTCACCGTGCGGGAGACCTGGCGGTCGGGCGACCTCGTGCTCGAGGTGGAGAACGTGGTCCCGGGGACGACGGACGCCACCACGGGCTCCACCGCCGGCACCGGTCCCGTCCCGCTCCCGGCCCCGACCACCCGCGGTTCCGGCCGCGGCCTCGCCGGGATGCAGTCCCGGCTCAGCACGCTCGGCGGGTCGTTCGACGCCGCCGTCCTGGACGACGTGTTCGCAGCACGCGCCCGCATCCCGTTCGACGTCCATGGGGGGACCAACCGATGACCGATCCGATCCGCATCCAGCTCACCGACGACCAGGCGCTCTTCCGCGCCGGCCTCCGTGTCGTCCTCGACGCGCAGGACGACATGGTCGTCGTGGGTGAGGCGTCCGACGGCGCCGAGGCCCTCGCCGCGATCCCGGAGCTCCGGCCGGACGTGGTGCTGCTCGACATGCGCATGGCCGGGATGGACGGCGTCGAGACGGTCCGGCAGCTGTTCTCCGGCGCGGTCGCCGGTCCGCTTCCGCGCGTGATCGTCCTCACGACGTTCGGCCTCGATCCGGCGGCAGCCACGGCGATCCGGCTCGGCGCGAGCGGGTTCCTGCTCAAGGACACCACGCCGCCGTTCCTGTTCGCGGCCGTGCGCGCCGTGCACGAGGGCAGCTCGGTGATCGCGCCGAACGACCTCTCGCAGCTGTTCGGCGCCGACGTCGAGCGCGCCCCGGCCCCGCAGCCGCCGGCGTTCCAGACGCTGACGGACCGGGAGCGCATCGTGTTCGGCTGGGCCTCTCGCGGGTTGTCGAACGCGGAGATCGCCGCGAAGGAGTTCGTCACGGAGTCGACCGTGAAGACCCAGATCTCGAGCATCCTCGGGAAGCTCGCGCTGCGCGACCGGGTGCAGCTCGTCGTGTACGCGCACGACCACGGGCTGGCCGGCGCCCGCGACGACTCCTAGCGGGCGGTCGCCAGCGCCTGCACCTCGTCGAGGATCGTGCCGATCGCCGCGGGGTCGTGCGCGAACCGGCCCAGGAAGAGCCCACCGATCCTCCCGCCACCACGGGTGAGCAGCCCCGGTCCGGCGCTGCCGCCGTAGATGACGGTGCTGCCCGCCAGCTCGGGCCGCGTGGCGAGGTGCTGCTCGATGCCGGAGAGCACGCCGACGACGTGGTCGTCGGGCGCGGGCGCCGGTGCGCCGATGGCCCAGACCGGCTCGTACGCCACGGTGAGCGGACCGGCCAGACCGTCGGCGACGGCCGTCGAGACGGCCCGGTCGAGCTGCGCCGTCACCTCCGCGATGGTCTCCGGCCTGGAGGCACGACTCGCCTCGCCGACGCAGAGCAACGGACGCAGGTGGTTGCGGAAGGCGGCGTGCACCTTCCCCGCGACCTCGTCGTCCGTCTCGTGGAACAGGGAGCGCCGCTCCGCGTGCCCGATCTCGACGAGGTCGACGCCGATCTCACGGAGCTCCGCGCCCGTGACCTCGCCCGTGTACGCCCCGGCGTCGGCCCACGACAGGTCCTGGGCGCCGAGCAGCACTGGGGCGTCGCCGAGCACCTGGCGCACTGGGACGAGCGCCGGGAAGGTCGGCACGACGAACAGCGTCGCCGCCCCGGACCGGACCGCGGGGTGCCGCCGGGCGATGTCCGCGACGTCGGCGGCCCAGGCGAGCGTCCGCGCGTGCGAGAAGTACGTCTTCAGCGACACCCCGACGGTGGTCACGGCGCGACCGTCGCCACGATCAGCGCGAACGACACCGCTCCCGGGTCCGGCGTCCCGACGGCGTGCTCGGCGTGCGTGCGCGCTCGACCCATCCTCGGGAGCAGTGCAGCCGTGCCGTCCGCAGCGGTCCCGGCCGCGACGACAGCCGCACGCCAGGCCTCGGCGAGGGGCACTCCCTCGTCGATCTGCGACCGGAAGACCTCGTCGAACGGGACCAGCGCGTCCACCATCGTCTTGTCGCCGACCGTCGCGCCGAAGGCGAGCACCGCCTCGGTGGCCGCACCGACGGCCCGCGCGACGGTGGCACCCGACGGACGCTGGTCGTCCCCGAGGACGCGACCCAGTGCCTCCAGGGCGGCTCCCCAGATGGCACCGGACGTGCCGCCGGCCTTGTCGGACCAGGCGTCTCCGGCGATCCGCAGCACGGAACCCGCTCCGACACCGCTCTCCACCGCACCTGATGCGGCGTCGGCCGCGGCGTGCGCGCCGCGCTGCATGCCGATCCCGTGGTCGCCGTCACCCGCGACCGCGTCGATCCGGCCGAGTTCGTCGGCCCGCTCGTCCAGCAGCGCGCGGACGGCGGTGAAGCCGGCGGCGATGCGTGCCGCGACGGCACGGGAGTCATCGCTCGCCGGGCCGACCGCGTCGGGGGTCGCCTCGGAGGCCGCGACGGACGCGGCGACGCGCTCCTGCGGGACGGCTCCGCCCTTCCGGTACGCGGGGGTGTCGGCGGGCGCTGCCCAGAGTTCCTCGAGTTCGTCGTCCAGCCAGAACAGCGTCAGCGAGACCCCGGCCATGTCGAAGCTCGTGACGAGCTCCCCAACCTCGGGTTCGACGAGCACGACGCCCGCGTCGCCGAGCAGCCGCTGGACGGACCGGTAGACGACGAAGAGCTCCTCGTACTTCACGCTCCCGAGCCCGTTGAGGACGGGCACGGCGCGCGATCCGGCGGCCGTGACACCGGCGGGCACCTCGTCGAGCAGCCGGGTGACCAGGAGCGATGCCAGCTCGTCGGCCGTCGGGACGTCGGTCTCGTCGATCCCGCGTTCGCCGTGGATGCCCATCCCGACCGCCATGCGACCCTCGGGGACCTCGAACAGCGGTTCGTCGGCACCCGGCAGGGAACAGCCGGAGAACGCGACGCCGAAGGACCGGGTCCGGTCGTTGGCACGGTCCGCGATCGCCGTCACCGTGTCGAGGTCGTCGCCGCGTTCCGCCGCGGCCCCGGCGACCTTGAAGACGCAGAGGTCGCCCGCGATGCCTCGGCGCTCGTGCGACCGGTCGGCCGGCGCCGAGGTGACGTCGTCGGTGACGCGGACGGTGCGGACCGGGATCCCGTCGGCCTCGAGCGTCCGCGCCGCGGCGTCGAAGTTCAGGACGTCGCCCGCGTAGTTGCCGTAGCTGAGCAGGACCCCGCCGCCGTGGTCGCTCGCCCGTGCGACGGCCGCCACCTGCTGGGCGCTCGGGCTGGCGAAGAGGTTCCCCATCGCGGCCCCGGCCGCCAGTCCGTGCCCGACGAGCCCGCCGAAGGCCGGGTAGTGCCCCGACCCGCCGCCGATCACCACCGCGACCGTGCCGTCCGGCGACGTCGTCGACCGTGCGACGCCGCCGTGCACCCGCCGCACCCACCGCTCGTTCGCCGCGACGAAGCCGTCGGTGGCCTCGTCCGCAAAGTCAGCCGGGTCGTTGAACAGCCGCGTCATCGTCCGTCTCCCTGTGCGCGCACGTGCGTGGTGTCGAGCAGTTCGTCCGCCTTCGCGCCGCGGAAGAACTTCGTGCAGAAGATCATCACGGCGGCGACGAACGCCAGGACCCCGAGGGACACGATGCCGAACGCCCCGCTGTCCGTCGGCACGACCTCGTTGATCGCGGTCCGCATGATCGGTGCGACGAACCCGCCGAGGTTGCCGAGCGAGTTGATCAGGCCGATGCCCGCGGCCGCCGCGGCCCCGGTGAGGAACGCCGTCGGGTACGCCCACGTGATGGGCCCCACGGCGAGGAAGCTCGCCACGGCCAGGGTGATGAAGACGATGCCGAGGATCGGCTGCCCGTTCGCCCCGGCCCACGCCGACCCGAGGATCGACAGGCCGGTGGTGACGTAGAACAGGGTCCCCCAGCGACGCCGACGACCGACGGTGTCCGCCTTCGATCCGACGAGGTAGCAGGCCACCAGCCCGACCAGCCACGGGATCGCGGCGACGAGTCCCACCTGCCAGCCGACGTCCTGCCCGAGCAGCGCGGAGACCTGCTGCGGCAGGTAGAACGTCGTGCCGTACACGGCGACCTGCAGGCAGAAGTAGATGATCGTGAAGTACCAGACGCGCCCGCTCGCCATCGCCTTCCAGATGCCCGTCGGCCCGTCGGCGCTGCGCGCGGTGTCCTCCCGCGCCATCGCCGCGGTGAGCGAGTCCTTCTCCCCCGGCTCCAGCCACTTCGCCTGCTGCGGACTGTTCGTCAGGAACACCAGGGCGGCGACGCCGGCGAGCACCGCGAGGATGCCCTCACCGAAGAACATGACCTGCCAGCCGTGGAACGGGGTGGCCTGGTCGCCGAAGCTCAGCAGACCACCGGACAGCGGCGCTCCGATCATCTGCGAGAACGGCTGCGCCAGGTAGAAGATGGCGAACATCCGCACGCGCACCTTGTTCGGGAACCACTCGGACAGGTACATGATCACGCCCGGGAAGAGCCCCGCCTCGGTCACACCGAGGACGAACCGCAGGACGATGAACATCGTGTCGTTCGTCGTGAAGGCGAACAGCGCGGCGACGATGCCCCACGTGACCGCGATGCGGGCGAGCCAGAAGCGCGCCCCGAACCGCTTGAGGAGCAGGTTCGACGGGATCTCGAAGATCGCGTAGCCGATGAAGAAGATGCCGGCGCCGAGCGCGAAGGCCGCGTCGGAGATGCCGCGGTCGACGCTCAGCGCCTCTTCCGCGAAGCCGACGTTCGTGCGGTCGAGGAACGCGACGAAGTACAGGATGACGAGCATCGGCATGAGGTGCTTCGTCGCCTTGCCGATGGCCGACTTCAGGGCCGGGTCGTGGGTGGACCCCAGGGCGGGCAGGGATGAGGACACGGTCGCTCCTTTGCGAACACGGTTTCTGACTGGAGGCGCGGGTCGGCGCGCGCGGTCGGCGCGCGGTCCGCGGGTGGTTCCGTCTAGTGCATGTAGAGGCCGCCGTCGACGTTCAGGGTCTGGCCCGTCACGAACCCGGCGTCGGCGCTGATGAGGTAGGCGATCGCCGCGGCGATGTCCCGCGGCGTCCCGATGCGGGGCAGGACGCCGTCCGCTGCCATCTCGGCCTTGCGCTCTTCGGAGAGGGTGCCGCCCATGATGTCGGTGTCGATCGGCCCGGGGGCGATCGCGTTGACCGTGACGCCCTTCGGTCCGAGCTCACGGGCGAGGCCGCGGGTCAGGCCGATCACGCCGGCCTTCGCCACCGTGTACGGCGTCTTGCTGAAGGTGCCGCCGCCGCGCTGGGCGGAGACGGACGACAGGTTGACGATGCGCCCGTACCCGTTCCGCACCATCGACTCCGCCGCCCGCAGGCTGGCGAAGTGCACGCCGTCGAGGTTGATCGACAGCACGCGGTGCCACTCCCCCTCCGGCAGGTCGAGGTAGGCGTGCGCCGAGGACACCCCGGCGAGGTTCACGAGCGCGGTGACGGGCGGCAGCTGCGCCTCGATCGTGTCGAAGGCCGCACGGACGGCGGACTCGTCGGCGACGTTCGCGCCCGCGCCCACGGCCCGGACGCCGTGCTGCTCGCGGATCTCGGCGGCGACCTGCTCGCTCGCGGTCTGGTCGAGGTCGATGATCCCGACGTTCCATCCCGCCTCGGCGAGGTGGTGTGCGGTCGCCCGGCCGATGCCCCGAGGCGATGCCGCTCCGGTGAGGACGACGGTGTGGTCCTGGTTCTGCGTGTTCGTGGTCATGGTCATGGTCGTTCCCGTCAGTGGATCGGTGCCGGGCCGAGCTCGTCGAGGAGCTTCTGCATCGCGACGTACGCCTTGTTCCGGTAGGCCACGAGCTCCGGCGTCCGGTCGGCGGGCACCTCGAGGTACCCCGCGCCGGACTTCGTGCCGAGCTCGCCCGCGTCGACGTGCTGCTGCAGCGACGGCGGGGTGGCGAAGCGCTCGGGCCAGCGGGTCTGCAGCGACTCGAAGCAGAACGCGTAGACGTCGAGCCCCGCCATGTCGGCGATGGTGAACGGGCCGAAGAACGGCAGGCGGAACCCGAAGGTGGTCCGGACGATGGTGTCGATGTCGTCGGGGCTGGCGATGCCCTCGTCGGCGATCTTCGTCGCCTCCTCGAACAGCGCGTACTGCAGCCGGTTGAGCACGAAGCCGGTCGAGTCCTTGACCCGTGCCGACTGCTTGCCCGTGGCGGCGACGACGGCCTCGCCGACCTCGACCGCGTGCTCGTTCGTCGTCGGGTGCGGGATGAGCTCGACGCCGGGGATGAACGGCGCGGGGTTCGAGAAGTGCACCCCGAGGAACCGCTCGGGTCCGACGACGGCCTCGGCGAGGGACTCGATCAGGATCGTCGAGGTGTTCGAACCGATCACGGCGTCCGGACGGGCGGCCTCGCTGATGCGACGGAGGGTCGCGTGCTTGATCTCGAGCTTCTCCGGCACCGCTTCCTCGATGAAGTCGGCCGTGGCGACCGCTTCCTCGATGGAGGCGGCGGCGCTGAGGTGCGCGTCGACGCGTGACACGGCGTCCGCGGGGAACAGGCCGTCCGCGACGAACTGCTCGGTCTCGGCGATGAGCCGGGCACGGTTGGACGTGGCGATCTCGGCGGAGACGTCCGCGATCCGGACGGTGTGGCCGGCGAGGGCGAGGACCTGGGCGATCCCGCCGCCCATGTAGCCGGACCCGACGACGGCGATGTCGAGGGTGGTCATCGTGTTGCTCCTTCGGTGGTGGTCGCCGCCGCTGCGTCGAGCTTCGTCGTCGCGAGCACGGATCGGATGTACTGCTGGTTCGTGGCGCAGACGCCGAGGCTGTCCCCGCCGTACTGCTCCGTCATGACGATCCCGCGGAACCCGTCGGCGACGGCGTCGCGGAGGACCTGGCGGTAGTTGATGAGCCCGGCCTCCATGGTGCTCGGCGCGCTCGTCGCCCAGCTGCCGTCGCCGGCCTCGTCCCGCGTGTAGTTCTTCACGTGCAGGTAGTTCGTGACCGGCATGGTCTTGGCGAACAGCTCCCGCCAGTCCTCGACGGGACGGTGCAGGCGGATGAGGTTCGCGACGTCCGCGTTCAGCCCGACGGTGTCCAGGCCGATCTCCTCGATCAGCCGCACGGCGCTGTCGGCGGTGCCGAGGTAGGTGTCCTCGTACAGCTCCAGCGCCATCGGCAGCCCGACGGACGCCGCGTGCTCCCCGAGTTCGCGCAGTCGCGAGACGGCGACCTTCCGGACCTCGGGGTCGTCGGGGTCCTTCGGGCCCTGCGCAGTCCAGAACCACAGGGCTGCGCGCTGGGCCTCGCTGAACGGCTGGTGCAGCCCGGTCGAGAACACCTGCATGCCCCACTCGGCCGCGGCGTCGATCGTGCGGTGGGCGTAGGCGAGGTTGTCCTCCTCGTGCCCGGGCTGGACGACGCTCTTGCGCTGCAGGTGCACCGACGGGATCCCGACGCCGTGGGCCTTCGCGATGGCGAAGAGCTCGTCGCGCCGGGACCGCTCGAGGTCGGCGGGACGGATGTGACTGTCGGCGAGTTCCGCGAGCGAGAACCCGACGGCCTCGATCTGCGCGAACACGTCGTCCCAGACCTCGGGGTCGGCGTCGTGGAAGGCGACCCCGTCGCGCGTGACCGGGGGGAACCCGTGGAGACAGGTGGCGATCGGCCAGGTGTCGGACGTCCACGTGTCGGGGTTCCAGTCCTGGTCGACCCAGTCCTGTGGTGTGCTCACGGAATGCTCCCTCGCATGTCTCGGTTCGGCGATGAACCTCTTTCCTATAGGAAAGATACTCGTGCGGCGACGAAACGCAACCCCGGTCGCGCTACCCGGCGTGCGAGGCGTCGGCGCGGGACCGCAGCCGGACGGCGTCGATGTGGTGCCGCATCGCCGCCACCGCCTCGGCCGGCCCCACGGCGAGCGCGTCGAGGACCGCCCGGTGCTCGTGCACGGCACGGTCGGTGTCGTCGCCGCCGCCCTCGACGATCTGCCGCATGCGGTGCACCCGGGTCGTGATGATCTCGGACATCTCCTCGAGGAACGGGTTCCGCGTCGCGTCGAAGACGAGCTGGTGGAACTGCCAGTCGCTCCGGAAGAACCGGGCCATCAGCTCCTCGGACGCGTCTGCTGCCCCGACCGCGGCGATCTCCTCGGCGACGGCCGCCTGCTCCTCGAGCGCGTGTGCCAGCCGGGCTCGCAGCGCGTCCACGTCACCGCGGGCAGCGAGGTCCACGGCGCCGCTCTCCACGATGAGCCGCGCGTCGAAGAGCGCCTCGAGCTGGTCCCCCGCGAGGGGCGGGGACACCCGGTACCCCTTGTTCGCCTCGCGCGTGACGAGTCCGGTGCGCTCCAGTTGCACCAGCGCCTCGCGCACCGGGGTGGGCGAGACGCCCAGGGTCCGGGCGAGGCCGTCGATCGACAGGCGCATGCCCGGTTCGACGTCGTGGCCCATCAGCACCTCGAGCACCCGGTCGTAGACGCGGTCCCGCAGGCCGAGCTGCGTGATGCGTTCGCTCCCGAAGCCGGGCATCGTGCTGGACATGCCTCGATCCTAGAGAATCGAGGAATCAGTACAGGGCGTCGATGCCCATCAGGTCACCGAGCCCGAGCGTGCGCTGGCCGACCTCGCAGGTCGTCGACGCCGGCTTCATCACCAGACCGCTGTTCTGCGCGGTGTGTCCGAGTCCGAAGGCGTGCCCCCACTCGTGCGTGGCCACTCCCCGGAGGTCGTACCGGGCGCCGGCGCACGTCGAACTCGCCGACCAGGCGGCCGTGGTCGAGTACCGCTGGTCGACCTCGATGGCCACCCCGGACCGCGACCAGACACAGGTCACCGCGAGCGTCCCGGTCTTGAGGGGCCCCCACCCGATGACGCTCGTCCCGCTCGACGCTCCGCAGCCGCCGGTCGCGCTGACCGCGATCGGCTCGGTGGTGTTGCCGACGAGCCGCTCGGCCGCCGCCGACGTGACGGACTTCCCGCACGCCGAGATCGCTCCGGTCCACGCGTCGGCACCGGCGCGGATCACCGGCGCGACGGCCGCCTTCTGGCCGGACGTGTTGTAGCTCCAGGAGACCGGTGCGGTCCACCGGAACCCGAGCTTGGTGTACGTCTTGTTGCCGCAGCTCGACGCGGCCTTCACGGCGACCGCGGAGGTCGCGGCGTGCGGCGACGCCACGGGACGGGCCGCGGCTTGTTGCAGTCGGATGGCCTCGGGCGAGCCGGACCACGCGTGGTCGATCCGCACCGCGAGTCCGGCGCGTCCGGCGTTCGTGACGGAGACGTCGCCCGGGTCACCGGCTCCGGTCGACGCCACCGGCAACGCGGAGACCGTCGTGCCCGCGCGGGGCACCACGAACCGACGACCGTCCGGGAGCACCACGGTGCCCGAGGACACCGTGCAGCCGCCGGCGAGCTCCGCGACGGTGATCCGGTCGCCGCGGCAGGTCGGCACCGCGTCGGCCGACGCTCCGCCCACCGAAGTGACGACGACCGCGGTCACCGCGATCCCGAGTGCGACCGCCCCTGCGGTCACGGAAGACATGCGCACGATCCGACCCTCCTGGTCCCCTGTGCCCGGGCAGTCCCTTGCCCGACGCAGTCAGTGTGCGGAGCGGCCGTCGGCAGGGTCAACCCCCCGAAGTGGCCTGTGCGAACGCGGGTCGGATGTGCTGTCCGGCAGGATCGGTGCATGGGATCACGCTCCGTCGTCGTCATCGGTTCGGGCATCGCCGGCGCCGCCACCTTCTTCGCCCTCGCCCGCCGCGGCACCGACGTCACGCTCGTCGACGACGGTGCGGTCGGGCAGGCGACCGCGGCGAGCGCCGGGATCCTGCAGCCCTGGTCGTCCGCGATCGACGGCCCGTTCGCGGACCTGTACGTCCGCGGCGCCGCGTTCTGGCCGGAGGTCCTGGCACGTCTGGCGGAGGTCGGCGTCACGCAGACCGGTCACCGGCGGAGCGGTGCCCTCGTGGTGAACGCGGACCCCGCCGCGGTCGACGCGGCCGAGGAGCGGGTGGGACGGCGCCGGGCGGCGGACCCTGACGTGGTCGGCCGGGTCGAGCGCATCGGTGGTGACCGCGCTCGAGGACTGTTCCCGCCGCTCGCGACCGGACTCGACGCCCTGTGGATCGAGGGCGGCGGTCGGGTCGACGGGCGGACTGTCCGCGATGCGCTCGTCGAGGCCGGTCGACGGCACGGCGGGACGACGGTCACGGCACACGCGGCGCTCCTCGACGACGGACGCGTGCGGTTCGGCGACCGGACGGAGGACCCCGACGCGGTCGTCCTCGCCGGCGGTGCCTGGACGAACGACCTGCTCGGGGCCCTCGGCGTGCGGGTCCCGGTGGCGCCGCAGCGCGGACAGATCACGCACCTGACCCTGCCCGGGGTGGACACCACGCACTGGCCGTCCGTGCACCCGCTGTCGCACCACTACCTCGTCGCGTTCGACGGGTCGCGCGTCGCCGTGGGTGCGACCCGCGAGACCGGCAGCGGCTTCGATCCCCGGGTGACGGCGGCCGGGCAGCTCCAGGTGCTGCGGGACGCACTGTCCATCGCGCCGGGGCTCGCCGACGCGACGATCCTGGAGACCCGTGTCGGCCTCCGTCCGCTTGCCGACGACACGATGCCGATCGTCGGGGCGGTCCCGGGGCACGACGGCCTCTTCGTCGCCACCGGCTACGGCGCAGCGGGACTCACGATGGGCCCGTTGCTCGGCGATGCCCTCGCCCGCCGGATCGTCGGCGACCCGGCCCCGGAGCTCGACCCCTTGCACCCGAGGACGTCCCCTGCGGCGGGCTGACCCTCAGGGCACCTGCAAAAACCGCGGCGCCCCACGGTCCCGCAGCCGGAACCCGAGGTGCTGGTACAGCCCGATCGCCCCGGTGTTCCCGGCGGCCGCGTGCATGAGCGGCGTCTCACCGCGCTGCCGGATGCCGTGGGCGACGTCGAGCACCAGGCGCCGACCGAGCCCCTGCCCGCGGAACTCGGCGTCCGTGCACACGGCGCTGATCTCGGTCCACCCCGGCGGGTGCAGGCGCTCCCCGGCCATGGCGATCAGGCGGCCCTCGCGCCGGACGCCGATGTAGCGCCCGAGCTCGATCGTGCGCGGCAGGAACGGTCCGGGCTTGGTGCGGGCGATGAGCTCGAGGATCTCGGGGACGTCGTCGGGCGTGAGTTCGACGGCCTCGGAGTCCGGAGCGCCCTCGATGTCCTCCCCCGTGAGCTGCACGCCGCCGGCGCTCTCGACCGCGGGCCACCCCTCGGGGACGACGGCCGACGCACCGACGCCGAAGACCGCACCGGAGCCGAGCAGCACTCGGACGTCCTCCCAGTCCTCGGCGGTGGGTCGTTCCGGGATCCCGGTCCACACCGACACGTCGGGCAGGTACCGCGCGATCTCCCCGCGGCGTTCGGCGAACCGGGCGTGCGCGCCGTTGAGCGAGGCCAGCGCGGGGTTGTCGAGCAGCCGGGTCGGGGTGCCGTCGTCCGCGATGGTGAGGTCGAGGGCCCGGACGGCCTCACCGCGTGCGTCACCCCCGCGGAACCCGAGGTCCTCCAGCCGGCGACGGTCCCCGTCCGCCCACCCGGTGGTGTCGGCGACTACGGCCGCGGCGTAGCGGTTGCGCGCCCCGTCCACGACGTCGCCGACGTCCGCCGCGGTGGTCAGCAGGACCTCTCCGGGTCGGGTCAGGTCGGTCGTCGGGGCGTCGGTCGTCATGTGTCCATCCTGCGACGCCGCGAGCGTCCGACGGCGCATCGTTGCACCACGTGACGCGGCGCGCACACCCGCTAACGCAGGCGCGCCGCCAGGAACGTCACCATGCGGCGCACGAGCTCCGCGCGCGAGGACGCTCGCCGGTACTCGTGCCCCTCGCCCGCGAGCTCGAGGTACTCCACGTCGTGCGACCGCCCCCGCAGCGCCGCGACGACCTGGTGTGCCTCCCCGATCGGCACGTTCGTGTCGAGTTCGCCGTGCACGACGAGCAGCGGCGCGGTGACGTCGTCGATCGCCCGCATCGGCGAGAGCGAGTCGAGCAGCGCGGCGTCGTCGACGGGGTGCCCGTACTTCGTGGCGGCTGCCGACGCGATCCACGGTTCGGTGTCCCGGTAGAACGTCGCGAAGTCGCTCATCCCGCACACCGCGACGCCGGCCGCGAAGACGTCCGGGGTGAACGCCAGCGACGCGAGGGTGGCGTACCCGCCGTACGACCGGCCCTCGACGGCGACCCGGGAGCGGTCCGCGTACCCGTTCGACACCAGGAACCGTGCGCAGTCCACGACGTCGGCGAGTGCGTTCCAGCGCAGCGCGAGGTCGTCGGCGTGCACGAAGTCCCGCCCGTAGCCACTGGACCCGCGGATGTTCGGCGCGAACACCGTGATCCCCGCGGCGGCGAGCGCCTGGTGCTGCGGCGAGAAAGTGGGTCGCTCCTGCGACTCCGGTCCGCCGTGCAGGTGCAGCATCGCTGCGCGGCCGGGAGGCGCGGCACCCGCATCCGGGTCGCCGCCGGTCGACGACACGGTCGGCTCCACGGCCCGGTACAGCCAGCCGGTGAGCTCCAGTCCGTCACGCGCGGCGAACCGCTCGAGGGTCGGTTCCACCAGCGGCACATCGGGGAGGTCCGGCGCGTCGGTGACCCGGCTCCACGTGAGCGCGTTCGTGTCGAGTCGCCAGAGTTCGCGCGGCCGGGTGGGGCCCTCGATGGCGAGGATGACGCTCCGCCCGTCGCGACTGAGGACCGGGTCGGTGACGACGTACCCGGGCAGGTCCGGCACCGGGGTGCGTGAGGCGTCGTGGGTGTTGATGAGGTCGAGTTCGCTGCGACCGTCGACGTTCCAGACGAGCAGCAGCGTCCGCCCGGCGTCGTCGGCGTCGAGGTACTCGAGTTCCGCGTCGGCGCGCTCGATGATCCGGCGGGGCTGCCCGCGCCAGCCGTGCGGTCCGACGGGCTGCGCGACGAGCTGCCGACGTGGGAGGCCGGCCTCGGTCGCGACGTAGGCGACGAGCGGGCTGGTCTCGCTCGCGGGCGAGGGACGGAGGAACGCGATCTCCGCCGACCCGTCCGGCGGATCGGTCAGGAGCGCCTGGCTCTCGTCGGTCAGCCGGTCGACCACGACGACGAACTCGTGGCCGCGCTGCCCGTCGCGGAGCACGACGAGGCGTTCCTCGACGGAGAGGTCGAGGATGTGGATGAGTTCCCCGACGGCGAGGTCGTCGCGGTCGCCGGAGACGGGGTCGACGAGGTACGAGCGTGCGGGCTGCTCGGGTTCGGTGGAGGGCAGGGTGATGACGACCCGGTGGCCGCTGCGGCTCCACGGTCCGAGTTCGGCGTGCTGGTACCGCGAGCCGGCGATCTGCGCGGCGTCGGTGCCGTCCGGCCGGACCACCCAGACCTGCTGCTTCACGCCGCCGTCGGTCGCGATCGCCACGGCGAGCCACTCCCCGTCGGAGGACCACGTCACCCGGATCACCGGGTCGTCGGACAGTCGGATCCGGACCGGCTCGGACGGAGCGCCGTCGACGACGACGTCCTGCACGAAGACCTCGGGGCTGCCGTGCCGGTCGCTGACGAACGCCACCCGGCGCGCGTTGCGCGTCATGGTGGGCCCCCACGACCCCCAGGCCGCGACGAGGCGCTCACCCAGGCCGACCGCCTGCTCGACGCGGGCCGACGACGCGACGCGATCCGTGCCTCCAGGCCGCACCGTGGACCCGCTCACCGCACCCCCTGGTGCTGCAGCCACATCTCGATCAGGCCGAGCTGCCAGAGCGCGTTGGCGCCGATCTCGGTCCGTGTGCTGTTCGGGTCCTGGAGCATCCGCTCGACGGTACCCGGGTCGAAGAGCCCGCGTTCGCGTGCCTCCGGGGCGTGCAGCGCCTGCCGGACCCGCTCCAGGTAGGGGCCCTCGAGCTGGCGGATCGCCGGCACCGGGAAGTACCCCTTCGTCCGGTCGATGACGGCGTCGGGCACGATGCCGCGTGCCGCGCGCTTCATGACGCCCTTGCCGCCGTCCGCCAGCTTGAGCGACGGCGGGATCGCGCCGGCGAACTCGACGAACTCGTGGTCGAGGAACGGTACGCGCGCCTCGAGCCCCCACGCCATCGTCATGTTGTCGACGCGCTTCACCGGGTCGTCGACGAGCATCGTCATCGTGTCGCTGCGGAGCGCGGCGTCGACGCTGGTCTCCGCTCCCGGGACCGCGAACGAGGCGTCCACGAACGCCGACGGGGTGTCGTCGTCGCTCCGCCAACGCTCCCCGAGCAGCGGCTGGAGCGCCGGCCAGCGTCGGTCCATGAACACCGAGCGGTAGACCTCGGCGGCCTGGTCCCGTGGGACGGACGCGAGCGGCGGGTACCAGCTGTACCCGCCGAGCACCTCGTCCGCGCCCTGGCCGGACTGCACGACCTTGACGTGCTGCGAGACCTCCTGCGAGAGCAGGTAGAACGCGACGCAGTCGTGGCTGACCATCGGCTCGCTCATCGCCTGGATCGCCCCGTCGATCCCGTCGAGCAGGCGCGACGAGGGGATGCGGATGCGGTGGTGGTCGGTGCCGAAGTGGCGCGCGACCTCGTCGGAGTACTCGAACTCGTCGCCGGACTCCCCGCCCGCCGACTCGAAGCCGATGCTGAACGTGGCGAGGTCCTGCTGCCCGGCCTCGGCGAGCAACGCGACCACGAGGGACGAGTCGATGCCGCCGGACAGCAGCACGCCGACCGGCACGTCGGCGACCATGCGGCGCTCGACGGCGGTGCGGAGCTTCTCGGTGAAGCCCTCCTGCCAGTCCTGGTCGCTCCAGTCGGCCTTGGCCGGGTCACGCTCGAAGCGGGGCTCCCAGTACGTGGTGTCGCGGAACGCGCCGGACGGCTCGACCACCCGGACGGTGGCGGGTGGCAGCTTGCCGACGCCGGACAGGATCGTCCGGGGTGCCGGGACGATGGAGTGGAAGGTCATGTACGACGCGAAGGCGACCGGGTCGATCGACGTGTCGACGCTGTGCCCACCGCCGTCGCCGGCACCCGCGTTCCCCGCCAGGATCGCCGGCAGGGAGCTCGCGAAGCGCATCCCGCCCGGGACCTCGGCGACGTAGAGCGGCTTGATGCCGAGCCGGTCACGGGCGAGCACGAGCCGACCGCTCTCGTGCTCCCAGATCGCGATCGCGAACATGCCGATCAGGTGGTCGACGAACGCGGTGCCCCACTCGGCGTACGCGGCGACGATCACCTCGGTGTCCGAGGTCGAGTCGAACGTGTGCCCCTTGCCGTGCAGCTCGTCGCGGAGCTGCCGGTAGTTGTAGACCATGCCGTTGTAGGCGATCGTCAGCCCGAGCCGCGGGACCACCATCGGCTGCGCTCCGGCCGTGGACAGGTCGACGATCGACAGCCGGCGGTGCCCGAGCGCCACCGGCCCGCGTGCCCACAGGCCGTCGCCGTCCGGACCGCGGTGCCGCAGACACCCGGCCATCCGGGCCACCGCTGCGACGTCCGGGGACGTCCCGTCGAACCGGATCTCGCCCGCGAGTCCACACATCAGCTGTCTCCCTCGGTGGTGCCGGACCCGGTCGCGGGAGCGCCGAGGATCCACGTGTCCTTGGCGCCGCCGCCCCGCGAGGAGTTCACGACCATGCTGCCCTCGGGTGCGACGCGGGTGAGCGCGACGTCGGCGAGGTGGGTGTCGTCCGGCCCGGTGCCCGTGACGTACACGAAGGCGCGGAGGTCGACGTGCCGGGGATCGAGCCCCGCCGGCCCGATCGTCGGGTGCGAGGAGAGCTGCACGACCTCCTGGCCGACCCAGCCCGCGGGGTCGGCGGCGATCGCGCGACGTCGCTCGGCGACCTCGGGGGCGCTCGCGCTCGGTCCGATGAGGACGTCCCTGCCACCCTCGCCGTCGACCGGCTTCGTGACCAGTTCGCCGACGCGGTCGAGCACGGAGAGCCGTTCGCCCTCGATGCTCGTGCGGTAGGTGGGCACCGAGTCGAGCAGGGGTTTCTCCTCGAGGTAGTACCAGATGAGGTCGGGCACGTTGACGTACATCGCCTTGTCGTCGACGAGCGCGTTGCCCGGCGCGTTGGCCAGGTGCACCCGTCCGGCCTCGGCCGCGTCGAGGATCCGGGCGCCGAGGTCCGGGGTGCGCTCGGTGGCCAGGGCGCTCGCGTCCCGGTCGATCCGGAGGTACAGCCCGTCCAGGACCTCACCGGTCGCCGCGACGACGACGTGGCCGTCGCGGACGTCCAGGTCGGTGTCGGCCAGGAGGCGCAGCCCGGCTCCGTCGGCCAGCCTGCGGTGCTCGAACCACGCGCCGGCGGCGGGGCCGTCGCTGATCAGCGCGATCACCGGGTCCGGGTTCCCGGTGACGGCGGTCGCGTTGGTCCGCAGGGTGTCGCGGAGGCGCCCGGTGACGCTCGCCGGGTCGCGCAGGTTCGCGGGACGCGGGGCGTCCGGCACCACGTCGTCCATCAGCTCGCGGAGGGCCGTGCCGTACGCGACGCCGGAGGGCGACCGGACGTTGTCCTCGAGGACACGCCACCCGCCGAACTCGTTCCGGACCAGGTCGAAGCCCATCACCGGCGCACGGACGGCCGATGCGGGGAGGCGTGACGCGTCCGGGTCCCAGCCGTTCGCACCGACGAACTGGTGCGCGTCCATCGCACCGTCCGCGACGATCCGCTGCTCGCCGTACGCGTCGCGGAGGAACAGCTCGACGGCACGGGCCCGCTGTGAGAGGCCGGCGGCGAGCTGACTCCACTCGTAGGCGCTGATCGTCCGCGGGACGAGGTCGCACCCGAAGGCCTGGACGCCGCCGTCGACCACGAACCCGACCTCGTGCTCGCGGGTCCAGGCGTCACGGGCGGCGCAGCGGTCGATCGTGGTCTCGGCGTCCCAGTCGCGGAAGAACAGGGCGAGGTCCCGGAAGGCCGGGCGCGGTCGGGCACCGGGACCGACCGCCTCGTCGCCGGCGCGGACGCGGTACGACGGCAGGGTCACGGTCGGGTGCTCGGCACGGCCGGAGGGCGTGCCGGCGGTGTCCTCGACGACCGACGCCACGACGTCGTCGAGCTCGCCGCGCTCGGCGTACGCGGTCCGCTGCCGGTCGGTGGAGTTGCCGCGGGCGAGGGTGTCCTCGGCGAGCTCGGCCACCGTGCCCCAGTCGCCGAGCTCCTCGAGCTCCGGACGCAGGCGGGAGACGAGCTGCCGGACGGCGGTCTCGGCGGGGAGCCGCTCCGGGTGCTGGCCGAGCCCGAGCAGTTCGCCGGTCAGGCCACCGCGCGCCGCCTGCCACATCGCGGCCCGGTGCAGGGGTTCGCTGCGGGGGTGCCACTCGGCCCCGGACTCGACTGCCTTCTCGGCCTTCCGGACGGCCGCCCGGAACAGCCCGGCGATCAGGACGGCATCGTCGACGATCGGCGTCGCGTCGCAGACCCGGAGCTCGAGCGTCGGCGCGTGCGACGAGGGTCGGACGTCGAAGTACGCCATCTTCTTGTCCGCGATGACCCCGGAGGCGATGAGGTCGTCGAGCACCTTGTCGTACTCGGCGGCGTCGGACACCCGCCCGAAGCTGCCGGCGGACGGCCAGCGCTGCCAGATGATGCTGCGGAACGACGAGTAGCCGGTGTCCTGCCCGTTCCAGAACGGACTCGACGCACTGAGCGCCAGCAGCACCGGCAGCACGGGGGCCACCCGCTGGGCGATCTGCACTGCCAGGTCGCGGTCGCTCACCCCGACGTGCACCTGCAGGCCGCAGATGAGCTGTTCGTCGACGAGCATCCGGTACTGCTCCTGCATGCGGCCGTAGCGTCCGCCGCTCGTCAGCTCGAAGTCGGCGTACTCGGAGCGCGGTGCGGTGCCGGCCGCCGCGATCGTGACCCCCGCGGGGGCGATCGCGGCGCTGAGCTCCTGGCGGAGGTCGACGATCACCCGTCTGAGGTCGTCGAGGGTCCGCACCACGGGGGTGTTCGTCTCGATGGTGGTCCGCTGGAGTTCCGCGCCGAAGCGATCGGCGGGCAGCTTGGGCAGAAGGCGCGGGGCCTTCGCGGAAAGTCGGCCGGACTCGAGGTCGATGAGGTGCAGTTCTTCCTCGGCGCCGAGCGTCAGCTCTGCACTCATGGCTGGAACCTACCGTCGCCACCATCGGTTCCGCCCGGACCGCCGCCGATCTTCGCATGTTCGAAACACGGGGTACAGCGGTGCTGTGAGCGTCGGTACGCCGGCACGTAGGAACGAAGGATGCCCACCACCGTGTTCTGCCTGCACGCCCTCGGCTCGAGTTCCGAGGAGTTCGTGGGCCTCCGTACCCGCCTCGCCGGCACGCTCGACCTCGTCGGGATCGACCTGCCCGGCTTCGGGACGAGCACCGCCGCCACCGGCACGACCGTCGAGGAGATGGTCGTCCTCGTCGAGCGGGCGATCGGTCGCAGCGGCGTCACCGAGTGGGCGCTCCTCGGGCACTCGATGGGCGGCAAGGTCGCGTCCGTGGTGGCGTCCCGCACCGTCGACGGGACGAACGGCCTGTTCGGGCTCCGGGCCGTGGTGCTGCTCGCCGCCTCGCCGTTGTCGCCGGAGCCGATGGACGAGGAGCGCCGCGCCACCATGCTCGCGTGGGCGGCCGACGGCGAGATCGGACCGGACGAGGCCGAGGCCTTCGTCGACGCGAACACCGCGTCCCGCCTGGCACCCGAACCGCACGCCACCGCCGTCCACGATGTACAGCGCGCCGTGCCGCAGGCCTGGACCGACTGGCTCGTCCGCGGCAGCCGTGAGGACTGGTCGACCGTGTTCCCCGCGAACCCCGTGCCCGCGCTCGTGCTCGCCGGCGCCGAGGACGGCGACCTCGGACCGGACGCCCAGCGCTCCGTGAACCTGCCGCACTGGAGTGCCGGGGAGTCCGCCGTCGTCGCGGGGGCGGCACACCTGCTGCCGTGGGAGCAGCCGGACGAGGTCGCCGACCGCATCCGCGACTTCTGGCGCCGACGGGTCGACCACGGCCCCGTCGTCCCCGCGGACACCGCCCGGGTGATCGCCTCCCCGCGGGTGAGCGCCCGCACCCGGGGGATCCTCGCCGTCCGCTCGCTGCCCGACGCCCCCGACCGCGAGCCCCGTGCCCTCACCGGTGAGCAGCTCGACACCCTCCGGGCCCTGGCGCGCGTCGTCGTGCCGCAGCCCGGCGACCGGCCGATCGACCTCGCGCTGCGCGTCGACGACCAGCTCGCCGACGGACTCGGCGACGGCTGGCGCCCGGACGGACTGCCCGCCGACGTGGACGCCTACCGAGCAGGGCTCGACGCACTCCAGGCGGATGCGACCCAGGGCGACGACCACCTCGCCGACGTCCTCGCGTCGATCGACGCGGGCGAGTACACGCCGGCGTCGGGCCGCCTGGACTCCGGCCAGCTGCAGGCCTGGGCCGAGGACGCCGCCGTCGACCTGGCGAAGCAGTGGATGGCGCACCCCGCGACGATGGCCGCGGTCGACTACGACGGGTTCGCCAACGGCGGTGACGGGCTCCGCAAGCAGGGCTTCCTGCTGCTCGGAGCCGACGAACGCGAAGCATGGGAACCGACGGGAGCCGCACGATGAGACTCGACCACCAGCGCCACCACAGCGAGGACGAGGTCGTCGACGTGGTCGTCGTCGGCACCGGAGCCGGCGGCGCGCCACTCCTCGCCAGCCTCGCACGCAAGGGTCTGAGCGTCGTCGCGCTCGAGGCCGGTCCGAACACCGAGCCGGACGACCACACCCCCGACGAGGTCGAGGCTCCAGGCGACATCAACTGGATGGACGAGCGGATCAGCGGCGGGAGCGCACCGACCGCCTTCGGGCCGAACAACAGCGGCACCGGTGTCGGCGGTTCCACCCTGCACTGGGGAGCGTTCACCCCGCGGCCGAACGCGCACGACATCCGGCTCCGCACCGACTCCGGGCAGGGCGAGGACTGGCCGATCGACCACGCCGAGCTCACCGGCTGGATCGAGCAGGTCGAGCACGACGTCGGCGTCGCCGGTCCCGCGCACTACCCGTGGGACCCGGCCCGTCGCTACCGGATGGGACCGCCGGCCCGGAACGCCTCGTCCGACATGATGATCCGCGGCGCCGCGGCCGTGGGCATCACCGCGACCGACGCCCCCGTCGGTCTCACCACCGAGGACCGGCACCAGGAGCACCACGGGCTCCGACAGGCCTGCGTCTCGTGCGGGTCCTGCCACCAGGGCTGCCGGAACGGCGCCAAGGTGTCGATGGACACCACGTACCTGCCGGCCGCGGTGGCGTTCGGTGCCGAGATCCGCGCCGAGGCGTTCGTGCACGGCATCGAGCTCGACGCCCGCGGCGAGGTCGAAGCCGTCGTGTACCGCCAGGGTGGCCGCGACCACCGGCAGCGCTGCCGTGCGCTCGTGCTCGCCGCCGGCGGGATCGAGACACCCCGACTCCTGCTGCACACCGGGCTCGCGAACAGCAGCGGGCAGGTCGGCCGGAACTTCACGGCGCACGGCGCCACCCAGGTCTGGGCGACCTTCGACGAGTCGATGCGGTCGTACCGCGGGTACCCGTCGTCGATCATCACCGAGGACTTCGTCCGGCCGGCCGATGCGGACTTCGCAGGCGGGTACCTCATCCAGAGCCTCGGCGTGCAGCCCCTGACCCTCGCGACGACGCTCGTGCGGGGTGGCGGGCTCCGGGGCGCCGAACTCGTCCGCGCGCTGCAGGACTACCCGCGGATGGCCGGCGTCGGCATCAACGCCGAGTGCCTGCCGTACGACGACAACCGCCTGGTCCTCGCCGACGAGGTGGACGCCAACGGGGTTCCGAAGGCCCGTGTGACGTTCTCCCCGGGCTCGAACGAGGAGGCGATCACCCGCCACGCGGTCCGCACCATGACCGCGATCGTCGAGGCCGCCGGCGGCAAGGACGTCCGTGTCCTCGACCGCACGGCGCACACCGTCGGCACCGCCCGCATGGGGACGGACGCGGGGAACTCGGTCGTGGACGACGCCGGTCGGTCGTGGGACGTGCCGAACATGTGGATCGTCGACAACTCGGTCTTCCCGAGCTCCCTCATCGCGAACCCGGCGCTGACGATCATGGCGCTGTCGCTCCGCACCGCCGACCGGCTGCTCCGCACTGGACGGTGAAGTATCACGTAGGCTGATCGCGGGAGGATCCCACCGCCGGGTGGTGCTCCCGGGCAAGGTTGAAGCCCACCACCGCGCCAACGGTGATGGGCTTCGCTTGGCTCTCCGAGTGGAAAGCCGAGGACGGACAAGACGTCCCCGAGACTCAACGCTCGGGTCCAGTGTAATCGAGCTCCGGCCCGATCGCACGCCCGTCCCGGCCAACCGCTCCTCGTGTCCGCCGGCGCTGACACCGGAGGTGGTCTCGATGTCGAACGACACCGATCCCAAGCCCAGGCGTCAGGTGCTCTGGCTGGGGGTCGCGGGCTTGCTCGTGAACCTCGCCAGGCTCCTCGTCGACCTGGTCCGGAAGGACTAAGACAGGGTTCCCCGCACTCGCGCATGTCGGGTGCGGGGAGCTCCGGGCGTCAGCCGCGTGTCCGCGCCAACCGCCGGTTGAGCGCCCCGTTCAGCAGCGCGACGAGCAGCCCCACCGCGAACACCAGCGTCCCGAAGCACAACACCTGCGGCGGCATCCCGGCCTTCGCGGCGCCGTACACGAACAGCGGGAACGTCACAGAGGGCCCGGCGACGAACGACGTGATCACGTAGTCGTCGATCGACATGGCCAGCGCGAGGAGTCCGGCGGCGAGCATGCCCGGTGCGAGCAGCGGCAACGTCACGAGCCGGAACGCCTGGAGCGGCGTCGCGCCGAGGTCCCCGGCGGCCTCCTCCAGCGCCCGGGAGGTCCCCGCGATCCGCGCCCGGAGCACCACCACCACGTACGCGACGTCGAACGCGACGTGCGTCAGCAGCACGGTGAGGAACCCGGTGCCGAGGCCGATCGACAGGAAGAACGACAGCGACGCGGACCCGACGACGATCGACGGCGCCGCGATGTCCGCGAAGACGACCGCGTTGACGGCACCGCGCCCGAAGAACCGGTACCGCTCGAGGGCCAGGGCCAGCGGCAGACCGATCGCGACGGAGATCAGTGCCGCCAGGAAAGCGACGGCGACCGAGGTGACGAACGCCTGGCCGAGCCCGGAGACGTTCACGAGGTTCGCGTACCAGTACGTCGTGAAGCCGTTCCAGGCGAACGACAACCGGTTCGTCGGGGCGTCGTTGAACGAGTACACGATCATGTAGACGATCGGCACCAGGGTGATGGCGATGACCACCCAGTACACGATGGCGAGCCACGGCCCGCGCCGGTTCACGCCGTGCCGGCCGGGCAGACGACCAGTCGCACCGGTGACGGGCGACGCCGAGGCGCTGGACGAGCGGGTTGGTGCGACGGCGGTCATACGAGGTCCTCGAGGTCGTCGGTGCCGGACACACGGGCGTAGATGAACAGGATGATGCCGAGCACGATCATGAGCACGGTCGACAGCGCGGCGGCGACGTTGTACTGCTGGTTGCCGGAGTAGGCGTCCTGGATCGCCTGGCCGATCGTGTACGTGTTCGTGCCGCCGAGCAGCGCCGAGTTCACCGGGTCCCCCACGCAGTCGATGAAGACGAGCAGCACCCCGGCGAAGATGCCGGAGCGGGACAGCGGGAGGGTGGTGTGCCAGAACGCCCGGAACTTCCCGGCGTACAGGTCGTTGGCGGCCTCACCGAGCCGGGGATCGATGCGCTCGAGCGCCGCGTAGATCGGCAGCACCATGAACGCCAGGTCGTTGTACGCGTCGCCGAAGATGACCGCGCCGCCGGTGCCGAGGATGTGGAAGTCCTTGCCGGCGATCCCGATCCCCTGCAGGAAGGTGACGACGGGCCCCTGCGACGCGAGGACGAACGCCCACATGTCGGTCCGGATGATGAACGACACCAGGAAGCTGACGAACACGAGCATGAGCAGCGGGTTCTTCCACCGCGGCGAGACCCGGAACGCGATGAAGTAGGCGACCGGGTAACCGACGATGATGGTTACCAGCGTCGCAGCGAAGCCGTACCAGAGCGATCGGAGCAGGAACGTGAGGTACGGCACCTGCGGGTCGACGAACAGTGACGAGTAGATGCTGAAGTTCCACGTGAAGGTGTAGCCGTCGTCCGGGTTGCCCGACATGAGCGAGACGATGAGCCCCGACACGAGCGGGATGACGAAGAACACGCAGAGGTACGCGGTGCCGACCAGGGCGAGCAGGAACGGCGTGCTGCGCCGCCGGCCTCGCCGGACCGGCACGGAGGGCGGCGCGCCCACCGACAGGGCCGTCACGACTGCACCACCGCGTTGAAGATGCCGTTCCACTCCGAGTACTCGTCGTAGTTCTTGAACACCCGGAACTCGTGCGACTTCGCGAGGACTTCTTCAGAGGGGAACACCAGCGGACTGTCCGCCACGGTCGGGTCGTCGAGTTCGTTCCGCACGTAGTCCTCGGCGCCGGGCACCGGGCAGACGTAGTTGACGTAGTCCTCGACGATGCCGGCGGTCTTCGGCGTGTAGTAGAAGTTCATCCACTCGAGTGCGGACACCGGGTTCGCGGCCTGCCGCGGGATGAGCATGTTGTCGTGCCAGGTCATCTGCCCCTCCTCCGGCGTGACGAACTCCAGGTGCGGGAACCCGGACTGCTGCGCCTGGAACACGTCGCCGGACCACGCCTGGGTGATCCAGGTGTCACCGTTCTCGAGTCGGTTGATGTAGCTCTGGTCGTAGAACCCGGTGACGTTCGGTCGCAGCGTCCGCAGCCAGTCCTGGGCCTTCCGCCAGTCAGCCGGGGTCGACTGCTCGGGTGCGATGCCGAGCGCGAGCAGCGCCAGGGACCCGAGCTCGGTGTTGTCGCTCATCAGTCCGATGCGCCCCTTGAACGCCGGATCGAGCAGGTCGTTGAAGGACGTGATCTTCCGGCCGGTGTACTTCGGGTTGTACGCGAGCCCCGTGAACCCGGTCTGCCACACGACCGAGTGCTTGTTGCCCGGGTCGTAGATCGGGTCCTTCACCGAGTCGGAGGCGTTCGCGGCGAAGTTCGGCAGCCGCGAGTGGTCGAGCTCGCACACGAACCCGTTCCCGATCATCTCGGTGAGCTCGTACCCGTTCGTCATCACGACGAGGTCGTAGCCGGTGGCTCCCTGCGCCCGGAGGATCGGCGAGACGGTCGCGTAGAAGGTCGCGTTGTCCTGGATGACCGCCTGGTAGTCGACCGCGATGCCGGTCTCCTGCTTGAACAGCGCGAGTGACTCGGACTTGCCGTGGTCGGAGTCGATGTACAGCGGCCAGTTCGCGAAGTTGAGCTCCTTGGTCGGCTTCGCGTCCTTCCAGAACGCCGTCCAGTCGACGGCGGGGCCCATCGACGCCGCGGAGCCCTTGATGCTGCACCCGGCGAGGAGCGCTGCGACGGCGGCCGCGCCGCCGCCGGCCAAGAACCCTCGTCGGCTGACGCGCGCGGACGTCAGTCCGCGCACCAGCGCGCCGGGCAGGTCGGGTGCCGACCCCGGCACGCGACTCACGCGACGGCTCCTGCCGTGGCGGGTGCGGACTGGAGGCGCGGGTCGGCTCCGGCGGTGAGGCTCGCGTCGGACGCGGGGTGCGCCTCCAAGCCGAAACCGTGGTCGACGCCCCACGTGAGCCAGACCTCGGTGCCGGTCGCGATCCGCGGCCCGCCCTTCGAGTTCTGCGCGAAGACGGAGACGCGGCCCGCGCCGGGCACGTCGACGAGGTACTGGGTGCTGACGCCGGAGAACGAGACGTCCACGACCCGACCCGGGCCGAGGATGTTGCGGCCGGCCTCCTGTTCCGGCTCGGCGGTGCGGATCTTGAGCTTCTCCGGCCGGACGCCGACGACGACGCGGCCGGAGGTCGCGACCGCCCGCGCTGCCGGGACGGCGAGCGTGCCGGCCCCCGTCGCGACCACGAGCAGGCCGCCCTCGGTGCCGCGGACCTCGCCCTCGAGCAGGTTCGACTGGCCGAGGAAGTTCGCGACGAACGCGGTGCGGGGCAGCTCGTACAGGTCCTGGGGGCTGCCCATCTGCTCGATCCGGCCGCCGTTCATGACGGCGACCGTGTCGGCCATCGTCATCGCCTCTTCCTGGTCGTGGGTGACGTGCAGGAAGGTGAGCCCGACCTCGGCCTGGATCGTCTTGAG
>Ga0153924_1000321_pt1 | contig 31127 bp, 30 predicted proteins | sample TSNJ008MetaG_FD_104709 | JGI IMG/M metagenome (GOLD analysis project Ga0153924, IMG submission 104709) | Attine ant fungus gardens microbial communities from New Jersey, USA - TSNJ008 MetaG | ecosystem: Host-associated > Fungi > Mycelium > Unclassified | place: USA: New Jersey, Wharton State...
ATAATTCATGGTGAATCCTCCTTAAAAATAAGATTATTGTTTTTGGTAAACTCATTATATCTTATATTTTTAAGTGAGGGTTCTTTTTCTACATTTCTACTTTATCACAGGAAGCTCGTATAATATGTTTATCACCAAGTTTTCTTGGCTGATACATAGTATTTTTTACATTTTTATTTCTTAGTTACATTAGATTATCCTAGTGGTAAAATATCATAAGAGATATTTACCAGAAGGCACTGCTCTTCCTCCTTGCAACTCTTATTGAATCGGAATGGCGGTGATTACATGTCTACCATATTCGTTGGAATTGATGGATGGTGACGTCACCGGCGGTGAGTTTCGCAGTTTCGATATGGTTGGTACTGTATCCTGCGAAGTGAACCATGCAAAGGTTCCTGCGGAAAGGGCTGTGATAAATGCGAGGATGATAACCATTCCCAAGATAAGGGGTTTGTTTTTACGCATAATAATCACTTCTTTGATGAATTTTTATGTGTCTAATTTATACCGTCCACTGTTTTCCGGAATGGCGGAGAACAAATGTTAAAGAAATACGTGATTTTGGATTTTTAGGGCTTGCCAGACGGTTCCTTCGGCTTCGACAAATACCATCGAAACATGAATATACAGCTAAAAAAAGACAAAACCATGATGACAGAGACCGCGAAATGCTCCCGCATTTTTTGATAACCCCGCCAATCCGTGGGGCATGGTATACCTTTTTGCCGATCTGGCTTTGTAAATCGGTGTACTATTTATGTTGAAACATTCAATCATTATGATAATGATTTTTTACATACATTTATATATAATACTATACATCACATTTACATTTTAGAAATAATATTATACAATAGTATTATATTTAAGTCAATTATAAACAATCTGATTGTTAATGTACACTTGTAGGATTACAATACATGTGTTACAGTTCATAAAATGAAATACGGAAACATCTCTTTTGTGTTATAGTTTAATCACCATAAAAAAACACAACCAAAGGAGAGTTCCCGCATGGCTAGTATAACACAAGATATGAGATTTAGACTATCACTTATTAAATATTCCTCTAAATATGGCGTGACTGCCGCTGCTATCAAATATAAAACCAATCGTCAGTATATTTATCGTTGGAAACGTCGCTTTGACGGCTCTATTGAGTCTTTACGGGATCGCTCAAGAAGGCCTCATCATCACCCTAACCAACATACTGAAGATGAGATTAAGTTAATTAATGATATGCGCAGACGTAACCCTGATGCTGGTTTAGTTGTATTCTGGGTGAAGCTTATGCAGCGCGGGTATTCTCGTTCCATTCCTGGTCTCTACCGGTTTTTACTCAAACGCTCACTTATGGCTGTTAAACCTAAAAACCCAAAATACATTGCCAAACCTTATGAACAGATGACTTTTCCTGGACAGAGAATTCAAGTAGATGTAAAGTTTGTTCCCTCTGTATGTCTTGTGAATGAAGCAAAAGGGCAAAAATTTTACCAATATACTGCAATCGATGAATATTCACGCTGGCGTTTTGTAGAAGCCTTTGAAGAACATAGTACCTATTCTTCTGCTATCTTTTTAGAACATTTAATCAAAGCATTTCCTATGCCCATTGAGTGTATTCAAACTGATAATGGATTAGAATTCACCAAACGATTTGCAGGAAGTAAGGGCTCCGAGAGTCCAACAAAGTTTCAAGTCCACCTTCAAAACCATGGCATTAGACATAAGCTAATCCGCCCATTTACGCCAAGACATAATGGTAAGGTGGAACGAAGTCATCGAAAAGACAATGAGCGGTTCTATGCAACACATTGTTTTTACTCATTTGATGATTTTTCAAAACAGTTACAGATTTATAACAAAAGAGATTACAATAACTTTCCGATGAGACCTCTGGGATGGAAGTCTCCTAAGTCCATATTATTTAATTTTATTAACTATGGTGTAACATATGTTTGACAAACCTACAAAACAATCTGATTGTTAATGTACACTATTACAGAGACCTTTCAAAAGCTACCATTGCAACTTATGTAAAGCACATAAAAGTATTTCTAGTATGCTTAGAGGAAGAATACAGTGTATGCTATAACGCTAAGAAGATCAAAGTACCATAGTGCTTTATAACTATACGATAAGGGGTTCGAACCCTGTTACAAGACCTTCAAAAACCCAGAAATGGAGGAATTTGCTTATTTGTATTGTAAATTAGCCATATTAAGTTCAGATGATGAATTAGCAGGATTTTTATACTTTTATATTTTTTATAATAAAAGGTATTGACATATCATAAAAATATGTTATGATAGTTCAACAAAGAACAGTTTACAAACGAACTATATGGAGGATTGGTCATGTCATGCGAACTAGAAGGCTTTATGAATGGTCAACAATTTAAGAAGTTATCTGAAAAAAAATGCGAAGCCTTAATGAGTAAATGTAATCTGCGGAAAATTGAGATTGATATTTTGTTCTTTTTATCATCTTATAATCGCTATAATACCGCAAAAGATATTGTTTCGTTGAAATGCCTTTCTAAAGCACATGTTTCAAAAGCAATAGAGAATCTATGCCATCAAGAATTAATTGAAACAACGATGGCTAATGATGATAGAAGATGTGTTTATTTGACAGTGACAGGAAAAGCAAAACCGATTCTAGATGAAATTAATCTGATACAGGATGAAATATATGCAATTGTATATGCAGGGGTATCGGAGGATGAGAAAAATCTACTTTTAAAGCTTACGAAGAAGATAACCGATAATATAAATGCAGCGTTAAGTAATAAATAGTGGAGATGACTTCACTATTTGTTTCAGATATAGTTCACTTATTCAAGATTGAGAAATCTATATTTTTTTATCTTGGGATTAGCACTCGTCGCTTGTAAGTGCTGATAATAACTTGTATAATAAATAATATTAGGAGGAATATGCCATGATGATTATACCAATTTTTGATACCGTGATTCTGCCAAATGTTCAGTATCATTTAATACTTAATATACCGGGCCGTCAAGAAAAAGAAATATTGAAAGACAAAGAAACAATTATCTTACAGCCGTTAAAACAACCAATAGAAAGAGCTGAAATTAAAAGCGAAGATTTTTACAAAACAGGTGTGTTGGCGGATATACAGGAGATTCAGGAAACATCTGATGGAACTGTATTAAGCGTATATGCAAAGAATAAAGTGTTCACTACGAACTTAAGCATCACTGATACTTATATAGATGCTGATTACCAAATTGTACAGGAGAAAATGGATGTGACGCCGGAAGGTGAGAAAGAACTCCTCGCATTTATCAAAAATGCAGTGGATGAAATTGCTTCCCACTTCCAAGGCGGTGAAATAGCTGCTAAATTCCTTAAAAAGCTAAATACCTTAAATGAATTGGTCAGTGCATTAGGTCAGTATATTGGAATGGAGCCGCAAGAAAAATATGCACTGCTTGCCACAAATTCATATAAAGAACGTGGTGAGTTAATCAGTGATAATATCCTAAAAATAAAGGGGACAATCGAACTAAAAGCCAGTTTGTCTAAAAAATATAATGATACACAAGGAGATGCTTATAAAGAAGCAGCGATTCATAAACAAATCGATTTATTGCAGAAAGAGCTAAATGATCTGAATCCGGAAGCGAACTCTGATGAAGCAAAATTTGAACAAAAAATTGAAAAAGCAGGAATGCCGAAAGATGTTAAAAAGGAAATTACCAGAGTATTAAATCGTTTCAAGCAGGAATCTCCAAATGGGCATGAATATAATTCATTGTTTGATTATCTTGATTTTGTAACAAGCCTTCAATGGAAAAATGCAAAGCCAATGAAACTGGATATTTCAAAAGCCAATGATGTATTGAATCAGCAGCATTATGGACTAGATAAGGTAAAAGAACGTATTTTACAGCATCTGGCTGTTATGTCCTTAAAAGGAAATCAGACCGGATCCATCTTATTGCTGGTTGGTGCACCCGGAACAGGTAAGACCAGTATGGGCAAAAGCATAGCTGATGCTCTGGATCGTAAATATGTTAGAATTAGTCTGGGCGGTATCAGGGATGAAGCTGAAATCAGAGGGCACCGGCGTACTTATGTCGGAGCAATGCCGGGACGAATTATAGATGGTATTAAAAGGTCCGGTGTAAAAAATCCTGTTATAGTGCTCGACGAAATTGATAAATTATCAAGCGGCCATAACGGAGATCCTGCCAGTGCACTGTTAGAAGTATTAGATCCTGAACAAAACAGCACATTTACCGATCATTATATGAATGTACCTTATGATTTGTCTAATGTATTATTCATTTGTACGGCAAACTCATTAGATACGATTCCAAGACCATTGTTAGACAGAACGGAAGTATTATCATTATCCGGTTATACACCGACTGAAAAATTTCATATTGCAAAAGAATACTTGGTACAGCGAGCAATGAAGGACGCTGGAATATCAAATAAGAACTTTATCATCACAGATCAGGCGATACGCAAAATTATATCTGACTACACGATGGAAGCCGGTGTAAGGGGACTAAAAAAACAACTGGATACATTATGCCGGAAGGCTGCCGTTAAGATTATAGATGAAGACTCTAAAGAAATCATAGTTGCTGAATCAGATTTGATTACTATGTTAGGTAAAAAAGCATCCAGCCATGACAGGAAGTTGCAAAACGGTATTCCCGGTGTTGCTACCGGCTTGGCTTGGACACAAGTTGGCGGTGAAATATTATTTATTGAAACTACTGTCATGAACGGAAGCGGCCAGATTCATATTACCGGTCAGTTAGGTGACGTTATGAAAGAATCTGCTTCAATATCAACAAGCCTAGTGAAATCTATATTCTTTAATGAAAAATTGAATTTTAAAGATAAAGATATTCATATCCACGTACCGTCAGGAGCAGTTCCTAAAGATGGTCCATCCGCAGGAATTACACTATTTACAGCATTGGTATCATTGGTTACCGGAATTCCTGTAGACAATGAAACCGCTATGACCGGAGAGATATCACTACGCGGCCAGGTACTTCCAATTGGAGGCCTTCCCGAGAAGCTGATGGCTGCGGAACGGGCCGGAATTAAGAAGGTTTTAATCCCTCTTGAAAACAAAGATGATTTAATTGAAGTGCCTGAGGAGATTAAAAATAAGTTAGATATTATTCTTGTAGATACTATTGATGAGGTTATTGATCATGCTTTAAATATAAAACTACTGCCTAAGAGTAAAGTATTATTCGAATACGATTATCTGAATGCGGCTTTTAGCATGCCTATATTACCGGACAACGCTATATCTACATTTAGAGCATAATTACAGAATACCCCCAATCAACAAAGCATAAGCGCTTTTTGGTTGGGGGTATTATTATTTGAATCTATAGATCCATTTGCCCCACGGTGGAGGACTCGTTTTTTTGACTTTGATTTCAATGTACTTTACATTGGCAGCATCTAGCTTAACGCTACTTGCTCCAGTTGGTACACCGTTTAAGGATACTTCATAGCTGTAACCATATGGTAAATTCAGATTCACACCCCATGTACCCGCACTGAGCATTTGAATACCGTACTCGCCGGATGTCGGATATCCACTGTACTCCTTGAAATTATTGCTAAAAACAGCTGTTTGCCTTGAACTATTAAGCGTAAAAGTTGCGCCGATATTTCCAAGGTCGCTCCAACTGGCTGTACTATCAAGGGTAAGTATCACTCTGTATGCCACTAAGTTGATGTCGTAATTGTTCAAGGGGCTAGCCGGAATTAGGGTAGTAAGAATTGTATCACTACTATAACTTGTATTATCAATAGTATTATATATAACGGACACATTTTTCGGCGGTGTATACCACGTAGTTGCCCTATTTCCACTGAATGTGGTCGCGCTGTCAACCGTCAGATTAGAATAGCTATATGGTGCATTATCTACATAGATACCGCCACCGTTGCCATCTGGCGTGCTGTTGCCGGTTATAATGCTGGTGGTAATATTCACTTTCCCACCGTCAACTATATAGATGCCGCCACCGTCGTTCCGCCAAATATTCTTATTGTTTTGAATCCTGCCATTCACTATCGTAAGTGTGACGCTTTTGTTTATATATATACCGCCGCCGCCGTTCCATCCGGCTCTGTTGTTTTCAATTATAGCATCAATAATGTCCAATTTGCCGGTTCCCTTTTCAGAAAAGATGCCACCGCCGTCCGCTTGCGCAATATTGCCGCTGACTTTGGTTTCAGATCCGAGTATTTTTACACTGGCATTTACTCCCATATAGATACCGCCGCCATGATTTCCTGCAGTATTAGGATCATCGATATCCGGTCCACCATTACCGCTGATTACAACGCCTCCGCTAATTTCCAATGTACCGGTTCCGTTTTCATAAGATATCCCACCGCCTTTTTCACTCGCAATATTCCCGGTGATTGTGATACCTGGGCCGGATACTGTTGCATTTTGGGCTGAGCCAATAAAGAGACCTCCACCCGACCAAATACAGTAATTGTTACTGATCGTGCCATTATACACTGCGAATGAAGCAGAACTGCCAGAATGGAAATACACGCCGCCGCCGCTGCCGCGAGCAGCTTTATTCCCGTCTATCAAACCTCCATTCATTTCAAACGAGGTTGCGTAATCGCAATACACACCGCCGCCGTTGCCATCCTCCCCGCCTTCGTTCCCGGTAATAGTTGTGTTTCCATTTATAGTAAGCTTAATCGTTCCCCCACTGCCGTTTACGGCGCCAATTCCACCGCCATCACCGGCATCATAGTTATTAGGGGTTCCTTTGGCAATAGCCTTGTTGTTTATTATTGTCGTACCATCGACTCTTAATGTAACATGATTTCCAGTGTTGTTCAGAACGCTTAAGCCGCCACCGATACTAGCCTGATTGTTACTGCCAATCACACCACCCGTTAAGGTAGCCGGTATATCTAGACCACCGGCAATATTAACATGAAAAGCAATACCGCCACCCTTACTGTCTACAGTTCCAGTTGCTTGATTATTGCTTATCGTACCGCCGGACAGGCTAAAATAGGCCTTATCCATAAACTGTGTATCTAAGTAATAAACATATACACCGCCACCACTTCCGCTTGCAGCTACATTGTTGTCAATTAAACCGTTTGACATATTGAATTTGTTATTTCCCGTTATATACACACCGCCGCCGGAGATTGCAGCCGTATTACCGCTAATGTCCGCAGCGGCACTGTTCATGGAAAAACTACTGAGTGCATAATTCGCGCCGATACTGTCCCAGGATACCGCTGATATGTACACACCACCGCCATTTTCAGCGGCTGTATTATTCCTGATGGTACCTCCGTTCATGTTGAAAGTGCCACCTTTTCCTGTAGCAACACCGCCACCATTGCCACTCGCCTCATTACCGCTGATGGTGCCGCCGTTCATATTGAAGGTGCTGTCTTGCAGATACACGCCGCCGCCACCACCGATGCTGGTCGTGTTATTACTGATGGTGCCACTACCCATGACGAAAGTACTGTCTTGCAGATACACACCGCCGCCGTTCCAAGTAGTCTTATTACCGCTGATAGTACCACCGTTCATGGTAAAAGTACCGCCATTCGTTACCGATACACCACGAAAATCACTGTTGTTATCAAAAAAGTTCTTTATCGTAGCACCGGAATTCATTGCAAGGGTTCCGTTCTTTATAGACACACCGCCGCCCTTATAATCATTGTCACCTGCTAATGTGATATTATCTAGCGTTAAATTGTTGCCTTCTATCTCAAATAGCCACTTGCCATAATTGCTATTGTCGGCAGTTATGGTAAAGGAACTACCCGAGGCAGAGGTGACAGTAATATCTAGATTGGTATAAGTAGTACCGAGGATAAGCGGAGTGTTTTCGCTAACATTAGCTTGAACTATTATGGTATAGCTTGAACCCTTGCCAGTGCCAACACCATTTGTAATAGCCCATGCTACAGTCCACATATCGTTGGCAGATTCATAATAATCCGTGTTGTTCGTTACTAGATACTTATACGACATTGTCTGTACCTTCGGAGGTGTGCGCATACCGGCGTCAATTCCGGTGATAGTGCTGTCCTCGCCAACACTGATCGGTTCCGAATAGGCATTAATCCAATCCGATGCGATTGCAAATTTATTATCATTCTGAATTCCCATAAGCGGCAGCAAGTATTCCTGCCCACCTACAGTTGCTGAAACAATGCCCACAACATATTTATCTGGTTCTATATCGGAAAACGAATATGTGCCATCCGCAGCTGTTACGGCTGTCTGAACTGCATTGTCTCTGTCGTTTTCTGCATAGAGAGAAACGGTATATCCCACAATAGGCTGTTCACCTGCGTCATGTGTACCGTCATTATTTGCGTCAAGCCACAGTATACCACTGATGCTGTTTGCATATGCAGTTTCCGTTGGTTCCGAGTCAGTAGTTTCTTCGCTTACTGTTTCGTCCGTATCCCCGCTGTCAGACTGTTCTGATAATGCATTTACTGGATTTACCGCCATATGCAGCATCAATAGGAACGCTAATAACAGGCACGGCACCTTTCTGAACCAGAATTGCTTTTTATATGTTATGTTCACTTGAATTCCTCTCTTTCTATAAGGTCAAATGTTTCGGAGTCAGGGTGTAACAGGTGTGCTCCCCCATATTGCTGCTGCCCGGTTATATTGGACAGCTTCCAATTTAATAGACAGTTTAACATGTGTTGCCGATACGTTACTCCCATTCACTGCACCGGTAACAGTCGCAGGTGAAACACTATCTATGATAGAAATTCTGTCATTGTCGTTTAGGCTTATTGCATCCGGGATTGTATCCTTAACATAAAGATATGTACCTGGTGTTTTGTTTGTCGTGTTCATATTACTGCCCAGATTAAATGTGCTGGCACTATTCGCTATAAGAACCCACGTGATAGCATCAGTATTTTTATATATCCATGATTCTTCGATTAGTACTCTGACATATGACTTGCCTTTTCCACTATACTTCAAATCTAAAGTGAACTTAGCATATTCAGCCAGACTTAAATCCAATATAATTGTTCCGTCTTCAGCAATCTTACTATCTGATACTTCACTATTACCTATCATAGGAACGAGCGCAACCTCAAAGTCTTCTAAATAAACATCTCCCTCCACTGTCTTGGGGGCTTCTGTATATTTTCCAAATACTACGAAAACAGTAACAATTAGGACAATCATATTCAGTAAAATAAATACGATAATCCAATTTGATTTATTGTGAGTTTTCTTTTCCATATCACTACCCCCTTAGTCAATCTGTATGACATTAAATGTCAACGTGAAATCTGTAAAAAAATCATTGAGGTCCGTATCATCCACCCAATTAGCCATGATTCCATCATGTTCTGCCCAAAACACAGCAGTGAGCGTCCTGGTATTATTCGGGGAAAAGCCTATATCTGCCTTGCTGTTCCATGCATCAATTGTCTTTTGGTTAGTGTTTATCAGTGCATTTACTAAGTCATTATAGCCAGAAGGCACCGTTGCATAGCCCGAATCTGTAAGCTTCTCTTTTATAGCCGTTTCAATAGCCGTGGTGGATGCATCAGGGTCAAAGCTGTCATCTTCATCAAATATGCACCAGACAATACCTTTTGCAGTGGTCATATCATAAATATTTGAAATTCCTGCATGTACGGCAACTTCACTATTATTTATAACAACTACCTCTCTTACAACTGCAACATCGTCAAACATGCATTTATCCGCTTCTGTCAATTTCGATGTAGCATAAATTGGTACATAGCTTTCATATACCCCTTCTTTCTCCTGTTCAAGAGGACCGGTTATTTCATAACTAAACTCCGCCACCCGTGCCTTATCTGTCCCTGTCAGTGTCGTTATATAACGGGAGAGCGAAACACCGGTAACTATTGATGTTACCAGCAATAAGTATATTATATACCTGATAACAGGCAGTTTTTTCTTATTATCATTTATATGAATATCACTCATACGCTCACCTCCGTCTTGAGATTTTTCTAAAAAGATTCGGCAATTCTATCATTGCCAATAACCCAATCACTAAAACAAATATACCAAATGGGGACTTAAGGAAATCTGCCACATACCCCACCTTCGGAATGATAAGGACTACTTTGCCTACGATTTGTTCTTTCAGGATTTCGTCATCTATAGTATTGTTGGCATCACCCTGTGTAATAAAACCGTTTTCTGTTGTTTCTACAATTCTATGGGTAATATAACTGTTTGCTTTAAAAAGTACAATATCATCGTTTACATAAGTGGTTTGTTCTCGAAAAATCACCATATCGCCCGGTTCTATAACAGGCTCCATACTGCCTGTAATAACAACAGCTTTTCCATAACCAAGGAGCATTGGCATTTCATTGCCCGATATAACCTGTACCATATTGACAATATTCAACAGCAAGATGAAGAATAAGATTACCATCAATATATATCTACCTATTTTTGCAAATAATTTCATACTTTCTTCTTTCTCTTATAAATTCTATCAGGATTCTTCTTCCTTCTTTTTTCGTCTTTTATAAATTAACATGAATAGCAGTGAGGAGAACGAAATAAGAATTAAAACAATCCAAATCAGAATGGACATATCATCTCCGGTTTTAGGCAGTACTTTAATAATCCCCTTATCACCTTTATCCGGCAGGCTTTTCTCAGCAATCGTACCGGTTGCTTTAATTGTAAGGGAATAGCGTAAATCCTCTCCATTCCCGGCACGTATGCCTAAAGCTGTATCGGCAGCATCACTCTCTGTATCCCATCGCCATTTCAAAGTATAGAGATCTGTCTTCTTACCACCCAATGACAGTTCACCAAGGTCTAATTCAGACAATGGAAGCATCTCTGTCTCTTTTTTTCCACCGAAAATATATTCACCATTTTTCTGTATACTAAAAACCAGTGGAATATCATCTTTATTTGTTGCTTCAAAACGCAATATATAGGGAAGAAGGTCGCTGGCTGCACTGTTGTACACAGCAAATGTATAACTACCGGAAAAACCGGGAGCCAGTATTCTCTGGTTGTCCTCATTCAAATATTTAAATATGTCAAGACTTGTTTCCTTACCGAATGCTTTTCCATCTGACTGTTGATATACTTCCATGGTTACTTTTGCCGCCAGGGTTTCCTGCGTCACATAAAATACAGCTATAAAACTAAGGATTAGAAGCTGAAATAAAAGGAGGAGGCTGAGAACGCCGCTGCCGCTGCTTGTTTTTTTACAGATGTTATTTTTCGTATTCCTACATTTCGTTTGCCTGCCCATTCCGATTTCCTCCTTCTTAATATTTTAATGCATTTTGATTTGATAATTAAAACCATAATAGAAGCTAATTCATGATGTAATCATTTTCAGCCTTCTTGAAAAAGCGCAGTCAGAAATAATGTTCATAATTCTTCACTTTTTCAAGAGGGTTGATAAACCCTCTATAATGTAACTTTTTATGTTATCTCCCCGCCACGAGGGGAGATATTAAGATTAAATAATAAGTAATTAATCAATCTGAGTTGCTGTTGCTGTAAGGGTTAGCTCTATTGTAGCCACAGTTCCACTATCTACAAACGCTGTGCCCAATTCAGTATCATAGTCATCGGAAATATTTGTGAAATCTGTTCCATCAGATGATGTCTCTGCAACAAAAGGCCAATACCACTTTACAGTTTTTGCAGCAGTAGCAGTAGCTATAGCTATATCATTTGTAGTTCCTACGTCAACTGTGATGTTCGTTGCAGCTGCAGTAGCTAAATCAGCAAGAGTACCACCATAATTAGTTGAAGTTATCTGTGTACGTGTGCCGGTACTACCACCATTGCTTAAATCAAAATAAAGCTGACCTTTACTTACTTCATCAGAGTAATCCTCACCATATATTGAAGTCTTATCAAAATAGTATTTGCCATTATACTCATAGACAATTGGAATATTACCGTCATTTACCTCTGTAATACCAAGCGCAATCTTTAAGCTAACTTCAGTTTCTCCATTAAATGCATATTTAAAGGATCCCAATGTGCCGGGAGCAACAAGATTACCATCACCAAATGTTGACGAATCTGCATCAACCGTTGTAGGGTTTCCAGTGCTTGCAGACTTATAAGCTGTTTTAAACAAACTAATGGCTGCCGGTGTTGCATCTTTTGATAATGACTTAGCAGCTCCTAGTTCAGTACCAAGTTCGTCATATGTAGTAATTTTTCCATCGAACTTAAGCTGAGCCACTCTTGCTGAATCATTACCACTTACTGTAACAACATATTTCGCTAATGTGCTGGATAACAAGCATGTTGTTATCAATGTAAGTGCTAATACTAGACTTACAAGTCTTGGAATTTTATTTTTTTTCTGTTGTTTTTCTTTCTTTTCCATGATTACCTCTCTTTTCATCAATTTATGAATTTCGGGATGATGCTTCTAGCTGATAAGCACGTCTCCCGAATTCTACTGTGCTTAACGCCATATGGTCCCCCAATTGTTTTCATGACTCATGTCGGAAAACCATAAGGACCTGTATATATTAACGGCAAAGGCGTGGCACCTTACCGAAAATATGCTTTTTTTGTGATACTCTCAAGTCAATCGTTTTCTTCTATCTCCTTTTTGTCCTCCTTCTGTTCATCAATCTGTGATCGTAATCTATCAAGCTCTGCCTGCAGCTCATCTTCTTTCTTCATTTCCTTTTTCGTCTGAATTCTGCGCCTTATAATATCATACAGAATAAAACAGCAAATTGGAATTCCTATAAAAACAATCATTCCTACAGGCGTCTGCATAAACATTGCTAAATTCCCTAATCGTGCAATTCTAAAAAGGTATATACCTTCCACCTGTGAATAAGTTACAGGATTGTCATCCTCTGTATTATTTGCATCACCTTTGGTAGTGAATGCCAGCTCACCATCTTTTTCGGTCATCGCGATAATTCTATGGGTAATGACAGAACTTTCTTCCTTATAGGAAATAATGTCACCTACTTCAAGCGTTGCCGGATCAACTTCCTTTGTAATAACAAGATCTCCTATATTAATCGTTCCCTCCATGGAACCGGTAGAAACAATGAATGGTTTAATCCCAAAAAAGCCAGGAACCTCATCAGGGTTTATGTATGACTTAACAATAATCGTTAGATTCATGACCAAAAGCGGGATTAATATGAGGGAAATAATCACTCCAATAATCGAAGGTATTATTCTTACAAAACTCTTTCGTTTTTTCATACTTTCTCCTTTGATATTATTTATAAAACTTGCCCATTTCCAATTACTATCTGACATTCTCACTGTTGTTTTTATATTAAAAAATCAACAAAAGTAACATAGATAGTATCCTCCTGTTGAATCACTACAAAATAATCCTATATATATTCGCCCCACTACGCTTATGTATAAATTATTATGCTTCATGTTATTTATTTTTCAACTTCACAAATGTTTATCTACTCTTGAGAATAAATAAATTGCATTTCCCTGTAGTATTGCTGAATTATTGGACTACAATTCAACTCAAAAATAACACCCATAAACCCAAATCAGATAAGTATTGACTTTATTAAATGCAATTTCTGTTTATTTGTAAAAATTATACTATCATAATATGACAAAATAGTCAAGTTCCATAATTATCTAGTTTATCTAGTGCCGCGTTCTATTCCCTTAGGCTTTGGTTAAATCAATACAATAGTAACTGCTAGTAGTTTAAACCATAGTACCATTGATTTGGTGCTTATGTTAAAACTTTTTTGGGACATTTTCAAAAATGGTTGACAGATAAATTTATCTCTTACACTGTCGCTTAAAATTACCCTTTGCAGTTAGGGAGATACTTTCCCAGCTTATTTGTTCTATTTAGGAATTTTTGTAAAGAATGCTATCCATGTGGTGATGAAAATTTCTTTAAAACTTTTCACATACCTCACCACCATCACCAGATAAACTAAGTAAACGCCAATAATTGTTAACTTTTGATTATAGGATCTTATACTGTCCTTTTTGTGTGCGTACTTCATCTTTTATATATTATTACTTTTTAAATGTATAATTACCTTTAATTAAGTTCAGTAATTATGTACAAAAAGAATGTGATGAATTTGTAAACTATTTATATTGCTAAATAATCTCATTAATGCTATTATACGGAATATAAGTAACCAGTAAATGTAAGATGTGCTAATATTTAGATGGGAGGGAAATAGATTATTTTACTGTTAATGTAACTGCCAATTTTATTTAATAAGGAGGATTAATATGAAGAAAATTTATAAAACAATAACAGCTTTACTATTAGTATGTATTATGGTAATACCCGGATCACTTTCAGCTAATGCCGCTGCGATTGCCTTTGCAACGGATTATGCAACTTTAAAAACTGCAATTGACAATAAAGCAGATACGATTATTATTATGAATGATATTTCATTAGCGGATGTGATTAGCATCACCTATGACGTTACTATTGCTTCTAATGGAGCTACTATTTACCCCGCTTCAGGAAAATTCCACTTTAATGTGTTAAATAGCTCTGATATCACTGTTACATTCCAAGGTGTAATATTAGACGGTAATCAAATATGTGGTGGTATTCTTACCTATGCTAATGCCATTATTGATGGTGCTGTAATAAAAAATTGTGTTTCTTCTGGTAATGGTGCCATTTATGGAAGAGGAAGGCTTACCCTTAATAATTGTGAATTTATTAATAACCGTTCAACTAGTTATGGTGGAGCTGTAGTCGCCACCGCACCTTTAACTGTAAATAATTGCGTATTTACAAATAATAACGCTGGTGCTGGCGGAGGTGGAGCTATCTATGCTGAATATACTACTTCAATCACTTCTTGTACGTTCACTGGTAATGTTGCTTATAAAGGCGGGGCTATCTATTTTGGCTGGGAAAATTCAAGTTCTTCTTCTTTCTCATATCAGTTAACGTTGCTCAATGTTGATTTTTTAAGTAATAGTGCTGGTTATGGCGGGGCTATCTATGCTCAGGGATTCATATATGCGAATCATATTAATTTTACATATAATTCAGCCGGATACACCGGCGGAGCTATTTACTTTATTGCTAATGGTTCAATTGGTGGTAAATATATTTATTATACAAATAATACACCTAATATGTTTAACTAATCCAATACTTAAAGCTATATCTATAAATAGAGGTAGTGTTAATGTAGTACTAAAAAGGGTTTGCGTCTCCGCAAACCCTTGATTTTACTGATATTAATCCAGCGTATAAGGCATTATTGCAATATGTCTGGCTCTCTTAATCGCTACTGTAAGCGCTCTTTGATGTTTTGCACAGTTTCCGGTAATTCTTCTAGGAAGAATTTTACCTCTTTCTGATACATATCTCTTTAATTTATTAGCATCTTTGTAATCGATTTCATTTTTCTTATCGCCACAGAATACACATACCTTTTTTCTTCTGCGACCGCCTCTTCTCTTCATCGGAGAATCGCCTCTATCACTTTTATTGTATGGCATAACTTGACCTCCTTTATTCAATATGGTTATATTAATGTTTTAATTATTATTATGCAAATGGCAGGCCTTCATCTTCAACACCGTCTGGAATGTTCATAAAACCATCCCCTACTGCTGCACTAGGCTCTAGCTTAGGTGCTGAATAACCGCCTTCGTTATTCGTACTTGCATTCTTGCTTTCGGCAAATTCGGTATTCTCAACAACAACATCTGTTGTATATACTTTTTGCCCTTCTTTATTCGTATAGCTGCCTGTTTGGATTCTTCCTTCCACAGCTATTTTAATTCCTTGATGCAAATACTTTTCAGCAAATTCTGCTTGTCTTCCAAATGCAACACAAGAAATAAAATCTGCTGTTTGTTCACTTCCATCTCTTTTAAACCTTCTGTCCACGGCTACCGTATATCTAGCTACAGCCAGCTGGTTTCCTTCTTGTCCAGAATATCTAATTTCAGGATCCCTTGTTAATCTACCCATTAATATTGCTTTATTCATCGGTACCTCCTCACTGCACTTCATCAATACAATGCTTGCGACTTTGTTAGCTATGCTTCTTGTTTCACGCACAGGTATCTAATAATTCCGTCTATAATACGTATTTCATTTTCAACACTATTAGGACAGTCTGAATCGGATTCAAATTGTATGAAATAGTAATATGCCTCTTTCATTTTTTGAATTTCGTAAGCTAATCTTTTCTTACCCCATTCATCAACGTTAGTAACTGTTCCGTTGAAACGAGCGATATACTCTTTCACTTTTTCAACTGTAGCCGCTCTTTCTTCATCTTCAAGCTTTGTACTAACTATTACTGCTAATTCATATTTATTCATGCTTGTTGCACCTCCTTTTGGTCTCTGGCTTCCTATCCATGTAGGAAACAAGGAATATATATCACGAAACCTTATATTACCATATGTGGACTATATATTCAAGCATTTTTTAATAAAAAAGACTGCTTTACCATGCTCTGGTGATATTGAACTCAAGCCAACATCAACTCATAAGCATTTACAGCAGTCTTTTATAAATTAATCACTTAATCTAAATTCAACTTCTTCTCTAATAAAATTTTGGTTACAAAGAATCCTCCAATACCAAGAATTATCATGATAATCCCCTGCCCGATTAGTAAATTATTCATATAACTAATATATTCATTTGCACCCAAGGCTGTATTTAAATCCACATTTCCATTTGAGAGCAAATCCCACTTTCCTAATGTTGTAGCTACCAGCAGTATCATACTTAGAATCTGACTCACCATACTATAAATAAAATAACCCACTACAGATCCAATTAATTTATGTCTGGTAAATAACTGTCCAATGGCCATTGAAACATAATAGGTGATCGGACTTGTAAAAACCGCTATTATTAAATAAATAATAAGTATGAATATGAATAATACTGCTCCATCATACTCTAAAAAGTTTTTGAATTCATTCCATCCTTTATTGATGAACTCTATGGTCTCAGCATCCCATAATAGAACAAACAAAGATATTATAATTGAAACTACACTTGCAACAAGCCATGTTGCCGCTACTACTAATTTACTTATCAAATGACTGCCTGCGCTCACCGGCAATGTAAATGACAAATACCCTTCATCACCCAGCAAACTCTTATAAAATCTCATAATGATAACGACTATTGTGACAATGAATGTCGCTAAAATAATGATCATATATAGAAACATCAAAAACGTCTGTACAGTGTCCAGAATTGGATTATCAATATCAATCACTAAGTTTACTTTATTTAATAATGTTAATAGAAGTAAACCACCATATAATAATAAGAAAGTTTTATAAGTCGCTTTATATTCGTGTTTAATCAATTTACCTAACATTTGAACACCTCCCTAAATAACGCATCCACTGATTTGCCCTCGATGGAACGAATTTCATCAACGGTTTTATGCAACACAATTTTACCCTTTTGGATAAATACAACTTCGTCTAATATTTGCTCAATATCAGAAATCAAATGTGTAGAAATTACAATCGTAGCCTGTGGATTATAATTTGTAATAATAGTATTTAAAATATAATCTCTTGCCGCCGGATCAACACCTGCAATCGGTTCATCCAGGAAATAAAGATCAGCATCCCTGCTCATAACCAGAATTAGTTGAACTTTTTCTTTTGTTCCTTTTGATAAAGTACTTAATTTAGCACTCGGATCAATGTCTAATCTCTTTAACATATCATAAGCTTTGGCTTCGCTAAAATTATCATAGAAATCTTTAAAGTAAGCAATAATCTGGCTGACTTTCATCCAATTATTCAAATAAGTTCTCTCCGGCAAATATGAAACTATTTTCTTGGTTTCAATTCCAACTTCCATACCTGCTATCTTAAGTTCTCCATCTGTCTTAGCCAGTAACCCATTTGCCAGTTTAATCAGTGTAGTCTTACCACTTCCGTTTGGTCCCAGCAGACCAATGATTTTTCCTCTGTCCAGGTTTAGTTCTACTCCTGACAGGGCCTCAAAAGGACCATAATTTTTACGTAATCCTTTACATTCCAATATTGTATTCATTCCCACAACCTTCTTTCCTCATAAATTAGATTAAAAATTCTCAATCAGCGCAATTGTATCTTCCTTATTCAAGCCAATATTTTTCATTTTAGATAAAAACTCACTTATTAATTCTTTTGCATTATTGGCTTTGATTTCTTTGAGTTTTTCAGCATCTTCCGTAATATACCTTCCAACAGTGCGCTGTGTGTAGACTAATCCATTTCTTTCAAGCTCCATTAATGCTTTCTGCATTGTATTTGGATTCACAGCTGCCTCAGCTGCCAATTCTCTTACCGATGGCAATTTGCTTCCCAACGGATATTCCCCAGAAATAATCCTATTTTCAATCTGTTCTAATAGCTGCGTGTATACTGGTCGGTTTCCTTCTATTTTCCACAATATCTTTCACCTCACTTTGTTACAATAATACAGTAAGTAAATTATTGTATTATTGTATTAGTTATCTAATACAATAATACATGAGGTTTTATATTTTGTCAATACTTTTTTTATTCAGGTTTTCTGAGCCCTCTTGCATTCTTCTCAACAAGGCGTCTTGGTACCATCACCTGATGGCTGCATCCAACGCATTTTAAACGAAAATCAGCACCCACCCGTAGTATTTCCCATTCATAACTGCCACATGGATGAGGCTTTTTCAACTTCACAATATCACCAACTTGATAATCCATTTTCATTTATATAACCATTCCATATCGCAAACTGGCTAGCGATATCTGCCAATGCAATAAATAATATTGCTAAATAGCTGAAAGAATTTAAAGTGGCATTCCTTTCTTTATAGTATATTTTCTTTCAACTTTCAAAACATGCATATCATTTCATTATACTATTATGGGTCCGCTGCCTACATCTACCACATAAAAATCTGCCGCATATCCTATTTTATCCTGATATACTTTTCCTACATTTTCTATAAAGCCTTCCACTTTATCATTTTCTACAATACTTACCGTACAGCCGCCGAATCCGGCGCCGGTCATCCTGGAACCTATCACTCCGGGCTGTTTCCATGCTTCTTCTGCTAATGTATCCAATTCAATTCCGGTTACTTCATAATCATCCCGTAGAGAAATATGGGATGCATTCATAAGTTTGCCAAATGTTTTAAGGTCATTTGCTTTTAACGCCGAAACTGCTTTTATCGTTCGTTGATTTTCATATACCGCATGTTTGGCACGGTCTGCATGCAGCGGGTCCTTAATAGCATCTTTGTATGTCTCAAACTCTTCTTCTGTTAAATCACCAAGGTTATTAATAGCAACAACCTCCTGTAAATCCTTTAATGCTGATTCACACTGGCTTCGTCTTTCATTATATTTGGACTCGCCCAGCTTACGTTTTTTATTGCTGCAAGCTATTATAATCTTAGCATTCTCCATTATAATTGGTGCGTACTCATACTGTAATGTTGCCGTATCTAAAAAAATTGCATTATCCTTTCTTCCCATCGCAATTGCAAATTGATCCATGATACCGCAATTCATTCCAACAAACTCATTTTCAGCTCTTTGACCAATCAGCGCTATTTGAACCAAATCTAAATCAAATCCAAATATCTCCTTTAATATAAACCCGGTCAGAACTTCAACGGAGGCGGAAGAAGACAACCCTGCCCCGTTTGGAATATTTCCATAATATAAAATATCCATACCTGCATATACGTTAAACCCTTCTTTGCAAAAGACTTCAATAACGCCTTTTGGATAATTCGCCCAGTTGTCTTTTTCATCATATTCAATACCATCCAGCGGAACCTCTATCACACCTAGCTTCTCAAAGTTGCTTGAATAGAATCTAAATACATTTTCCTGATTTAATCTGGCAACTGCATATGTACCAATTGTAAGCGCACATGGAAATACATGCCCACCATTATAGTCTGTATGTTCTCCGATTAAATTAACTCTGCCGGGTGCAAAATAGACCTTTGCATGGTCTGCATTTCCATATACCTTGGCAAAATCCTGTAGTAATTGTTGTCTCATTTGAAACTCCTTTCTAATCTGAACTGTTTTATCTGAACTGTTTTATCTGAACTGTCTTATCTGAACCGTGTCTTATCTGAACCGGGTTAATGCTGGCCGTGACCCGGTTGAGTTCGGTCGTGACCCGGTCACGGCCAGCCTTAACCCGGTTCAGATTCACCTACACGGTTCAGATTCACCTACATATCAGATATTTATCTTTTAGTCTCTCTATCTTATCGGATGACAGTCCAATCTGATTTTCTAAAAAGGACTCTAATGACCCATAGACTTTGTCAATTTTGGCAAATGTAGATTCTAGTAAATTACGATGTACAGTATTAACTATCTCTACCCCTTTTTGAATTTCAGGATCCTTCGTTATATCGGAAACCGCCTTCATTAAAACACTATTTTGTTCTTTTACACAGTCATTTGTATAAAGATAGTCCTCAATAACGGTATCTAGTTCTACACCGAGTGCACTTAATAACAATGCTGTGCCAAATCCTACCCGGTCCTTTCCGGCACTGCAATGCCACAAAACCGCACCTTCTTCGTTATCCAACAATATATCAAAAAATTTACTATATTGATTGATTGCATATTCATTTGTCACTAATCCAAGATATATCGATTCCATCTGACTTAGGATTTTACCATTCATTTGACAGACATATGAAATCATTAATTCTACGGGATTGGTTATTTCGGTTACTGCCTCTCTTGTCACACCAAGTACTTTTTCATCAAAAATTGGATTTCGGATATAGCGAGCGCCTTCTATCGTGACATCTGGTTTTTGTAATACTTCCCTCTGCGTTCTAAAATCAATAATCACTTTTAAGTCATACTCATTCACCAAAATCTCTATATCCGACTCTGTCAGCGCCGATAGTTCAGCACTTCTAATTAATTTACGAGGTTTGATTTTTCTACCGTCTTTTGACAAATATCCGCCTAAATCTCTTGTATTGCCGCTTCCTTTAAGCTGTATTTTACCTAATAAAGTCCCGATTATGCTGTCTAATACATTAAAATAGCTTTCAAATGTCTTCGCGCAGCATTCCGGATTCTTAATAACAATTCCTTCACTTCTTAATCCGGTTAGAGAAAATGCCATTGCCATTCTATGATCCTCATAAGTTTCTATTTCGGCCGGCAGACAATTACCCGGATAAATTTTAATTTCCTCATCCGTACTTTCGCATTTGATTCCCATCACAGAAAGCTCTGTAACTATTGCTTCTAAACGATTACTCTCCTGAAATTTGATATGCCCAATATTTTTAATCGTTGTCGGCGTATTGGCATAAGGTGCGATCGCCGCTAATGTCATGGTTTGATCGGAACAAGCACTCATATTTACTTCAATACCATCATATTTTCCACCTGGAATCCCCTGAATCATGATACCTTCGGATGTATTGTTTATTTTACAACCCAACTCTGCTAAAATGTCAATAAACTTAATGTCACCCTGCATAGAATCAGGAAATATATCTTTCACTAATACATTAATTCCAAGTAATGGTGCCATGGCATAAAAATAGCACCCGGCTGATACATCCGGTTCCACTTGATATTTCATGGCATTATATTTCTGCCCGCCTTTCACAAGGTAAGTTCCATCCGTTAAATATTCTACAGTACAGCCAAACTGACTCATCATTTTAGTAGTAATACTAATATAGGACATACCATGTGTTCCAATTATATCAATCTTAAAATCATGCTCAACCAAAACCGCTGACATTAATAAAGCGCTTAAAAACTGGCTGCTATGCGCAATATCAACAGATATACTATCCCCGATTCCCCCTTCATTTGATATTGTGAACGGAAAGTATCCCTTTTCACCTTCATAAGTAACTTTAGCTCCTAACTCAACCAATGCATCCAGTAATGGCTTCATCGGACGTTTTCGCATCTGTTTGGATGCATCTAAATGATAAACCCCCTTTGAAAGACCAAGCATCGCAGTTAAAAACCTTGCCGCCGTTCCTGCACTGCCAACATAAATAGAGGCCTCTTTCTTGGGAATCTCCCCGCCATGTCCTGTCACACTTACCTTACATTCATTTTCATTTACTTCTATTTCAAAACCTAAATCTATAAGGCATTGCAGAAAATTTCTGGAATCTTCACTAAACAAGGCTCCTTCAATTACACTCTTTCCTTCTGCTAAAGCTGCGAGCATTAATGCTCTATTTGTGATACTTTTTGATCCAGGTACTTTTACTTTAATTTCATTAGTTAAATTTATTCCATATATTTTTTTTACTTTATATTTACACATTAAGATCTATCCTTTCATTACAGTCGTACAGTCGCGACCGGGTTAAGTCTGGTCGTGACCGGGTTGAGTCTGGCCGTGACCCGGTTGAGTCTGGTCGTGACCCGGTTGAGTCTGGTCGTGACCGGGTTGAGTCTGGCCGTGACCCGGTCCCGTTGTATATCATTGTAACATATCTTACCAAAATTAGCCTTAATTTATTATAATTATGATCCTATTGATTTATAATGTCTAACACCTATCCACCATAAGCCATAACAGGGCACAATAAAAAGACATGCTAATAATGGTAAAAACATATACCAGCTTTTTGAATTTTTATCCAGTAGATACAGTACAGGATAATACTGTATTAAAGCATAAGGAATAATAAATGTACAGATCTGTAATACTCTCTTTCCATATACACCAATCGGATATTTCCCATATTCTCTGGCACCATCTATAAATACATTCATGAATTCTAACCCTTCTATTGTAAAAAAACAAATTGCAGCATAAATCATAAAAATTCCTGTAAATAAAGCAGTTCCTCCTATCTCCTTCACTAATGGAAAATGAAATGTCATCAAGCGCTTTCACAATTTGATATTCTTTGCGCACGAAAGCCCTGCACGCTTCTTTAAAACCCGCATTACGTTTTGAGACCTTAAAGGTCTTGCTAACATGTTCTACATTTATCATGTCAACCTCCTCCTAGTAGTTATATTTTCATATCTTTCCAAGATGGTATGTAATTGTTGTTAAGTGGAAAGTATAAATTATACTTCACTTATAACCAAAGTATCTTTTTATTTTATCACAAATTAATATCATATTCCACATAAACCTAACCACTTCATCAGCTTATTTAGGTGATGTAAAATGCAAATTGGATAGAGCATAGCGGTGACCGTCAGATTAAAGCAAATTCTTATTACAGAACATTTGATACACATATAAAAAAGCTTGTATTACAGCACTCACCTTAATACAAGCTTTTTTTCATTAGATAATATCTATAGTCAAGTTATAGTGGATTTGAAAGCAACTTTACCATTTTTCTGGTTTACGATACGATGATTTGGGATACGATGGTTTGAGATGGCGATTCTGTGGGTATACCTGCCCGGATACTCAAGCACGGAATTCGTCGTCTGAAAAGGACGTTTGCAGTGCGGGACTATAGCCACTGAATAAATGCGGTTTTATCGTGTCGATTATATCCTGCCTTTTCATAAAAATTTAGGGTGTTTTCTTTCTTTGAGCCTGTTAATAGCATGATTTTATAGCAATTTTCAATTTTTGCTATTTCTCTCGCGAAATTTAAGATTGATGTTGCATACCCTTTATTTCTGTATGCTTCATGTGTAATAACATTTTCAATAAGAGCATAGGGGCGTTGATTATTCGTTAAGTTAGGCACAATTATTATAACACAAGAAGTAATAATCTTACCTTTGATAAAACCAGCAACAATGTGATGGTTTGTATCAGATATAATATCACTCCATAGCCTTTCAAGATTATCATCTATTACAGGCATATCATTATCGTGTAATTGCGTATACAGTTTCAGTAGCTGCATTAAATCTGAACTTTCTACTTCTCTTATCTCCAAAACACCTTGCCTCCTTCATGTAATTTCTTAAAAGTCCTAACGCTATCTGTATCATTTAATAAGTTTATAATCTTATCTGCACATTCCTCTGTAGTATTTGCATATGTATCTACAATAATATCATATGTGGCTTGCGGAACTAATAACGTAATTTGTTCTTCTGCCTGCCCGATATTTCTATCACCGCGCGCTTTTTCACGCCTTCTTAACTCATCAATCGATGAACATGTTACATGTACAAATAAAACCGGATAATCGTAAAGTAAATCGACACATTCCCTTAATATTTCACCTTTTTGCACACTTAACATAACATGATCAACAATTACATTCTTACCTAAATCAGAAAATAATTTTATTGTATTATTTAACAATGAAATCGCTTGATATTCTGTTTCAGCCCAATCATTATTACAGAATTTTTCCGCACTCATATTAAAAAAAGCGTCAAGTGAAAGCCAATAATATGGCTCATCTAACTTGTTTTGTAATACTCTAGTCAGTGTGGTTTTCCCTGAACTGGATACACCGTTTAAAAAGATTATTTTACCTTTATTCATAAATTATCATACCTTTCTATAAGCGCCGTCTTTGAAGAGATATCCTTTCCCAAACAATGTTGCTTTATCGTCTTCTATATAAATATAAGCTTTATTCGTTAAAGCGTAAAAGGGTCTTATTTTCCAATGTATCACCATTATATTCTTTAACAAGTGCTCTCAGACACATAACACGCCAACAGTATGTCATGTTCAAAATATAAATTTACCTAGTTTGAATTGTTACATTATTTACTTCAATAGATGCATCATCTGCAGCTAAGAAAATCAACATTTCATTAGGTGCTTCACTTGTAAATGTTGTTTTCTTGTATAAGTTGAACCATTTTTTCCTGTAAATGTTGAAAAGGATACAAAATCATTACCATGCCTTGTAATCTTTTGTACAACATTTGCATCTTTCATACATGCAATAAAATCTGCATCAGTTGGATAGTCCTTCTCATGGATCATATCACCTCCGCCAAATGCTTTATTATCTCCAGCACCCCAACCAAATATATCTGCTCTTACTATGGCTGTTGCTAAATATTCATCAGCATCTCTTTTTGCATTTGCCAAAACTGTTGTGTATGAATTCCATACAGCATTTCCACCTTTTACATTCAACTTAAATGTAAGTTCGAAGTCACCTGATACTTTGTAGTACTTACTGTGTCCTGTCCACCATATAGCGGCATCAAATTCATACTGTTCACATACCACTGATTGTCAGGATTTTTATTTAACACCGGAATTATTCTTGACTGATCCGCCTCGTTGAATTTGTCATAGAATTCACCGTTAAGATATTTTCGGAGCGCGCAGTCAGCCCATGTTATATCTTTATAAGCGTCATGGTAAGGGCGTTGTTCTATTGTTACTTCAGTAATAATCAAAGCCGCACCCTTTTGTATGTCAAGCACGCGCCATTCGCATCTGTTAAGTACTATTTTATCTCCAATTTGCATATTAACCTCTTTGTCCTATATTTTATTTACTTCACTGTTTTATTCACAAAATCAACTTTATACTGCAATTCGCCGTATTTTTGTTCGTTATCTGTAATCGTTCCTTCTGTGAGTGTGATACGCAAAACGATTGAGTCCTGATTGTCCTCGTCGCCTACTTCGTCGAACCAATTGAAGATTTTTTTAAATTTTGCTCTGATTTCCGCATTCTTTTCGTCCTTGACCCAACCGAGATTTTCAGCTATGCCATGGAAAGCATACCAATCTAACCCACAGACAGAAACCTCGTTGTTCTTTTCAATTTGCAAAGTTTTATTCTTTTTTGCATTCGTAGAAACATAAAATACGCCTTCCTCATAATAGGCGCAAACCATACGTGCAGCAGGCCGGGGATTACCGGCAGCATTCGGTGATAGTGATATTGTCGCAATGGCAATAACTTCTTCTTTACCATTTCCGCAACGTTCCTCCATAAGTTGTATTGCATTTTCGTATTTGCTCATTTTTAAATTTCTCCTTTTTATATTTATTTTATGCTGTAACTATTGTCAAACCACCTAAAGAACGACCTGAGATTTACAATTCGGCACAGGGTTAAAGGATCGCCATTTTTCACCTTTCTGCATTATAAACACGACAACTCTTTATCAAGCCCATATTTCAATATCCCCAGTTTTAGCCATAATGCTGGTCTAACACCGCCGTATATGTTGCCATCTAAACGAAGAATAGGATTTCCGTTTATACCCACATCACCGCTACCGTGAATGTACACGGCAACACGATTATTTCGACCGGGTGACCGTAGCCACCACCATCCTCTTTTAGCAACTCGCTTACTGTTGTTTTCATCTTTTGCTTGAAACCAATATTTTTGATTTTTCTTTCGATTCTGCAATACTTTACTGCTGTCGCCAAAATATTTGCATACTACATCTTCAATGGTCAATAAAAATATGTTGTCTCGCGTATCTTCTCCGCCACTCGTGCCATACCACTGATTGTCCGGATTTTTATTTGTTATCGTAACTATCCTTGACTTATCGGATTCGCTGAACTTATCGTAAAATTCACCGTTAAGATAACTTCTCAATTCGCAGCCAGCCCATGTTATATCTTTACGAGTATCATGGTAGGAACGTAGTTCTATTATATCTTCGGTTATAATCAAAGCCACATTGTTTTGTATGTCAAGAATGCGCCAGTTATAGCCGCCGAATGGCATTACCCGACCAATTTTAAGATCATCCATTTTCTTTCTCCTTAATAGGGAACAGCAAATCAATCTGTAAATAACTCATTTCAGAATTATGCTTTTGAATAAAGTTATAAAAATTTAAAGTTTCTTCAAAACCTTGTCCAAAGAGTGTTTCGGGCGATTCCCATCGTGGAGAACCCCAGTCATTATCGTATTTATCGCTTGCATTAACCCATTCTTTAAGTCGCCGCCAATCCTGAAAGTCCCACGCCCTTAAAACATGAGCGGCATATAACCCGCCGTTGAACTCTCTTCTTACTAACGGTGTGGGTATCTCCATATTATCAGGAACAGACACCCACACTTCATATCCGTGTGAGTTTTCGCCACTTCCTGTCGCGCCCTGAGAGCAGTCAAAACCGAAACTGCGTGCGTCGGGTTTAATTTTTAACAATCCGCTCTCTTCTGTAAATTTACTTATCATATCCAATGCTTTGCCTTCGCAACCTTCGCCTGAAATGTAAGCGGCGGCTACGGTCATGGGCGGCAGATATACAATCCGTACATCCTTATCTTCCAGTTTCATTAATTCTTCGTTGGCTTTGTTTAATTCCTCCATTGATAAATTCTTCTTCGTTTCTTTGATTTGATTATCAGAAAAAGAAAGAGAGCTTATAACAGAGAACACAGCTTCGTCGCCGAGAAGTTTTAAATTGACATCAGCTTTTTCATTGATTTCCTCAACAAAACGCATCAATATGGATTTAACGGTAGACAGTGCGGTGATTTCGCCGTCTATATTGCTTATATTTTGCCTGAAAATTTCCACTGCTTCCGCCGCGTCGGAATTGTTAAGTATGCTTATGATTTGCTTTATGGGAACGCGTAATTTGCGTAAAACAATTACCTGTCGCAGCCGGTTTATCGCGGCGGCGTCATAAACCCTGTAAGCGTAATCGTCCTTACGCTTGCTTTCGATTAACCCTACTTGCTCATAATAGCGTAACATTCTAGCGGAAACTCCATAATCCCTTGATACCTGACTGATTGTTTGCAGCTCCATATCATAACCTCATTTCTTATTTCTTATTTTATTTTAAAGCACGACACGGTGTTAGAGTCAAGAGTTTATACAAATTCACTTTATTATGGCAAATATAAAACCTTGTCACTCGGAACCATCTGCATAGTCTAGTAGTCTGGCGCAAGAACACTTAAATATAGCAGTTACTGGTATAGTAAAAACAGATATAATAATGAAAGATATCTGCTTTTGGTGCATTACTTCGAGTAATTCTATTCTCATTATCGACATTTTAATAGTTTTACATATTAATATCAAACTCAAAATATGTATAATAATCATCTTTGGAAAGCGTATCCTCCAGACTATAGGTTTTTATAATTCTATATTTTTTGGCAAATGCCTCTTTTTCTTCATCAGTCATACTATTTTAGGCAAAAGACTCCATGCTATGGATAACGAGATATATGCACCATTAGACTAATCATTAATTGTATTTTGTTTGGTATCATGATAGTTGAATATCTTAAAGCCTTTATTTTCAACATAAGAAGAAATTTTGTCCTTATTACTATTACCACTACCGGATATAAGATAAAGTTCAACAGACTTTTTTGCAGGCAGATTGTCTATCATGCTGTTGAAAGCAGGAGCAGGATTGCCAGCCCAAATTGGAGCGATTAAAATAAAGTGGTCATACTGGCTTAAATCTTTTTGAATCGGCTTAATAATTACAGATTTTTGCCGCATAGCGGCAAACGAACCCAATACATAAGCAGCTATTGTTCCTGGACGTTTATCGGTCTTCACCTCTTCTATATCAGCACCAATTTTTTTTGAAAGATTTTCAGCAAATCTTTTGCTGTTTCCTGTATAACTATAAAACAAAATCAATTTTTTCATAATTCTCTCCTCCTATTTTTGCATTTTAAATATAATTGGAACTACAGCATAGACATCATATATGCTACAATTGATCCAATTGTTTGTTTATTATGTCTTTCTATGCATCACCAATATTTTTGTTTAAATAGTCCTTGCCAAATTTACTAATAATTGCTTTGTGCAATTTGCATTTTTTCTTAAGCGATTTTTGTATTTCTTCTGTTTTAAGAAATGCAATAGTTTTTTTACTTTTTGTATCTAATTTGGCAAGCAGTTCATCTATACCGTATGCACTGAAACCACAAATGCAACAATATAAGTCTTTATGTCCTCTGTCTTCAGAGGTTTCGTTTATTGATTCCTCATACTGTCTTTCCAGTCGCTCCAATTCCTCAGGGTGTTCTGCAAAATACTCTGCCTCTGCTTCTGCTCTTTCCATTTGTTCTTCAATGTATTCATCACTTTTGCTGTAAACTTCGTCATAATAAAGTTGAGTAATTTTTTCTTGGATAATCATTTCTTTTTCTTGTGTTTTCTCCCTCGAATATAAAAAACAAGATATTATTTTAGAGCAAATATATATAGTCATTCTTAAAAATCGAATACACTTATCTTCATTTTTTATGCCATTATCCCAGAAATCCTGTATATGGGTTGCATATTCTAAATAGCTGTCAATTGCATAATTTGATATCAAATTATTACATTCTTCTTGAGTTAAAATACCCCTTAAGAAGTATTCTTGTTTAGGCAACCTTTTTAATTCGGCTACGAGAAGGTCAATTAGATAGTTATCAAAATTAAAAAGAGTATTTAATCTTTTCTTCATTTCATCAGAGACAGCGTCCATATCATCTATTGCCTTTAACTTTTCCTCAAAATGATTGTAAGTAGTAAAGTCGTCATATAGCTTATAAACAGATTTATCAGCTACATCGCTTAATGTTATAAACTCGTTAATTCTGTTAATTACATCCTCATAAACATCTATGCTAATTTCAATTATATTGTTTAGCACAAAACGTTTTTCTTCGTCTTTTTTTCTTTTCTCGCGAGCGTTATTCTCGGCGTTTATGATTACGCTTACTACTAAAGAAGTTAGTAGTCCAGTTCCAACACCGCTACAAATATTTATCCAGTTTTCTTTTACAAGAAAAGATAAGGCAACTAAACCCACTCCGCAAATAAAAACAATTGAATAAATAATTTGTTTTGCTTTTTTCTGTAGCTTGTTGCAAATACTGGAGCGAGTGCTTTTTATGAACTTTTTCAGTTTTGATATTTTCCTCAACGTTCATTCCTCCAACTCACTCATTAATATTCTTATCTGCTGTACAAACTTATGTGTCTGTTTTTCAATCTGTTTCTTTTGTTGTCTATCTTTTGGTGGTAGTATGATGTGCTGAATTCTGAACTTCCCATTATTGCTATAACTAGATGTCTTGTACTCAATGCTAATTGTGCACTATAGACATTATATCCCTTTTTATACCAAAATTCAAACTATTCATTATATAAATAGCACCTCATAATCCAAAAGCGTATGGATATATCCTAAATTATATCACTCACTTAATAAAATTCTTTCTTTATAGTGAGATTCATTTCTTGATAAAACAACCTTATACTCGCTCTTTCTGATAATGTAGATTTCACTTACCAAATGCTTTTTATGGAAATTAGAAAGGTGATATCGGTCTTTAAAGCCACTCCTGCAAAACCAAATATTTCTGTCCACCTTATATTATATATCAATTATTTATTTTGTGCAAAATAAAAAAGCCTCATAAACGTCAATTTATGGGCTTTCTGAGAGGCGCAGACCGGATTTGAACCGGTGAATGATGGTGTTGCAGACCAGTGCCTTACCACTTGGCTACTGCGCCATACATATAACTATTATAGTATAATAGTTACTAAATTATGTGTCAAGATTAAATTTAATTTAATCCTGCTTAAAATCCAATGACTCTAAGAACTTAATCCTTCTTAAAATCCAATGACTCTAAGGGGATATTAGGAAACCCTTCGGTTTTCCTAAGGAAGTTTGCTTGCAAACTTCTGGGGGCTCAAATCCCCTACTTAATCCTTCTTAAAATCCAATGACTCTAAGGGGATTTGAACCCCTGTTACCGCCGTGAAAGGGCGGTGTCTTAACCGCTTGACCATAGAGCCTTATTAGCATTATACTTACTTAATTAACGAATAAAATTAAAAAGCTCCCCGAGTTGGGCTCGAACCAACAACCCCTCGGTTAACAGCCGAGTGCTCTACCATTGAGCTATCGAGGATTATTATTTTCTTTGATTCTTCTTTTGTTATATTCTATTAGTAATATAATAACATATTTATAAAGATATATTCTTCATTTCCAATTTTATGATAATACATATAAATAATTGATACTTTATGCCAAAATATTTGCCATGTCATTACAACTAAGCAAATGTTTTATCTATTGCATATTTCATTATGTTACACATTCAAAACTACACACAAAAACCTATCTTCTTCTCTTCCGATTCTTCCTTATATCTTTCCCTTTACCTTATGGTTAAG
>Ga0153924_1000324_pt1 | contig 31044 bp, 46 predicted proteins | sample TSNJ008MetaG_FD_104709 | JGI IMG/M metagenome (GOLD analysis project Ga0153924, IMG submission 104709) | Attine ant fungus gardens microbial communities from New Jersey, USA - TSNJ008 MetaG | ecosystem: Host-associated > Fungi > Mycelium > Unclassified | place: USA: New Jersey, Wharton State...
ATCCAAAACGATCGTTTATAATACAATTACCAAAAGATAAAAGGAGGATTTCCCATGCCTGTAGTAAAAGAATTGCTGCGCGGAGAGAAGAACGGAGCAATCAGTTTTGGTGACTATACCCTCGCGGAAAAGGCAAAATTGGACAATTTTGAACATGGCGGAGATGTTTATAAAGTCAAAACGTTTTATGAGATAACAAAATTGGAGAAGAACGGATTGTTCGTATATGAATCCGTTCCGGGAAGCGCCGTAACGGAGTTCGCAGAGACCGAGGACGGAGTCCGATTTCAAGTGGAGAGCGGACAGGATGTGCAGATTACCCTGGAGCTGGAGGAGTCCACGGAGTATGGGATCTATGTGAACGGAACGCAGGTAGGTATGATGGAGACGAACCGGAGCGGTAAGCTGTCCATCAGCGTAGAGCTGGATGGCAAAGCGGCTTCTGTCAAAGTGATGAGGCGTTAGTGTAGCACTAGTAATTTTACTTAGGCTGTCATCCGGGAGAATAGGAGAATGCAAAAAAGTCCACTCAATGTCATTCTGAGCTAAGCGGGAAATGACAGGTAGGTGGACTTTTTTCTACTCGATCGAAAGTTTTTGTTTTTCTACGGAAGTATACAAGGAGAATACAATGGCAAAAGCGAAAGCAACCGCCTTTTTCTGTAAGGAATGCGGTCATGAATCCAGTAAGTGGATGGGGCAGTGTCCTGCCTGTAAGGAATGGAACACATTAGTGGAGGCGCCGGTGCATAAGGAAATACCGGGTCGGGCCGTATTCTGCGGGGCAGCCATTGCTTCTGCGCAGCCATCCTCGCTGACGGAAATCTCCTCCGGACAGGAAGCCCGCATTCCCACCGGCTTTTCCGAATTAGACGGCGTATTGGGAGGCGGTTTGGTGCCTGCGTCCTTGCTGTTAGTGGGCGGCGATCCGGGAATCGGGAAATCCACTCTTTTACTGCAGGTGTGCCGGAATCTGGCGGCTGACGGACGGAAGGTTCTCTACATATCCGGCGAGGAATCTTTAAAGCAGATAAAGCTGCGGGCCGAGCGGATCGGTATCTTCCGGGGTGATTTGCAGTTCTTATGTGAGACGAATCTGGATGTAATTGCTTCCTTACTGCAAAAGCATATGCCGGAGATCGTAATCATTGATTCCATCCAAACCATGTACCGGGAAGAGGTGGCCGGTGCTCCCGGCAGCGTGGGGCAGGTGCGGGAGTCCACCCATGTCCTGATGCGGCTGGCGAAAGGCCTTGGGATTACGATCTTTATTGTGGGGCATGTAACGAAGGACGGCAGCGTCGCCGGGCCCAGAATGCTGGAGCACATGGTGGATACGGTCCTCTATTTTGAAGGAGAGAGGAATGTGGCTTACCGGGTTCTCCGGGGGGTTAAGAATCGTTTTGGTTCTACCAATGAGATTGGTGTTTTTGAAATGGGAGAGCAGGGGCTGGCGGAGGTTCGGAATCCTTCGGAGTTCATGCTGAACGGTAAGCCGGAGGGGGCTTCCGGCTCGGTGGTTACCTGCTCCCTGGAGGGTACCAGGCCGATTCTGCTGGAGATTCAGGCGTTGATTTGCCGTACGAATTTTGGAATGCCCCGGAGAACCGCGGCAGGTACGGATTATAACCGGGTGAACCTGCTGATGGCAGTGCTGGAGAAGCGGCTGGGATTGAAGCTCTCAGAGTGTGATGCCTACGTCAACATTGCCGGAGGCATGCGGATTTCAGAACCCTCCCTGGATCTTGGGATTGTTCTGGCGATCGTATCCAGCTATCAGGACAAACCGCTGAATGGAAAGACGCTGGTGTTTGGCGAGGTTGGTTTATCCGGTGAGGTCCGGGGCGTCAGCATGGCAGAGCAGCGGGTCGGCGAGGCGGTTAAGCTGGGTTTTGAATGCTGCGTACTGCCAAAGAGTAACCTGGCTTCCCTGAAGAAGATAGAAGGGATTCGTTTGATTGGCGTGGAAAACCTGCAGGAAGCTGTGAGGGTGTTTGGGTAGGCGGCGGAAAGCGTTTTGACAGAGAATTCCCCTGCCCCGGCTTCTCTAAAAATTGCTTGACACGCCTTTTGGCATATGGTATAAATATAAGGCAAGTCATTTTTTAGGGGCATAGTTCAATGGTAGAACAGCGGTCTCCAAAACCGTCAATGTGAGTTCAACTCTTACTGCCCCTGCTTCTAGAAGAAACCTCGTAGATATGCGGTCTGCGAGGTTTTTTAATGCTTAACACAATTTTTATGCAAAAGTTTAGTAATACTAAACAAAAAAGTTAATATAATGCTTGAAAAATACGCTCCAATATCCTATACTAAAAAGGCTTACTAACGTGTAGAAAGGATGGGTGTGCTGTTTCGCTAAATGTGAATAGGACAGCACACTGGGTGAGAGAATGGAAGAGAGGAAAGCGATCTATACCCAATGGGATGCTCCCATTCAGCAGGCCCTGGAACAGCAGAGGATCAACCGCTTAGCGCATTTTGACGTACCCGGCCACAAGGGTGGCAGGGGAAATAAGGCATTAAAAAGCTTTCTGGGGGACGACTGTGTAAAACTGGATATGAATTCCATGAAACCGCTGGATAATTTGTGTCATCCTGTCTCTGTGATAAAAGAAGCACAGCGCCTGGCGGCGGAAGCCTTTGGTGCCGCCGAGTCCTTTTTTATTGTAAATGGAACCACGGCCGCCGTGCAGGCGATGATTATGTCGGCCTGTAAGACTGGCGATAAAATTATTATGCCCCGGAACGTACACCGCAGCGCGATTAATGCATTGGTAGTCTGCGGGGCCGTACCGGTATACATTAACCCTGGCATTAACCGGAGATTGGGAATCCCTCTGGGAATGTCCATGGCAGATGTCCGGCGTGCAATCGAGGAGAACCCGGATGCGAAGGCAATTCTGGTGAATAATCCTACCTATTATGGAATTTGTTCGGATTTGCGTCAAATTGTACGGCTGGCTCATGAAAAAGGGATGCTGGTGCTGGTGGATGAAGCGCATGGAACCCATTTTTACTTTCATGAAGAGCTTCCGGTGTCGGCGATGGAGGCCGGTGCGGATATGACTGCGGTCAGTATGCATAAGACCGGCGGTTCCCTGACCCAGAGCTCCATGCTTCTGGTTAACGATCAAGTGAATGCCGACTATATCCGCCAGGTCATTAACCTGACCCAGACCACCAGCAGTTCTTATCTGCTGCTGTCTTCTCTGGATATTGCCAGAAAGAATCTGAGCATTAATGGGAAAAGCATGTTTGACCGCACGATTGCCATGGCGGAATATGCCCGTAAGGAAATTAATGTCCTGGGTGGCTATTATGCTTTTGGCAAAGAGCTGATCGACGGAGACCGGGTCTTTGATTTTGATACTACGAAGCTTTCGATATATACCAGAGATATCGGACTTGCCGGCATTGAGGTATATGATCTGCTCCGGGATGACTACGGAATCCAGATTGAGTTCGGAGACATTGGCAATATCCTGGCGATTATTTCTAATGGGGACCGGAACCTGGAGGTGGAGCGTTTGATCTCTGCCCTTTCGGAGATTAAGCGCCTCCATGAGACCACGAAGACGGGGCTGTTTGACCATGAGTATATTAACCCTGTATTGGTCGTGAAGCCGCAGGATGCTTTTTATGGAGCCAAACGCTCGATGCCGATGAATGACAGCGCAGGGAAGATCTGCGGAGAATTTGTTATGTGTTATCCTCCCGGAATCCCGATTTTGGCGCCGGGGGAGAGTATTACGGAAGAAATTTTGCATTACATTAGCTACGCGAAAGAAAAGGGCTGCTTTCTGACCGGTACGGAGGATATGAGCCTTAACAACATTAATGTAGTGGAGGAATAAGCAATGGAGTTATGGTATACGGATCCTCATACGAAGAATGTGCGCTTTTCCATGAAGGTGGAGGAGCAGATCGCCGGCGTGGAAAGTGAATTTCAGCGGATCGATATTCTGCGGACCCAGGAGTTCGGTAAGGTGCTGGTGTTGGATGGTGAGCTGATGATTACCCAGAAGGATGAGTTTATTTACCATGAGATGATTACCCATGTCTCCATGGCGGTTCATCCGAATGCAAAACGGGTGCTGGTCATGGGTGCCGGAGATGGCGGAACAGTACGGGAACTGACCCAGTATGAGACGATTGAACACATTGATGTGGTGGATGTGGACCGGGCAGTGGCCGACCTGTGCATGAAGTACTTTAAGGAAACGGCAGGAAAGCTGACGGATCCCCGGGTGCAGATGCACTTTGAAGAGGGGCTGCGGTTTGTGCGGATGCGCCACGATGAATATGATCTGATTATTGTCGATTGCCCTGATCCTTATGGGCCGGCGGAAGGACTTTTTACAAGGGAGTTCTATGGGAATTGTTATAAGGCGCTTCATGAGGATGGGATTTTGATTAACCAGCATGAAAGTCCTTATTATAGCGAGCATTCTAAGACTGTGCAAAAGGCGCATAAGCAGATTACGGCGGTATTCCCGCTGTCCACGGTCTACCAGTGCCACATTCCTTCCTATCCTTCCGGTCACTGGCTGTTTGGATTTGCTTCTAAGAAATACGATCCGATCCGGGATCTGGACGAGGATAAATGGAATGCGCTGGGGATTAAGACCCGGTATTATAATACGGATTTGCATAAGGGCAGCTTCTACCTGCCCAATTACGTGAAGGAGCTTTTGGGAACCAATGGATAGAAATATACAGACCTTTATCGGCTGTGACGGTGAGTATGAGGAGAGCCGGTTTGTCATTTGGGGAGCCCCCTTTGACAGCACCACCTCTTACCGGCCGGGAGCCCGGTTTGCCAGCGCGGCCATGCGGCAGGAAAGTTTTGGGCTGGAGACCTTCAGCCCTTATCAGGATTTAGACCTTATGGAACTGGGAGTTTTTGATGGTGGTGACCTGGAGCTGCCCTTCGGCAGCCCGGAACGTGCGCTGCGGGCGATTGAAGACTTTACCGGGCGGCTGCTGGCGGATGGGAAGTGTCCGCTGATGATCGGCGGCGAACATCTGGTGACGCTGGGAGCAGTACGGAGTGCGGTGAAGAGGTATCCGGAGCTGCATATCCTCCATTTCGATGCCCATGCGGATCTGCGGCAGGAGTATCTGGGGGTGGAGCTGTCTCATGCCGCTGTGATGCGCCGGTGCCATGATCTGTTGGGAGACGGCCGGATTTACCAGTTCGGCATCCGAAGCGGCGACCGCTCCGAATTTACATGGGCGCCGGGACATGTGGAGACCTGCCGGTTTGATTTTCATACACTGGGAGATGTGGTGAAGAGGCTGGAGGGAAAGCCGGTGTATTTTACCTTGGATTTGGATGTACTGGATCCTGGAATATTCCCCGGCACCGGAACGCCGGAAGCGGGAGGGATCAGCTTTATGGAATTAATGAGGGCCTTTAAACAAATCTCCGGTTTGAACATTGTAGCCGCCGATATGAATGAGCTGTCTCCTGTCTATGACCCGACCGGAGCCTCGACGGCCATGGCTTGCAAAATTTTACGAGAGTTATTGCTGTATTTGGGAAAGACTAAAGCATAATAATATGCCAGAACAAGGAGGAAAACATGGGAAAAGCCTTAATCATAGGAGCCGGCGGTGTGGCCGGTGTAGTCGTACACAAATGCTGCCAGAATTCCGACGTATTTGAAGCAATCTGCATCGCAAGCCGTACCAAATCAAAATGCGATGCCTTAAAGGACAAGCTTTCTGGAAGCAAAACCAAAATACAGACGGCCCAGGTAGATGCGGATTCCGTAGACGAGGTGGTGGCTTTGATCCGGGATTTTGAGCCGGATGTGGTGATTAACGTTGCCTTACCCTACCAGGATCTGACGATCATGGAAGCTTGTCTGGAGACGAAGACCCATTATGTGGACACTGCGAATTATGAGCCGCCCGATACCGCTAAATTTGAATACAAATGGCAGTGGGCTTACCGGGAACGCTTTGAGCAGGCCGGTATTACCGCACTCTTAGGCAGTGGTTTTGACCCCGGTGTCACCGGCGTGTTCTGCGCTTATGCCCTGAAGCATTATTTTGATGAAATCCATGAGATTGATATTCTGGACTGCAATGGCGGCGACCATGGATATCCCTTTGCCACGAACTTTAACCCGGAGATCAATATTCGGGAGGTAACGGCGAATGGAAGTTACTGGGAGGACGGCCGCTGGGTAGAGACGGAGCCTATGGAAATCAAGCGGGCGTATAACTTTGACCAGGTAGGAGAGAAGGATATGTATCTCCTTCACCATGAAGAACTGGAGTCTCTGGGGCTAAACATTCCCGGCATCCGACGGATCCGCTTCTTTATGACCTTCGGGCAGAGCTACCTGACCCATCTGAAGTGCCTGGAAAATGTAGGGATGACTTCTATCGAAGCCATTGAATTTGAGGGCAGGCAGATTGTTCCGCTGCAGTTCTTGAAAGCAGTACTGCCGGATCCTGCCTCTCTGGGGTCCCGGACGGTAGGCAAGACGAATATCGGCTGCATTTGCAAAGGCATAAAGGATGGGAAAGAGAAGACGTATTATGTCTATAACATTTGCGATCATCAGGAATGCTACCGGGAGATAGGCTCTCAGGCGATTTCCTATACGACAGGTGTTCCGGCTATGATCGGTGCCATGCTGGTGATGACCGGTAAGTGGCAGAAGCCCGGTGTTTACAATGTCGAAGAATTTGATCCGGATCCTTTCATGGAAGCCCTGGACCAGTGGGGACTTCCTTGGAAGGAAGACTTTACCCCGGTTCTGGTAGATTGAGGTTCAGGATGAATAAGATTGACTTTCAGGCGGTGGAAACACCGGCCTATATAGTAGATGGCAGGCTGCTGGAGAAGAACGCCAGACTGCTGCATTCCATCATGGAGCGTACCGGCTGCCGCATTTTACTGGCCCAAAAGGCCTTCTCCATGTTTGCGGCCTATCCCCTTCTTAGCGGTTATTTGTCCGGGACTACGGCCAGCTCCCTTTTTGAGGCGAAGCTTGGGAGGGAAGAGTTCGGTGGAGAGACCCATATTTTCTCGCCGGCCTATAAGGAGAGCGATTTTCCGGAGATTCTCGCGATCTGCGACCATATTGTCTTTAATTCCTTTTCCCAGTGGAAGAAATTCCAGGCCCAGGTAAAAGCATGCGGCCGTCCGGTCTCCTGCGGCATCCGGATCAATCCGGAATATTCCGAGATCGAGACGGATTTGTATAACCCCTGCTTTGCAGGCTCCCGGCTCGGGACGAAGGCAGAAAACTTCGAAGAGGATCTGGATGGCATCTGCGGCCTGCATTTTCACACGATGTGCGAACAGAATTCCGATACGCTGATACGAACACTGGAGAAGGTCGAAGAGAAGTTTGGGCATCTGCTGCATGGAATGAAGTGGTTGAACTTCGGCGGCGGCCACCACATTACCCGCGGGGATTACGACGTAGAAACGCTGGTGAAGGCAATTTGCCATATCCGGGATAAATATCATGTACAAGTGTATCTGGAGCCCGGTGAGGCCGTAGCGTTGAATGCCGGTTACCTGGTAACCGAGGTGCTGGATCTGGTGGAAAACGACATGCGCATTGCGATTTTGGACACCTCTGCCGCCTGTCACATGCCCGATGTGCTGGAAATGCCTTACCGTCCGCCTTTGATAGGGGCCGGCCGGCCGGGAGAGAAACCTTACACCTGCCGCTTGGGCTGCTCTACCTGCCTGGCGGGGGATGTAATCGGAGAGTATTCCTTTGAACAGCCCCTGGCACCGGGAGACCGGCTGGTATTTGGAGATATGGCAATTTACACGATGGTGAAGAATAATACCTTTAACGGCATGAATCTCCCCACCATTTATCTGTATGAGGAAGATAAGGGAATACAGAAAATCCGGGAGTTTGGGTATATGGATTTTAAAGGGCGCCTATCCTGACTGGTGTAGGTTACCAGTGATGCATTTTTGTTTAGAAATTTGACTAAGCGACTTTTCTTTTTGGGAAAATTATATTTAAATAAAATGCACGAATTGTAGAATTCTGTTGATAAAATGAGATGAAAACCCTATTCCGGGAAGGAGCAAAATCTGTTATGATTTCTATATAAAGCACGAAGGGGGAGTCTTCATTATGGATACAGCCGAATTAAAGAAACTGCAGGAGGAGAATCGACAGTTAAAAGAGACAGTCAGGCAGCTGAATCAGACGTTAAATCGGATGCTGGAACAATACATAGTAAAGAAGTGAATCGCGGCCTGTGGCGAGTTAAGGAAGTGACCATATGATACTTGACGCTTGTGCGGATGCATTTTTTGATGCTGTAAAAATGCTCCCGTTTTTATTTTTTGCATTTTTGTTGGTGGAAGCGCTGGAACACAAGGCCTCCGACTGGATACGGAACTTGATGAGGAAAGTAAATCATGCGGGTCCCATTCTGGGGGCTCTCTTAGGGTGCGTCCCCCAGTGCGGTTTCTCCGTAGTAACGGTCAATCTTTATACAGGTGGCGTGGTGACGCTGGGGACGCTGGTGGCAGTATTACTGTCCACCTCAGATGAGGCCATTCTGGTGTTACTAGGACATCCGGACAGCGGCGGCATGATTGTGCGCCTTCTGTTCTGTAAGATGCTGATTGCGATGGTGGCCGGATTTGCGGTCGACGTGATTTTGCGCAGACGGGGAAGGGAAGAATCGGGTTACGCAGAAGCTCTCTGTACAAATTGCGGCTGCAAGGAGCATGAAGGAATTATCAGGTCGGCGGTTTACCATACGGTACGGTTGTTTTCCTTCCTATTATTTTTTACCTTTCTGCTAAATCTGGTAATTGGGCTGGCAGGAGAGGAATTCCTGGCCGGTTTGTTACTAGACGGAAGCTGGATGCAGCCTTTTTTAGCGGCGGCAATCGGGTTAGTTCCAAACTGTGCGGCCTCCGTATTAATTACCGAATTGTATCTGGCGGGAGGGATTAGTTTTGGCAGTGCGGTGGCAGGCCTGTGTGCCGGTGCCGGAGTTGGGCTGGCTGTACTTTTCCGGGTTCATCCGGGGGTGAAAAGCAATTTAAAGATCTTGGGGCTGCTCTACGGAATTGCAGTGCTGGCAGGGCTTATCCTGCAGTATTTTGCGCTATAAAAAGCTATAAAAAAATTGGAAAAAGTGCTTGCAATTTGGAAAAAAATAGTGTATGATCTAAAGGCTGTGACATTGATAGCGTAGAAGCGTGAGGTTGCTGCCCTTGTGGCAGGTTTTCCGTGGAGCGAATGTCAAGTTAGGAAACTGGCGACAAGTCACTGTACTATACTTACGATCTACCGTTTGCGTAGAGATGACGTGTGTGAGTTTTTAGGATACACACGGAGGAGTGTACAGTCACCACTTGTCGTACTGCATTGAAGTGCGAAAAGGAGGCGACTTTTTTTATGGCAAGTCAAGTAATGAGAATCACATTGAAGGCGTATGACCATCAGCTGGTAGACCAGAGTGCGGCAAGGATCATTGAGAATGTGAAGAAGACCGGCGCTCAGGTGAGCGGACCCGTACCGCTGCCCACGAAGAAAGAGGTAGTAACAATTCTGCGTGCGGTGCATAAGTACAAGGATTCCCGCGAGCAGTTCGAGCAGAGAACTCACAAGAGACTGATCGATATTCTTACGCCGAACCAGAAGACGGTGGATGCACTGTCTCGTCTGGAAATGCCCGCAGGTGTCTACATCGACATCAAAATGAAGTCCAAAAATTAAAATCTTAGTATGAGCGCTGTATGCGCTCCGCTGCAGGAGGCAAAAATGAAGAAAGCAATTTTAGCAACGAAAGTCGGAATGACACAGATTTTCGACGAAGTAGGAACACTGACACCGGTAACCGTCTTACAGGCGGGCCCCTGCGTAGTAACGCAGATAAAGACAATGGACAATGACGGATACAGCGCGGTTCAGGTTGGCTTTGTGAACAAGAGAGAGAAGCTTGTGAACAAGTGCCAGAAGGGACATTTCGAGAAAGTCGGCGTTTCTTATAAGAGATACGTACGGGAGCTGAAGCTGGAGAATGCGGAAGAGTATACGCCGGGCGCAGAGATTAAGGCTGACATGTTTGGTGCCGGCGACAAGATTGACGCTACGGCGATTTCCAAAGGAAAAGGTTTCCAGGGCGCGATTAAGAGACACGGACTGCACAGAGGACCCATGGCACACGGTTCTAAGTATCACCGTCATGCCGGTTCTAACGGCGCCTGCTCTGATCCGAGCAAAGTATTTAAGGGCAAGAAGATGGCCGGCCACATGGGAAACAGAAAGATCACTGTTCAGAATCTGGAAGTGGTACGCGTAGATGCGGAAGACAATCTGATCCTTGTAAAAGGCTCTGTGCCTGGACCGAAGAAGTCTCTGGTAACCCTGAGACAGACCGTTAAGGCGTAAGGCTTTTTATAGGAAGGAGGAAACTAACAATGGCAAAAGTATCTGTTTATAATATGGAAGGCAGCCAGGTGGGTGATATCGAACTTTCCGATGCCGTATTCGGCGTGAAAGTCAATGAGCATCTGGTGCATATGGCCGTGCTGCAGCAGCTGGCCAATAACCGCCAGGGCACCCAGAGTGCCAAGACCCGCTCCGAAGTGAGAGGCGGCGGAAGAAAACCCTGGAGACAGAAGGGAACCGGTCATGCAAGACAGGGTTCGACCAGATCTCCTCAGTGGACCGGAGGGGGTGTGGTATTCGCTCCAAAGCCGAGAGATTACAGCTTCAAGCTGAATAAGAAGGAGAAGCAGCTGGCTCTGAAGTCCGCGCTGACCTCCCGTGTAAACGAATCCAAGTTCTTCGTAGTAGATGAGCTGAAATTCGACGAAATCAAGACCAAGAACTTTAAGACGGTTCTGGACAACCTGAAGGTTAACAAGGCATTGGTTGTACTGGATGAGAACGATCAGAACACGGTCCTGTCCGCCCGTAACCTGCCCGGCGTAAAGACGGCGCAGACCAATACGATCAATGTATACGACATTCTGAAGTATAACACGTTGGTAATCACCAAGGCCGCTGTGGCCAAGATCGAGGAGGTATATGCATAATGGCAGATTTAAAATATTATGACGTGATCCTCAGACCGGTAATTACGGAGAAGAGCATGAACCTGATGGGTGAGAAGAAGTACACCTTCTATGTTCACCCCGATGCAACTAAGATCCAGGTAAGGGAAGCGGTTGAGAAGATGTTCTCCGGCACGAAAGTGGCTTCCGTGAACACCATGAATCTGGATGGAAAGAAGCGCAGAAGAGGTATGGTAGTCGGCAGAACGGCTAAGACCAAGAAGGCAATCGTGCAGCTGACTGCTGAAAGCGCTGATATCGAAATCTTTGAGGGCCTGTAAGTAAAAGCCCCAGAACCTGCTTTAGGGTCAGGTTCCCCTATACAGCGAGTCCCAAGCTGTGATAAAAAAATGTAAGGAGACGAAACAATGGGAATTAAGAAATACAATCCGTATACCCCATCCAGAAGACAGATGACCGGCCTGGATTTCAACGAAATCACTAAGACCGAGCCTGAAAGATCTCTGGTTGTTTCTCAAAGCAAGACGGCTGGCCGTAATAACCAGGGTAAGATCACGGTTAGACACCACGGCGGCGGCGCAAAGAGAAAATACAGAATCGTAGATTTCAAAAGAAACAGCAAGGATGGTATCCCTGCTAAGGTAATTGGCATCGAATACGATCCCAACCGAACCGCTAACATCGCGCTGATCTGTTATGCGGACGGTGAGAAAGCCTATATTCTGGCTCCCGAAGGGCTGAAGGACGGCATGCAGGTTATGAGCGGTGCCGATGCTGAGGCCAGAGTGGGTAACTGCCTGCCTCTGCAGAACATCCCGGTTGGTACCCAGGTACACAACGTCGAGCTGTATCCCGGTAAGGGCGGCCAAATGGTACGTTCCGCAGGTAACAGCGCACAGCTGATGGCTAAGGAAGGCAAGTTTGCAACACTGAGACTTCCCTCCGGAGAAATGAGAATGGTTCCGATCGTTTGCCGCGCTACTATTGGTACCGTAGGCAACGGTGAGCACAACCTGGTTAACATTGGTAAAGCCGGTCGTAAGCGTCACATGGGCATTCGTCCTACCGTTCGTGGTTCCGTTATGAACCCGAATGACCATCCCCACGGTGGTGGTGAAGGTAAGTGCGGCATCGGTCGTCCCGGTCCCAGTACTCCTTGGGGCAAGCCTGCACTTGGTCTGAAGACTCGTGCGAAGAAGAAACAGTCCAACAAGCTGATCGTAAGAAGACGCGACGGCAGAACAGTGAAATAATTAGGAGGTAAATCATGGCTCGTTCATTAAAGAAAGGCCCTTTTGCGGATGACCATTTATTAAAGAAGGTAGATGCTTTAAACACATCAGGACAGAAAACTGTTATTAAGACCTGGTCCCGTCGTTCCACTATTTTCCCTCAGATGGTTGGTCACACGATCGCAGTACACGATGGCAGAAGACATGTTCCGGTATATTTGACCGAGGATATGGTCGGCCACAAGCTGGGAGAGTTTGTAGCTACCAGAACTTACAGAGGACATGGTAAAGACGAGAAGAAGGGTAAACGCTAGTTTAGAATAACAGGAAGGAGGCCGCATCCATGGCAAAAGGACATAGATCCCAAATTAAAAGAGAAAGAAATGCCCAGAAGGATACCAGACCCAGCGCAAAGCTGTCTTATGCAAGGGTATCCGTACAGAAGGCATGTTTCGTTTTAGATGCGATCAGAGGTAAGGATGTACAGACTGCTCTGGCAATCGTAATGTACAATCCCAGATACGCCTCTGAGCTTATCACTAAATTGTTGAAATCGGCGATTGCAAATGCAGAGAACAACAACGGCATGAGCATTGATAACCTTTACGTAGCAGAGTGCTATGCAAACAAAGGACCGACGATGAAGAGAATTAAACCGAGGGCACAGGGAAGAGCTTACCGCATTGAGAAGCGTATGAGCCACATCACCGTCGTGCTGGATGAAAGATAAGGAGGGTCAAAATGGGACAGAAAGTTAATCCTCATGGTTTAAGAGTCGGCGTTATCAAAGGTTGGGATTCCAACTGGTATGCAGAGGCTGATTTTGCAGATAACCTGGTAGAAGATTATAAGATCAGAGAATACCTGAAGAAGAGATTGTATGACGCAGGTGTTTCCCGTATTGAAATTGAAAGAGCATCCGACAGAGTAAAAGTAATCCTGCACACCGCGAAGCCCGGTATCGTAATCGGCAAGGGCGGCGCAGAGATCGAGAAGCTCAAAGCAGATGTTCAGAAGATGACTGCTAAGAAGTTATTTATTGACATCAAAGAAATCAGGAGACCTGACCGCGAAGCTCAGCTGGTTGCAGAAGGAATTGCCAAGCAGCTGGAGAACCGTGTATCCTTCCGCCGTGCGCTGAAGTCCGGCATGTCCAGATCCATGAAGTCTGGTGTTCTGGGTATCAAAGCAGCCGTTTCCGGACGTTTGGGCGGAGCCGATATTGCCCGTACCGAGTTCTATAGTGAAGGAACCATCCCGCTGCAGACTCTGCGTGCCGATATCGACTATGGTTTTGCGGAGGCAGACACCACCTATGGTAAATTAGGAATTAAGGTTTGGATTTACAAAGGAGAGGTGCTTCCCGCCAAGAAAAATAAGGAAGGGAGCGAGAAATAATCATGTTAATGCCGAAGAGAGTAAAGCGTCGTAAACAGTTCCGCGGCTCCATGGCCGGTAAAGCATCCAGAGGCAACACGATTGCCCAGGGCGAGTTCGGTATTGTCGCTATGGAGCCTGCCTGGATCAAATCCAATCAGATTGAGGCTGCCCGTGTGGCTATGACCCGTTATATGAAGCGTGGCGGTAAGGTTTGGATCAAGATTTTCCCGGATAAGCCGGTAACCACGAAGCCTGCAGAGACTCGAATGGGCTCCGGTAAGGGCTCCCTGGAATACTGGGTAGCCGTAGTAAAACCCGGCCGTGTAATGTTCGAAGTGGCAGGCGTACCCGAAGAAATTGCCAGAGAGGCGCTGCGCCTTGCTATGCATAAGTTACCCGTAAAGTGCAAGATCGTTTCCAAGGCAGATTTAGAAGGCGGTGATAACAGTGAAAAGTAATGTATATTTGAAAGATTTAAGAGCAAAATCCCCGGCAGAGTTAAATGAGGAACTGGTATCTGCGAAGAAAGAACTTTTCAACCTGAGATTTCAGAACGCAACAAATCAGCTTGATAACACCGGCCGAATCACGGAAGTAAGAAAAAGCATTGCCCGGATCCAGACTGTTATCAATGAACAGGCTTCTGTTGCTGAATAATAAGGAGGAAGCGAAACGTGGAAAGAAATTTAAGAAAGACACGTACCGGTAAGGTTGTCAGCAACAAGATGGAGAAGACGATTGTTGTTGCAATTGAGGATCATATAAGACATCCGCTGTACGGTAAGATTGTAAAGAGAACCTATAAGCTGAAAGCGCACGACGAAGAGAATACCTGTGCAATCGGCGATACTGTTAAAGTAATGGAGACAAGACCTCTGTCCAAGGACAAAAGATGGAGACTTGTTGAAGTGCTCGAAAGAGCGAAATAAGCCAGGAGGAGGTAATCTCATGATTCAACAGGAAAGCAGACTGAAGGTCGCTGATAATACAGGCGCTAAAGAACTGCTCTGCATCAGAGTTTTGGGCGGTTCTTTGAGAAGATATGCGAATATTGGTGATATCATCGTTGCTACGGTTAAAGATGCAACACCTGGCGGTGTTGTAAAGAAGGGTGATGTTGTGAAGGCTGTGGTTGTTCGTACAAAGCATGGCGCCCACCGCAAGAACGGTTCTTATATCAAATTTGATGAGAACGCGGCCGTAATCATCAGAGACGACAAGACACCCAGAGGCACGCGTATTTTCGGACCCGTAGCGAGAGAGCTTCGTGACAAGCAGTTTATGAAGATTGTTTCTCTGGCTCCCGAAGTATTATAAGGAGGTACGAAATGGCTACGATGAAAATCAAAGTAGGCGATACCGTTAAAGTAATCGCTGGAAAAGATAAAGGTCATGAAGGTGAAGTCCTTCATATTGACCATAAGAATGGCCGCGTGGTTGTAAAGGGCATTAACATGATCACAAAGCACTCCAAGCAGAACCCCAAGAATCCCAACAGCGGCATCGTGAATGTGGAAGGCGCTATTGACATCTCGAACGTAATGTACGTGAAGAACGGCAAGGCCACTCGTGTTGGTTTTGAAGTTAAGGATGGCAAGAAGGTCCGCATCGCTAAGATCGATGGTTCGGTAATTGGTTAAATCTAAGAGAGGAGGTTCAAAACGTTGAGTAGATTAAGAGGAATTTATGAGAGCGAAATCGCTCCGGCAATGATCAAGAAGTTCAACTACGAGAACCCTATGCAGGTTCCAAAGCTGGAGAAGGTCATTGTAAATATGGGCGTTGGCGAAGCGAAAGAGAACGCGAAACTCTTAGAGAGCGCTGTATCCGATATGCAGATTATCACCGGACAGAAGCCGGTTTTAACCAAAGCCAAGAAGTCCATCGCGAACTTCAAGCTTCGTGAAGGCATGAATATTGGCTGTAAGGTAACCTTGAGAGGGGAGAAGATGTACGAGTTCGTAGACCGCCTGATCAATCTGGCGCTGCCCCGCGTACGCGACTTCCGTGGTGTAAACCCCAATGCGTTTGACGGCAGAGGCAACTATGCCCTGGGTATTAAGGAACAGCTGATCTTCCCTGAAATTGAGTATGATAAGGTTGACAAGGTTCGCGGTATGGACGTAATCTTTGTAACTACTGCTAATTCGGATGAAGAAGCCCGTGAGTTACTGACACTGTTCAACATGCCGTTCAAGAAGAATTAGGAGGAATTTTCTCATGGCAAAGACTTCAATGAAGATTAAGCAGCAGCGTCCGGCTAAATTCTCCAGCAGAGAATACAACCGCTGCAAAATTTGTGGTCGTCCTCACGCTTATTTAAGAAAATACGGAATTTGCAGAATCTGTTTCCGTGAATTGGCATACAAGGGACAGATCCCCGGTGTTCGCAAGGCGAGCTGGTAAGATAAGTATTTGAAAGGAGGCAACTTAAAATGACAATGAGTGATCCGATTGCTGATATGCTTACAAGAATCCGTAATGCGAACACAGCAAAGCACGATACGGTAGATATCCCTTCTTCCAAGATGAAACTGGCGATTGCCGAGATTCTGGTGAAGGAAGGCTATATTGTAAAATATGATGTAGTAGAAGACGGAGATTTCAAGACCATCCGTGTAACTCTGAAGTACGGTGCCGATAAGAACCAGAAGATCATCACCGGTCTGAAGAGAATTTCCAAGCCTGGCCTTCGTGTATACGCAGGAGCAGAAGAGCTTCCCAAGGTATTGGGCGGCCTGGGTGTGGCGATCATTTCCACGAACCAGGGTGTTGTAACAGACCAGGAAGCACGTAAGCTGAACGTAGGCGGAGAAGTGCTGGCATTTGTTTGGTAACTGGCTTCATTTACCAAAACACCACGATTTACATGAGATTCTTCACTGCGTTCAGAATAACGTAGTGATCCACAAACACAAAATTTGGAGGTAAAGGCGAAATGTCACGTATTGGTAAAATGCCTATCGCGGTCCCTGCAGGAACGACTGTAGAGCTTGCAGAAAATAATAAAGTGACGGTTAAGGGCCCCAAGGGAACTCTGGAGAGAGTCCTTCCTGAGGAGATGATCATTAAGGCAGAAGGCGCTGAGGTTACGGTCGAGCGTCCCAATGACCTGAAGAGAATTAAGTCTCTTCACGGCCTGACCAGAACGCTGATTAACAACATGGTGATCGGAGTATCCCAGGGCTACGAGAAGATTCTGGAGATCAACGGTGTCGGCTATAGAGCACAGAAGCAAGGCAAGACTCTGGTACTGTCCTTAGGTTATTCCCATCCGGTTGAGATGGAAGATCCCGAAGGTCTGGAATCCATCTGCGAGACCCAGACGAAAATTATCGTTAAGGGTATCGACAAAGAAAAAGTTGGTCAGTATGCTGCCGAAATCAGAAGCAAGAGGGAACCGGAGCCTTATAAGGGCAAGGGTATCAAGTATTCTGATGAAGTGGTCAGACGCAAGGTCGGCAAGGCCGGTAAGAAATAATAGGAGGAGTGAACAAAGATGATTAGGAAAGAATCCAGAACGGAAGTCCGTGCGAAAAAGCACTTAAAAATCCGTAATCGCTTTAGCGGCACGGCAGAACGTCCCCGTTTAGCTGTGTTCCGGAGCAATAATCACATGTATGCCCAGATCATTGATGATGTCGCTCAGACTACTTTGGTTTCTGCGTCTACCCTTCAGAAGGATGTCAAAGCTGAACTGAGCAAGACCAATGACGTAGCTGCTGCTTCCTACCTGGGAACAGTAATTGCGAAGAAGGCATTGGAAAAAGGAATTACAACAGTTGTCTTCGATAGAGGCGGCTTCATATATCAGGGTAAAGTTCAGGCACTGGCAGACGCGGCTCGCGAAGCCGGGCTGGAATTTTAGAAGGAGGAAAGCATGAAACGTACAATCGTTGACGCAAGCAATTTAGAATTGACCGATAAAGTAGTAGCGATTAAGCGTGTATCCAAGACGGTAAAGGGCGGACGTAATATGAGATTTACTGCTCTGGTGGTTGTCGGTGACGGCAATGGACACGTAGGAGCCGGAATGGGTAAGGCTGCTGAAATCCCGGAAGCAATCCGCAAGGGAAAAGAAGACGCTGTTAAGAAGATCGTGAAGATTCCGATCGATGAGAACGGAAGTATCCCTCATGATTATATCGGCTGCTTTGGAAGCGCTTCCGTAATGCTGAAGCGTGCTCCCGAAGGTACCGGTGTTATCGCCGGAGGCCCTGCCCGTGCGGTAATGGAATTGGCCGGAATTAAGAATATCCGTACCAAGTCCTTAGGTTCGAACAATAAGCAGAATGTAGTGCTGGCTTCCATTGAAGGTTTAAAATGCCTGAAGACCCCGGAAGAGGTGGCGAAGCTTCGCGGCAAGTCCGTAGACGAAATCCTGGGCTAATAGGAGGAATCGAGAAATGGCAGACAAATTAAAGATCACGCTGGTAAAATCCACCATTGGTGCGATTCCCAAGCATAAGAAAACGGTTGAAGCTTTGGGCTTAAAGAAAATGCATAAGACCGTAGAACTGCCGGACAATGCAGCTACCAGAGGCATGGTCCAGCAGGTTAGACACCTGGTTAAGGTAGAAGAAGCATAGGAGGTTGAGCATGGATTTATCAAATTTACAGCCTGCAGCAGGCTCAAAGCACAGCGATAACTTCAGAAGAGGCCGCGGCCATGCGTCCGGTAATGGTAAGACTGCCGGTAAAGGCCACAAGGGACAGAAGGCCCGTTCCGGAGCTCCCAGACCGGGGTTCGAGGGCGGCCAGATGCCTTTGTACCGCCGGATCCCGAAGCGGGGATTCACGAACATTAACTCCAAGGAAATCATTGGAATTAATGTCAGTGCTCTGGAAGTATTTGAGAACGGAGCGGAGGTTACGGTAGAAGCCTTAATGAAGCAGGGCATTGTGAAAAACCCCAAAGATGGCGTTAAGATTCTCGGCAATGGAGAGCTTACCAAAAAGCTTAACGTGAAAGTAAATGCCTTTAGTGAGGGCGCAAAACAGAAAATAGAGGCGTTAGGTGGTACTGTAGAGGAGGTGTAAGATGTTTAAAACGCTCCGCAATGCATTACAGATTGCAGATATTCGCAAGAAGCTAATTTTTACGTTTTTCATTATTGTAATTGTACGTTTTGGATGCCAGATCCCTACTCCGGGAATTAATTCAGAGTATATCCGCGCCTGGTGGGAGGGGCAGACCTCTTCGGCATTTAACTTCTTTAATACAATTACCGGAAGTTCTTTCACCACTATGTCAGTATTTGCACTGAGTATTTCACCTTATATTACGTCATCGATTATTGTTCAGCTGCTGACCATTGCCATTCCGAAGCTGGAAGAGCTTCAGAAGGAAGGCGAGGAAGGCAGAAAGGTGATCACGAAAATTACCCGTTATATAACCGTAGCGCTGGCTCTGATTCAGTCGGTATCCATGGCCATTGGTTTTGGACCGAATTACCTGCTGAATTATACCTGGTACAATGTAGCTCTGGTGGGCATCATTATGACGGCCGGCAGTGCCGTTCTGATGTGGTTGGGAGAACAGATCACAGACAGGGGTGTTGGCAATGGAATTTCCATCATCCTGCTGGTGAACATTATTTCCAGCTTGCCGAGTGATTTCCAGACGTTGTACGCGCATTTTATTCAGGGCAAGTCCATTGCACTGGGAGCGGTTGCCGCAGTATTGATTCTTTCGCTGCTGGTACTGCTGGTCGTCTTTGTGGTATATCTGCAGGGCGGTGAACGCCGTATCCCCGTGCAGTATGCCAAGAAGGTACAGGGACGGAAAATGGTGGGAGGACAGTCTTCCAACATTCCCATGAAGGTAAACACGGCCGGTGTTATTCCGGTTATCTTTGCCTCATCCCTGCTCAGCTTTCCGGGTATTATTGGCAGCTTTATGGGGATTAACGCCACTAAACCGACTACGACGGCCGGGCATATTATCAAAGGCCTGTCCCAGAATAGCTGGTGTAACCTGGATGAGCCGATTTACTCTCTGGGTCTGCTTCTGTACCTGGCGCTGCTGTTCTTCTTTGCTTATTTCTATACGTCCATCTCCTTTAACCCATTGGAGATTGCGAATAACATGAAGAAGCAAGGCGGCTTTATTCCGGGGATCCGCCCGGGCAAGCCCACTTCAGATTACCTGAATAAGGTTCTGAATTATATCGTGTTCATCGGTGCGATAGGCCTGATGGTTATTGCTGTTGTTCCGATCCTGACCTTTGGTCTGACCGGTGTCGGCAAGCAGCTGTCCTTCCTGGGCACCTCCCTGATCATTATTGTGGGCGTTATTTTGGAAACCCTGAAGCAGATTGAGTCCATGATGCTGGTACGTTACTATAAGGGTTTCTTAAACGACTAACGGAAATTTGTTTAGTTGCTGCTGTTTTGTCAATCATAGAAGGTAGGTGCTAAATGAAAATTATTATGCTGGGAGCGCCTGGTGCCGGCAAAGGCACACAGGCGAAGAAGATAGCAGAAAAGTATGCGATCCCTCATATTTCGACTGGCGACATTTTTCGCGCTAACCTGAAAGCCGGCACGGAGCTTGGCAAAAAGGCGAAAGAATACATGGACGCAGGCGCGTTGGTCCCCGACGAGCTGACGGTAGATCTGGTAATGGACCGCATTTCGAAGGATGACTGTGTAAACGGTTATATCCTCGACGGTTTTCCGCGTACCATTCACCAGGCAGAGAAGCTGACGGAAGCCCTGAACGCCACGGGCGGTGAAATTGACCATGCCATTACAGTAGATGTTCCCGATGCGGTCATCATTGACCGAATGGCCGGCAGACGGATGTGTTCCAATTGCGGAGCCAGTTACCATATGGTAAATATCCCAACCAAGATGGAAGGCATCTGTGACCAATGCGGTACGGAGCTGATAGTCCGCGATGACGATAAGCCGGAGACGGTTAAGAAGCGCCTGGCGGTTTATCATGAGCAGACCAAGCCGGTTATTCATTACTATGGAGAGAAGGACCTGGTACTCCTGGTAGATGGAACACAATCAATGGATACAGTGTTTGCCGCGATTGTGGACAAATTGGGAGAATCGTTATGTCGGTAACAATAAAATCGGAACGTGAAGCTGCTTTGATGAGAGAAGCGGGGCGCCTCCTGGCCATTGTCCATGAAGAGCTTGGGAAAGCCCTTAGGCCTGGAATGTCTACGAAAGAGATTGACCGGTTGGGAGAGGAGATGATCCGCAGCTTTGGCTGTGTTCCCAATTTCCTGCATTACAATGGATATCCCGCTTCGATCTGTGTATCGGTGAATGATGAAGTGGTACACGGGATTCCTTCAAAGAAACGCATTCTCCGGGAGGGTGATATTGTCAGCCTGGATGCGGGCTTAATTTACCAGGGTTATCACTCGGATGCAGCTCGTACCCATACCATTGGGGAGATCAGCAGCGAGGCAGAACAATTAATTAAGGTAACACGCGAATGCTTTTTTGAGGGCATCAAATTTGCAAAGAAGGAATATTATTTACATGATATCTCTAATGCGATTGCAGCTCATGCCGAGAAACACGGTTACGGAATTGTGCAGGATCTCGTAGGACATGGGATCGGCACTTGTCTCCATGAGCCACCCGAAATTCCGAATTTTAAACAGCGTTCCAAGGGAATCCGCCTGAAGCCGGGGATGACGCTGGCGATCGAACCCATGATCAATATGGGCCGGATGGAAGTGGAGTGGCTGGAGGATGACTGGACTGTCGTAACAGCGGATGGATCCTTGTCCGCCCATTATGAAAATACAGTACTCATCACGGAGGGTGAACCGGAAATTTTTACCCTGCAGAGGACGGAATAATGGACTTCTATACACCCGGCAGCTTTGTCAGGTCCAAGGCCGGGCATGACCAAGGCCGTTATCTGATTGTAACCCGTGAAGAGCGCGAATTTGTTTTTCTGGCTGACGGCGAGTATCGGACCACAGAGTCGCCTAAGCGTAAGAAGAAAAAGCATGTGCAGCCCATTCGGCAGAAGCTTCCAGGGGAAGGCCCCTGGACCAATGAAGAGATAAAGAGAGCCATTCGTCGATTGAAGAAGGAGAGCTTAAATGTCTAAAACCGATGCAATTGAAATTGAAGGAATTGTAGTTGAAAAACTACCCAACGCAATGTTCCAGGTAGAGTTGGAAAATGGACATCAGGTGCTGGCCCATATCAGCGGCAAGCTTCGTATGCACTACATTCGGATTCTGCCGGGTGACAAGGTAACCTTGGAACTGTCTCCGTATGATCTGACTAAGGGTCGGATTATTTGGAGAGAAAAATAATCCCAAATTATCCTTGATTTGTAGGAATAAAAGTGTTATAATATTCGTTGCACTTTTTTGAAAGGAGATACGCAAGTGAAAGTAAGGTCATCCGTAAAACCGATTTGTGAGAAATGTAAAGTAATCAAGCGTAAAGGTAGTATCAGAGTAATTTGTGAGAATCCCAAGCATAAGCAGAGGCAGGGCTAATCGCAATCAATTTATAAGAATACTAATGGAGGTAGTACACAAATGGCTCGTATTTCAGGTGTTGATTTACCGAGAGAAAAGCGTGTTGAGATTGGTTTAACCTATATCTATGGTATTGGAAGAACAAGTTCCAACAAGATCCTGGCGGAGGCAAAAGTCAGCCCGGATACCCGTGTGAGAGATCTGACGGATGAAGAAGTCAACAAAATCCGTGAAGTGATCGAAGCAAATTACATGGTAGAAGGTGACCTGAGAAGAGAGATTGCTCTCAATATCAAGCGTTTGCAGGAGATCGGCTGCTATCGTGGTATCCGCCACAGAAAAGGTCTGCCGGTTCGTGGTCAGAAGACGAAGACCAACGCAAGAACACGCAAGGGTCCCAAGAAGACGGTAGCAAACAAGAAGAAATAGCCTGATAAGCGGAAAGGTAGTCTTCCTTATATAAATACAAAGAGCTCATGCAGGTGTTTGTATTTATATAAGGGAGGCTATGTGACGGCGTAACCGGTGATCCGCATCATCAGGGCTAAACCCAAAATCAGAAATTCTTTAGAAAGGAACCCATAAGGGAAGGTTAGTTTAGAAATGGCTAAAAAAGTGTCATCTACAAAAAAAGTGACAAAAAAGCGTGTCAAGAAAAACGTTGAACGCGGACAAGCGCACATTCAATCATCCTTCAATAACACGATTGTTACCCTTACAGATACACAGGGTAATGCTCTTTCATGGGCAAGTGCAGGCGGTCTGGGATTTAGAGGTTCAAGAAAATCGACTCCTTATGCAGCACAGATGGCAGCAGAGACTGCTACGAAAGCCGCTTTGGTACACGGATTAAAAACCGTCGACGTTTTTGTTAAAGGTCCGGGCTCCGGACGAGAGGCTGCGATTCGCGCCCTGTCCGCATGTGGTCTGGAAGTAACAAGCATTAAGGATGTAACACCCGTTCCTCATAACGGATGCCGTCCGCCAAAACGTAGAAGAGTATAATGGAGGTGTAAGAAAGTGGCTATAAATCGCGTTCCTGTTCTGAAAAGATGCAGATCTTTAGACCTTGACCCGGTACATTTGGGCATTGATAAGAAGTCCAACCGCCAGTCCAAGAGAGCCAATAAGAAGATGAGTGAATACGGCCTTCAGCTGAGAGAAAAGCAGAAAGCGAAATTCATCTATGGTGTATTAGAGAAGCCTTTTAGAAATTATTATACAAGAGCCAAGAAAATGCGCGGCATGGTAGGTGAGAATCTGATGATTCTCTTAGAACTGCGTCTGGACAATGTTATGTTCCGGGCAGGTATGGCCAGAACCCGTATGGAGGCTCGTCAGATTGTCGACCATAAGCATGTATTGGTGAACGGCAAGTGCGTTAACATCCCTTCTTATCAGGTGAAAGCGGGGGATGTAGTTGAAATCAAAGAAAAACACAAAAGCGCTCAGAGATACAAGGACATTCTGGAAGTGACCGCCGGCAGAATCGCTCCCGCCTGGATGGAGAGTGATCTGGAGAATCTGCGGGTAACACTCAAGGAGACTCCTGCCAGAGAGGCAATCGATGTTCCGGTTGATGAGATGCTTATCGTAGAGTTGTACTCCAAATAATTGCACAGGCAGTAAGTCTTATGCAGAGTATGACATCCCCAGACAATCATCCCAGAAGGAGGGGAATTTATCGTGTTTGAATTTGAAAAACCCAATATTGAGATTGCCGAAATCTCAGAGGATAAGAAATATGGCCGTTTTGTCGTGGAGCCCCTGGAACGTGGTTATGGAACCACTCTGGGAAATTCTTTGCGCAGAATTATGCTGTCTTCCCTGCCTGGCGTTGCCGTCAGTCAGGTGAAGATCGATCGTGTTCTCCATGAGTTTAGTTCGATCCCCGGTGTTAAGGAAGATGTAACCGAGATCGTAACGAATTTGAAGGGATTGGCGATCAAGAACAACAGCGATTCACCGGAGCCTAAGATCGGTTACATTGAGTTCCAGGGCGAAGGTGTGGTAACGGCTGCTGATATTCAGGCGGATACGGATATTGAGATTATGAATCCGAATCTGGTAATTGCGACCTGCAGCGGCGGCAAGGATACCAAGTTCAATGCGGAGATCACGATTACCAAGGGCAGAGGTTACGTTAGCGCAGATCGGAATAAATCCGAGGAGCTGCCGATCGGTGTGATTGCCATTGATTCTATTTACACGCCCGTAGAGCGTGTGAATATGTCGGTGGAGAATACCCGGGTAGGTAAGATTACGGATTATGATAAGCTGACGCTGGATGTGTATACCAATGGAACTCTCGCTCCCGATGAGGCCGTAAGCTTAGCTGCAAAGGTGCTAAGTGAGCACCTGAACCTGTTCATTGATCTGTCTGAGAATGCCAGAACCGCCGAGGTAATGGTAGAGAAGGAAGACAATGAGAAAGAGAAGGTTCTTGAGATGAACATTGACGAACTGGAGCTGTCCGTACGTTCGTACAACTGTCTGAAGAGAGCCGGTATCAATACGGTAGAAGAGTTATGCAATCGTACTTCGGAAGATATGATGAAGGTCCGCAACCTGGGCCGGAAGTCTCTGGAAGAAGTATTGTCGAAGTTAAAGGAGCTGGGACTTGAACTGAATCCCAGTGACGAATAATACATCGGAGGTGAAACAATGGCACAGTATAGAAAGCTTGGAAGAACTTCAAGCCAGCGTAAGGCCATGCTGAGAGGCCAGGTGACCAGTCTGCTGAACAATGGCAGAATTGTAACCACCGAAGCCAGAGCCAAGGAAGTTCGCAAGATAGCAGAAGGCTTGATTGCACTTGCTGTAAAAGAAAGAGACAATTTCGAAACAGTTACGGTTACTGCTAAGGTGGCCAAGAAAGATAAAGACGGTAACAGAGTCAAAGAGGTTGTAGGCGGTAAGAAGGTAACGGTATTCGAGACCCAGGAGAAGACCATCCGTAAAGACAGCCCCGGCAGACTGCATGCAAGACGTCAGATGCTGAAGGTTCTATATCCGGTAACGGAGGTTCCTACGGAGCTGGCCGGTAGGAAGAAAGCTACGAAAGAGGTAGATCTTCCCGCAAAGCTGTTTGATGAAATTGCACCCAAGTATGTAAACCGTCAGGGCGGTTACACCCGCATCGTTAAGATGGGTCCTCGCCGCGGTGATGCTGCGATGCAGGTTATCTTAGAGCTGGTATAAGAATTTGATTCGGGTTTCAGGTGCAAGGATCTGTAAAGTTCCTTGCACTTGTTTGCGTTTACGGAGAACAATCATTTTTATAAATGAAATGACATACATTATAAAAAACGAGATTGGCAAGTCGAACAATGATTAGTCAGCAGCAGTATGTCGTATTATCTTTGGAATTGCATTTGTTTTTTGGAAGAATTATGAAGGAGCATGCTTTATTTCTGGAGGCTGGGTTTACACCTGAAAATCCGGAATACAGCAAAGCGGCCGATCAGTACAAAGAGATATTTGAAAGCATACTATATGATGCCATTCAGATCGGAAATGGTATCGTAAGCAATCAGGTCATTGCGTCCGGTGAAATCGTAACGGATTATACACTTGGCACAGAGGAGAAGACACAGAATTTTACAGGCATAACCATTGATACAAATATTACCCGTCTGGAGGGGCGGATGTTTGGGAGCAGCAATCCCAATATTTCGGCAGAGCTTCAACAACAAGCAAAGCAGTTAAATACCAAGGCCCTGCACTATCTTGACGGGCTCATCCAGTTTAAGACAACTGTCCTGAATAACGTCTTGTCCTGTAATATGTTTACGATGAACTATCCGCTGCTTATTGATCACATTCTCCGTGAGGCTGAGATGTATCAGAGCCATATTCAGAATCTCGAAAAGGGTATGCCAATTGATGATAATGTAAAGGCGACAGAGCTCTTCTGGGATCAGATCATGATGGAGCATGCGCTGTTTATCCGGGGGCTTTTAGATCCTACGGAAAATGCACTGATCAGGACGGCCAATGATTTTGCCCATGAGTATGATGATCTGCTGGAACAGGCCAGAACGGCTGCTGGCAGGACGATGGAAGAAGTCACCCAATCCACTTTGGAAGAAACCATGAAATACCGTGATTTTAAAGTGGCTGGAACAAAAGGGATTGCCGAATGCAAAATCCGGTCCATTATTCTTCCTCTTCTGGCCGATCATGTTCTGCGGGAATCTAACCATTATATCCGCCTTTTGGAGCAGTTTCATTAGCGGTATAGTAAGAAGAAATAAGTTAAAGAGAACCTTGATTTTCGGTTTGGGAATCAAGGTTCTTGCTATTTAAGAGATTTTTTTTCGTACATGGCGCAGAAAAATCAAAAACTTTTCCCTGCGATCTTGCTTTTTACAGGTATATCCATTAAAATGTTATATTAGTCGCGAATAAAGTTGACAATTGGCCAAAAAAGGAGAACGAATGGGAATTGTAAAGACTTCTGACCTGGTATTTGAATATGCCCGCCGGGGCGATGATAATGAGATTACCGAGATTATCCGGGCAATTGACTCTGTGAATCTGGAGATTGAAGAGGGACAGTTCGTAGCTGTCTTAGGACGGAATGGATCCGGTAAATCGACGCTGGCAAAGCACATTAATGCATTGCTTTTTCCCACCGGCGGAACCGTATGGGTAGGAGAATATGATACGAAGGAAGAAAGCCATTTGTGGGACATCCGTCAGACAGCCGGAATGGTGTTCCAGAATCCGGATAATCAGATTGTTGCCACCGTTGTGGAAGAAGATGTGGGATTCGGTCCGGAGAATGTGGGAGTTCCTTCCCAGGAGATCTGGGAGCGGGTGGATCAGAGCTTAAAGGCGGTGGGAATGACAGCCTACCGGAAGGCTTCGCCGAATCACTTGTCCGGCGGCCAGAAGCAGCGGGTGGCGATTGCGGGGGTGATGGCGATGCGGCCTCGCTGTATTGTGCTGGATGAGCCAACGGCGATGCTGGATCCCAATGGACGTAAGGAGGTCATTCGGACGATCCGGGAACTAAACCGTCTGGAGGGGATCACGATCATTTTGATTACGCATTATATGGAGGAGACGGTGAATGCGGACCGGATCTTTGTAATGGATCAGGGCGTTGTCCGGATGGAAGGTACGCCCCGTGAAATCTTTTCCCGCGTACGGGAATTAAAAGAATGCCGTCTGGATGTGCCCCAGGTAACAGAACTGGCGTATGAGCTGGCGGAATCGGGTCTGCCCATAGAGAAGGGAATTCTGACAATAGAGGAATTGGTGAATGCGCTATGTCAATTGAGTTAAAGAATATATGCTATACCTATGCACCGGGGACTCCGATGGAGCAGGAGGTATTAAAGGATATTTCCTTTGTGGTGGAAGACGGGCAGTTTGCCGCAATAATTGGACACACCGGCTCCGGGAAATCCACCTTGATCCAGCATTTCAACGGTCTTTTGAAGCCAATGTCTGGAGAAGTCCTGTTCCATGGGGAAAATATATTTGCGGAAGGTTATGACCGGAGGGCACTTCGGGGAAAAGTGGGACTGGTTTTTCAGTACCCGGAACATCAGCTTTTTGAAGTAGATGTTTTTTCGGATGTGTGCTTTGGACCGAAGAATCAGAAGCTTCCGGAGGAGGAAGTAAAGCAAAGGGCCAGAGAGGCCTTGGAGCTGGTGGGCCTGGGTGAAGCGTATTATACCCGTTCTCCTTTTGAATTGTCCGGCGGCCAGAAGCGCCGGGCGGCCATTGCCGGTGTACTGGCCATGCGTCCGGAGGTGCTGATCCTGGACGAGCCCACGGCAGGATTAGATCCGGGCGGACGGGATGAGATCCTGGAGCAGGTGGCGAGGCTGCATAAAGAGAAGGGAATGGCGGTTGTCCTGGTATCACACAGTATGGAAGATGTAGCCAAGTATGCGGAGCGGCTGATCGTTATGGAGGAAGGCCGGGTGGCCTTTGATGGTATGCCCCGCGAGGTTTTTCTTCATGAGAAGGAGTTGGAAGCCATTGGGCTTGACGTGCCTCAGGTGACGAAGATTGCTTCGGCGCTCAGGGCCAGGGGATTTGATATCCCGGAGGATCTCACTACCGTGGAGGATGCGAAGGCAGCGATCTTACATTACTTGCAGGCAAAATAGGATAAGGGAAAACGAGGACATACTATGTTGAAAGATATTACCTTGGGCCAATACTACCCGGTGGAATCGCCGGTGCATCGATTGGACCCGCGCACAAAGTTGGTAATTACATTAATTTATATTATTTCACTGTTCCTGGCAGATGGATGGCCCTGTTATTTATTGGCTGTGATTTTTCTGGGATTCTGTATCCGGACGGCTCGTATTCCTCTTGGATATATGCTGAAGGGGCTGCGGATGGTGATCTTTCTGCTTCTGTTTAGTGTGACATTTAATCTATTTCTGACAGATGGCGAGACGTTGGTGCAATTCTGGATTTTCCGCATCACCAGGGAGGGATTGATTCAGGCAGGATATATGGCGGCCCGTTTGATTTTCCTGATTATGGGCTCTTCTTTGATGACGTTTACGACTACGCCAAATTCTTTGACGGATGGTTTGGAGCGGGGACTTGGATTTTTGAGGGTAATTAAGGTGCCGGTCCATGAGATTGCCATGATGATGTCGATTGCACTGCGGTTTATCCCAATTCTGACGGAGGAGACGGATAAGATTCAAAAGGCGCAGATGGCAAGAGGAGCGGATTTTGAGAATGGGAATATTTTGCAGAGGGCTAAGGCGTTGATTCCTTTACTGGTGCCGTTGTTTGTATCGGCTTTTCGGAGGGCGACGGATCTGGCGATGGCAATGGAGGCGCGTTGTTACCATGGTGGTAAGGGGCGGACGAAGATGTTTCCGCTGCAGTATCACAGGCGGGATTGGATTGCTTTTTGCGTGGGATTTATATATTTGGGAGTAGTGATTGGGCTGAAGGTTTTGAAGGGTCTGATGTGATGGCCCGTACCCTAATGTAACACGTGTGCGGATGTTCGCTGAACCAGTAAGAGAGATGAGAGATGAAACGTATAATGTTGACCGTTTCTTATGATGGGACGGATTACTGTGGTTGGCAGGTCCAGCCGACGGGGGTTACCATTGAATCTGTGTTAAACCGGGAGTTGAGCCGTCTTCTGAAGGAGGATGTTCGGGTGCAGGGGTGCAGCCGGACGGATTCGGGGGTGCATGCTCTGGGGAATTTGTGTGTGTTTGATACGCAGACAAGGATTCCTTCGGAGAAGATTTGCTATGCGTTGAATCAGGGGCTTCCGGAGGATATTGTGATTCAGGAGTCGAAAGAGGTAGCGCGGGATTTTCATCCCAGGAAATGCGACAGCATTAAGACTTATGAATATACAATTTATAATCATCGGTTTCCGAATCCGATAGAGCGGCGCTATAGCTATTTTTGTTATACACCGTTGGATGTGGAGAAGATGCGGCAGGCGGCAGCTTATCTGGTGGGGGAGCATGATTTTAAAAGCTTTTGCTCGGCTGGTTCGCAGGCGGAGACTACTGTGCGCAGGATTACCGGCCTGACGATTGATCAGGATGGGCCGCGGATCCGTATACGGGTGCAGGGGACGGGTTTCTTGTACAATATGGTGCGGATTATTGCGGGAACATTGCTTCGGGTGGGGACCGGATTTTGGCCGCCGGAGCAGGTGGAGGAGATCCTGCGTGCCTGCGACAGGGCGGTGGCGGGACCTACGGCACCGCCGGAGGGACTTTTACTGGTGAAGATCGATTTAAAGCGGTAAAAAAACGCAAAACAGCTTGACAGGTTTCAGGCTCTGTATTATAATCTATTATTGCGACACTAGGTGAATCATACAAATACCAATGCCCCGGTGATGAATGTTTCCTTACGAGTCTGCATGGAAAATTAGGATTTAAACGAAGATAAATAAGGAGGCTTACCCATGAATAGTTTTATGGCCAGCCCGTCAACCATCGAGAGAAAATGGTATGTTGTTGACGCTGAAGGAAAGACTTTAGGTCGTTTGGCATCTGAGGTTGCCAAGGTTTTGAGAGGAAAGAACAAACCGATCTTCACCCCTCATATAGATACCGGTGATTATGTAATCGTGGTAAATGCTGCGAAGATCTCTGTAACCGGCAAGAAGCTGGATCAGAAGATCTACTACAGACATTCAGAGTATGTGGGCGGCATGAAAGAGACCACACTGCGCGAGATGCTTGCCAAAAAGCCGGAGAGAGTAATCGAGCTGGCAGTAAAAGGCATGCTTCCGAAGGGACCTTTAGGAAGATCTATGATTCAGAAGCTTCACGTATATGCTGGACCGGATCATGAGCAGCAGGCTCAGAAGCCGGAAGCGCTTACATTTTAATTTGGTGCTGATAGGAGGAAAAGACATTGGCTAATAAATGTTATGGAACCGGCAGAAGAAAGAAAAGTATCGCTCGCGTATACTTGGTACCCGGTACAGGAAATATTACGGTTAATAAGAGAAATATCGACGAGTACTTTGGTTTGGAGACCCTGAAGGTGGTTGTACGCCAACCCCTGACCGCTACGGAGACCGTCAGCAAATTCGACGTTCTGGTAAACGTTCACGGCGGTGGCTTCACCGGCCAGGCCGGCGCAATCCGTCACGGTATTGCCCGCGCACTGCTGCAGGTAGATCCGGAGTTCAGACCCATTCTCAAGAAAGCTGGATATCTGACCAGAGATCCGAGAATGAAAGAAAGAAAGAAGTACGGTTTAAAAGCCGCAAGAAGAGCGCCCCAATTCTCAAAGAGATAAGCAGTTATCTGCGAACCGAATATATGAAAAGGCACCGGGAAGTGCTTGCGGTTCTTTCTGAACTATGGGTATTACAGTGTAATAAGTATGCTGGTATTAAGTGTGAAATACCAGCATATTTTATATCAAGGAACTCAAGCTAAAATCTTCGCTGTGA
>Ga0153924_1000325_pt1 | contig 31038 bp, 39 predicted proteins | sample TSNJ008MetaG_FD_104709 | JGI IMG/M metagenome (GOLD analysis project Ga0153924, IMG submission 104709) | Attine ant fungus gardens microbial communities from New Jersey, USA - TSNJ008 MetaG | ecosystem: Host-associated > Fungi > Mycelium > Unclassified | place: USA: New Jersey, Wharton State...
GATTGAGCAGATAGTCTCAATAGTGTGACATAAATGACTGCAAGATCAGCTGTAATACCACAAGAGTGAGCATCATGAACTGGTCTAGATACCCAAAGGAAGTGGTTGCATCTAACCCTTCCTGGTTTCAAGACATACAAATGCCGAGCTATAGATCTACGATAAAGAGATCGGAGTAATCATATAAGACGATAGCAAAGATATTTTTTCATACAGCATGGGCCATATTCTTGCGCCTACACAGGTTTGCATGGTACGCATAAACCACTCAATGACCCCATATGATCGCCAAATCAATGACAACGGCTATGGGCAAGAGAGTGGCAGGATCAGTGAAGTCGAGGAAGGTGGTGGGACGAGGACAAGATGATCTATGATGATTATCAGGGGCTTGCCTTATTTGTACCCAGAAAGTGATAGACATCGTGACCTGATTGTCGGGAGATATTCGGCGATAAGACCGATTTAGCAAACAAACAAATATCCGTATGGACTACCAAAGTCTTCGACAAAATCCGAACGGAGGACTTACGATCACCAAATCCCAAACCATTTCCTAATTCTTGTACGCACCAAAGGTATTGATTTTTTGTGTATGGAACACTAAGGCTAGTGCATCAAATGACTTATTCACAGTTGAACTCGTATGTCACGTCTTATCTTTCAGTTCATGCAACGCCAGACACAAGGTGTGCTCTGCTCATCACATAAAATGATTCCAAAGCTTTCGAAAAAAATAGTGCCCAGTATAGATAATAATCATTAATTGACTTTTTCGTTGACTCACTACTGTAATACAGTAGTCCACTCCGTCGGTATCATATATATAAGTTTTACTTGTCATTAGCATGCCCTCGGCCACCGCCACGACCAGGCAGAGGTGAAACAGAACGGGAGCCACGGCGTCCATGTCGGCGAGGCGGTGAAATGGAACGGGAATTACGACGTACGCGTTGGCGAGGTGGCGAAACAGGACGGCGTACGTGCCGACGAGACGGTGAAACCGAACGGGAATCATGGCGTCCAGGTCGGCGGGGTGGTGAAACCGAACGAGAGTCACGACGTCCAAGTCGGCGAGGTGGGGAAACTGAACGAGAGTCACGACGTCTGAGTTGGCGAGGCGGCGAAACAGAACGTGACTCACGACGCCCAGGTCGGCGAGGCGGCGAAACAGAACGGGACTCACGACGTCCAGGTCGACGAGGCGGTGATACCGAACGTGAATCACGACGTCCAAATCGGCGAGGCGGCGAAACTGAACGAGAGTCACGGCCTACACGTCGACGAGGCGGCGAAGAGCTAAATCGTCTTCGACTCGGAGAACGACCAGAACCAGACGAACTAACATCCGAGCTCGTGTCATCATCTGAATCACTGTCCGAGGTATCGGTATCAGAATCAGAATCAGAATCAGAGGACTCAGCCTCAAGCATTGCACGACGTTGTTCCATAATAAGTCTCGGTGCACTCTAACAATCGATAGCTCAGTACACAATGATAACAAGGAAAAACAGCGCTTACTTTGAGGTACTCCCGCATCTCTTCCGTGAGGACACCCAAACCAATGCTAGTAAAGTAGTTGATGGAAAACCTCGTGTTCTTCGGAACATCCATCGGAAACATGCCTTGACACGCGTGCCTAATCTCAGGATCCTTAAATCGCTCCCCAAGCGTTTTCAGCCCCATAACCTCCATCATCTCGTTCATCATAATCTTCACAAAAATACGACTACTGGACGTTGTATCATCCTCGTTGACTTTGACACACTCCAGAGCAACCCATGAGATCGCATCTGTGGAGAACATGTGTCCGAAAAATCGAGCAATGTTCCGTAGCCGGTTTGTTTCGTAACGATGAATGGTATCGTAATAATTTTGGAACGCCATCTCGAAACATTCAGTCCAGACACGGTTGAGTTTGCTGAATCGCTCGCCAACTAAGCCATAGAAATTAGAGTAAGAGCGTTCTTGAGAACAACATTCGATGATCATGTTGATGAGCTCGATCTAATCGGCAGTATGAAGAACACGATTCTAGAAAGATAGTCCCAAGCGCACCTCTTGTCCTTCATCCAACTGAACCTTGAGTAGCTTGTGGACTGCTTCCTCGTAATTGAGAGCGTTCATGATGGTCAGGTAAATGATACGACGCAGGTTCACCAAATTCGCCTCCGTCCTATCCTCAATTCCTGGCTTCTCCGCAACCACTAGTAATGAGAGTCAATGTCAATTCAGCGTACAAGAACTCTGAACCTACCTTCGTCCTCACCCTCAGACTCTTCGTCTGATTCCGACTCACTTCCTTCCTCTGACGAGTCTTCGCCCAGAATTTCAGCTTTGATTGCTTTATATTTCTCTTCGTTTTCCAAATAATTAGGATCAAACTTGAAGATATCTGTCAACACACGTCAGAGATACAATGACCCCATGAGAAATTTCCAACTTACTCAAACCATCTTGAACTTGGAGCTCCTCTGCCAGTTGAACCTGATGGGTAATCTGGTCGTCCTCCTCTACCAAATCGAGACCTTCAGGAATGATAGGATTATCCTTATACTTGTCCTTCCGAACTTGCATGAGAACTTCAATCATATACTGAACCCTGTGACTAATGCTGCCCTCATTCAAAACGGCACGGAAACGGTCGTATACAGTCCCATTGGCTTTTGGCGAATTTTCGACAAGGAAAGCACCAACTTCACGCATGAAACCAACAGCAATTTCAATCGAGTCATCAGTCGGTCGTTCCAGCAACAAAACAAGAATTTCAAGAGCAATGATCTCGTGAGCAACAGCCTGGTTCACAAGGTGGGCAAGGAAAGTGGTTGCTGAGTGACACACTATCTGGGCCATCAAGTCAAGGTACCGCAGACTGTAAAAAAGACGTATTTAGCTCACCTTGTCATTGCGTTTGAAAGCACGTCTGAATTGACTTATCAAACGCGTGAGGATTAATTCACCGACTTGAGGAAGTTTTGTGTTGATGATGGCGACGAGAGCAGCAAACACGGGCGTAAAAGGTAAACTGGCTGCCTGGGCCTTCATCATGCTTCGCGCAAACAGTCCACGGCCTCGAATCAAATTCTCCGAGAAAAGTTCAGGGACAATTTGTTTGATATTCGCAATGTTGACTCGATTGACGATACCCGTGATGGACTTGCGCAACGCATCCCATGTAATCCTCTGGTATTCTGGACCATTTTTGTCTTGCGAAGCAGCAGCCTGCATTGCACGTAAACGAGCAGGGGGTACATAAACACCCCCAGATCTCAGACCTGTGAGTTTAGCAAACTCAGCCTGGGCATCGAATTCCTTCTCTTTCTCCTTCGTCTTTCCACCTTCAATTTTCTGGAGTTCTTTGGCAGCCATTTGGGCAGTCAGTTGACGTTCACGCTCTGCTTTTCGGATGGGATCAACATCGTTGACAGTAACACGCGGCAAGTCTCTCCTGCGGGAGGGTGAAGGCGGGGAACGAGACCGCCGACGACTTGATGGTGGAGCGTTGTCTGCGGCCACAGAGGTCGAACGAGATCTGAACATTCGTCAGTATTCCAATGAATGTATATAGAATACAGTACTATACCTCTTCCTTTTGTAAGCTGAGCCATTGTCGCGAGGAGGATTAAGAACAGTCGCAGACATGAACGTCGTTGAACAGCACTGTGTTTTGCCTTGTTTGTGTTCTCTGCCGGTTAGCCGGCACTTTGGTAATTATAGTTCCGCCTCCCTCCAGAAAAAATGACAGCGATCAATAAATCGCACAGCAGCATGAATAAATCATCTGGTCGTCATCCAAGTAAAATCACATGCTGGTCTTTCACAGGCTATTTCGGAGGAATTCTGCCCCGTTCCTTCACAGATCCTACAGCGTTGCGTCGAATACCAGGCTTTGTAAAATGACACAGAAACTCGAAGATCTGCCCTCCATCTCAAAGGTGAGAACACAACCGTCGCCAAGTTCACCTAGATAATCTGGTTATTAGATCAGTGATAATGTAGTGCGGGTCCTCGGCCAGGTCAGTCATCTACTTACTTGCATCCGCCACACAGGATTCATAGGCCACCCAGAACCCAGGCAAAGCCACCTTGCAAGGTCCATTTCTCATTGACCATATACCTTAAACCCCTTTCTAACGACCCTCACAGGAACCAACACTTATATCGTCGGTGCCCAACCGCCCTACATTCTCCTCGACACCGCAGAGGGAAAGCCTGAATATCTCTCCGTCCTTTCCTCCGCCCTCGACACTCTCCCCACAACACCTCCCTCCCTCCCAGACATCTCCGACATCATCATCTCTCACTGGCATCTAGACCACATCGGCGGTCTCCCAACCGTCCTCTCACTCCTCCTCTCCCGCTGGCAAACCCGCAATCCAACCCTTCCACCAACCTCCTACCCAGCACCACGACTACACAAATTCCCCATCCCTCCAAACACCACCGGAGCCGCAGCATCAAATCACAACCACCTACCTCACATCATCCAATCTCTATCCCCAGGAACATTCACACCCACACCAGACGACAAAAATGCATTCCACGATCTACACCATAACCAACTCTTTCATTCACCCTCATCTCCCACAATCCGCGTACTCCACACTCCAGGACACACCATCGATTCCATCGCCTTGCATATCGTCGATGACTACGCACTCTACACAGCGGATACCATCTTGGGACAAGGCTCCTCCATTTTCGACGATCTCAGACTTTACCTTTCAAGTCTCAACAGCATGCTTCAATACGGTCAGAACGATGCAACGAGTTACCGGTCTTTATATCCCGGTCACGGCCCCGTTGTCAAAAACGGGCGTGAGTTCATCTCAACTTACATCAGACACCGGCTTGAGCGTGAAGAGCAGATTCTGGAGATTCTGCGTAAAGAACCGGCAGAGGGGAACACTTGGTCGACTTGGGCTATCGTCAAAGACATCTACGCATCATATCCCGAGGACCTCTTGTTGTTTGCTGCTCGAAGCATTCATCTCCATCTTACAAAACTTGAAGAGGACCACTGCATAGATAGACTAGGAGGAGAAGGTGTGGATACTGCTTGGAAGTTGGTTACCAATACTTTGAGCCCATCACTGTAGGCTAGTTATGTGCACTTGAATAGAAAGAAGATATTATGATTATGAACATTTAACAACATTATACGAGATAGCGAAATGTGAACGTGACAAGACAGGCGGGTACAAGAAGAGGTGCATAGGAACGGTATCATGAGTATCACACATAGACGACAAAATAGCCAAGTTACAGCTCGTCATCACTATCGTCCTTGCCCTTCCGCGCCCTACGTTTCCTCTTGTCCTTTGACGTTAGTTTCTTCACCTTCTTGACTTCAATCTTGTTGCCCATGGCGTCAAATTGATCCTCATCCTCTCCATCCTTCTTATCAATGCGAGGGCCAGACCCTTGGCCCTCGACCCAGTTGTGTCCGGATGCCTCGAGATGGCCATCGCGCATAGCCCACACCTCAGAACAAATTGACTCGGAGAACTCGCGGTTGTGGGTCACAACAAGGACACCACCTCCGAACTTTTGGAGAGCCTTGATGAGCGCAGCAAGCGACTCACGATCAAGGTAGTTGGTAGGTTCATCAAGGATGATGATATGTGGACGACGCCAGAAGGCAGCTCCCATTACGACTTTGACCTTTTGTCCACCTGAAAGACCCCTCATAGGACTGTGGGAGACGATTTCAGGCTCAAGGCCTATGTCCCGGAAGTGGGCCTCGATCTCACGACGTACGAGAGGTCGTTGAAGGCCATTTTCCTGGGCAGCACGACTATCAACTTCGAGGACTTTCTATAGCCGCTATTAGCATATGTATATGAAAAGAATCTCAGATGAACACACCTTCTCGAAACCACGCTTGATGAGCTCTTCACGAGATATATATACGTCCTCAGAAGAACTAAGGTTCTCGAATGAAACCAGATATTCATAAGACTGTTTGGATTTCCTTCGGGAAATGATGTCCTTGATGCGCCGCTTCTGACCATCAACAATGTAGATCGCTCCATCCTCCATTTTCTTCTTCTCTTCCTCAGAGATAACATGAGAAGCTTTGTCCAAGTCCTCGAGATCCTCGCCCGTCTGGTAACGCCAGAGCATGTACTCGAGGGGGGTCATATCGAGGTGTTTATCGATATGGTGGAAGGCATGCTGAGCAACGTAACCGATAACCACGTTCGGGTGCCTCCAAACCTCACCGCTGTTCGCCTCCAAATAACCAAGGATAAGCTTGACGAGAGTAGATTTACCAGAACCGTTGGGACCGAGAATAGCAACACGAGAAGAGAGGGAGATTTGAAGAGAGACATCATCGAGTTGCGGTTGACTAGAACCAGGATATTGGAAACTGACATGACGCCTGACATTCCAAATCAGTACTTGGGCAAAACATGATAAACCGATAGCACTCACATCTTAACCAAGCTCTTTTCCTTAGTCTTGACACCTTCAAGTAAAGGAGGCTCAGGGAACTTGAATTCATAATCCTCAGCAGGCTCAAGGGTGTAGTAAGACTTGGCCTCAGGAGCGACCTTCACAAAGTTTTCGATATTACCACGGTAAGTATCGAGCCTCAGATCATGGAGGTGAAGGACGTTGGTGATAGTGTTGTTGAGGAAACTAGTGTCGTGAGAGACAATGACTACAAATTGTTATAAGCGGTGAAAAACACCAGAAGAAGAAAGTGGACAAACTTGACGTGCAACCTGTGAGACTAGTGAGCCAATTCTCCAACCAAGCAATGTTGATAACATCCAAATGATTAGTCGGTTCGTCAAGGAGGAGAATATCGGCTTTGAAGAGCATGGCACGAACAAGAGCCACTCTCATCTTCATACCACCAGACAGATTACCAATGGGTTGACTCTGACGGGTTTCATCAAAGCCAGCAGCAGTGAGGGCCTCTTTAATTTCAGATTCAGTAGCTTGAATACGTTTATCCTCGACAATGAATCGGAAAACAGAAATGTCCGCCTCACTACTGTCTAGGTCGTGCGCGACAGAGAAGGTACGGACCTCGTCAGGAGAAGGGAAACCTTCAACTTGGCCTTTGGCAATGGCCCCCATGAGCGTAGACTTGCCAGTACCGTTCTTACCGCAGAGACCGTAGATCTTTGAACGGAAAAGACGGAGACGGGCATTCTTGATCAAAACCCGGGCACCGTAAGCAAGGGAAAACTGGCAGTCGCAAAGAACATCCCCTTCTTCCTCTTCTTGGTGAACCTCACTATCATCTCGGCATTCGGCAGTGCATATGACAACCCACTCGTGGCAAACAGCGACACTATCAGGAGATGCTGCAATGGCAGTAAGGAAAGGGGCGATGGTCTCCCACGTAGAAACGTCGAAACACTTGGCGTTGGCAAGATTGGCAGCCAAGGTAGAGGCATACTGGGCGACTACGTTGGAGTTTTCGACTGAACCGCCATGTTTCTGATAGACGGTGGAGAGAGAGGCAGAGGTCTGAGCGGAATCAACACGCTTGAGAGGAAGGTTAGAGCCATCACCCTCGGGCACCTGGCCAACCCGACGAAGGGTCTTGATAGCCCTGCCAACAACGGCACGTGCCTCAGGGTCACCAATAGCAGCCTCATTCTTGATGAGGGCAGGTAGAAGCGCGACAACCAATGGGCGAACAGTATCAGCATCACCAACAAGCTTTGTCATGCTGTCAACAATACTACAGATAGGTTAGATCTCAGATTGAAGAAAAGAAGCAGGATAAATGCATACACAGCGACACCTCGTTTGATGGCAGTGAGCTTCTCATTCAGGCCACGCAAAAGAAGCGGCACCACGAGGGAAAGTGTGGGCGAGTCAACATCTGCAACGAATGTGGTGGCCGAAAGGATACGGATAGTCTTCGGAACCTCCTCAGTCGGGTTAATATGAGCTTTAAGAAGAGCAGGAATTAAATTTTCGATATCCTTGTTGGAAACCAGCGTAGCAACTTTCGTCAATGAATCCCGAGCAGCCTTCTTCACTTCCGTCTTAGTATCCCAGACAGTCGCAGAAAGAACCGGTATAATTTCATCCATGGCAAGGGCAACCGGAATAGGAGCGCTGACAATGAGCTGGTCGAAGATGGTCAGCCCACCGATCTTGGCCTGCCATTTTCCAGCGGTCTTGATAAATTGAAGAAGGACAGGAAGAAGAATGGGCGTAGCCCAAACATTCATGGAAACCACATACTCCCGGACAGCCTCTATGGCGGCCGTCCTGGCGGCAGGGGCCTTATCAGCAAAATTTTCAAGAAGTCCATTATAGATACCCGACGGGACAAAGATAGGTTCCAGTGCTTTAGTAGCACCGGCTTTGACGAGGGCGCGGATAGAATCTGCAGCACCTTCCCGAGCAGCGGGATTCTTTTTGTCGGAAAGGGCCTTGACGACGGCCTCTCCGAACTTGACGGAGGTGAGACCATCCGTACCGTGTTCTTGGGCGACAACGGCCAAGGAAGAAGCAGTCGAGGAGCGAACATTGGCATCGCTCACAAAAAGATTATTGATGTCAAAAGAATCACCGTTGGTGGTGGTGACCTTGAGCGATACGGGAACAGGAGCAGCGACGGCGGAAGCGGTGGCGGCTGGCATTTCTATATATCTTGAAACAGATCACCGTCAGTCGAAAGTCATAATGGACACACAGAATACCCACATTCTAATGGTAGAAGTTTTGGGGAATGTCTATGTCGTTAAGGTAGACGATAAAAGGTACTAAGTACACTCTATGTTTTTCTAGACAAGATATCTAGGATACATTAGCGTGTTGAACAGATGTAGGACATCGGCATGTCTCACCTCTAATAGAGAAGAGAAAGAAAAGAGAATGAGTGGGGAGGGTAAGGAGACGACAATATTTTGCCTAGGCTTATAACAGGCTGATAGCGGAGTTTGAAAAAATTGCAGGCGTGGGTGATTCGGCGCGATTAATATACCGGAGATGATAAATGGCTGTGTGGCACTACTTTTCGACACCATCAGGTAATTGAAATGATGTTATCACTCATTGGAGGACTGATATAGACAAGCACATCATTATCATCACTGGATAGCACACAGCAAATCTATGGGTAGCCTCAAACCTCCTGACCCTCCAAACGTGCAAACGTAAGCGGAACGAATGCCTAGGGTAAAGACGTCAGAATCACGAGAAAAGTCGAACGTGCGCTCCAACTTACATATCCTCCACCTTCAAAGTGTTTGCTATTACCCTCCACCCAATGAAGACGAAGAGCGTGGAGGAAAGCGGAAAGACCCTATAATAACACCGCATTTACTCCCTGACCATCTCAATATGAGACGAGACGAACCTCCATGATGCAGAGAATGAAAACTGTCAAAACAAACCAGAAAACTCCCATCACGATCAGACCGAGCCAACCAAATATGGTAGTTGGGCCGAGCCAATCCTCCAATGTCATGGTCCATAGCACCTCTGATAGTTGTGCATGTGCAAGTGATAATGCCCAAAGACGAAGATACGATGCCGTATGCGAGATACAACCAAGACAAAATTCAATGGTGTGGATAATTTGGTGGATGATGACCTCGCTAAAATCATGATGCTCCTGAAAACCTGTCAGGCTTAGCTCAAAGTCATGGTGCGATGCACTTACCTCTCCTTCATCCGCATCCTCTATGATAGCCTGACCATCACCTTCCTCTTCTCCTTCTAGGACACCATCAGCATTGTTTCGGGGAGTATCGACGTCGTTCCTGAGGCTAGAATACCCTTGCCCTTGTATTTTCCTCATGTCTTTCCATACCAGGTAAGGCTTAGCTACTAATAGCCAGGGAACACAGATAGCAGCCACGAGCAGGAGAATGACTTGAACTGTACTTTGCCCACGGTAAAGTTGGGTCTCGGGAGCAACGTTGCCAGGCGATAAAAACATGGAGATAAGCATATTGAGAAGCGAAGGCGGTTGGGTCGAAGCAGTCGACCAATCAATAGACCACTTATAGAGGATACAAACCACTAGATAACCGAAGATGGATTGCAGGAACAACATTGAAGGGACGAAATTTGTCCAGATATCGAGCCCGCGCTTAAACTTGCGGTGATTTGGAACTTGAAGACACAGTGCAAACGTCATCTGAAGAAGAGAGGTTGAGTCGAAAATCAGATGCAGCGAAATGATGTCCTACATGTATGACACCTAATACGACAGACATCTTCATCTTATAAGAATTGGCGAATACGAGTCCATTGCTCGCGTCGTGCCATGCTGGGTCCAAGCCAAAAAGATACGTGTGGTCGTTGTCAACACCCACTCCGGTACCTCCAGTAAAGGTCCAACCCGATTGCCAGATGGGTAGAGACTTGGAGAAAATGTCGTTGTATATGAGACCGGTATACACGGAGAAGATGCCCATGAGAAGGATAATGTAACGTCCACTGAAAAAGTTGTCAGTCAATCAAGACAGGCTAGTGGGACATGAAACCAACTAGAAGAATTGACCCATAATCTATGGATATAGAAGGTTTGGTAAGTTTCCGAGATAAGAACTTGATGGAGCGTACCTCGCCGAGGTCAGCTTTAGCGAGGCGCCTTTCGTTAACTATCCAGTAGATCGCTGCGCTTAATATGATTAAACCATGACCGATGTCACCAAACATGACTGCGAAAAGGAAAGGAAAGGTGACAACTGCAAACAATCCAGGGTTGACTTCTTGATACTTGGCAACACCATAACTATCCATAATGGTTTGAAAAGCTTCTGTAAACTTGTTGGTTCTCATGAACGTAGGTGGAGTTTTGTGAGTCCTGAGTTCATGAAGAATCGGGGGAACGCTAGTTCCTGACTCCTCCTTCAGGATTGATGGTTAAATAACATTTTACAAGGGTATGAAGAGTAACACTAACAGTAGCATGTCGGAGGGCCAGCTGGATTCTTGTAATGTCCCGCGTTGGCACCCATCCTTCCGCAATGAGGGTCTTCCTCCTTACGTCGTAATTGAAAAGATTGAGAGTTTCATAGATGAGCTTCTCTTTCTTCACAACATCCTGCCAGGTGCGGAGGTTTTCCCCAATTTTGACCAGTTCTCCGCGCCTAGTCAGACCAGTGTTGAAAAGAACCATTTGGAGATCCTCGATACGAGCAGTAACTTCGCGAAGCGCATCTGCACGTTTATCCGCGTTAGCATCAATTGGGTACAGGGTAGCGCCCATGGATTCAGCAATCTTGCGAATCTTGGAAAGAAGGACGTCTCCATGTGCGAAAATGATGAAGACGTTCTTCCAAGTCTCGACTCCACTTGCTGGGTCAACGAAAGGTTCAGTGATGTCGGTCTGATTCATGTAAAGGTTGCCGCGCAAGACACGCCAAAGAACTCGTTCGAAGGTAGCAATACGAGTACGATCAATAGTTCCTGCGACAAACCTAAGTTGCGAGTGATTAGAGAGAGCAACCACAAGAATTGAATACCAACTCAAGATCAAATTGGGAGTCACCTGGGGTATATTGACTCTCTTGGTCGTCATGCTGCAGCAAGGGTGCAGCACTGTCGTCGAATGAAGGTCTAATGTCAGGGGATTGACCTTGAGCCTAACCCACTGATAAGCACGGCCCATGGTAATGATGTAACACTCACTCTGTCAAAAAACACCGCGGTCTCCCTTAAGACGTGCCGAGCTTCAGTCAACTGCCTTAGACTTTCGGTCAACGAGTTGTAATTCTCGTTCATACGAGTAAGCTTCGTCTCGTGTTCAACAAGTGTGGTGCCCAAGTCGTCCATGGTTTGTGCAGCACGGGGACCAACAGTGATGCAGGGGACCGAGTCGTAGAGAGGACGAATAGAAATTACGTCTTTCTCCTTCTCTATCTGGCCAGAAAAGAAGCGGACACGCCGTGCCATTTCATCGATGCGGCGGATCTCGCCAACGAAGGAGCGTTGGAAAGGATTGACATTTGGATTCAACTGAAGAATGAGATGAGCTTTGAGAGTAGAGACTAAGAGCAGTACACCCACATCTTTAAACTGTACGTTGCCAAGTTCGCCTAACTCGGCGACGGTGTCGTGCGCAACTTCTGTAGGAACAAAAAGCTGCACCAAGCTCATCTGCTCCGATCCTTTAGAATTCAAATCAGCCATTGGAATAACATCTACAGAAAGGCAACACTCACGGAACAGACTAGGATAATCGTCTGACATTAGTTGGGTATGGAAGCAGCAAGGAAGCTGTTTGTCCGTACTTACCGTGAATGGCTTCCGAAAATAACACGGGCAAGCAGACCCTAGCTACCACTCACAGACTCCTGTCTAGTCCATGGCAAGTAATCTACCTCTCCTACTCCCACAGAGGTCCGATTTTCAGCTCCGGAATGCGCCTCAATTAGAATGGAAACCTAGCCGCTACCTATGTGATCCTCAGCCACCCCCTCTGGATGAGTCCAAGCTCCAAGAAGAGACTCTGGCCAATGCCAGGCTTATGATCGACGGAAAACTCATAAAGAAAACACGTCCTCGCCGGACTGTTGATTACAATGGGGGAATGGGAAGATGGGCTCTTGTTTGTGCTCTTCACATGCAGTTTTGCACTTTTGAAATTAACATCTAAATCAATAGCTCAAGCGGCTTCGGCCAAATCCAAATTACGTTCCTTCCCTCCGACCAGCAATACCCTATGTCATTGATGTGCGTATTCATTAGAAACAGTATAAGAGGAACTCAAACAACATCTTGCAGCTGCTACCACCGAAAGCTTATCCAGACAATTGCTCGACATCATTGTGCACCAAATTTATTCATACTTCAACAAATAAAATCCGATACCCCGTCAATGTCGTTTCGGTCAGTCCAATCTGTTTTCATACCAATCAAGTTGAACCTGAACGTACTTGTAGTGGACACCTGAAGGCCGTCGTGTCCTCACAGGCTCGACGAGTGGTGAATTCACTCTCTGGAATGGCCTTACTTTCAACTTCGAAACCATCCTCCAAGCACACGATACTGCAATATGTGCCATGACATTCAATCATTCTGGCTCTTATCTCGCGTCCGCGGACAAGAGCGGTATCATAAAATACTTTGAGCCCAATATGAACAACTTGACTGCGTGGCAGGGTTCAAATTCTCGTGAAGCTATCCGGGACATAAGCTTCAGTCCAGACGATCAGAGATTTGCAACCGCGAGCGATGACTCGAGTATTCGTATCTGGTCATTCGCCGAAAGTCGTGTGGAAAGTGTCCTCACAGGTGCGTTATCCCTTCAAAACTCTGCTTTCTCTTATCAAAGTAAGTTTTTCAGGTCATGGTTGGGACGTGAAATGCGCACAATGGCATCCCACAAAAGGTCTAATTGTTTCCGGATCAAAGGATAACCTCATCAAGTTCTGGGATCCCAGAACAGGGACTTGTCTCTCAACACTGTCAGTCACCTCCCATGGCATCGACTTCTGATGTCGACCTAATCGTTTGTACCAGACATCCTCACAAAAATACGATTCAAGCTCTTTCATGGTCCCCAAATGGCAGCCTTGTGGCCAGTGCATCGCGAGATCAAAGCGTCCGTGTTTTTGACATCCGCGCAATGAAAGAATTTCGCGTTCTGAAGGGACATAAAAAAGAAGTCTGCTGTATGTTATTTGAACCTACCTTCTTATCTCCCCTCCTCTCATAATCCGCGAAAACTATTTTTACAGCTGTTGCATGGCATCCAGTCCATCCAATTCTTGTCTCAGGAGGTTCTGAAGGTTCTATCCTCCACTGGGACCTTTCCACCCCTACACCACCGACATCCCTTGACACTACCTCACCTTCTACTCTTCCATCATCTTCCCTCACTTCTCTCGCCATCGCCGCATCCTCACCTCGAGCAAACCTTTCACAAGCACATGATTCCAATGTCTGGTCTCTCGCTTACCATCCCCTTGGTCACCTCCTTGTCACAGGCTCGAATGATCATACAACACGTTTTTGGTCTCGTGAACGACCAGGAGAAGCTCTATCAGTAGAAAAGCCGTCCGACGTGATAGATCTGAGTGGCCAAGATGATGACGATGATGTGTTTGTCCCAGGATTCGGTGCTGCTTCGTCTTCAGCCCAATCAAGCTTCATCGCTGGTGGGGGAGGTACAAGTTCGTATGGTGGTGCAAGTCGCGGAAACTACGGCCGAAGTTGGGGAGGAAGAGATGAAGATGATAACCAGTACCGTCAACCCTCCGACCCAGGGCCAGGGACAGAGAGCGACTACAATAATCTTGGAGGTGGTAGGAACCACGATGGAGGTGGAGATGATATCATTCCCGGATTTGGTACTGCCTCGGACCAGCTCGGTCGTTCTGCCCCTTCGCAACCACAGAATTATCGTGATCAAGACACGTATGGAGGCGGAAACATGCAGGATGAATTTGGTCGAGATATTCCGGTGAATGGCCGAGATGGAAGAGAGAGAGATTCAAGAGACAGTAGAGATAGGGATGGGGATTGGAGTCGAGGCAGTGGAATTAGTGCATACGGTCGTTCTGGGCGATGGGGTTCGCGACGCGGTAGGTACTGATGAACGATGTACATCTCTCTCAAATGCGAAGATGGTCGGATCCTACAAGTCTCAGCACTAAAGCGATGCTCAACTGAACGAGAATGGGATGACATTGAAAACAAATGCAGAATGGCTGTAATGCGTGCAAGCTTTTATGATGAAGCAGCAGAAAGAATTAGCTCGACTTGTTGATAGCCATCAGATGGGAGAAAGTATATCATACACTGAGCTTACACCAAAATTAGTACCACTTTCGTGCAATAAGCCAAACTTGATACCTAATTTCGGCTGTGGTCTGATGGGAAAGTCATCAAAAAACCATCAAATATTTGTCTGATTTTCATCCGAGCCTCAACGTTTTGACTTCAAATAGAGAAGGAATTGGTCTCTCGATCTGGTTTCCAGCTCATCTGGACAGCAATGTCACAAAAATATAGAGACCTGAAGACACTGATGCAGGCAACTTTTCCAAGGCGGTAGAGGGACAGACCCGTCGCCGGATAACGATTCAGAAATTGTCACAAGGTCATGACTTCATTATTAAAGACCTATTATCATACTATGCGATACATGAAAGGGACAGAGAGAAATAATAATATCTGAAATCAGAGTCGGAGAGGAGCCTAATGATACATCATCATAATTACTAGAGCAAAAGAATGAGTAACGACCACAACGAAACTAGCAAACTAGTCTCGAAAGAGCACTGTGGTAGATCTCTGGTGGACTCAAACATGAACTTTAAGTGACAGAAAAATGAACGTAATAAGCAACCGTTCAACATGATCCTAACGAGGCACGGGCGTAGCAGTCCTCGATCCCCATCTTGCGTTCAACATCGTTGGCGTGGATGCGCCAGAATCCGTACATCCTGTTACAAAATCATCCAGACTAGGGTTGGATAACATTGACTCGTGCGAGGTTGTTTGGACTTGATCTTGGAAGCGCGAAGAGCTTCCCTGATGAATGTCTTCTGTACTCGGTCTCCCTTCTCCGTTATCGGGTGAAGAACCAGTAAAGAAACAGAACCTGAGGTTATACGGGTCACAAACGGTATCCGAGTCGATACATGAATCAACTCACTTGCTCAAGAAATGTGTGTATTGATTCCTAGGGCTGACTAATTGCGTAGGATGCGACATATCGTGATTGGTACCAGGGTAAAATTCATCGAAGAAGGGAGGCAAAACTGATTTCTTGAAAGAGATAGTCGGTGACGGAGTAGGAGAACGTGAGGAGGTCGGAGTAGATAAGCTTGTAGTAGATGATAGCTCGCTGTCACCGCTTAAGTCTCCAAGGGATGGTGAAGTTGAAGTCATAGGCAGATAAGATTGTTTTGATATTGGAGTTCCTGGTGATGTTTTCCTCACAGCACTAGTTAGTCCTATCAACGTTCCATCTGCCGAAAATCCACGTCGATGGTTTCTTCCTCTATCAAAGGAGCTAATATTGTCCGGCTTGTCTGGAAGGCTCTGCATCCCCATTGGATGTTCCTTATCCAAATTTCTCGGAGTTACAAGCCGTCCATCAGACAAGGACAAGGGTATGGACAATGCGGTCAAACGTTTCGGAGGAGACAATGATCGAGTATCTTGGCGAGAGGAAGAGTCGTCGGCATGTTTTCGAACATTGTTTTGTAGGGACGTTGCGAGGTCATATCTGGACGACAATGCGAAAGTGGAGTTCAGGGAAGGAGGCGTCTCGTTTAGTTGCCGCATTGAGGACTTTTGTGTATCAACAGAATTGACAGTATCCTCCTTGCCGTGCAGAGCGACTCGTTCCAACCTGCTTCTTAGGTTCTCCATGTCACTATCAGACCTTTTGGTTTCATGAGAGGCCTTTGCCCTCGTAAAAGTTGCAGCATAATTCTGGTGATAATTATTGTCCCAAAATTCCTGGTCCGCAACATTGTACCGTATTGCCATCACCAGAGTTTTCCCCTCTATCCTCGGTAATAGATCATTGAGACGGATGCTGAACGAAAAGCGATCATAATGTTGATCAAGAGACTCCACGTAATGTGCAGCGACCTCGCTGATCGTTTGCCAGGCGTCGAAAGTGAACCTGACTACAACGATCTTGACGAAGGCAATATTACGGACTCGAACTTTGCCCAGGACAGTCGTCCCATCAGGGTTGAGATAAAAATCCTCAAGTGCAACATTAAGACTGGCATTTGGTCTGGAAATCGGGTTGATATGTTGCATCACAAATCTTTTTCGTAAATCATTGCCATCTCCGTAGATGAACGAAGGGAAATCACTATCGGTCCCACTCGTATCCTCTGTGGGACTCCCGTCTCGCGATACAGCCAAAGGTTTTTGCTCTGCCAAGAAGAGCTTTACATGTTCCAATTGAGGGTCGAAGTGAACGACCTTGGGTGTCGGTGGCTCACTCTTGCTCGAGGATCCCATGGTGACGACAGACAAGTTACCCCTGGTACATCGAGAAGACTTCAGCGAAGATTTAATGGGTTGAGGACGCTTCTTTCGAATGAATTGGGACTCTTGGTCAGGACCACTACCCTGCGGAGGAGCAGACTTTGATCCATTTCCGAACATCGACCGAGGGTTGTGCCGGGAATTGGACAGCATATGAGAACGCATAGTTTCAACACTAGATTGAAGCATTCCTGGGATATAAACAAGTGGTCGTGGTGCTGCAATTGTCGAAGCATATTCTGATTGATCATCAAATGCTCTTTGTGCATGACGACGGAGGCATGGGACGGAGATCGGCTTGGACGGGCTTGTTGTATTGATGCGAACCTCTTCAAAATGCTTTCTACAAGATCGGGAATTTGACAAAGAACCGTCGTAAGAGTTTGAACTGAAGTCAGAATCGACGGAGGTACAGCCCTGACGATCAGATAGTAAAGAGATGACGGGTCGTTTCCGCGAAGACTGGGGGACTGGCAGGGTCTGCTTTCGCGCGGCTCGTCGAGGAATAATTGATAAAGGAACCCCAGCCCTGTTTGGATTTCGCGAGCTCTGGGGATCCGATGGATGAAATACTTCTCGAGGATACTCGACAGTAATAGTAGAAATCATGAGGATCCTAGGAGAATCTACTTTGTATTTTGAAGTCAGAAGTGAGAAGTTGACTTACTCGAGTAATCAGCGAACGAACTCCGTGGTTTGGAAAAAAGGAACACTAAATGCAATGTTGAGCGCGAGCTGAAGACAGGCATTCCGAGATGTGAACACTCTGAGAAAATACTATAGGATACAAGACAGTGGACACCCACGAAAAAGTTGTGATATGTTTCAGCAACGATAGGTGATCCTGGCGTAAGCTCCACAACACACAGTATATCCTAGTTGAACAAAAGTATCAGTAGAAGGCGCGTCAAGACGACTAATTTGTCACCTTATAAAATAGCAGACGAAGAACCTTGGACTGGGGATATGCGAGGGAAACAGATCCAAAGACCTCGATCAAAGCCCCAGTATCTATTTATGAGGTCGACCCGGATCCCGATATGTCGGATGCTCAAAACAAAATCGGCAGACATTCTATTTCTGGAATGCTCCATCTGAGTGTCCCCCCGTCAGACAACGACAGATTCAACGTAACGTAAACGAGCACGTTCTTGCCTCCACCATACACTAGTACTGAGCATTACTTACTCTCGCTCCAATCACATTCGGCCTTGTTGGCCGTCTGCATTCTGCTCTTATCAGGTGATGATCTCGCTTCTTAACCGTTCTACCCGTGTCTTCTGCATTCCGTTGGCCTATATGCTTACGTGACCCGTCTGTTTCACCCAGCTTGGTTATTGGTAACAATCAGATATGAGACTGTTCCACGTAGTCAAGGTCGTCCTATTTCCGTCAATGCCGGAGTTGAACGCTCCGGTACATCACTGCCAATGTACCAGGACGGGAGAAGTTGGTATATCTTTTAACAGTGAATCATCCCGCTGAATTGTATCTCGGGGCATGTCGGTTTGCTGTATCTTGTAACATTGAACATTAGTGTGCCGAAAATATAAACCTTAATCAAGTCACGCATCACCCATTGATGTACAAGAATCAGAGGGAGTACCCACCCAGTTCAACACGCTGGTGTCGATTTGTCGCTTTGAGTGATGAAATTTCATGAGGCGAGCCTTCCAATAACAGTGTATATGCGGGGGAGGGGAGGGACCGAGTTCAGTGGTATCTCCAGGGAGTCGTGGATTGATTCAAGTGCTATCGGATCAGATCCTCAGCCCGATCTTCACCAGGAAGGAATCAGACTGGATAAGGTTCAATATGTAGTGTGTGCCACCTTGCAACACAAAAAAGAGATGTAGTTCGATGTACAGTTCTATCTATCCATGAGAGCACACTCAAGTTGTCAAACCAATAGCGCCGATCAGATCCGGATAAGTAAGCCCCGAACTAGCCAGAGACCACAGGAAAAATTGTTCAAGCCATAGTGAAGGAGACCAATGGTCTACAGTATCATTTCAACTCCTCGGCTCAATGTGCGGTTCCATAATTCAGAATTCCGTGGGACATATACACGCAACAGATAGAGGACGATGGGCTATTCAGTCCCTAAACGAATTCGAGCAGTACATCAGGCTGGACAGATGTTGCTTATGGTTCTAATGAATAGAAAGTACCCGATAATCGATATCATCAAGATGTCGTTCCATGAGCCAGATTTTTGTCATAGGGCCCATTTCTCAATGCTCCCGGCCGGTGATCCTACAGAACAGAATTTGTCTTACCTGGTCATCTGTGAAAGAACTTCAAACGCTAATCATCAATGATTGCAGAAACATTGTCAAGGGATCGCCGGAGTCTATGTCGTGTATCCTCTGGTGTCATGGTCAAATACAGGCCAGAATACATTCCGCCCTGGGTTTCATTTGTATGGATATTACACAGCCAGAGTGGTACTACCTGACGAAGGGCACTTCGTAACAGTGTTCTGGATACATGAAGGCTGTTAAATTGATATCTCACCAGATAAGGATTTAAGCGTGTAATTTGGGAGGCAAGCCTGCGGAAATGCTTGTGGGAGAGCTGAAGAGCCATGGTTGTGCATTGTGCATTGTGCACTTGTCATGAAAGTATTGATCCATACTTGCTAAATTGATTCTCCGACTCGGAGAAAAAAAAGAGGAAGTACATGTGAAAGGATTTAGGCTCCGATGACGACTCATTCAGGGGGATGGAGTCTGAGCACGATATCGTTTGGGCATCGACAGGAAACGACACCGGCGATCGTGTGCCTTGGATCGTGAATGGGATAGATTGGCTTTCCCCTCAGGACATGGCACCTCTGATTAGGACTAACCCTAGAGATCATCCGGGCAAGTCCTAACAACCATCCTTGGGGCTTGAAGTGGGGAAAATTCAATCAGGGACAACGGGTAAGGTCCACGGAATTGATGCACGGGAATCCCAGCTTCATATGGTTCCCAGGCAACATTGATATTACCAGGAATAGAAGGTGCTCCATCAACCTTTCCGAGTCGCTGAAGCCCTGCATTGAAGAATGTATCTCGTAGTCTGGATATCCAACGGACGGCTACTGTCAGAGGAATTCACCAGGATTTGATCAATTATTGATTCTTGTTTGTGGATCCGCACAGTACGCATCAAGATACTGGTAGAAATATTTCATGAGTCAGTTGGATGGACGTATGGCTGGTGTCAAAGCTTCTCGGTGGAGATCGGGTGACATTTCAATTCTTTACAGAAAAGGACCACGTGGAAGATGACGAATTGATTAGAGGACACAAAGGGAATTCAGAAGAAAACGGGAACAAGCGCAGAGTAGACTGTAACACAGCCTTGTTTTCACTCCTTCTGTCAGAAAAGATAATAATCGTGGGGATCGATCGCCCTTCAACTTCTGAAAATCAGGCAAGCTAATTGTTAGCCAATCTGACTTCGAATCTATTTTAATCCCATCTTCAGAGACTCTATTTTGTATGTGACATGAAGAGGCTGCAATAGTCCCATCCCCCAACTCATAGATGGGGAACCGTGCTTGATCAGGTAATAAAACAAAATAGTAGATACAAAATGAGACGTAAAACTATACCAATCATTATCTAGTTGACATCTTAGTCTCCACAAATGATTTTCTGTTGAGTTATGAATCGCACAACGAGTCTCGTCTATAAACTACTATTGATCTCTAGCTGAAGACAATAAAGTGAAACGCCCAATTTACCTTCAACATCAAGATATGAAATAAATCAACTGATTTTAGTATAGCGTTTGATATTCAACATTTTCGGACAGCAGCAAGTGTATCAATGTATTTGAGACCAAGTCTAGTCGTGATTTAAGCAGAAATCATAACATTGGTACTCACCTGAGCCATGAGGATCTGAAACTGATGGAAAATTCAGAGAGAAGATTCACAACAAGAACCATCGACTGACACGGTTGTTCTTCCAGCCTCCTTACAACAAAGGGCGTTTCAAGATCGTATTATCATCCTACTTGAAATACAATTCACATTCCTGAAAAACAACATTGGGGTCAATGGAGCACATACAGGAAGAGTACCCCCCACACACACACCAATTGGACAAAAAAACAAACTGAACTTGAGAAGGGAAGGGTGTTGTTGTTCTATAGCATACTTGGCAAAAAACATAATTCTTATTTGAATTCCACTCTTTGTTTTTGATCTACAAAAACCAGAGACATTTTAGTAAACCGCGGTCTACCACCTATGAAAACCAATGTACAAAATTACACACAACAACCAACCAATTCTGGCATGCTTACCCTTCTTCACAAACAACAGCTTATCGTCATCAATCACTAACCACAAGGTCTGCACAGTTCATCGCCTTGGAATCTTGCAACTACAAACAGGGACCAACAATTTCTACATTCAACAAAGTTCTCTAATTTCCAGAAAACGTCCAAGGAAGGGTATCTACTTTCTGCCACTGTAGATGTTCGAAAGACTGTCCCAAACAAGACTAGGTGACTGAGTGGCGTCAACACCCTGCCAAAGGCCCTTTGTTTTGTAATAATCAGCAACAGGACCCGTTTGATGGTGATACGTAGTCAGACGCTTGCGAAGCGTTTCAACATTATCATCAGAACGTTGAATCAAAGGTTCACCCGTCACATCATCATAGCCATGTTTTTTAGGCGGACTATTCAAAAAAGATCGAAAATTCATAATCAATGTACAAACGCACAAAAGCGACTTACTGGAATTCTTTATGATACGTTCTACCACTTGGAGTATGAATCAAACGACCCGTAATTCGAGAAATCAGCAACGAATCATCAATGAGAAGCTGAACAACAGAGTCCAATTTCTCTCCACGAGACGCTAACATTCCATCAAGTTTCTCAGCTTGAGGTACAGTTCTTGGAAAACCATCAAGGACAAAACTGATTACAAAAAAACCACGTAAGTTTATCACACTAAAGATACGCCAAGAAACCACGACCCTGGATTTACAACTCACCCATTCTTGCAAGCTTTATTATTCTCAAGCTGGTCTTTAATCATGGCCACCATAATGTTATCCGAAACAAGACCTCCAGCATCCATAATCTTCTTGGCCTCGACCCCCAAAGGTGTCTTCTCAGCAACTTGTTCGCGCAACATATCACCAGTAGCCAGATGGCAAACGCAAAACTCATCACGTATCCTAGGGGCTTGTGTACCCTTGCCTAGAGAGTAAAAAAAAGGATGAGATATACACGCGAATGACTCTCTCCTCTTTTCCTAATTTTTCTCAAAAGATAGACCCACCAGCTCCAGGAGGACCCATCAAGATAGTTCGAAGCTGTTGAACAGGAGATCTCTTCGGCGGTGCAGCAGCCTCAAGAGCATTAATTTTATCCTCGAGTTGCGTAACAAGTGATTTCAGATAAGCAATTTCGTCCGAGGTACCCATAGTTGACTCTAATCATGCACACAGCAAGGGAGGAATAGGGAGGAACGAGGTACTGACGTTTGCAACGTCGCTCTTGTCTGAGAAAAATCACGAGATGTGAAACTCGCCATCTTTACCTAATAAGGTAGATATAATACAGACCATCAATGATCCGTATTAGGCAGAAATACCTATTCTCGATAGCACGTTGCCGTACAGTGGATTGTCCTCATTGCCTTATACGTCGAGAATCATATACCACTTCTCACTGGTGTTTTTGCACCTGTAGATAAAAATAAATGAATTTCAATGATGTTCATGCTGATCAACAAAACCGAGTTTGAATAAAGTATGTATAACCAAATTTGGGTAGCCCTTCTTTAATCTGTTGTTCAGTCTTTTACAAATAATTTCTATTACAAAGTAAGTACATATATACTCATGCATCTATCACATTATTAATTACATATCACCAAGGTACAAGAAAATACAGACAACATATGAGAAATACGACAAAAAACACACAAAATCATACCATCTCCTGACGCGCAACACTTCCAATCCCTTCTTGGTCAAGCAACCAACCCTCTTCTCCATCCACAACTTCTTCGAAAGCTTCCATCTCATCTTCATCCACCATCCCTTCATCCAAAAACCTCTCTTCATCAATCTCAACTTCCTCACTACCATCATCACTACGCTCACCACAAATCTTCAACTCCAAACCATTACAACCATCATCATGTCTCTCCCTCAATCTCCATTCATCCTCAGTCAAACCAACCGTCAATCCTCCACCGGCTCCCCACATCCAATCTTCCTCCCACAAATCCATAATCCTGGCTCTCTTCCTTGGATCACGAACCAAAAGTCTGCCCACGATCCTTTTCAAGCCTTGAGACCGAGCTAGCTCTGGCCCGACCAGTTCTTTAGCATCGTCGCCGTCGCATCGAGGTTCATCATCAGAGTCAGTAGGCCATTCATATTCCCCTCTTGCAATTCTCAATAACCAACGTCTCCTCGCCACTATATCTACTCCTCCATGTCCATGGCCAGGTGCACCGTCCCCTCCAATCATAACTCTGCCATCACCATTTGGAGCCACACCATCATCAACCCCTTCTCCAAAAGGTAAACGTCGAACCACAAGTCCATAGAGCACCACACCACACGCCCAAGCATCTGTCTCACGTGCATCATAAAAGCCTCTGACCGTCTCCTCTTGCTCCCCTTGAAGGGAAGCTGCTCTAGGACGTGCTTGGGTACGAGCGCTTCCGGTACCCATTACCAACTCAGGTGCAGCATAGGCTTCACTTCCACATCGCGTCCAGAGTAATTCGCCTTGACCTGTGGCTTCATCGACCTTGATGAATCGAGAGAGACCGAAATCAGCTAATTTGATCAGAGGTTTGGGACTGAGGGGGAGTGCATCGAGTGTCGGACGAGGTGAAGTTGGGCTGAGAGATGAGAAAATTTGAGTGGTGAGGAGAATGTCTTTGTAATCAAGGCGTGAGTTGGTGGAGGTGAGAGCAAGGAGAAGCTGAGAACATACTTTCAAGTTTGATGTCACGATGAACGAGACCGACACCATGCATCCAGCCAACGGCCTTGCAGAGTTCGCACCATATGCGCCTGAGCACATGTTCGCCTATATATGAATGGAGATAAACAGCAAGAAGAGCCGAAGGAGAGCGAACGGACCGAGGTTAGACCAAGCGATGTCATCATTGACAAGATTCAAGAGGTCACCGCCAGGATAGTAAGGCAAAACGAGAACATGGTGGGAAGGGGTTGAGAGATGTTCGAGTAGAACAGTGATGTTGGGATGGGATATGTGCTGAAAGGAAAGGAGATGATCAGTCATATAGCGATGTGACCTTGGCGAAGGGCTATTCTGCGACTGTGGCTGGGCGACTCATACCTTCAGAATCTCCACCTCTCTAGCGAAGCCGATTCTTGCACGCTCTTCTTCCTCTTGCTGACTAACTCTGGAAGTAGCAGTGGGAGAGATGCAGACGGCGGGCGGACGTCGGGGAGTGATTTTGACAGCGACACACCTCTGCTTTCGGGGCTTTTGTTGTCTGGGTGAGGTGAGAGGAACGAAAACAGGGAGATGGGCGTCAACGGGGTCGTTGGAGTTGGAGGCGGTTATGGGTGGAGACGTGGGTGGGGTGCTGCGGGCACTTCTGCTGGATTTCCTGGAGGCAGAGGAGAGACTTGCCTGTCTCCTCAAAGCTCTGATGGAATTTCTGGATTTGAGGGAGAGGGGGAGAGATGAGCGGTCCTCTGCAAGCCACACACTGGAGAAGGCGCCCTGGGCCAGAGGTTGAACGAGGCGGAGAAGGGCGGCATCGTTGTCGAGGGCAGGGACGGCGTCAGGAGGGGATATAGCAGGAGGATGGGAAAAGAGCACAGAACCTGGGGAAAGACTATCAGAACTCATCATTTTTTTTCTAAAATGATCGCTGTGGTTTTAATTTCTGACTCTCGGCGATCACCGCCCTGGTACACACGTGCATCCTCTCCTATTCACCTCCAAGACTCTCCTATCCCTCTCCAGGACTATTTAGCCGCTGTTTTCTCTCCCTAATTTCCTCGACAACCATGTGTCCCTAGCGTCTCTTCTTTCTTGCTGTCATCTCTTACCAAAAAAAATTACTAAAAGGTTTGTCCTCTTCCCTAACTGCCTTTCCTATCCCTCATCGCCACAGCACAGAGACCTCAAATCAATTACCCCAGTCCTCCCCCTGCCGATCGCCAATCATATCACCCAGGCCCTATGCAGCCATGCTATCTCGTCGCTTTGATAACCCGTGTCGACCCTTAGCCAAAGCAAAAAATCAACTATCTCAGGTCCATCTTGACGTGGGGAGACACTCTAGTAGCTGTACAACTTGAATCTACTCAGTTTTTCCCTTGCCCCTTTTCTTCTCCTTAATCTCTCCACCCAGCCAAATTACTGAGAACAAGAAGAACGCCGCACTAGTGCTCACAGCCCCTATGTAGTAAGGCCATGCAGCACTCAGAAAGCGAGGATACCCATCGTGTCGGGGTGGGACAACTGCAACCGTACTTGAACTGGACAAGAATGTCCAGCCCTTCCGTTTCCAATCCACCACAAATTTAAATACTCCGTGTCGATCTGGTGCACGAAATTGTACGCTGTAGTCACCGGCTGAAGTGCTTTGCATTTGGGTGCGAATGTGAGGGTCTAGCATCGTGAATTCAAGTTGCAGGTCATCGATATCAGAGTATGAGTTCCATTTCCCATTTATTGGGTTGTATTTTGAGATATGGGTCGTGTAGACCTGATGACAATGATCGACGTCAATGTAAAGGGAAGAGAGAGAGGAAGGACGAACGAGCTCATCCTTTATAGTATACTGCTCTAAAGGTTTCGTTTCGTTGAATTTGTGATGATCAACGCGATCAATGCGTAACACATTAGATTCTTGGAAAGCCCAGGCCACAACATCTTGTGCAAATTGTTGATTCCCCGAAGGTTTTCCGCTATGACATGTCTGTCAAAACATGTCTACAATCACAAAAACCACTCACGCAACGAGTTTTTGAGCGAATTCATCACTGAACAACTCAACACCACCCGTCCAAACAACTCTGGCACCGTTCCTAGTTTGGAATCCAGTAACAAGTCCCAGTTGGCTACCAGCCCATAACCCTTCCCCTCCCCTCTCACTAGCATCAACCAATGAATCCGCTGAGCCTCCATCAACGTCCGATGCAAAAGCATGAGAGGGTGCATTGAGTATAGGTACAATGAGAGGATTGTTCCCCAATAGCATGGACGTGCCGGAATACCACACTGGTGCGGTATTACTTGACGTTAAGGAAATGAGATTTTTCTTGTCGTTCTCGGGTTCAAGAGGAATAGGAATAACATTGAAAGGTGTATCATCATCACGTTCAGAGAAATAAGAAATCAAAGGTGTGTTGGGAGGTGCTGGAGTAAGAGAGAACTCAGCAGCCAGAGAAGTAAGAGCAGTTTGTTTGGTCGAAAGCGCGATAAGAAGGTTGGTGTTGTGTTTGGCAAGGGAAATAAGCGATTGTGGTGTTATGTCTTTTGCAAAAGCTAGAAGAAACAGTGAGAAATGTCCTTTTTTCTCTCTCTCCCATTGAAACACTGAAAACATACATTTCGTTTCAGAAGCGAAAAGAATCACATGCGAGAAATTGGGTACATCATCTTGAATAAGAACAGGAGATTCCGTTCGAGGTGTTCGAAAAGTCAACTCAAATCCTCGCTCTTGTAAAAAAAACAAATATCAATCAATCACTTCAAAACAAACAGTCAGAAAGAGAGAGAGCTTACCTCGTAATCCGTCAAAGAAGATATTATAATTATTTTGTTTTTTGGGCTCCACAATGACGAGAACAGAATCACCAGTACTTGATTTGGCATGAATAGACGAGACGAGGGTTAGAGCTAGCCAAATGAGCTTTTTGAGAGTGATCATGGCTTATGACCTCAGACACGTTGTCAAACGAATGTGAATGGTATTTTGTTTGGTTTTGATTGGCAACAATGTTTAGAAAAAGCTTTTTTTGGCCACAGCAAAACAGGAATGCTTTTCCTCATCAATTGTGAGATGTACTGATGCGCAAGAGAAGTTGCCTTATTTCAAGAACCAGGAAGCTTAGTCCAAAAAAAAACAGATAAGGACCACAGTTCTTTTTTCTGTGTGTTGCATTGCATTTCGCGTTCTCCGCTCAAGTCGCGAAATTAGGAAAGACCTTGTATCTTGGATAGGAATGACAAATCGTTCATTTGTGCTTTATCTTTGTCTCAAGGACAAATGATGGAAAAACAAACTCTTTCACGTGCAAACATGTCAAATCCGAGAGACCGTGTTCGACACATTGTCGTGAACACATTAACGACCATCTCCCATGCTACAACCCCGTTCATTTCCACATTTCTCTTTGTTCATCTTGCGGCACCCGTATTCGCTAATATTGGTGGAACAAATCTCGCATCCCGGACAATGGTAACGCGTCTTTGTTTCTTGCAAAAAAAAGTGGTTAACATCTTGAACTTTTCTTCATCGTGGTAGCTTCTGGGCCGGGAGTACTATCAAACTCCTGTAGGAGAAGGACTACTAGTCTTTGGGCCTATAGTGGTCCATGCCGTTGCTGGAATATCCAAACGCCTTTTGGTCAGCTCGTCCTTGAGCAAGTCATCGAACATAGCAGGACTTGAACCTTCTGGAAGACGTCCGTTGCTTTGGAGACCTCTGACGAGTTTACTGAGTCTCTCAGGCTACGCGATAGTCCTCGTCTTCCTCCCTGTCCACGTTCTTGTTCATCAATATTACCCGACTCTTCGCACAAGTTCTATATCCTCCGTAGGACCCTCCTCCTTGGATTATGAATTTGTCAAATATGGGCTATATACCTGGCCATGGAGAAGTTGGTTCTTGTATGTGAGCATGATCGGCTCCGTGGCTCTTCATATCGCAGACGGGACAGCTCTCATTTGGAATACGTGGTTCAAAAATAGTAATGGTTGGGGTAAATTGTCTCGTAAGACACGCAGAGTAATCTCGATTGCGGGTATCGTCGTCCCAGTGTTGTCGGGTCTCGTTGTTATGGTCAGAGAACCTCCTTTTATTATGTCGTTTTTGGCAAATCGATATCGTGCTACGTATATGCAATCGTTTGTATTTCGGGTATAATGATGTGATGTCAAGCTGGTGCCTGTAGGATAATTGTCAATGAATGAATATCTGCTCTCACAACTTTCAATAATCAAACTGAAGGAACTACTCTATTATTCTATATTCACAGATTGACAAATGTATAGCGTAGCGAAAGTGATTATTTTCAAAGTTTGAAACCCAGGTTACGCATGCATGTAAGATGATCTTCAACCACTTGTTTGCATTTCTCGGTTGCTTCGTCGCCATATTTCAAGAAACAGTCGTCTCTTACAGATTTAGTCTGAGGACAAGCACAGCAGCTAATCAATTAATCAGTAGTATACGGATATACAGCTCACTAGAAAGGCACTAAGGATGGGCATACGCACGGTTTAAGGCCTTTCGGATTCAAAGGATTCTGCTTGGGGTCGGTAGGATCATACGGCTTTTCGGGAGTTGGTGAAGGCGAACCTGACCACCATGAAGATATCTAGAAGCACAGAAAGCGTCAGTGCAAGATGTACTGAAGTATTAGGCGAAAGCTTACTATCCCGAACATGTTATGAAACGGATAGAAAAGGAAGGGTAAGCGCAAGTATCTCCAGAGTCACGTGCCGGGCCAGCTTTACACTTAGTTCAGTACCACAAAAACTGCTAGCATGCCTGGTAGCACCCCATCTGTCCCATCAGCCAACTTATATGTAGCCTCAAACACCAGCAACGTCCCAGTTTTTATCTGCGGCACAATCACCTCGAATACCATCTTACAACTATAAACATCTGACGCTATAACCATGATGCACTGACTGGACAGTCCAACCAATGTGCTGATAATCACTCGTGGGACTTGGAAGAGTGAGATACCTCGTGGGGGGAAAGGCCTGCTCATGTGTCCTCCTGCTCTCTCCTAGTCTTAAGAATGGAGCTGAAACTATCAGCATGCCAGCTCTCAGTAGATACAATGGTGAGTTGATAATTCTCTGTATGTCATCTGCTGTATTGTGAGTGTTGTTTTCTATCTATCTTCTGTGTGTGAGTAAACTGGACTTGGATTCAAAGTGTTGATTATCTTGGCCATCGGCAATGCTATACCTCTACAATCCAAGTCTGTGGCAACAATTTACGATGATCATGCGCTCCAGTCTCACTTTTGGTGGATGTTAAAGAATGGTATATACTTTTACATGTCATAAGAAATAGAGTCGATGTGCAGTGCCGGGAGCCGCTGTCATTGCTTCAGTTTAGGATTGCACTTTTCTGTCATGCGAACCGAAGCTAAGCGTTGAATACGTCTTTTCCCGATTCCCCTCAACGATTAAGAAAAGCAAAAAACAACTCACCGATGAATAGCATTATATCAAACTCCCTGTCATCGTACTTGATCAAGCCAGGATCAAGCCTATATCAGGTCCTTATTTTGTCTCGGCAGAGCGTGAAGCGAGAGGGTGCGTGGAACACAGAAATGTTTGGGAGCCTTATATCCCCTACATTCGTGACATTCAAGGAGGCAATAGAAAAAAGTCAATGCATGGAGGATGTTATGGCAACGGACAGGGCCTCTGGAGAGGGCTTCGCTGCTATCGCATTTACATGGATTTTAAGTTCATCCTCCAGATAGGATGACGTCGTGCATCCTATGGCAGCGACTCTGGCAACAGGGAGTGGCGATCTGGTATCGGAACCGTCTTTGTGCACAAAGCGGAAGTGATTCAGGAGCGTAGGCTAGCAGGGAGGATGAAGGAGCGAAAAAGACAACCCACCAGATGTTGTCTTTTGAGCGAGAGTCAGCAACATATTTACAGGTACAAATGGAAGTACCTTGACGCAATTGCGCCTCCCGTGCCACCAAGAGTCTGATATTTTTCTCCAAATCCGTGGCACCATGTGTTTCGTACACTTGGAGAGAATGAAGAAGAATCGGAGGGCCTTGATCTTTGTTTGAACTTAGTATCTTGGGTATTGTATCGCGGTTTTTGTCGCCGGTAAGATATAGTAGTTTTTTGTTGTCTGTATTTTTGTCTCTATTTTCTAACACGAATCTGGCAAGCTGTTCGCCATTACCAGTCTCTTGGCCTCGGATGTCAAGTATCATGCTTTCGCCTGAATCCGAACACAGTTCTCGGAACTCCTCAAGTGCAGCTGCAGTTCCCTTGCCTACAACATAGAATGGAATATTTCCCCACGCAGCTGCGATTCGACGACGGTCGCTGAGCTACTGACACTACATTGAGTAAGGTAATGACCAACCTAATGAGGCCTTAAGTTTCGTGCAAGAAGCATCATCATTAGGAAGCAGGAAAGCGAACAGGTTCTTCACAGCTGCCGTCCAAGCTTCACAGGAGCGTTTGCTTGTAATGATTACTCCGGCAAATGTCCCGCACTGCGGTCCATCCAAAATTAATGATTGCAAGTGTGGGAGATTTACGAATGACGTCTCGAGAACAGGAATGGAGAAAGCGTTAAGGGAGGCACCATGGAGTGCAGTTTCATATGGATCTGAAGGAGATTCTGCTGGCGTACGGAGGAGTATAACATTTGGCATAGTATGAAAAAGCACAGAGGTTTTGTGCTGGTCACAGATGCTGTGGGAACATATATCGGAGTTGTGCCAAAGTTTAAATTTAGTGCATCCTTCAATGTTGATGCAGGACAGTTGTTCTGAAATCTTAGACAAGAAATGGGAACTCCTTCGCCCAAGAGGGATAGTGATGATTCAGACATTGTATCATCTCTTGTATTCTCATTTTTGTAGAAAAGGTATGACAGTCTTGTCAGGTTGATGATTATGCTGTTTCTAGATATAATGGTTAAATAACTTGATCATAGAACTTGTCTAATCCAAAATAACCCAAGCTAAGTGATCTTGAATCTGTTGACATGAAAGAAAGGATGGATGTACCAGTCCATATTTGACGGGATCACATACAGAGTATTGAGAACATGGACTGTGGGTTTATGGCAGCTGCAACTGAATCAGCAGTATGTATTGGACAGGACTGATCAATAGTGAC
>Ga0153924_1000326_pt1 | contig 31032 bp, 33 predicted proteins | sample TSNJ008MetaG_FD_104709 | JGI IMG/M metagenome (GOLD analysis project Ga0153924, IMG submission 104709) | Attine ant fungus gardens microbial communities from New Jersey, USA - TSNJ008 MetaG | ecosystem: Host-associated > Fungi > Mycelium > Unclassified | place: USA: New Jersey, Wharton State...
GGCGACTTTGAGATTGGATTTCTTTTCTTGCATTTTCGTTGGAATGACCATTACATTTTCGTTAATCATCATTTTCTTTATCTCCTTCACCTATTTTTTAAATTTGGACAACAAAAAAGCAGATCCGAAGATCTGCTGAAAAGATATGGAATATGGAAAAAGACCACATTTCAGACTTGTTCATTCAAGCCTAAAACGTAGCCTTTAAGTTGGTCGGAATGGAATTATGGGACTTGGAAAAACACAGTAATATCAAGGGTTTGCAGACAATCTGCAAGCAGTATTTACACCAAAACAATAAATTAAGCCACTGTTTTAATGAAAAACGATCCGTGTCATGCAAAGAAGTTTGCGCGACATTATTTTATTGCCACAGTGTTACGATACTTGCTATGAGCCATCTCTGCCGGTGCCACAGCCGAATTGTCATCTTGTGCGTCTACTACTTGATTTGCAGTCTTGAATTCTTTCTGAAGTTTACTTTGCTCAATTTGCATTTTTTCATTTAGGTAAGAATGGCGCATCTCAAAATCTGCAAAGACTTCACTCCAACGCATAACATATATCTTGCACCGCTTCACGTTATAAACGAGATTGGGTTCTCCATGATTTTTATTGTTCTCGATTTCACCCTCAATAAAGCCTGCGGGAGAAAATCGATTTCCAATGAGATAGAATTCCCAAGTCATATTGTCCGCATTAAACTGTTCATTACCTTGGATAACACTCATATATTTTTTTACTTGACTAAGCTGTGTTTCCCCTAACAAAATATCTGGGTGCTTCAATTCTACAACAATATTGTTGTACCTATTATGGCAAATATCCTGACGGACAGCAAAAATGTCCATCTGTTTCAACTTATCGGGGTGGTCAATAGTGGCATCTTCATACTCTTTATGAAGATATCGCAGTTCTCTACGCAAAGCTTCTTCAAAATTGGGTTCCGATGCTGTGACAAGGTTATACTGCTCTCCAAATAACCAATAATGTCGTTCAATAAACGATTGCAAATGATGCACTTCATCGGCACCCAAATTTTTATTGAACACAAGCTGCTTCAAATCCGATACAGCCGAATATCTATCCTTTAATAACTTAATTGTTTTCGTAATGTTTGACATTTTTGTGAATTTGAGAATATCAGCCAAATCTGCACGCTCAAGCTCGTCCATGTCCAGTATCTCATTCAAGATAGAGAATAGAGCGTCAATCTCGCCACTTTCCATAATTAAGTCAAGCAATCGAATAAAAGTTTTCTTTTGCTCTTTATTCATTGCAGTATTGAATAATTTAGGCTGAGCCACATAAATTGCGGAAACCATTTCTTCAAGCTGCCCTTTTTTATATTGATCGACCAAATTGTTCGGATTGTAATAAGGAAAAGCAGCCTCGATTTCCAAGTTCTCTACCGCTTTTGAGACGGACTTTTTTAGAAATGGACGACGGATATCAAATAAGTGATGATTTACCTCATGTAAAATGTATTCAAACGGTGGCGATTTTTTGTGGAAGAGTCCGCCAATAGTTTCTTGTTGCATACTTGTATTTGTAAGATCAAAATTATCAAACAAGGCGCTCTGTATGTATACGCTATGATAAAAGCGGTCTCCCTTGTTATTAAGGGTGGTATTCTCCTTAGCAAGCTCTATTCCATCAGATTTGACATAGTAGTATTTTGAATACTCTGACAGCTTATTGCGCCAGCAAACATATCTAACATTGAAGCTGGTATTTGTTTTCTCATGTGTATATTCCACTGTCTCTGTGGAAACAACTTGGGAATGGTAGTCGAGTTTCTCGTCATTAATAAAAATTGCATATCCCTTTTCTTTGTTTAACTCAAGGAACCAGCAAAATTCTGTTGCAAGATGATTTTTGAGCGTATCTTTTGTTATCTCTACAGAAAAAATATCTGTAAATGTAACCATAGTCCCAAGTGGAGCTGAAGTCTCTTGTTCTTGGCTAGGAAGATAATTCTCTAATGTGGCAGCGTTAATATCTATGACGTATGATGCAAAACGTCCATCTTCCTTTTGATAAACGGTGTCCCAACGTGCAATGTTTGCAAAAGCAAAAAAAGTTAGCCGCCCCACTCCGTTTTTACCGTGAGCTATCGAGTGTTTGAGTTCGGGATCATAAATTTTTTCTGACTGGAAGAAAGGCTTGAACTTCAATGCCAAGTTTGTGCGATCAATACCACATCCGTTATCTGCGACAGTAATCTTTTCTATACCCATCAGTCTATTTTGGTCAATTACTATATCGACACGGGTAGCTCGCGCATCGAAGCCATTCCAAATATATTCACACAACGCGTGTAAGGGTTTGTATTTTTTTAACGAGTTTCTGATACCGTTGGAGGATATCAGTACGCTTTCGATATTTTCATTCATAACAGTACCCCCTCACTCTATTGAGCTCTTGGATATAATTATATATCAAGTGTGCAAAAAGAACAAGACAATCAGCTGTTATATCAAGCGATACGCCGCCCAAAGGAGACTACGGGCAGCGTTTCTATATAAATCACACATCGAGAGGAGGGGTATTGCTCCCCACAGGCCAAGCCGAGAGGTTTGGTCTTTTTTTATGCCACGAAAAAAGGAGGTAAAACTGAATGGCAGACGACAAACAGCCCACGGGCCCCGAGGAGCATATCACACCCGAGGCCGCCGCGCCGGAGGCCCCAAGTCCGGCTCCCGGCCCTGACCTGACCGCTGAAAAAGCAGTCACGTTGGAACAGGAGGGCCATCCCCCAAAGGAGGAAAAATTAGAGCCCGCCGCGCCGGAGGCAGAAAAAGCGCAGGAGGCGGCAAAGCCCCGCAGGGGCCGCCCGTCTAAGGTTGACAAGACGGCCCCCGACGGAGCCCCGCCGCCGGGTCGAGACAAAATGTCCCAAAGTAAGAAGGCCGCCGGGAAATCGGCTCCGGCAAAAGAGGAGACCCCCGCCCCTGAGCCTGAACAGCCGCCCGTTCCCCGCGACGCTGCCCGTTCCGAGGAGCCTGAGCAGATCGTGTATCTCGATCTTTCAGAGCTCCATACGTTCAAAAATCATCCGTTTGGTGTGCGGGACGATGCCGAGATGCGGGCCCTTGTGGAGAGCGTCAAAGCTGGCGGCGTAAACCAGCCCGCGCTGGTGCGCCCCCGCGAGGATGGCGGTTATGAAATTATCGCCGGACACAGGCGGCAGAAGGCCAGCGAACTGGCCGGGTATGCCAATATGCCCTGTATCGTCCGTAAGATGACCGACGATGAAGCCATTCTCGCCATGACGGACGATAATCTCCGGCAACGCACGGAGATTTTACCCACGGAAAAGGCGCAGTCCCTGAAAATGCAGGTGGAGGCCATCAAGCATCAGGGCGGCCCCGCGATGGGGGATGTAGACCCGAAGGACGCAGGTAAACGCTCCACGCAGGTTGTCGGGGATCGCAACAACATGAATTATAAGCAGGTGCAGCGGTATATCCGATTGACCGAGCTTGTGCCCGACCTGCAAAAAATGGTGGACGAGAAAAATCTGTCCTTTACCCCCGCCGTGGAAATCTCGTTCATCAAACCCAAAAATCAGAGGTATATCGCCGTCTCCATTGAGGGGCAGCAGTCCTCGCCATCGCTCTCACAGGCGCAGAAGCTCCGGGAATTGGATAAGGAGGGCAAGCTCAACGGCGATATTATCGACGGTATTTTAAGCCAGGAGAAAAAGGAGGTAGACAAGGTGATTATTTCTACTGCTGAACTCACAAATTATTTTGGCAAGGAAAAGACCCCACGGGAAATGAAGGATCAGATTATTGCTCTGTTGGACGATTGGAAGGCCAAACAGCCTCCAGAGCTTGCAAAGCCTGAGAAAAAGGCCGAAATGGAAAAGTAATTCCGGCCCTGCTTCGAGACATTTTGTCCCGAGGCTTTTTCGTTCTCCCGTATACATGGCTCTGGTAGTTTATCCCCCGTCGCCGCTTTACTCACAGTGCAGCCGGGAGCTGTCTGTCAAGGGTGCGTATGCACCGCCGCTCTGCGGCGGCTTGCCATTGACGGGCGGCCCCGGCTGTGCTATTCCCTGCGGCGCGGCGGGGGTATATCCTCCAGAGCCGCCCCCTTTTCCATGACTGGAAAAGGGCGGGGGGAAAAGGTTGACACAGTACATTGAAATGGAGGTTTCCTATGAAAAGACCCCTTGCATATATCACCGCCGCATGGTATGGCGACGACTGCGAGATTAAAGAACAGTCGGCGCGGTATTGCCGCGCCATTTATGAGGCTGGTTTTTCACCCATCTGCCCGGCGCTGTATCTTTCCCTCTTTCTTAATGACGCGATCCCGGAGGAGCATAAAAACGGGATCGACATGGGCCGTGATCTGCTTCGGCGCTCCCATGTGCTGGTGGTGTGCGGACATAACGTCACCGAGGCCATGAAAAACGACATCGCTGTGGCCCAGCGGCTGGGTATCACGGCGACCACGCTGGAGGGTATCCTGACCGTCAAAGGGCAGGGGCGCAGGAGCTCCGGGCGGTAGACCGCTTCGAGACATTTTGTCCCAAAGAAGGAGGTGGTTTGACTGGTTGACGAGGATGTATCGCGGCGAACAATCGCTATTACCATGAAGGCCAGCAAGCTGACGGCGCGGGGGCTGGCGTTTGTGCTGGTGACGGTGGGCCGAAAAATCGCAAAGGAGTACCGCAAGGCACAAACACCCCACGGGAAACAGAGCGTCAAAAAGCTCATGGGCCACGGCGCGGCCACGAACAGCATTGAGCTTTCCGGCGACACAAAGCTATTTGACCGGGTGGCCCGAAAGTGGAATGTGGATTATTCCTTTCACAAGACCGGGCCGGACAAGTATCTGCTGTTCTTCAAAGCAGGACAGGCCGACGCCATCACTGCCTGTTTTTCCGAATATTCCAAGCGTGTGCTGGAAAAATCCAAATCCCGGCGCGTTCCCATACGAAAACAGCTCAAACGGGCGGCGGATCAGCTTGCCAAGGAACGCCCCCGCAAGCGGGAACGCGTAAAGGAGGCGGCGCGTGAGGACAGATAAAATCCGAAAATATGTACTTTCCAATATCCCGTATCTGTTTATCCTGTGGGCCTGTCTGAAGCTGGGGACGGCTTACCGGCTGGCGGCAGGGGCTGGCTTCGGGGAGAAGCTGCTCGGGATTATGCAGACAATTGGCCCGGCCTTTGAGACGATAGCGCCGGGGATTGTCCCCTTTGATTGGCTCATCGGCATCGCCGGGGCCGCCGCGTTCCGGCTGCTGATCTATGTAAAATCAAAAAACGCCAAGAAATACAGGCGGGATGCGGAATACGGCAGCGCCCGGTGGGGCACGGAAAAGGACATCAAGCCTTTTGTCGATCCCAAGTTCGAGAACAACGTCATTTTAACCGGGACTGAGTTTTTAACGATGAATACCCGCCCGAGCAATCCAGCCAATTCTCGAAATCTGAACACCTGCGTCATTGGCTCATCCGGCTCAGGTAAAACAAGGTTTTGGCTCACGCCCCAGCTCCTACAGGCGCATTCGTCCTATGTGGTGGTCGATCCGAAGGGCAGCGTGTTATCGCAGGTGGGCCATTTCCTGCAAAAAAAGCGCGGGTACAGGATTAAGGTATTCAACAGCATAGATTTTTCCAAGTCGATGCATTATAACCCGCTGGCGTATATCAAAAACGAGGCCGACATCCTAAAGTTCGTGAATACGCTGATCGCCAACACTCGGGGAGACGGTAAGGACGGGGACGAGTTCTGGGTCAAGGCAGAAAGCCTTTTATACTGCGCTCTTGTTGCGTATATCATTTTCGAGGGGCCGCAGGAGGATCGTAATATCAATACGCTGGTGGATATGATCAGCGGCATGGAGGTCAAAGAAGATGACGAGGAGTTTCTCAATGCCGTGGACTATATGTTCATGGGGCTGGAAAAACGCAAGCCGGATTGCTTCGCGGTCAAGCAATACCGCAAGTATCGCCTTGCAAGCGGCAAAACAGCGAAGTCGATTTTAATTAGCTGTGGAGCACGTTTGGCTCCATTTGACATCCCCCAGCTTCGGGAGATTATGAGCTATGACGAGCTTGACCTTGACCGTATGGGCGACAGGAAAACGGCGACATTCTTTATTATCAGTGATACGGACAGCACATATAATTTCATCGTGGCGCTTGCCTTTTCCCAGATGTTCAACCTTTTGTGTGAACGGGCCGACAGCGTACACGGGGGCCGTTTGCCCCATCACGTCCGGGTATTATGGGACGAGGCGGCGAACACCGGGCAAGTGCCCCATCTGGAGAAGCTGGTGGCCGTTATCCGCTCCCGCGAGGTCAGTCTGTGCCTACTCTATCAAGCGCAGTCGCAGTGCAAGGCGATTTACAAGGACAACGCTGAGACGATTTTGGGCAATATGGACAGCGTGATCTTCCTTGGTGGGCGGGAGCACTCGACCATCAAAGAAATATCAGAGTCTTGGCTCGGGAAGGCTACCATCTCCATGCAGACCGAGAGCCGGACGCGGGGCCAGTCCGAGAGTTACGGGCAAAACGTGCAGCGCGTGGGCCGTGAGCTCATGACAATGGACGAGCTCACCACCATGCCCGGGGACAAGTGCATTTTGCAATTACGGGGCTTGCGCCCGTTTTTTTCACCAAAATATGATCTCAAAAAGCATCCTAACTACAAGTACACGGCTGAAGCCGATAAACGCAACGCCTTTGAGCTTGACCGTCTCATCAACCGGCGCAGACCTCCGGGGCCGGAGGAACTCTGCGAGGTGTACGAGGCGGACGCGCCGGACGAGGTAGATATAAGCGAGGACGAGGACATCCTCAATTATGACGACCTCGACGACCCGGACGCCTTTGTATGATGTTCGGGACATTTTGTCCCAAAGCTATACTTACCCGCCAGCTTCTCAAGGCCGGCGGGTAAGTATATGGAAATTAACAGTTGGCTTGTATATGATTAACGGTAAGTTACTTTTGATTTCGATATTTTTATTTTTTCTAACTTATACCCACTTAAATGTAAAAAGTTCTTTATCTCATCAGGATTCATATTACATTTTGGTCCAAGAACAATTTCCCTAATTAATACATCTTTTATGTCAGAAAAGAAACAATCTACATATGAAACTATTTTATTGTTTAGACAAGTTGTGAGGATATTCGATACTGTTAAATTTCTATTTTCTTTTGATATTCGGGGATAAGCGGGTAAAACAGGGCTAGTATCATATTTTCTATAATAAATATTATAGCGATTTATCATAGACTCATAATATGTATAATCTGGACAACTAAGACAAATTCTCCACTCTTTCTCCTCGGAAAACATTGAGCCCTTAAATCTTAAATTACAATTCTCAATTTCTCCCCACCAACTATAAAAAGTATCGGATACTTTATTCGGAATATTGTCTGGATTTTCTACTTTGCTTCTTTCGAGAATACTAATAGCTTTATCAACACTAGAACTTAGCAAATCCAATTGTATCTTCTTATCATATATAACATCTAAAAACTTGAATATTGGTACATTATGCTCATTAATCTTATTCAATGTTTTGAAATCAAAGCCTATTGAAATACCTGTACCGTCATTTGCATAGCCTCGCCATTGGCTTAATAAATCTTTGCCGCTTGATAAGCAAAAAACAAAACTATGTCCATCTTTTTTAAGGGAAGAGGTAAATATTTGTGCCGCTTTCTTCTTTTCATTAATCATTTGAGAGGTGATCTTTTTAAATAATTTGCGTTCAGAATAATCATTAGACATATCAATATCAGATAATCTGATATTACTGTTTTTTATTATGTTATAAAAAGAATCTAAACTACAATAATGATAAACGGTATTCGGCATTTTTATTGCTCCTCAAAGATTTTGATTTTATCGTATCAATAAACAAGCTAGTTTTATATTTATAGTCATAATAAATATTATCACTCTCAGAAGCCCGCTTGCACTCCAACAAGCGGTTGTTTTCATTCTACACCAAAATTCCCCATAAAACAACGAGAAAGGAGCCTGTTTATTGGAAATCCGTGCGCCGCCCAATAACCCAATGTTCCAGCCGTAGCCGCCGATAAAGGCGGCTTTTTCTATGTCCAAAATCAAAAACAAACTTTATGGAGGTATCATTTATGGCATTTTTCACTTCTGCTGTGAGTACGCTTCAAACCCTTGTCATCGCACTGGGCGCGGGCCTCGGTGTGTGGGGCGTGGTCAACCTTTTGGAGGGGTATGGGTCAGATAATCCAGGTGCAAAATCGCAAGGCATGAAGCAGCTCATGGCTGGGGGAGGTATCATCGTGCTGGGTACGACGCTGATCCCCTTGCTCTCCTCGCTGTTTTAAGGGCGGCAGCCTATGGGTATTCTCACCGACTGGCTTACAGACTGGATAAAGGAGCTTTTAATCGATGGGATCATGGGAAACCTCGAAGGGCTCTTTGATACGGTAAATACCCGAGTCGGAGAGATTGCGGTGCAAGTGGGGACGACCCCGGCGGCATGGAACGCCGGGGTGTTCTCCCTCATACGGCAGCTTTCCGATACGGTGGTACTGCCGATTGCCGGGCTGATCCTGACCTTTGTGGCAACCTACGAGCTCATACAGCTCATTATCGAAAAGAATAATTTACACGATCTGGATTACTGGATTTTTTTCAAATGGATGTTCAAAACGGCCTGCGCCATCCTCATCCTCTCCAACACATTCAACATTGTAAACGCAGTGTTCGACGTGGCACAGAGCGTCATCGCGCAGTCGGCGGGGCTGATCCAAAGCTCAACCGACATCACGCCGAATATGCTCAGCACGCTGGAGGTGACGCTTGAAACGATGGGTATCGGTTCTCTGCTGGGGCTGTTTTTGCAGTCCTCCCTGATCGGCATTACTATGTGGGCGCTGAATATCGTCATATTCGTTATCGTGTACGGCAGGATGCTGGAAATCTATTTGCTGACCAGTTTAGCGCCCATCCCCGTGGCAACGCTTTCCAATCGTGAAATGGGCAGCATGGGCCAAAATTATCTGAAGTCCCTGTTCGCAGTCGGCTTTCAGGGCTTACTGATCCTCGTCTGCGTGGGCATCTACGCCGTGCTGGTGCAAGGCATCGCAACAAGCGGAGATCCCATCGGCGCTATATGGGGATGTGTCGGCTACACGGTTTTGCTCTGCTATATGTTGTTCAAAACCGGGACGATTGCGAAGGGAATATTCGGTGCTCATTAGAAAGGAAAAACCTATGAATGATGTTACTTCGGGACAAAAAGTCCCACAAGCCCCGGACGGGCGGGAGCTAAAGCCGGACGGCCTGTTTCTCATGGACGGGATCGAAGGGCTGCGCTCTCTGCCCTGTCATTCGGTGGATATGCTCCTGACCGATCCGCCCTACGGCACGACCCGCAACTATTGGGACGTGCCCCTGCCGCTCATCGAGTTTTGGGAGGCGGTGCGCTGGGCGGTCAAGCCGGACGGGGCCGTCCTGCTGTTCGCGCAGTGCCCTTATGACAAGGTGCTGGGCGCGTCCAATCTTGAAATGCTCCGCTATGAGTGGATATGGCACAAGGAGCGCGGCACAGGCTTTCTCAACGCCAACCGCGCCCCGCTGAAAAAGTCCGAGAACATTTTGGTGTTCTATCAGAAGGCCCCGGACTACAATCCGCAGTTTACTTACGGGGAGCCCTACCGCAAGATACACGCCAGAAGCGGGACGAGCTCCAACTATGGCAAATTTGAGCGGCAAAGCTCGGAGTCTGCCGACGGGCGGCGCTATCCCGGTAATGTGCTTTTTGTCCCCACGGTTACAGGCGGCATCCATCCGACGCAGAAGCCGGTGGAGCTCTGCGAGTATCTTATCAAAACCTACACCCGCGAGGGCGAGGTAGTGGCGGACATCTGCGCCGGGAGCGGCACAACCGCCGTGGCCGCCCTAAACACGGGTCGCCGCTTTATCTGCTTTGAAAATGCGCCCGTGTTCTACGGCCCCGCCGCCGAGCGGATCGAACAGACGCGGGAGGCCCTACTGACGGGCGGGAAAGGAGTGTAATTTTATCGGAGACTATTCAATTATCTATGCCGATCCACCGTGGCGCTATACGGCAAAGCGGGTACAGGGAGCGGCTGAAAAGCATTACCCCACAATGGGGATCGAGGAACTTTGCGCGCTTCCCGTGACCGAACTTGCGGCCCCGGACAGTGCGCTTTTTTTGTGGGCCACGTTCCCGCAACTCTCCGAGGCCCTGCGGCTCATCAAGGAATGGGGCTTCCAGTATAAGTCCGTCGCTTTTATATGGCTGAAGAAAAACCGCAGGGCGGATAGCTGGTTTTACGGGCTGGGTTTCTGGACGCGGGGCAACGCGGAAATCTGCCTGTTTGCGACACGGGGCCACCCCAAGCGACAGGCGGCAAATGTCCATCAGTTCATTATCTCCCCCGTGGAGGCTCACAGCAAAAAGCCGGACGAGGCGCGGGAAAAGATTGTGGCCCTCATGGGCGACCTGCCCCGCGTGGAGCTCTTTGCACGGCAAATCCCGCCCGGCTGGGACGTATGGGGAAACGAGGTGGAGAGCACCGTTCAGAACTTTGGGACATTTTGTCCCAAACCGGGCACGGCTGGAGAGGAGGCTGATCTATGCCCTATGTAAATGTGCCAAACGACCTATCAAAAATCAAGACCAAGCTGGCCTTTAACCTGACAAAGCGCCAGCTCATCTGCTTCGGCGGCGGAGCGGCTCTGGGCATCCCCGTGTATTTCCTGACCCGGAGCGCCCTCGGCAGCAGCGGTGCCCTGTTCCTCATGCTGGGCGTGATGCTCCCGGCGTTCCTCATGGCGATGTATGAGCGCGACGGCTTACCCTTTGAAAAGGTGGTGGGAAATATCCTCCGGGCCCGCTTTCTGCGGCCCGGCGTGAGGCCCTATCAGACGCAGAATATTTACGCTCCGTTCACCGGGCGGGGCGCTATGGGAAAGGAGGAGCAGATTATTGATACAGAAAAACCAAAAGAAAAAATCGTCAAAGGCCGCTAAAGGCAAGGCGGCGCTGTCGGCCCAGCAGACCATTCCATATATTGCGATGCACCCGGACGGCGTTTGCCAGCTTTCCGGAAACCTCTACACAAAAACGGTGGAATACGAGGACATCAATTACTCCGTGGCATCCACAGAGGATCAGACCTCTATATTCGGCGGCTGGAGCTCGTTTCTCAATTATTTTGACAGCTCCCTGCCGTTCCAGCTATCCTTTGTCAATCGCCGTTCACGCTCCGGCAGCCGGTATAAGGTGAACATTTCCCCGCAGGAAGATGATATGAACAGCATTCGGGGCGAGTTCACGGATATGCTGAAAAATCAGATCGCCAAGAGCAACAACGGCATTGAACGCTCCAAATACATCACCCTTTGCGTACCCGCCGAGGGGATCGCCGCCGCCCGGCCCCGGCTGGAGCGCGTGGAGTCCGATGTGATGGGAAACTTCAAGCGGCTGGGCGTATCCTCCGGCCCCCTCGACGGGCGGGAGCGTCTTTCTGTGCTCCACGGGCAGCTTCACCCCGGCAGCCGGGAGCCGCTCCGCTTCTCATGGGCCGACATTCCAAAAACGGGCATGGGGACGAAGGATTTTATCGCCCCGGACAGCTTTGACTTCCGGCAGTCCCGCACATTCCGCGTGGGCCAGCATTGGGGCGCGGCGTCCTATTTGCAGATCATGGCGTCGGAGCTTTCAGACAAGCTGCTTGCTGAAATATTGGAGCTTGACGCTGAAATGACCGTCACCCTGCATATCCAGACGGTGGATCAGCTCAAGGCTATTAAGACCATCAAGGGCAAAATCAGCGACATCGACTCCATGAAGGTAGCCGAACAGAAAAAGGCTGTCCGCGCCGGGTATGACCCTGACATTCTCCCGCCCGACCTCATCACGTTCTCAAAGGATGCGATGGAGCTCCTGTCCGACCTGCAATCCCGGAACGAGCGGATGTTTCTGCTGACCTTTACGGTGGTGAATATCGCGCCCACACGCCAGCGGCTGGAAAACGACGTGTTTACCGTCTCGGGCATCGCGCAGAAATATAACTGTGCCCTGAAGCGGCTGGACTGGCAGCAGGAGCAGGGCTTCATGTCCTCGCTGGCCCTCGGCTATAACGCCATCGAGATACAGCGCGGCATGACAACAAGCTCCACGGCTATCTTTATCCCCTTTATGACGAGGGAGCTCCGCATGGATGGGCAGGCCCTCTACTACGGCATGAACGCGCTGTCTCACAACGTCATTATGGCCGATAGAAAACGCTTAAAATCGGCCAACGGGTTATACCTTGGATCGACTGGCTCAGGCAAGAGCTTTTCGGCCAAGCGAGAGCTCATCAATGTATTTCTTGCTACACAGGATCGGATTATTATTGTTGATCCAATGGGAGAATATGCGCCCCTTGTAAAACGGCTGGGCGGTCAGGTCATCGAGATCGCTCCGGACAGTCCCCATCATATCTCACCTATGGAGATACAAATGAGCCTGAACGACGAGGAAAGTCCGCTCTCGATGAAGGCTGACTTTCTGCTTTCGCTCTGTGAGCTTATTGTGGGCGGCAAGGAGGGCTTGCAGCCGATTGAGAAAACGGTGATAGACCGCTGTGTGCGGCTGGTGTACCGGGAGATCGCGCTCGGCATTGACAATGGGAAAATGCCGCTCTTGCAGGACTTGTACGAGGAGCTACTGCGCCAGCCGGAGCCGGAGGCCCGGCGCATCGCAACGGCGCTGGAGCTCTACTGCACAGGCAGCCTTAATTTATTCAATCACGAAACGGACGTCAATCTCAATTCCCGCGTGGTGTGCATCGTGCTCAAAGGCTTGGGCGAAAACCTCCGCAAGATCGCCATGCACGTCACAAACGAGTTTGTAACAAAGGCGGTCAATACCAATTTCCAAAACGGCATGGCGACGTGGTGCTATTTTGACGAGTTCCATGTGCTGCTCCGCGACCCGCTGACGGCCAGCTATTTTGTATCTGTATGGAAAATGCTGCGTAAAAAGGGATGTGTGCCGTCGGCGCTGACGCAAAACGTCAAAGACCTTTTGGCCAGCCGGGAGATTGAGAACATTCTGGACAACACGGATTTTATGATCCTGCTGTCACAGGCCCAAAGTGACCGCGCCATCCTCGCAAAGCAGCTCGGTATCTCCGAGCACCAGCTTTCCTACATCACGCACTCCAATTCCGGCGAGGGTTTATTATTCTATGGGAATGTGACCATCCCGTTTGTGGATCGTTTCCCCAAGGGGGAAATCTACAATCTCCTGACCACCCGCCCGGAGGATTTGGCTCATGAGCGGTCAGACGAATAAGGACGGGGCCGCTTCGGGACAAAAAGTCCCAAAGCCCCCAAAATCCAAGTTCCGGCAGGAGAGCGAGCAGGAAAAAATCAGCAAGTCCAAGCTCCGTATGGACAAGCGGGGCGCGAAGCTGGATGCCGCCCGTGAAAAGCTCTCTAAGCAGAAGCCGTCCAAAAAGCCCGGCCCCGTCAAACGTGCGGGCCGGGCCGCCGGGCGTGAGGTACGCGGTTTTGTTCACGGGAAAATCCATCAGGTGGAAGATGAGAATGTCGGTGTCGAGGGCGCTCACCGCGTCGAGCTCACCGGGGAGGCGGCCCTGCGGGGCGGGACGCGCTTTGTGAAAAAGCGCATCCGTACCCATCCGGCTCGCGCCGTTCGCAAGGCTGAGAAAAAGAGCATCCGGGCGACAGCGGATTATCATTTCCGTGTGGCGGCGCAGGAGCATCCCGAGCTAAAGAAAAACGCCGTTTCCCGGTATTGGCAAAAGCGGCGGATGAAAAAACAATACGCGAAACAGGCGCGGGAGGCGGCTAAACAAGGTGCGAAGGCCGCTGAGAAAACGGCGGTCACGACGGAGAAAATCGCCCGCGCCGCCGTGGGCTTTGTCAAACGGCATCCCGTGGGCGTACTTGTCGCGCTGGCCTGTGTGCTGATCCTTGTAACGATGCAGTCCTGTATGTCCTCGCTGGTTTCCATCGGTAACGGTACAATCGGCGCGGTGGCGGCCAGCACTTACCCATCCGAGGACGCGGATATGTTGGGGGCCGAGGCCGCCTATTGTGGGCTGGAGGCGGAGCTTCAAAGTTATCTGGACAGCTACGAGTCCACCCACAGCTATGACGAGTACCATTATGACCTCGATGAAATCCAGCACGATCCCTATGTGCTCATCTCCATCCTGTCGGCGCTCCACGAGGGCGCGTGGACGCTGGAGGAGGTGCAGGGTACGCTCCAAACGCTCTTTGATCGCCAGTATATCCTGACGGAAACGGTGGTGACGGAGCGCCGCTATTACATCGAAACCGACACATGGACGGACGAGGACGGCGTGACCCATACGGACAGCTACAGGGTTTATTACGATTATTACATCTGCACCGTCACGCTTGAAAACTTCAATTTATCCCACGTCCCCATCTACATTATGGGCGAGGAGCAGCTTTCCCGGTATGCCCTATATATGGCGACGCTGGGCAACCGACCCGACCTGTTCCCCTCGTCCTCGTATATCGGTAAATATATCACGGGCAGCCCCACACTGTACAACGTGCCCGAGGAGTATCTCTCTGACGCAACCTTTGCCGCGATACTGGCCGAGGCCGAGAAATACATCGGTTATCCCTATGTTTGGGGCGGCTCCAGTCCCAGCACGTCCTTTGACTGCTCGGGCTATGTATCGTGGGTAATCAATCATTCCGGCTGGGATGTGGGGCGGCTGGGGGCTCAGGGACTTTACAACATCTGCACCCGCACAACCTCGCCCCGGCCCGGCGACCTCGTATTTTTCGTCGGAACGTACGACACGCCGGGCGTTTCTCATGTGGGCATCTATGTGGGCGACGGCTGGATGCTCCATTGTGGCGATCCTATCGGGTACGCAAACCTGAATACAAGCTATTGGCAGTCTCATCTATACGCCTACGGGCGTTTACCGTAAAGGAGGAATATTACTACATGGCAACGACTAAAACCGCGAAAATAGAGGCCGAGATTGAAAAGGTCAAGGCAAAAATATCCGAGTTTCAGGCTAAATTGAAAGAACTGGAGCAGCGCCGTTTGGAGGCTGAAAACAGCGAGATAGTGGACATCGTGCGCGGCATGAGCATCTCGCTTGTGGAGCTCCCCCTGCTGCTTGAAAAGCTCAAAGGCGGCGGGAGCGCTTTGGGACAAAATGTCCCAAAGGCCGCGCCCGTGGAAATGGAGGAGGAAAATGAAGATGCGTAAAGTTTCTATGCTGGCTGCGGCCCTGTGTGCCGTCTTTTTGATGTGCGGCTTCTCTGTGACGGCCTACGCCGGAGGCGGCGAGGACTATGGCGATCCGATCATGACCGCCGAAACTGAGGAGGCCGCCGTTACCGAGGAGGCGGCTGACGATACGGAGGCTAATTCATTTACCCCCTCCGGTACGGGCACGGTGGTAGACATCGCCACGGACGATGACGGCAAGAAGTTTTACACCATCGTCACCGCTGCGGAAAACGTCTTTTACCTTATTATTGACCGGCAGCGCGAGACGGAAAATGTATATTTTCTCAACGCCGTCACCGAGGCCGATCTGCTGGCTCTTGCCGAGATTTACGAGGAGGCCGTGACCGTTACCCCTACGCCGGAGCCGACGCCCGACTCCGAGCCTACACCCGAAACGGAGCCGGAGCCGGAGCAGGCCGAAACTTCCGGCAATACCGGGACGCTCCTGCTGGTGGCGGCTGTGGTACTTATCGGCGGCGGGGCCGCTTACTATTTCAAAATCTACCGCCCCAAGCAGCAGCGGGCCGCCGAGTCCGAGGAGGATTACGGCGAGGAGGTTGATACTTACGGCGACGCGGAGGACTACGCCGACGAGGACGATGGGCTGCCGTGGGACGAGGATGACGAATGAGCCGGGAGCTGACCCGCGAGGAACGGGCGGCAATCCGCAAACTGGTAGTTTCCTTATGCGCTAACTATGACCGGGATTATGGCTGTCTGCCTTTAGATTGCGAGTGCTATATGCTCGGCAAATGGTGGACGGGAGCCTATTGCCGCTATTTCCGGGAGTCCGTCCTGCCTACTGATCCCGTGCTGGAGGCCGCACTGACTACGGAGGGCCCCGCCCCGGAAACACGCCCTTGCCCCGTCTGCGGGCGGCCCTTTCTCCCGGACGGGAGGCAGCGGTATTGTTCGGCGGCCTGTTCTACAACCGCCCATCGCAAACAACAACGAGAGCACATGAGGAAAAAGAGGGGCTGACCTGTTGACAAATAGGTCGTAAAAACCCCGCTTGATACAAGACTTTCCGGGGCGACTTCCGGGGCGGAGCGTATGATTTTACGTCCCGCCCCGGTTTTGCCCCGATGCTGTCAACATTTTGAAGGGAGCCGATTATGACTGAAAAGGACAATTATTTGAAAAATGCGGAGCTCTCCACGGAGCAGAACTATAATCAGATCGATGGTATTTTGAATAATATGCCGTCCGCGCCTGTGCCAGAGGAAAAGCCGCTTGACAAGGTAAAGGAGCACCCGCCCAAAAAGCGCAGCCGGGAGCGCGAGGAGCGGTGACGAAAAAGCGCCGTCGTGACATTCATTTACACGTCATGGTCACAACCGAGGAGCTTGAACAGATCCGGGAGCGCATGGCCGAGGCGGGTATTCGCAACACGGGGGCCTATGTCCGCAAAATGGCCCTGAATGGGTATGTGCTTCATGTTGACCTGTCGCCTGTGCAGGAGCTCGTATCGCTCCAGCGGCGATGCTCAAACAATCTAAATCAAGTGGCGATCCATGCCAACACCTATGGAGTCTATCCCGAAGAGATAAAGGCCCTGCAAAAAGACTATGCTGACTTATGGGGGCCGTTGTCCGATCTGTTAAAAAAGCTCTCGACTGTGGTGGAGATGTAAAAAAATCCCCGGAGGTAAAGTGAAATACTAAACTCCGGGGATATCGTTTCATGTTGATATATCGCAATAGACTTCTGTTGGCATTGATATTAGGTCGTCCATGCTCTGACGCGAATTCAGTGCGCCGTCATCCTCACAAAAAAGAGATATAACTTCGCTTTGCTTATATCGCGCCATTGTTGCCACATCAGAGTACTCGTAGTCAAAAACAATCCGGTGCTCGCCATTAGCAGCAAGAGTTTTCCTAAAAATAAATACAAACTCTTTGCTCGTATTTACTACAAGTGAAAATGCCGGGATAAACGGCATTTCATCTATGCAGAATTGGACATTCACAGCATTCCCTGCACCGACATTTTCTATGACATACTTTAAGATATAAAAGTCTTTTGTAAAAGAAAATTGATCATGTATCTCCTCTGCTTTTATCGATGACTTTTTAGACTTAAGCAAATGAGGAACATCTAATGTACTTCCGGGCGTAATATCGTCTTCTCGCCCTGATATAGCGGGATAAGTTACAAACACCGTTTTCCCATTTGCTAATTGTGTTGCTTCATTCTTGCTAAACACTGGATTATGTGTAGTTTGGAAATGAGGCTTCATTGACAACTTTCGCTCCTCCATTTGGTGTTGATGATCATCTGCGCGGCCCTCAGCTGTAATTTGCACAGTTATCACTATGGCGACAATAGTTGCCGCTGCTCCGAGAATTGCACCCAAATATCCAAGTACCTCTCCAGCCGACCATACTGCTTGTAGATAAGTAGGGCCATTAAATTGAAATGCAATATGAACAAATAGCAGTGGTAGTAAAATAACCCCCATACCAATAAGACAAGACCAGATTTTATGTGAAACTATAAAATCCAATAAGCGTTTTGAGAAGGGCTCTTTCTTCATAACAATCCCCCGATTAACCCATTATTTATGTTGAATTGTACAGCATCTATCTAGATATTGCAAATATAGACACACCAAAGGCATCCTTGTGCGCCTATTTTTGCAGAATTATAATTGATACATAGAGGTTAATTAGCAGACTTTTGGAGGAGGTTTCATTATGCGGATTATACTAAAAATCCTTGCCGCCCCCTTTGTAGTGGTGCTCACCATCTTTGCGGCGGTCATCACATTCCTGTTCTGCGTGGGCGGAGCGCTGTGCAGCGTGGCCTGTATCGGCTTGACCCTGCTTGCAATCGTCGCGCTGATCGCGGGGCAAACGACAGGCGGCATCATTGTGTTCGTCCTCGCGTTTCTCGTTTCGCCCTTTGGCATCCCGGCCATCGCTGACTGGCTGATCGAGAAAATGAATAATCTCAACTACTCCCTGCGGGACTTTATCACAGGTTGAGGCTTTGAGACATTTTGTCCCAAAGAAACGCAGACGGCGGCTGGGCGCAGTCGCCGTCTATCTTATGGAAAGGAGGGCTGTCCACGGCGACAACATATATTAAGCCTTACAAAAAGGCATCCGGCAAGAGCGCCGTTCAGACGATGGAGGAGCGGTTTGCCTATGGGCTCAACCCGGAAAAGCTGGGGGCCGTGTCCTCGTATCTCTGCGATCCCGCCACGGCACACGCCGAGTTTCTGCTGGTGAAAAGCCAGTATCAAGCCGAGACAGGCCGGGACTTAGGGCGCGGCGCTCTGTTTTTCCAAATCCGCCAGGCGTTTCCCCACGGAGAGGTCACGCCCGAGGAGGCCAACAAAATCGGCTATGAGACGGCGATGCGCTGGACAAAGGGAAAGTATCAGTTTTTCGTCTGTACCCACATCGACAAGGGCCATGTTCACAATCATATTTATTATAATGCCACGGCCTTTGACCGCTCCAGCAAGTTTCATAATTTCATCGGCTCCACCTTTGCCGTCCGGCGGCTCTCCGACAGGGTATGTATCGAGCATGATCTTTCCTATATCCAAAATCCCGCGCAACACAGCAAGGGGCGGTTTCTCCACTATGGCGCGTGGCTCGGCGCGGAAAGGCCCCTGTCCTTTCAGGAGCGTCTGTGTATTGCCATCGGCGCGGCCCTCGCCAAAGGCCCCGCCGACTTTGACGGTTTTCTCCGGCTCATGGAGGAGTCCGGGTATGAGGTCAGACACGGGCGCGGCGGGGCAATATCCTTTCTCTCGCCGGGGCAGGAACGTGCGATGCGGCTTCGGGCATTCACTCTCGGGGAAGGCTACGATCCCGAGGACATCCGGGCGGTCATTGCCGGCAAGCGTCCCGCGCCGGAGCTCCCGGCAGGGGCCCCTCCCGCGCCCCAGCGCGTCAATCTCATCATCGACATACAGGAGCGGATGCGCGAGGGCAAGGGCCCGGCATATCAAAGGTGGGCCAAGGTTTATAACCTAAAGCAAATGGCCGCCGCGCTCCAGTTTTTGCAGGAGCACAAGCTGACCGAATATGATCAGCTTGCGGCTCGGACGGACGTGGCGGTTGACCATTTCCACAAGCTGTCCGGGGAGCTCCGGCAGACCGAGGCCGAGCTCTCCAAAACCGCCGAGCTCATGGGGGTCGTGGTGAACTACGCCAAGACCCGGCCCGTATTCGACGGCTATAAGGCCGCAAAGTACAGCAAAAAGTTTCTTGCCGAGCATGAGGCGGAGCTTGCCACCTATCGGGCGGCACGGGCTGCTATGAATGATATTCTAAACGGCGCAAAGCTCCCGAAGATGGATGCGCTGAAAAAATCGCGCCGGGAACTGTCCGAGAAGAAAAAGGGGCTCTATGCCGAGTACCGGGTGGCCCAGCAGGAGATGCGGGAGGCCGTGGCGGTCAAGGCGAACATTGATCATCTGCTCGGCCTGACGGACGAGCGGAAAAATAAGGAACAGGAGCGATAGCAACAGTGACGCAGACAAAGGCGCAACGCGCCGGAGCTTTGGGACATTTCGTCCCAAAGCAGCCGGGTTTGGGGAGGCTCCCCAACAAGCATTTTTACGCCCCTCGGGGCTATGAAAATATCGAGTGTGGCCACACTCGAATTGCTTGCCGATAGTGCGGAGCCCGTAAACCGCGCAAAAAACGGAGGCGCGTTTTTCCTACGCTTCCTCCGTTTCACGAGCCTTTTTCAACCCCTCCGCTGTGGCCTCCATGACAATAAGTTCTTTTTCGTCCATTGAATTGAGCATTACATCTATCTGCTTCCGACAGGTGCTCTCACCGTTTTGCTTGTCGGGAAAAAAGAATTGATCCACAGATATATCCAGTAGGGTGACAAGTTGATAAAAGGTCTTGAGACTGGGATGCTGGCCTCGGTTTTCAATGTACATGATGGAGCGCGGGACGCGATCCACAAGTTGAGCCAAGTATTCCTGCGTCCAGCCTTTCGCTTCTCTTTTGCGTTTGATCTCCCGGCCCAGAGCATGGAAATCAAGCCGTTTGTCGTATTGGTACATTCTCATATCACCCTATATTATTCTACATTTCAGGTGGTATTATGAGAACGAAATATTTTTTCATGTTTGGTAGTATTTTGTTTCCCCACATCGTTGATATAGGGATTAGAATGAGGTACAATGAGAAAAAACCTTTACCCTCACATAATATGAGGGTTTATACTTCGATTAAGGAGGTGCTTTCATGCTACGAATAGGTGAATTTTCTTCACTGTCGCAAATTACAATTAATATGTTGCGGCATTATGACGAAATTGGTCTGCTCCAGCCTAAACACATCGATCAATTTACAGGCTACCGATATTATATTGAAGATCAGTTGCCAACGGCCAATAAAATACTGGCGTTAAAAAAGATGGGCTTTAGTTTGCCATCCATTCGTGAGATTTTAACTAAATATACTGGAAAGGATGATCTAAAGCAGTATTTGGAAATTCAAGCTACGGAGCAACGTGATAAAATTGCAACGATGGAAAAACAACTTACCTTGATTGAAACGACGATTAAGCATTTGGAGCATACATCAAGTGTTTCCGCATATAGCGTTACACTCAAAAAATTCTCAGAGCATATTGTGAGCAGCTATCGGGATATAATAGCGTCTCCAGACCAAGAGGGGCTTTTATGGAGTAAAGTAGAAGAAGGCATTAAGGCGCGAAATGTTCAACTGGCAACCCCACATCTTGCGGTGGCAATTTTCCACGACGAAGGATTTGTGGAAGAGAACCTCGATGTAGAAGTTCAGAGATCGGTGATTGGAAATTATCAAGACACTGATTTTGTCAAGTTTAAGCAGGTTAAAGCGTTTACTGCGGCGACACTGATTTACAAAGGCCATTATACAAAACTGCCGGAAGCCAACGAAGCAATTGCTCGTTGGATAGTGGATAATCATTACAAAATATCCGGGCCTCGCTTCAACATCTATCATGTGTCTCCCGAAACGGAAAGCTCTTATAATGATATGGTCACGGAGGTATGTTTTCCTGTCGAGGCTCAATAAAAATATGTCGCTGACAAGCGGCATTTTTTTTTTGCGATGGGCTATTGACTCTCAGATAATGCGAGGGTTTACACTACCTATATAACAAAAGGAGGTCAAGATGAAACAACTAGAATTGCCGCATAGGACAGCAGATTATCTCTGCCCTGTCAACGGACTATGTGACATTTATGAATGGAAAACCGGAAACCGGCTTCCAGAGGAGCTTATTCACGGTTCCCGACCAGGGTTCCAACTCATCTCACAAGATAGGGCAATTCCTCCAAAAATGATTTTTTGGGGGCAGGGAACGATAGGGAAAGATCAATTTAATTATTGGAAAAACTTGATCGGATACAACATGATCGCTTCGGAAGGGAAACCCTTTCAGCAAACTCTTATGGAAGTAAAGTCCTTAATCGATCAAGATATTCCGACTATTCTGTTCGGATTGGATATGTACCATCTACCCTATCACGAAGCTTTTTACCACACACAACATATTCCCGGTCATGTGCTCCTCATGGTTGGTTATGACGAGCAAGCAGTTTTTGTTCACGACAATTCCAAATTGGGTGTACAAACTGTACCAAATAGTGATCTTCAACAAGCGTGGGCACAGGACTATATCGGCATCAGCAAGAAAAACGCCTATTTTGGAATTGATATGTGTCGTCCTAATCTTAATATTGCAGATATTATCCAACAGGGAATGGCCAGAAACGCAGCTCTGTATTTGAATGCCCCGGTGGATTTCATCGGCGCGAGAGGGATTGAAAAGCTTATTGCAGAGCTACCTGCTTGGAATGCCAGGTTTCCAGCGGATGTAATGAAGCAAATCTATTTGCACCACGTCGAGTTCACAGCCAGCACCGTGCCGGAACTACCGGAAGAATTAAGCGGCATCTATTCCGGTATTGACAATCCTCATCAAGCGGGGAGAGATAAACTTGCCGACGCGCTACTGAAATATCAAAGCGATTTCGGTACTACAAAGTGGGCGACGGCGGCAAAACAGTTGCGGGAAAGTGGAAAAATGATTGAGGCTATCATAAAAGAGTGCATCAATGATATTCGTGCCATGTCCTTTGCAGATATTGATAAGTTCATTCCTCTGTTATCCGAAGTAAAGAATATTGAGGAACGTGCAATCGGCCAATTTCAGATAGAGAGAACGATTCACAAAAATAGACCAAATGATTTGGATAGGTAAAATGCATCGCCGCCCAACGGCATATAAAAAAACCGTTGTTTTTGCGGCTGAGTAGTCTTGCGCCCAAACAAAGCAAATAGCTTAACGGCGGTTTTGAAATTACAATTTCAAGACCGCCGTTTGCCTTTTCAAAATAGGATTACGGAGGGTATGTTAAAGTTGCCCTTTTTAGAGGATGCGGCGGTGTCCGGGAGGGCTCGCTGTGTCAATTTTAGCTTTTCATAGCTTTCATGACTTTCACCAGTTAAAAAAAGTGTAGCCCCTCCGCCGGGTTATTCCGGGCATGAACGTGAAATATATCACTACTTAATAGGAAATAAATATGTCTGCGTCTGTGTGGCTTCGTGCTGTTCAGACGCTTTTGTTTTTCTCTGCGCCTGCTTCGAGACAAAACGTCTCGAAGTCCAGGCATGGCGGGATCGACCTCGCTGCCGCTCCCCGCCATCTTCCGTTTGATTACGCCCATTTCAAAAAATCAAATGGAGGTACATATCATGACAACAATCAATTTGCGGGATTTTTACCCGTGGTATACACATGACAAGTTTATAGAGGTTTCCGATGAAGTCGCGGAGGAGCTTTGTGCGGACAAGCGATATCAGAAAGCGCACACACGGCGCGTAAAGCGCAACAAGGCACAGTATTCTCTTGATGCTGGCGACGGCATCGAATATTCGGCTTGCTTCTCGGAGCCGTCACCAGAAGAGCTTGTCGAGCGCATGGAACGCTTTGAGCGTCTTTGCCGTGCTCTCAATTCTCTGCCCGAAGCGCAGGGCAGGAGAATTGATGCTTGCATCATTCTTGGCAAGAGCGTGAAAGAAGTGGCCGAGGCCGAAGGTGTGAGTGAACGTGCGGTTCAGGATGCTATCAAGCGGGGGCTGGAGAACATGAGAAAAAACTTTTGAAAAAGTTTTGTTTCTGATCTTCGTTTTTAGCTACAAAGTAACATGGTATATGAGAGGAAGTTTTATTCCTCTCCACAACTGAATAGCGGCGGCTCCCGAGCAGATGCAGGGAGCCGGGCGGCGGGTGCGCCGGGACTTCTCCACGGGAGGACGAGCGAATAACACCAGCGCCGCGAGTGGGGCATAGCCATCCCACGGCCACGATCCGCAGGAGGACAAGCTGGCCGCTTGTCCCTCCGGGCCGCCGCATTTCTCCTGTGCGGGAGCGCCGCGCCGAGTATTTGTTGTCTTACGACAGGTCAAGAAAATGAGCGCGTCGCTCCCTATCTTTATAAATCAGCTTCGAGACATTTTGTCCCAAGGTGGAGCAAGGCAAAAGGACGACATCCGTGAGGGTGTCGTCCTTTTGCGTTTCCCCATCAGACAAATGGGAAGCGTTAGGTGATCGGGATTTGCAATAAAAAGGAGGAGGTCATTATGCAAGAGTGCAAAACTCAGCAGTATTCATATCAGTTTGGCAAGATAACTTTTATTGTGACGCCTGTATACAAAGAACAGGGCGAGTCGCTCCTTTCCATACTGTTAAAGCTCATGAAGGCAGATATAGAGCGGGATTAAATGTCATCGACATCCTTAACACGGGCGGTCGGCAGAGGTATAATATAAGTGTAAATACTGCTTGCTTGACTGTCGGAAAGGAGGCTGTCTTGAAACAGTCAACAAGTAAAAAACACAGCGCGGATACCGCCGCTTTACTCTTACGTATTTCCCGCGATGACGGCGAAGAGGGCGAGAGCAACAGCATTCAGACACAAAAAAAGCTGCTCAGTAAGGTTGCCAAAGAAAAAGGGTACACCGATCTACTCATATTCTCCGATGATGGCGTGACTGGTACAACCATGAAGCGCCCCGGCTTTCAGGCTATGATACAGGAAATTGAGCGGGGCAATATCGGGGCCGTGTTCGTCAAAGACCTTTCAAGGCTTGGCCGCAATTACCGGGAAGTCGGCTACTACATGGAAGAGTTTTTCCCCGAGCATGATGTACGCCTTGTGGCTGTTTCAGATGGCGTGGACACCGCCGAGGGCGAGGACGAATTGGCCCCATTCCGCAACATAATGAATGAATGGTACGCGAAGGATATTTCCAAAAAGCGCCGGATCAGTAACAAGGTCAAAGGAGGCTCCGGGGAACCGCTCTCCCCGCCGCCCTACGGTTATATGAAAGACCCTGACGATCCCAAACGCTGGATTGTGGACGAGGACGCTGCTCCTGTGGTGCGCCGGATATTCCAAATGACGCTGGAAGGGCAAGGGATCGGGCAGATTGCCACCGCGCTTGATAGGGACGGCATACTCACGCCGATGAATTATTGGCAAAGCAAGGGGCTGAACCGGGGCGGGAAAAAGAATGCAGAAAAGCCCACCCACTGGAACGCCTCGACAATCTATAAAATCTTGTCCTTGCAGGAGTATTGTGGCGATGTCATCAACTTCAAAACCTATTCCAAGTCCTATAAAAACAAAAAGCGTTTGGAAAACGAGGAGGAAAACCGGGCTATCTTTTGGGGCGTACACGAAGCCATTATTGACCGGGGCTCATGGGAAAAGGTGCAGCAGATGCGCGGCTCCCGGAAAAAGAAACCTCAAAAGGCCCCGGAGCGCAGCATTTTCTCCGGGATGCTCAAATGCGCGGACTGTGGCGGCAATCTCGGCTTTCATTTCAATCAGGGCAACCACGACATTAAATATTTCAACTGCCAGAATTACAACAACAAGCGCGGCTATTGCAACGCTACCCATTATATACGCTTGGACTTTCTGGAACAGGTTGTCTTGCAGGAAATAATGCGTTTGACCGAGTTTGCCAGCCGCTATGAGGATGACTTTATGAAGGCCATGATCGGCCACTCCATGAAGGCGGCTGAAACAGATCAATCACGAAAAAAGCGGGAGCTTGATAAGCTGACGGCGCGGGACAAAGAGCTTGATACCCTTTTTGAACGTATCTATGAGGACAACCTGTCCGGCAAGCTCACCGATGAACGGTTTGCCAAAATGTCAAAAAACTATGAGCAGGAGCAGGGCGAAATCGGCAAGCGGATCAAGGTGCTGCGCTCCGAGCTCAAAAAGGAAACCAGCCAGCTTTATACCGCCGATATGTTTTTGGAGATTGTCCGGCGCTATACCAACGCCACCGAGCTCACCCAACACATGGTAACGGAGCTCATAGACCATATCGATGTATACCACGCCGAGCGGGCTGACGGTGAAATCACGCAGCGGGTCGTGCCGCATTATCACTGTATCGGGGCTTTTGAAGTGCCGGACTGGAAGGACATCCCGGAGATTGATATTCTCATAGAAACGCGAAAAGGCGTAGCGTTAAGCTACACCCCCGAGAAAATCGCCGGATAAAAAACGAAGTGGAATTATGAAATCCTCAGATCCCATAATTCCACTCCGCATGGTGCGGATGAAGGGACTCGAACCCACACGTCTTGCGACACGAGAACCTAAATCTCGCATGTCTACCAATTCCATCACATCCGCATATTTAAAAAATTGTGTTCCCCTTGGAAAAGCCAGCTTTTTTTATGTTCCACCGCCAATTCAACTTTTTTCACGTTTGAACTAATTCAGCGGTATTATACCGACTTTGCCAGCAAAAGTCAAGGGAAAGCCATCAATCAACACGGCAAAAGCACTTACTTTAAGGGAAGAAGATAATCTCTAAAACGGAAATATCAAGAGCAGCAATAAACATGTTACGTTTAAGGCTGGTTTTTCTGCCGATGGCGGCGGAAGGGAGGAAAGGTAAGGCGGTTTTTCGCATCACATTCCAGTTTAACGGGGAATTGTCCTTGCGCATACGCGCATCGTCCTCGCCGAAAGTGACGTCAAGCTGCCAGTGAAGCGGATTCTCAATTGACCAGTGCCTACGGACAGAATCCGCAAAACGCTCCACACTTGTTACAGAAGTGAGAAAGTATCGTGTTTCAATTCGGGTTTGTTCGTTTTCAAGAACAGTGGAACGCACTGCTCCGATTGCCGCCGTGGATCTCCTATCTTCCCTGCATTTTCTATCAATTCTTGTATCTTCATGACATACAGTATATCACGCCACGTTCCCTTAACGGTAGTGCTTTTGCCCTGGTTCAATCAACCGAGAGTACGCTGCGGAAGAATCTCCCGCGGATGCCCGGATGCGTTATTCCCTCTGCAGGAAATATGTGTATAAGGGAGAATAGCAAACGTGCATTGATACGTTAACCGATTATCTCTTATGGCCGACAGATATCAGCCGTGCTCCCCACAGTACAGAAGGTTCCTCTGACATAATCGCCTTTATCCCATATTGCGAATATAACAGCATTTTCCGCATCGAAGTGACAGCAAGTTGCCGTCCCTCTGGTGATATCTCTATGAACCCAGCGCTTACGGCTCTAAGACCTTCTCTTGCATTCGGACAGAGCACAAAGTCATCGGGCGCGTGGAGAACGCCTACACATATGGATTCATAAATTTTGTACGAACCATACTAAAGAATCCGTTGCTACTATGGTCTTTTTTTGCTATAATCGGTTCATTCATAAATACCTTGCGGGAGGAGCTAACATGCGGATTGTGTATAAATTGTTATTGTCGGTCGTTTCCGTAGCCGGTTTGATCATTTCACTCTGGATTTTGTCCTGGTGCACTTCCATCCCATACCTGTCAGATACCGCTCATACCTTCCTTTCATCTTATCCCTGGCTGTCTTATGTGGCTGCAGCGTTTTGTATTGTCCTCTGCGTGGTCTTTTTGCTCTTACTGTTGACGGCGATTCTGATTCCAAGTAGGAGAACGGATTTGACCTTTGCACAGGACAGAGGCCTCCTTCAATTTTCAAAGCAGACAATTGAATCAACTGCCCGCTACAGCTTTGCCGATATCGAGGGAATCGTGCTCTCAAAGGTAAGGACAAGGATAGGCCGACAACCGGAAAAAACCCGCATCTATGTCAAGCTGGCTGTGAGTGATTCCAGCAAGCTTATGGACCTGACGCAGTCGGTACAGCAGCGAATTGAAACCGCCTTGAGCAACTCTCTGGGCATCACAATCAAGGCGATTGACATCAAAGTGGTGGAGCACCGTCCTGACCAAGAAAACCGTGAGCACACGGCGTTTTCGGAACCTTCGGTTCAAAATAGCCGTGTCTTATAGAGATGGGGTGTGATTGGATGAAAACATGGAAACCTTATTTGTGGCGGCTGGTTTTTACTGGATTGGGGCTGGTCGCTGCAATTTTATTTCTTACCCTTGGCTTTGCACGGACCATTCTTATATTGCTGTGCTGTGGTATAGGATTTGCTATTGGAACCCAAAAGGACAAGGGACTCCACCTGCCGGAGCGGCTGTGGTTTTTGCGTGACAAATGGTGATTCAAAATCCATTGAGATACATAGAGAAGAGGTGCATCGCCCATGGCGGAGACAAAAGAAAACAGCATTGACACCCGCAGCGAACATAGCCATTCCCTGACCTTCGATGAAAAAGTAATCAAAAAAATTGCAGGACTTTCGGCAAGTGAAATTCCCGGTATTCTTGCAATGAGCGGGAACCTGATCTCCGGCTTCACCGATATGCTGAAAAGCTCGGACGACCCAACGCGCGGAATTAACGTAGAGGTAGGGAAAAAACAGGTCGCAGTGGACATGAAGGTCATATGCGAATACGGACAAAACATGCCTGCCATTTTTCAGGATATCGTGGATAAGGTGAGCCATATCGTAAAGGAGATGACGGGACTGGAGGTTGTGGAAGTCAATGTACATGTCGCTGATGTCCTTACCAAAGAAGATTTTGACCGCAAAAAGAAAGTGGAACCAAAGCCTGAGCTCGCAGCTGAAACTGCCATGGAGGAAGAAATATCCCGTGTCGAGTGATGAATTGCAGCAGGAAGCTGTTTTCTCCGATTCCCGGTACTGACTGCACCATTCACACATCGCCTCCACAATCGGGTATCATGATCTGCTTTTTCAGACAGACTGCGCTTAGCTTTTGGACGGAATGTTCGGATATTCTTTCCATGAACTTGCTGCTTGGCCTCAGCTTCATGAGATTTCTCAAAAACCTGTTGATGCGCAAGTTTTGCGCTGAGGCGCGGGACTGTATCGGCAGGTATGTGTATTCCGCGTTACAGGGCGGTTCGATGATGCGCGGCTGGACCAATGATGAAAAGGAAATGGTAACCTGCTGTAATGATGGAGCATGCCCCGTTATCTTCAAGCTGGAGCGCATTGACGGGTAATTCGCATGTCATTCCATCGGTCCAGGCCAATCTGATGGAGACAGGGAAGCGTCACAGGATCACAGCACACACTGACCGGACACGGGATTGACTCCCGCCCGGTCAGCGTGTGCTCCAAAACTCCCCTCTGCTCCAGTAAAATGACAGAGTTTAAGCTTTTACCTGAGTGTACAAAAACCCCCGCCCAGAAAAGACTGAGGCGGGGGGAACAGAACTTGAATTACTGATTTAAAATACAGAACGCGGCCACGACAATTTGTGTCTCATCAAATGCCTTGCACAGCAACAGCCTTACGCCGCCCTTGCCGATATCCGCCTTTGCGTGGTCAAAAATCACCTTCGCAATATCCTGAATGCGCGCATCGCCCTTTTCTACAACGGATGCTTTGACAAGGCTGGCCTCCAAGGTCTTGTAGACGGCCTCCATGGTGTCCTTTTCCACCGCCTCGGCATCATAATGCTCACGTGCATTCCCGGAATATTCCGCGTAGGCATAAGTGAACACATCCCCGATTGCCTCACTCGGAGAGGCAGCCTTGGTCACCGTATACTTTCCCTGAACCAGATCGGAATACACTTTTCCTAAATACTGCATATCCATCTTCATGACGTTTCCTCCTAAAATTAATTGTTGTATTCTCTTCGATTACATCTGGACACCAAACTGATTTTCTCTTTTTGTCAATGGAACTTGCTTGTTTTCAGGGATTATCTTATTATACTAAATCAAAGGGGAACCCACAAGCCTTCGATTGATATGTAATATGGTTCATTGCATAAAAATAATGCATCAATTTCAGGTCGCCGCTTAGTTCCATGCTTCACTTCCCATAGATTTTTTGGCCCGTATGGACATAGGAAGTGTGTACACACTTCCGCATTTTCCACCCCCGGCCCTGCGGGGCCTCCGTTGGAAATTGCTTGATGGGCGCTGCCCAAACCCGGTAATCCACGGAAAAAGGAGATACACGCCGATACGTGGATGGAAACCATGAAAAATAACAGGTTCCCTCTCTTGGGATAATGTGAAACCGTAGTAGGTATCTATAATGTAACTCACGGAGATGTTTTATAATGAATAAAAAAATCGTAGTGCAGTTTTTAACGCTAACTTTCTTGATAGCAATTGTTTCTTGGGGGATATGCGCAGCTTTTGGGTTGTTAGGCTTTACTGCTACCAGTATTACATCGCTTTCCGACACTACTGGCTATAATGCGCCTTGGCTTTATATTTTTATTGCATTATGTGCGTTTTCGCCCACGATAGCTTCATACATAGTATTGAAAAGAAACAATGAGGTAAAAGGTTTTAAGGAATGGCTCAAAAATGTATTTGACGTAAAAATTCCCTTTCGTTTTTATCTGTTCGTTATAGTGTTAAGTGCCGTGTACTACATTCCGCAAATAATAATAAAAGGTTTTGAAGACGCACAGCCGTTTTATATGTTTTTTCTTTTACTTCCGCTTGTGTTAATAGGCGGTGGAATTGAAGAAGCTGGCTGGAGTTATGTATTACGACCGGAATTGGATAAGAAATTTGGGCTGGTTCTCTCTTCGTTGATTATTGCTGTGATTTGGGCGGCATGGCATATACCGGTGTTCTTACCTCAGGGAAGGATTGAATCCTTATCGTGGTTTGGGTTGTTTACAATTGATATTTTGGGTTCATCGTTTGCCCTCGGCGCTATTATCAGAATAACAAAAAGTGTTTTCCTTTGCGTTCTTTTTCACACCATAGGCAATGCAGTTTCAAGTACATTTTACGGGTTTTCCGATTCATTGTTTGGGACTATTTTCTCAACAGTTTTGTTGATTGTGGTTTCGATAACAGCGGTTATGATTTACGAAAAGAAGAATGAGAGAATCAGAAACTAAGCATTTTCTTCGCCCTGCATTATCGTAAGAGTGGAAGCCTAAATAGCGCACAATTACACACAAACTAATTTCGCAGTTTGTTTAAACTCGTCTATATAGTCGGCTGCGTTTAGCTCAATATAATTGCATAATTATGATTCCAAAGGCGCATGGCAGCCACAGCATCAAAACTAGTTGTGACATACGGCCATAATGGTATCCGCGGTTTTCAACGCCTTTTCTCTGCGTTTTTACCGTTTTGGCTTTGGTGACACAAAGACATTACCGCGCCCATTTGCACGGTGCACAGGCGGTGTTTTCTGCGAAAAATGCACCTTTTTGATACAGCATTTCGGCCCAAAGCATTATTCATGGCTGTCGAATGAAAATACCGTAAATATCCGTTATTCAGCTAACCTCACGCGCCGCCTATCCAGCCGGTCAAGGGAC
>Ga0153924_1000328_pt1 | contig 30744 bp, 31 predicted proteins | sample TSNJ008MetaG_FD_104709 | JGI IMG/M metagenome (GOLD analysis project Ga0153924, IMG submission 104709) | Attine ant fungus gardens microbial communities from New Jersey, USA - TSNJ008 MetaG | ecosystem: Host-associated > Fungi > Mycelium > Unclassified | place: USA: New Jersey, Wharton State...
TCATCCCGAGCGTAGCGCAGCGTAGTCGAGGGACCGCCGCAACGCACGGCCCTGCGAGGCGTCCTTCGACTTCGCTCGCTGCGCTCGCTACGCTCAGGATGACATGGGCGGGCGCTGTCATCCCGAGCCGCCGCGACGCCCGGCCTATTCTCCTAGAGCCGAGCGAAGCTTTTCAAGTGCCTTGGCTTGCAGGCGCGAGACGTGCATCTGGGAGACGTTCAGGCGCTTGGCAATCTCAGTCTGCGAGATCGATTCGTAGAAGCGCAGGTAGATGATCACGCGCTCGCGTCCGGTCAGTACGTGGAAGGCGCGCTCGAGATTGGCGCGGTCCTCCAGCAGTTCGAGGCCCGAATCTGTCACCCCGACAGTGTCGGCCAGCTTCTGCGAGCGCTTGTCGCCCTCGCCCATTACTTCCGAGTCGAGCGAAAGCAGATTGTAGGCCTGGCCCAACTCTTGCGCCTCGAGGATATCTTCCTCGTTCGCATGGAGGTGTTCGGCGAGCTCGGCGACGGTGGGGCTGCGGCCCAATTCCACCGCCATCTTTTCGTTGGCCCGGTTCACCGCAAGATTGAGCTCCTGTAACCGGCGCGGTACCTTTACGGCCCAGCCTTTGTCGCGAAAGTAGCGTTTGATTTCGCCAACGACGGTTGGCGTTGCGTAGGTCGTAAATTCGACACCGCGATCGAGTTCGAAGCGGTCGATCGCTTTGAGTAACCCGACCGTGCCGACCTGAACTAAATCGTCGAGCGGTTCTCCGCGATTTGCAAATTTGAGCGCCAGGAAGCGCACCAGGTTCAAGTGAGCGACAACCAGATCGTTGCGTAGCGCTTCGTAATCGGCATCGTGGTCCGCGGGACGTTTCTCGTGGCGCGCTCGCGCCCGAGCGAAGCGTGCAAAAAGCTCGCGCGTCCGCTCGCGGTTCGAGCGAACGTCATCGGCGTGATTCTGCACGTTAAACCGGGAGACGCTTCACCATGACCAGCAACGTTCCCTGATCCGGATGCACGACGTAATCGACGTCGTCCATAAGCGAACGAATCAAGAAAACGCCGAGGCCCCCAACACGTTCGTCGTCGAGTTCGCGCGAACGAATGTGCTCGGGGCGCGTGCCGAGGCCATAATCGCGCACGCTGATGCGCAGGCCGTCCACGGCCTCGCACTTGATCTCGATGTATTGGCTGCCGTTTGCGTGCTGGATTGCGTTCGTGCACGCCTCGGCCACTGCAAGTTTGATATCTTCGATTTCGTCGATGGAGAACTTCAGGCGGCTGGCAACCGCGGCCACGGAAAGACGAGCGAGTGCGACCCACTCGGCCTTGCATGGAATCCGGAGGTCGACAACGTCGGTGTCGTCGGGCGTCGAGACCGCCTGGTTCACACCAAAGCTTTCATCGCTGCGTCTTCCGTTTCGAAAATGCCGAAAATCTTCACCAGGCCGGTGATGTCGAAGATCTTGCGGATCTGTGGATTCGTGCAGACCAAATTGACCGAGCCGCCGTGTTCGCGAACGCGCTTGAGGCCGCCGATCAAAACGCCGAGTCCCGTCGAGTCGATATAGCGGACCTTTTCCAGATCGATGACCAGATTGTAAATCCCACGGTCGATCAGATCGCCGATCGCATCCTTGACTTTCGGCGAGGTATAGACGTCGATCTCACCGCTCAGCTCGACGATATAGCAATCCGCTTGCGCCTCGCGCACGTTTACCTTGATGTCCAACGTCCTCTCCACTCTTTATGCATCCATTCGGCGGCCGAGTTCATCGCGCACGTCCTGCGCAGTAGCGGTTCCTTCATCAACGGCCTCGGTGATGTTGGTCCGGGCATTCTCCACGATTTTGCGGCCGCGTTCGTAAAGATCGGCTGCACTGTCTTGCCATTGCGAGGTCACATCATTAAATCGCCCACGCAAATCGCCCGAGGCATCCATCGCTAGGTTACCCGCTTCTCGGGCTTTCCCCACCAAAAGGTCGCGGGTTTCTTCTTGGGCCAATAACATGGCGAGCGCCCCGCCGGCCAAAACGCCTAATACGAAGCCGGCAAAGAACCCTCCACCGCGGTTCTCGTTGCTCATGCCACTCCTTCCTCAGGACCCGTCGCTTGTTGTTCTTCCCGAGACTATGCGCCGTAAACCGGCGCTCACCCCGGCAATCGTGGCGCCGATGTTGACGATGCCGGGGGCAAGCGCTCCCTTGGCCAAATCGGCGGTTTCTGAGATCGACCCCGCGACGCCCTCGAGCGATTCCACCACACCGCGCAGGCGCGCCAGCGTCTGGTCTGCGGTGTCGGCAATAGCGCCAACGTGATCCAGCGTCTGCCCGATCGGCCGCCCCAATGTTTCGATTTGAACGTCGAGCACGTCGAGGGTCCGGTTGACGCGGCCGAGCGTTCGTGAAAGACCAAGTCCGGCAACGAGCGCGCCGATGCCCACCAGCAGCACACCAATGCCGACGCCGGCGTTCAAGACGATGCTCCAATCGATGTCGGTCACAGCGATCTCCCTCTCAATTCTTTTGTGATCCTTGGCACCAGTTCCAGAACACGTTCGATGTCTTCCTCGGTCGTGGTTTCGCCGAGTGAGAACCGAATTACGCCTTGATGCCAGCGGGAGTCGATCGGCAAAGCAGCCAGGACGTGGCTGGGTTCGAGCGCACCCGAGGTGCAAGCGCTGCCGGCAGAAACCGCAACGCCGGCGAGATCGAGTTGCATCAAGAGCGATTCCGAGTCGACGTTTTCGAACGAAATATTGCTGTTATTCGGAAGACGCGGAGCGCCTGCACCATTGACCCGCACGCTGCCGACATCTGCGATAATGCCGTTTTCAAGACGGTCGCGCAGCGCAGCGATGCGAGACGCCCGCTCGGGCTGTCCGTCTACGGCACGCCCAAGCGCGGCAGCCAGACCCACAATTCCCGCCACGTTCTCGGTGCCCGAGCGACGTCCAAACTCTTGTCCTCCGCCGTGTACGATTGGTGCAAGCGATACGCCGTCACGGACGTAGAGCACACCCACCCCTTTGGGACCATAGAACTTATGTGCCGATATCGAGAGCAAATCGACGCCGAGTTCGCGCGGACGCATGGGAATCAATCCGCTTCCTTGCACTGCGTCGGTGTGGAAGATCACGCCGCGCTCGCGCGCAGCCGTGGCCAACTGCGCGATCGGCTGTACAACGCCGATCTCGTTATTCGCGTACATCACGGTCGCTAGAATCGTGTCGTTGCGCAGCGCGCTTGCAAACGCTTGCGGATCGACCAAGCCCCGTTCGTCCACGGGTAAGAGCGTAATCTCGAACCCTTCGTCGCGCAGTGCATCGAGCGCGTGCAATACGGCGTGATGTTCGATCTGCGTCGAGACGATATGCCGTCCGCGAGAGCCGTGCAGTCTCGCAGCGCCGATGATCGCCTGGTTGTTTGCCTCGGAACCACTCCCGACGAATGTGATCTCTTTTCGCGCAACCTCGAGCGCCGACGCGACGCGATCGCGCGCAAAATCAAGAGCGGCGCGCGCTCGCCGGCCTTCAGCGTGTAGTGAACTCGGATTGTAACCAACGTCGCTGAAATAGGGCAGCATCGCCTGGAGCACGTCCGGATGAACCGGGGTTGTGGCCGCATGGTCGAGATAAATGCGATTTTTCATTCGATTCTCAGAGCCATCTCAGAGGCGTGCCCTACCATGGCTCGTGTGCGAAGCTCCATTGCACACTCCGAGAAGTAGCAACGGGAACGCGGTCCGGGGGGATTTCCCCCCGGACCGTAACTTTTTGTTAAGTTCTCACGTCGCATCGTTTTCGCCGGGCTCGTAATAGCGTCGCCCCCGCAGATTCTCGGGCAAATTGACTTGCTTGATCGAGTAGTCGTCGTGCGCGTAGTGATAATCGCGCCCGTATCCAAGACCCTTCATTAGACCCGTCGGAGCATTGCGAAGATGCAATGGTACCGGATCGTTCCGTGTTTCCGCAACGTCGCCCATTGCCGCGCTATACGCACGGCCGACGCTGTTGCTCTTCTTCGTGCGCGCGAGATAGAGCGTCGCATGGGCCAGAGGATAAAATCCCTCCGGCATGCCCACGAAATGCACCGCTTGCTGCGCGGCAATCGCAACTTGGATTCCTTGTGGGTCCGCGAGCCCGACGTCTTCCGAGGCGAGGATCACCAACCTGCGCGCAATGAAGAGCGGATCCTCGCCCCCGTCGAGCATACGCGCGAGCCAGTAGACCGCGGCGTCCGGGTCGCTCGCTCGAACGCTCTTGATGAAGGCACTGATGATATCGTAATGCTGCTCGCCGCCTTTGTCGTAGGTCGATCCGCGCTTTTGCAGGGCTTCGAGCACCAGCTCGCGGTCGATCGTTTTCTCGCCGTTGCGTTGCGGCGCTGTTGCGGCTGCGAACTCCAGCGCCGATAGCGCGGTGCGCGCGTCACCGTTGGCATAGCCGATCAGCGTTTCGCGCGCGCGCGGCTCGAGATTGATGCGCTGCATTCCCAGGCCCCGTTGCGGATCCGAAAGCGCGCGCTCGACAATCTTCCCGATGTCTTCGTCGCTCAGCGGATGCAAGACGAATACGCGCGTGCGCGAGAGCAGCGCTGAAATGACTTCGAACGACGGATTTTCGGTCGTAGCGCCGATGAGCGTGACCGTGCCGTCCTCAACGTACGGCAGGATAGCGTCCTGCTGCGCCTTGTTGAAGCGGTGGATTTCATCGATGAACAGCACGGTGCGCCCGCCGACCCGTCGGCGTTGCTGAGCCTGCGCGACGATGCGCCGCAGATCGGCTACGCCGGCGCTGACCGCCGAAATCTTCTCAAACTGCGCGCCCGTGACATGCGCAACGATCTCGGCCAGCGTCGTCTTGCCCGTTCCGGGCGGCCCCCATAACACCATCGACGGAACGCGATCGCTCTCGATCGCGCGCCGCAGCGCGCGCCCTTCACCCACGACGTCGTTCTGACCAACGAACTCGTCGAGCGTGCTCGGCCGCATCCGCGCCGCGAGTGGCGCCTCATGCTCGCCGAACAGCGAGTCCATTTTACCGAAATGCCGGCGATGCAGACGGCGCCGGCGCCGGCTTTTTCTTTTCGAGGGGATTGTTGATTTTGAGGGGTTTGGGCGTCGCGAGGTGGGGGTTCACTTCGCTCGGGAACTGCATCGTGACGTCGCCCTCGGCATGCGCCTGGCCTGTTACCGTGTTGTAAAGCACGTGATCGGCGACCATGTTCCGGTCGCCTTGGACGATGTGCACGTGACCGTGCAAGTCCAGCGCGTGCGTCAGATCGTCGAGCACGCCGGAATCCGAGTCGACCGTCGTGTCGGCTTGAACGTAGTGCACGTTCCCCGTCGCAGTGTAGATCTTGCCTTTACCGTTTATGTGTACCTGGTCGGCGGTCAGCGTTGCGGGTCCGCGCGACTTCGCCGGCTTGGTGCTCGAAAGGCCCGCAAAGTTTCCTTCGGTATCGTGCATAACGACGTGGCCGTAGAGGGTCGCGTCCTTGGTCTTGTAATTGCCGCTCGCACGATCGGCCGTAATGTCGCCGCCACCGCGCGTCATGGTAATCTGCGCCGGCGTGCTGAAATCACCTGTCTGAAAATTCGCATCGAGCAAGGCTGCGTGCAAGGTCCACACGCCGACTTGTGTTACCGCCGGCAGTTGCGTCGCGCGTGGTGATGCGCTTGGGGATTGTGGCGGCGACGGCGACGCGCGCGGCGACGGAGATGCGTGCGGACTGGGCGTTGCAGCCAGCAACGTTCCAAGCAGCGCTAAAGCGATCAGCGCGCGATGCGCGATCACCAGCGTGCCTTTGCGCTGGTTCGCGTAATCGATCCGAGCAATTCTGCCAAGCGTTCGTGCCCGACTGCCCCTTCGCGCACGAGCCGCGCTTGATGTTCGGTAATATCCACGATGGTTGATTCGCGGTCGTAGCGCGTTGTACCATTCTCGATTCGCAGATCGACGTCGAACTCTTCGTTCCCGACGATGCTTGCTGCGGCGAGCGGCCCAGCGCGTTCCAAGATTGCTCGCGCAACGGGTTCGTCGGGCACCCGCATTTCGAGCGTCGTCAGTCCCGCCGTCACGTCGTCGGGCAAAAATGCCGGCTTGCGCACGATGAGCGTCACCGGTCCCGGCAAGAGCCGTTTCGATGCCAAAATCGCCAGCGGATTGCTCCGAGCATATTCCAAGAACTCCGCCGGCGACGCGACGAGCAGAGTCAGCGCCTGGTGGCGGCTATGCGCCTTGAGCGTGTACACCCGGTCGACGGCCTGCGGACGATACGGATCGCATCCGAGCGCGTAGCTCGTATCGTTCGGGAAAACGATCGTGCCGCCGTCAAAGATCACTGCGGCGGCTGCTTCGACGACGCGCTCGATCGACTCGATGCGCGCGTCTAGGACTTGCATGCTAAACGTGTATGCTCATGCCGGTCCCGATCGCCACGCACGAGAGCGGGTCCTCCGCAATGATGGCCGGGACGCCCGTGACTTCCGAGAGCAGCTTGTCGAGCCCGCGCAACAGCGCACCGCCTCCGGTGAGGATTACGCCGCGATCGATGATGTCGGCGGCCAATTCAGGCGGCGTCTTCTCGAGTACCGATTTGACGGCTTCGACGATTCCGCCGACCGGTTCCGAAAGCGCCTCGCGAATCTCTTCGCTCGTGATCTTGACCGTCTTCGGTAAACCGTTGATCAGATCGCGGCCGCGAATCTCCATCGCGAGCTCTTGTTCGAGTTTGTATGCCGAGCCGATCTTGATTTTGATCTCTTCGGCCGTGCGCTCGCCGATCATCAAATTGTACACACGGCGAATGTACCGTACGATTGCATCGTCCATTTTATTCCCGGCTACACGCAAAGACTGCGAAACGACCACGCCGCCGAGCGAGATAACCGCGACGTCGGTGGTGCCGCCGCCGATATCGACCACCATCGATCCGAGCGGGCCGTCGATCGGTAAGCCCGCACCGATCGCCGCAGCCATCGGTTCCTCGATAATGTCAACGCTGCGCGCGCCCGCAAGCTTGGCCGCATCTTTGACCGCGCGCTCTTCAACGCTGGTAATCTCGGCCGGCACGCAGATCGTGACGTGGGGTTTAGGCTTGACGAGCGTCGACCACCACGACCGGTCTTTCATCACTTTCTTGATGAAGTACGAGAGCATGGCTTCGGTCACTTCGAAGTCGGCAATCACACCGTCGCGCAGCGGACGAATCGCTTGGATGTGGGCCGGCGTTCGGCCGAGCATTTGACGGGCTTCCTCGCCCACAGCAAGCACTTTGCCGTTGTTCATGTCTTTTGCCACAACGGAAGGCTCGCGCAAGACGATGCCTTTACCCTTGACGTGAACAAGCACGTTGGCCGTGCCAAGATCGATACCGATATCCAAACGAATAACTCCAGAGACGATCGATGAGAGAAGGTGCGAAAAATTAGCCCGCGGCGGAACTGACGCGCGGATACTCGCGCGTCTCGAAGATACCGGCCGGTTCGACAATCGGCGTAATGCCGCTGCTGCGCTGCACTTGGCCGCCTAACGCGGAGAGTAGTTCTTCCAGACGTTCGTACCCGCGATCGACGTATTCCAGACCGATGAGCTCGGTCTCACCGGCGGCAGCGAGCCCCGCGATGACTAGCGCTGCACCCGCCCGAATGTCCGGCGCTTCTACCGGTGCTCCCGAGAGCTGCGCAGTGCCTTTCACCACAGCGGTATTGCCTTCGATCGACACGCGAACGTCGGCGCCCATACGGGCGAGTTCGTTCACGTACGAAAAGCGTCCGTTGAAGATCGATTCCTCCACCACACTCGTGCCGGGGACCGTCGTGAGGAACGAAACCATCTGCGGCTGCATATCCGTCGGGAATCCGGGATACGGCGCGGTCAGAATCTCGGTACCGCCGGTAATCGCACTACCGTCGACGCGAATCCAATCTTCGCCGAACGTCAAATCGACGCCGCACTCTTGCAGCTTCATCATGAACGCCTCGAGATGATCCGGACGGCAGCCCGTGACGGTAACGTCGCCGCGTGTCACCGCGCCGCAGAGCAGCAGCGAACCCGTCACGATCCGATCGGGAATGATTTCGTATTCGACGCCGTGCAGTTGCGGCACGCCTTCGATGGTCAGTTTCTCGCCGCCCAAGCCATCGATCTTCGCGCCCATCGCATTCAAAAAGTTTCCGAGATCGATGACCTCGGGTTCCATCGCAACGTTCTTAATCGTCGTCGTACCGCGCGCCAAGACGGATGCGAGCATCGCGTTCTTGGTTGCACCGACGCTGGGCATACGAAACTCGATCGGCGCACCTTGAAGATGTTTGCGCTTCGACTCCGCGATTAAATAACCGTGCGCGTTGCGGACGTCACAACCGAGTGCAACGAACGCCTGCTCGTGCATGTCGGTCGCGCGCGTGCCTATGATGCATCCGCCGGGCAGCGGAACTTCGGCACGGCCGAAGCGGCCCAGCAATGGTCCGACGATGTCGAACGAAGCCGCAAGTTTGCGCACCAGCGCGTACGGTGCACGATAGGTTGCGACGTTACTTCCGTCGATCGTGACCGTGTTGTTGCCTTCGTAACGGATTCGCGCGCCGAGCGCTTCGAGCAACGACCACATGACCGACACGTCGGTGATGCGCGGAACTCGGTGCAGCGTGACTTTTCCCTTGGCGAGAATAGCAGCGGCCATGATCGGCAACGCCGCGTTCTTCGCGCCATGCGTCGCGACCGAGCCCTCCAAGCGGACTCCGCCGCGCACCCGCAGCGTGGTCTCCAACCGATCTAACATTGGCAACTAAGATTCGATCATATCGGGAAAATCACTGCGACGAGGATTCGGCCGAAGGCCGAATCCTAGTGCCCGGTGAGCCTGAGCTTTGCGTTAGCGAAATCGATGGCCGCGGGGTCGGTGGCGCGCGCCAGTTCATCGCGGGTCTTGGCAACGTCGACGTCCTCGAAACGCACGGCTTCGTCGACCAGGACGGTAACGCGATCGGGTAGCGCTTGCATGAAGCCCTCGCGCGTGGCGCGCTCGAGGCGCTCTGGCTTGCCGTCGACGATCACGTTCGCGCGTAAGACACCCGGTTTGAGCGCCGCCAGGAAGGGCGCGTGGCTGGGGAGGATGCCCTCCTCACCTTCGGTCGTCACTGCGATCACAAGCTCGGCATCGCCCTCGAAGATGACCTTCGTGGGGGTGATGAGCTTGAACGGAATCGTGCTTGCCATCGTTTTTGTCTTCGCCGCTAGCCTTAGGTCGACGCGCCGAGCTTCTCGCCGGCCTGCCGCACTTCGTCGATGCCGCCCTTATAGAAGAATGCCTGCTCCGGAAGATTGTCGACTTTACCGTCGAGGATCTCGCGGAAGGACGCAATCGTATCTTGGATCTTGACGTACTTGCCGGGTGTGCCCGTGAACTGCTCGGCAACGAAGAACGGCTGCGAGAACATGCGCTGCATGCGACGCGCGCGGCCGACGATCACTTTATCGTCTTCCGAAAGCTCTTCGATTCCCAAAATCGCGATGATGTCTTGAAGGTCCCTATAGCGCTGCAGCGTCTCTTGCACGCCGCGCGCTACGGCGTAGTGATCCTCGCCCACGATCTGCGGATCGAGGATGCGAGAGGTCGACGCGAGCGGATCGACGGCCGGATAAATGCCGAGCTCGGAGATCGGCCGCGACAGTGCCGTGGTTGCATCCAAATGCGCGAACGTCACGGCAACGGCAGGGTCGGTGTAGTCGTCGGCGGGCACATACACCGCCTGTACCGACGTAATTGAACCCTTGTTGGTGGACGTGATCCGCTCCTCGAGTGCACCCATATCGGTCGAAAGCGTCGGCTGATAACCGACGGCCGACGGCATGCGTCCCATCAGTGCAGAGACTTCCGAGCCCGCCTGCAGATAGCGGAAGATATTATCCATGAACAGCAGCACGTCGGCGCCCGCCTCATCGCGGAAATATTCCGCCATGGTCACGCCCGTCTGCGCAACTCTGAATCGCACGCCCGGCGGCTCATCCATCTGCCCGAACACCAACGTCGTTTGTCCAAGCACGCCCGATTCTTTCATCTCAAGCCAAAGATCGTTGCCCTCGCGCGTACGTTCCCCGACTCCCGTGAACACCGAAAAGCCCTTGTGCACGTTAGCAATATTCCGAATCAACTCTTGAATCAAGACAGTCTTCCCAACGCCCGCGCCGCCAAAAAGACCGATCTTCCCGCCACGCGTATACGGCGCCATCAAATCGATGACTTTGATGCCGGTCTCAAACAATTTCGGCGTCGGATCCTGCGCCGCAAAATCCGGCGCCGGCCGATGAATCGGCCAAAAAGCAGAGGCCTTAATCGGCTCGTTCGAATCAATCGCTTTCCCAAGCACATTAAGAATGCGCCCAAGCGTCCCCTCACCCACCGGAACCTTAATCGGCTCACCGGTACTCGTCACCACATCGCCACGCCGCAACCCATCAGTAGAACCCATCGCAAGACAACGCACCTGATTATTCCCAAGCTCATCCTGAACTTCAAGCACCAAATCGCGCGCCTGCATCGCGGTCCCACCCAGCTCAACGCCCGACATCGACGCCTGACCATTGCTCGTATGCGCATCCTCATTCACACGAACCGTCAACGCATCATTAATCATCGGCAACGTTTCCGCGGTAAACTCAACGTCAACAACGTTCCCAAGCACTTGAACGACCTTACCAGTAGCAGCCATTTCAATGGTTCCTCATTTGTACGTTTCTTTTTACTCTCGGTGAATGGATGATTCTTGGGCGCTTACTCTTGGTCACGCGGGCTTCGCAGAATCGGCCAGGATGGCGAGAGGCCGATTTGCGAGAGTAGCATTTTCGCACGATGCGAGAATGCGGGCGTCCCGCGGGGCCATGAGTAAGCGCCCAAGAATCATCCATTCACCAGCGCCTCCGCCCCGCCAACAATCTCCAACAGCTCCTTGGTAATGGCAGCCTGGCGAGCATTGTTCATTTGAATGGTGAGCTCGTCGATGAGCTTCCCGGCGTTATCGGTAGCGTTGTTCATCGCGAGGAGTTGCGCGGCGAAGAACGCGGCATCGGTTTCAAGGATTGCGGAGAAAATCGTGAACTCCAGGTACTTCGGGAGGAGGCGCGAGAGTACGAACTCCGGTGATGGCGCAAATTCTACGGTCGCTTTCGGGCCGGCCTTCTCATCCTGAGCTTCTCGAAGCGTGGTGGCAGCGGCATCGCGCGAAATCGGAACGAGCGTGCGGGTTTCGGGTTTTTGCGAGAGCATGGAGATAAGTTTGGAGCTGATGAGCACGATTTCGGAGATTTTACCGTTGACGAAGTCGTCGGTCACGCGCTGCGCAACGTCGCGCGCTACATCGAGTTTCGACGGTGCGTTGATCGGCCAGGCCGGGCGATCGGTCTTACCCATGCGGCGAACGGCGTTGCGGGCCTTGATGCCGACTGTGTACCATTCGACGTTCTTGCGATCGCGCGCGAACGCCTCGCCGGCGCGAATCACGTTCGAGTTGAACGCTCCGGCCAGCCCCTTGTCGGCCGTCATCAGGATAACTCCAGCGGGAGCGCCGGCAGCCCCCGGCTTCATAAACGGATGATCGACGCTGTGAACGGCTTCCATCAGATCGTGCAGCATTTCGGCCAGCGTGTCCGCATATGGGCGCGCTTCCTTCTGCGCCTGCTCGGCGCGACGGATCTTGGCCGCAGCGACTTGTTTCATCGCCTTGGTAATCTGCTGCGTATTCTTCAGCGAACGTATACGCTCGCGAAGATCCTTGACAGTCGGCACTAATAGCTCCTGTTGAACTCCGCTAGAGCGCCGTTTAGCTTTTGCTTCGTATCGTCCGAGATTTGGCCGCTGGAGGCGATTGCTTGCGGCACGGCAGCGTATTTCGCGTGCAGGAAGTCGAGAAAGGCCTTGGCCCAATCTTGCAGTCGCGGCGTTGGAATCTCGTTCACGTAGCCGTTGGTCGCACCGTAGAGAATCGCGACCTGATCTTCCATCGCCATCGGCTGATACTGCGGCTGCTTCAAAAGCTCGGTGAGCTTCTCACCGCGCAGCAGTTGCATTTGCGTTGCCTTGTCGAGGTCGCTCGCGAGCTTGGCGAACGCGGCCAGATCGCGGTATTGCGCGAGCTCGAGCTTGAGCTGACCGGCAACGCTCTTCATCGCCTTGGTCTGCGCCGCTCCACCGACTCGCGACACCGATAGGCCCACGTTCACCGCTGGGCGGATACCCTGGAAGAAAAGCTCGGGCGTGAGATAGATCTGCCCGTCGGTGATCGAGATCACGTTGGTTGGGATGTACGCGGAGAAGTCACCCGCCTGCGTTTCGATGATTGGCAGGGCGGTGAGCGATCCGGCGCCTAGATCGTCCGAAAGCTTCGCGGCGCGTTCGAGCAGACGAGAGTGCAGGAAGAACACGTCGCCCGGATAGGCTTCGCGGCCCGGCGGGCGGCGCAACAAGAGCGCCATCTCGCGATACGACTGCGCATGCTTGGTGAGATCGTCGTAAACGATCAGCACGTCTTTTCCGGCGTACATCAGTTCTTCGCCCATCGCGCAGCCGGCAAACGGCGCAATCCAGCGCAGCGCCGCCGCTTCGGACGGACCAACGGCGACGATTGTGGTGTAGTCCATCGCTCCACCCTGCACGAGCACTTGCGCGAGCGCCGCAACGGTCGAGTTCTTCTGCCCGATCGAAACGTAGATGCAAAAGACGTTCTTGCCTTTTTGATTGATGATCGTATCGACCGCGATGGCAGTCTTACCGGTTGAGCGGTCGCCGATGATGAGCTCACGCTGGCCTTTGCCGATTGGAATCAGTGCGTCGATCGCGCGGATGCCGGTGGGCAGCGACTGTTTGACGGCCTGGCGCTGCACGACGGTCGGCGCGACGTTCTCGATCGTGCGGAACTTCTTGGTTTCGACCGGGCCTTTACCGTCGACCGGCTGGCCGAGCGGATTGACGACGCGACCCAGCAATGCCTCGCCGACGGGAACCGACGCGATGCGGCCGGTGCGCCGCACCTTGGCGCCTTCTTTGATCTCTTCGTCGCCGCCCATGATCACGACGCCGACGTTGTCCTCCTCCAGATTGAGCGCAACGCCCTGCAGGCCGTTCCCGAACTCGACGAGTTCCGACGCGCGCACACCGCGCAGCCCATAGACGCGCGCGAGGTTCGCTCCCACCTCGATCACCGTGCCGACTTCGTCCTCCGAAACACCGGTCGTGAAGCTCGCGATCTGCTGCTTTAAAATCCCGGCAATTTCATCTGCGTTGATCATTTTAAAAGGCACTCCGCTCTAAGCTCCGCGCCCCCAGTGCGTGGGGCGCGTAAGCGTTTTGGTATGCAAGTGATTCCCCTGGGCGCCGGCACGTTAGTTTCCGCCCCCGAAAAGTGCACGTGTAAGTTCTTCCAAGCGGCCGGAGATCGAGCCGTCGATCACGCGGTCACCCATGGCGATTCTTAGGCCGCCGATCAGCGAAGGATCATGCTTTATCGATGCTTCGAACGTCTTACCGTAGACACGCTCGAGCCGTTCGATCAGGCTGCGTAATTCGGCATCGGAAAGCGCGTGCGCCGTCGTTACGAGCAGCGGCTCGGCGCCGCGTCCCGCGAGCTCGAGCTTCCGATATTCAACCACCAGCTGGTCAAGCAGCGACTCTCGGCGCTTGCGCACGAGCAAGAGTACGGTATGCAGTGCGATATCGCCGACCTTGCCCGTGAACGCTCGCGCCAGCGCGTTCTGCTTCTCGCTGCGCTCGATGACGGGCGAGACGAAAAATCCCGCAAGCGTTGCGTCGCTGCCGATTGCGCGCGCGATCGCCGAGAGCTCGTTACCGACGCGCTCGACGGTGTTCGATTCGGTCGCAAGCGAGTACACGGCGCTTGCGTACCTGCGGGCCAGCGTCTCATTAGCCATGCTACACCTGCTCCCGCGCGCGGTTGCCGCTTAGCGATCCGAGGAATTCCTGAACTAAACGTGCATTGGTCGCCGCGTCCACGCGCTTCGCTGCGCTTTGCTGCGCGAGTGAAAGAGCTTTGGCGGCAAATTCTTCGCGCAACCGCTCGCGCGCAGCAGCCCGTGCGCGTCCCAACTCACCCTCGGCGTTTCGAATTAACCTTTCGCCGGCCTCTTTTGCCTCGGCAACAATCGCGTCGTGCTCGTGCCGCGCGCGCTCCCGCACGCGCGCCACCATCGCCCGGCCGTCCCGCCTGGCACCTTCAATTTCGAGTCGCAACGCTTCGAGTGCCGCGCGCATTTCGTCCCGATGACGCTCGGCGAGCGCAATTCGTTCGTTGCCCGCTCTTTGCGCCGCTCCGATCGCCGGCGCGAGCCACGTGTTCCACGCCCAGACGAGCGCGACCACGAAGAGTAAGAACCCAGCGATCTGACTCCAGAAGGCGACCGCATCGTAATTCACGCGCGCACCTCCGGCAGCACGCGACCGACGATGCTCCGCGCCAGCTCCCGAACGACAGCGTCCTCGCGGGGCCGCATCGCTTCGATCTCCTTGGCTACGCTCGCGTGCGCGCTCTCCACGATCGCCTGCACACGCTGCGCGTAGTCACTCGCAATTTCCGCGGCCTCGTTTCCGGCTTGATTGCGACTTTGAGCAAGAATGTGATCCGACTCGCGCCGCGCATCGGCGTGGATCTGCTCCGCCTGTGCGCGCAGCTTCGAGGCCTCTTCCTGCGCGCGATCGTAGTCGCTCGTGAGGCTCTCGATGTATTCGCGCCGCTTGCCGATCGCTCGCTGCACGGGACGCAAGAACACCACGGTCAAAATCACGTAGAAGACCGCAAAATTGATCAATTGTATCCAAAGCGTGCCGTCTAGCGAGAGGAACATCGATTCGCCCGCGCTCCTTAGTGACCGGTCAGCGCCTTGGCGACCAGCGGAATGCTCGAGGCGCCGAAGAGGATGAACAGACCAAGACCGAGTGCAATGAACGCGTTGGCTTCAACGAACCCGACGCCGATGATGAGGAACTGCAGGATGTTCGGCCGCGCCTCGGGCTGACGCGCAATCGCTTCAACCGCGCGCGCGCTCACCATGCCGTCGCCGATGGTCGTTCCGACGGCGAAACCGGCCGCGACGATCGCAAAAGCGACGACGCTAATACCGGCGATGATAGTTTCAGAGCTCAACGTAGTGTCCTTTCTCGAAAATCAGTGCTCATCGGCGAGCGCCAATGACAGGTAGACGATGGAAAGCAGCGCAAACACGAACGCCTGGAGCAGTCCGACCAAAAAGTTGAAGATCTCCAGGAAGAACGGGCCGACCGATGCCGCGAGCGACAGATTGAAAACACCGATCTTCACCTGTGCCGTGATGATCTGCACGATGACGAACAGCAGCAGCTCGCCCACGAATATATTAAAAAAGAGACGAGCGGCAAGCGTCGTCGGGCGAAGGATTTCTTCCAGGATGTTGAGCGGCAGCATGGCGGGAAACGGTGTAGCTAAATGCTTGTAAAACCCCAAGCCGTGCTTCTTGGCGATGCCGCTGATCTGGATCAAGACGAACACCAGCACGGCCAGCGCTACGGCGGTATTGAGATCCGCGGTCGGCGAGCCTCCGAACGGAAGCCGTAGCGGTTCCTTGAACGGGAACGCGCCGAACTCGTTGAGCAAAAAGATGAAGATCACGAGCGCGATGAAAAACGGCACGTACGGTTCGGCCTGCTTGCCCATCGATCCATACGCGAGATCGGCGAAGTAATTGATCACCCCTTCGGTAAACGTCTGACGCCTGTTGACGAACGCCGAACGGTACGACGCGCCGAGCCAGGCGAAAAATGGCAATGTTATCGCCATGACGACCCATGTCGTCAGGACGGTATCGGAGTGCACGGTACCGAGCACCGGCAAGTGCCAGAGCGCGTGTTCACCGATTTGCTCGTGCACGAGTTCTCGCTCTTCTCTTCTTAGCTTCAGCGGCCGCGGACTACGCGGACGGCGTAGGACGCGATGGGTGTCAAAAGACCGGCGATAAACAAAAGGCAGCACCACCAGGGGCCGACGACTGCAAACGCCACCGCGACTATAACGAAGACCCCCACCCGCGATAAACTACTTAAGACGAAGGACTTCGACGCACCGGAATCGGCTAGCCGCTCTCCGGCGGCGGTCAGGAGCCGGAGATTCAAAAAGCCGCAAAACAGACCTGCGGCTACGGCAAGAACGGCAACGAGGACCGCGCGGGCGACAGGTACGTACGGCATCCTGCCCTATTTTCCCGCCTGAAGCAGCGCCCGCACGGCCGCCGCCCCGCCAAGAAGCACCCCGGCAAAAAGCCCAACGATCGCCCAAAAGCCCTCACCGGTTCGATGAGCGAGCATCAAACCGCAGCCGAACCCAAGCAGCACTGCGACCGCAAAGGTCGAGCCTGCCGCTACTGCTGCGTTCACGGGCGGCTACGAGCTAGCCCTGACGCAGGAGCCGAACCAGACCCCGCGGCGCATCGCTTTCAACGTAGCGCGCACGTCCGACGTGCAACGCGATCGCCTGTCCCGCGACCAGCCACGCGAGTGCGTTGAAGGCCTCGCCGACGACCGGACCCAGCAACGGCACGTTGGCGAGGCGCCCGCCGATGGTGTAGCGCAGACACTCCGCCTCCTCGGCTTCGGCGAGCGGTTGATTCACGATGTTCCGCGCGGTGTCGTCGACGATGCCGATGATCGCGCAACCCGCATCCAGCATGGCCGCACTGCCATGCCGCAACTCGCCGGCCGAGTAGCCCTCGGCGTGAATGTAACTTGCTTCCTTTAACTTGAGCGCGAACTCGTGGGCCACCGGAAGGCCGTAGCCGGTGGCAGCGATGATCACGCTGCGGCGCCGCGCGATTCGCAGCGCCGCCCGGCGAACGTCTTCGACGCCTTTACCCTCGAGCCACGAACGTACGTCTTCCGCGGTATCGACCAGCGACTGCGCACTGCGCGTTGCTTTTCCCGCCATCAATCCTGCGGCCCATAAGAGCACGGCCGCCATCGCGGTGACGCTCTTGCTGGCGGGAACGGCGAGCTCGGGACCGGCACCGATATCGATACACAATTCGGCCCGCTGCGCGAGCGTCGAATCGACCGAGTTCGTTAGCGCGATGAGTTGCTTGGGCTCGATGATATCGAGCGCTTGCAGCAGGTCCGCCGATTCGCCGGTTCTCGAGCAGGCAATGACGGCGGCATGCTGATACGCGACATGGTCGAGCACGCTTTCGGTGGCGGCGAGCGCGTGCGCATTTATGCCCCGACGACGCAGTGCAACCGCGCCCAACTGCGCAACGAACAACGAGCTGCCCGTGCCGATCAGTACGACGTCGTGATCGCGAATCGCACCTGCGAGCGTTCGAGCCTTGTCCGATTCGGCAATGTGCCGCCAGACGTCGGGTTGTTCGTAGATCTCGCGCTCGAAGTTGACCCCAAGCATTTCCGATACGGTACTTGCGCGCGGGACGCGGCGTCCCTTTCGTGCGAGCGCGATTTGTGCTATCGGTTTGTAACATGAAAGCGTTCGCAACTGCATGCTTGGCTGTGCTCCTTCTCTCGAACGCCCCGCCGCCCGGAGAGTTGCAAACGCAAGATCGGCACGAGGTCTTAGCCGCGTACTTCTGCGGCGGTTGCGGCCCCGTTTCATCGCTGCGTCCGCAGCTCCTCACCGACGTGATCTACGCGTTTGCCGAGCCCGGCCGCGGCAACGTGTGCTTCCCACCCGGTGCCGCGCAATCCAAGCAGTTTGCCGCGCTGCGCGCCCTTCGCGCCGCTCATCCGGCGCTGCACCTGTTGATTTCAATCGGCGGCTGGGGAGCGGCGCCGCACTATTCCGATGCGGCGCTCACGGCACAATCGCGCGACGCCTTTGCGCGCACGTGCATTCAGTACTTCATCGAACGAGCCGGGTTCGACGGCATCGATATCGATTGGGAGTTTCCCGTACACGGCGGCGTACCAGAGAGCCCGTATCGTCCGCAGGATCGCGCAAACGCAACGCTGCTGCTGCGCGTGTTACGCGATCGGCTCGACGAGCTCGGCCGCGAACGCGGCCGGCATTACTATCTTACGATCGCCACACCGGCGGGCCGCTGGCAATACGGCGGGGCATACAGCGTGAGCGGCAGTTACGACCTGCCGGCGGTCGCGCAGATCGTCGACTGGTTCAACGTCATGACGTACGACATGAACAACGTCTTTAGTCCGGTTAGCGCATTCAACACACCGCTCGATGAAGATCCGCGCGATCCGACGCCGGTCGCACAGCGCCGGTGGAACAGCCTGCGCGGAGCCGTCCGGTATTACGAATCGCACGGCGTTCCCGCCGCCAAGATCGTTCTTGGCATGGCTTTTTACGGTCGCGGCTTCACCGGCGTGCGCGCCGAAAACGGCGGTTTGTATTCGAAATACAGCGGCCGCTTCCCTGAAACGGCGTGGAGTACGGTCGAACGTCGATTTCTGATCGATCCGGCGTGGCAGCGTCACTGGAGCTCGAGCGCGCAGGCTCCGTGGCTCTACAATACGCGGCGGCACATTTTCTTCTCGTACGACGATCCTCGCTCGATGGCCATCAAGGCGGCGTTCGTGCGCCGCGAGCATTTACGCGGAGCGATGTTCTGGGTTTTCGGCGAAGATGACGCCCGGCAGTCGTTGCTGCAGGCGCTCGAACCGATTCTCGCGAAAGCGCCCGCGCAAAGCCGGTAGGGGCGGACGTCCCGGACTGGCTTTCACTTTTGCCGGAAGAGATGGGAATGCACTACAACCGTTTTCTTCTGATCGTTGCCGGTCTGGGCGGATTACTGTACGGGATCGACGTCGGCATCATCGCCGGCGCACTTCCGTACCTTACCGCGACGTCGGGCTTCTCGCCCGGCCAGCTCTCGTTCGTGGTGGCGGCCGTGTTGCTGGGCAGCGTCGTATCGACGCTCTTCGCCGGCTTGCTCTCCGATTGGATCGGACGCAAATGGCTGATGACGGCTACCGGCTTGATGTTTTGCATCAGCGTTCCGCTGATCGCGCTGTCCCACGGCTTTTGGGCATTAGTCGGCGGACGATTGCTGCAAGGCATGAGCGGCGGTCTGATCGGCGTGGTGATCCCGCTCTATCTCGCCGAGTGTTTGAGTGCAAGGGATCGCGGCAAAGGCACCGGCATCTTCCAATGGCTGCTGGTATTCGGGTTTGTCGTCTCGGGCCTCATTACGCTGGTCTTCAGCCACGAGTTAGCGGACGTCATGAAGGCCGGGAACGCGCAGGCGATCTTCGCCTTCAAAGATTTTGCTTGGCGCAACACGTTCTGGGTCTCGCTCCCGTTCGGGATTCTGTTTACCGCCGGAACCCTGGTCCTCTCGGAGTCGCCGCGCTGGCTCTTTCGCCGCGGCCGGAAGGAAGCCGCGCTGGCTGCTCTGTTGCGTTCGCGGGACGACGCGCAAGCACAACTTGAAATGCACGAGATGGAGGAGACCGCGCTCAGCCGCGCCACCGGCACGGCGCGCGTTCGAGAGTCGCTTCTGCGGCGCAAGTACGTGATTCCGTTCGTGATCGCATGCGTCATTCTCACCTGCAATCAGCTAACGGGCATCAACTCGATCATCCCGTACAACACGACGACGCTGTTGCAGGCCGGACTGAACGACTACTGGGCCCACGTCGGCAGTTTTCTCTTTAGCATCGTGAACTTTTCGCTCACGTTCATCGGCGTTATTCTCGTCGATCGCGCTGGGCGCAAGTTCCTTCTCTCTATCGGCACCGCCGGCATCATCCTATCTCTCGCGTGCACGGGTCTCCTTTTTCATCATACCGAGGCGAAGCATATTGACGTTGGTGCAGCCCTGCAATCAATAGTCAAATCTGACCAGACATTCTCGTTGAAGTTCGATCCGGCCACGGCTGACCGGCTGTTGCGCGCCGTCGGGAGTTCCTCGAACGGACAGCCTCAATCACTGGTGGTGAACTACGCGTACGGCGATTTCAGCTTCGTGACGAATGCTGCACGCTCGGACGACGTCAGCGGCCCGATTGCAATTACACGCGACGTTCCCCACAATCGCATCGAAGCGCTGCTCGGTTCCAGCAATCCCCTTGGAGATTTCCGAGCTGCGCAGAGCGCGCCTCTTCACATCGTCTCGGCTTTCGTCACACCCGTGCCCAGCACTGCGAACGGTTGGCTCGTTGCGACGACGCTGTATCTGTTCATGGGATTCTACGCGGTCGGTCCCGGCGTGGTCGTGTGGCTTGCCCTATCCGAGCTGATGCCGACGCGCATTCGCTCGAACGGCATGAGCATTGCGCTCGTGCTCAATCAAGCCACGTCGACGACGATCGCCGCGATCTTCTTGCCGACCGTAGCGCGCCACGGCTACGCAACGATGTTCTTTGCGTTTGCTGCCTTTACGATCGTGTACTTCGTAACGGCGGCATTCTTTCTGCCTGAGACCAAAGGGAAGACGCTCGAGGAAATCGAGGAGCATTTCGAACGCGCCGGAGTGGCGCCCGAATTCTCAGGTTCACGCTAGCTATAGGAGGTGTCCGTGCGTACGATCGGACTGGCTTTGATCGCGGCAGCCGTCTGGCTCGCTCCGCTCGCCGCTGCAGGCGCCCCGGATCCGGTGACGCTTGTCGATCCGTTCATCGGTACCGGTGGCATCGGCGGACCAAACGAAGGCGTGACGGCTGATTTCCCCGGCGCCTCCGCGCCGTTCGGTATGATCGATTGGAGTCCTGACACGCCGACCCAGCCGACCTCGAGCGGCTATTGGTATCACGACACTGCGATCACCGGATTCAGCATGACGCACGTTTCCGGCGCGGGCTGTTCGATCTTCGGCGACTTCGACGTCCTACCGATCGTGGGTGCGATCAACGATCCGGCGCACGCGCAGCAACCCTTCTCGCATTTGAGTGAAAGTGCAACGCCGGGCTACTATGCGGTAATGCTTGGCACGGCTCCGCAAATCGGCGTGCAATTGACGACCACGCCGCGTACGGGCCTGGGAACGTTCACGTTTCCTGCGAGCACGCAAGCGCATCTCTTGGTCAATGTTTCCTCGGATCAAGCCGGCGTAACGGACGCGCAGTTCACGGTCGTCGGTCCCGACGAAATCGCCGGCTATGCATCGAGCGGCTCGTTCTGCGGCATGCCGAACGTATTCACCGTCTACTTCGACGCTCGGTTCAACCGCCCGTTCGCCTCGTATGGCACCTGGACCGGCACGAACGTTACGGCGGGAGCCGGGCAGGTTCGCGGGACGAGCGTCGGCGGTTACCTCACGTTCGATACGACAAGCGATCAGCGCGTGAAAATGAAGGTTGCGCTCTCGTACGTAAGCATCGACGGAGCGCGCAAGAATCTCGCTGCGGAAGCGACCACTTGGAACGTTCCTAGCGTGCGCAATGCGACTGCATCTGCGTGGCGCGCGCTCTTGAGTGAAGTGACCGTCACCGGGAATACGATCGCCGAGCGGCGGATGTTCTACACCGCGCTCTATCACACGTTTCTGGATCCCAATCTATTCAGCGACGTCGACGGCCGTTACCGCGGTTTCGACGGCAAGATCCATCAAGACGCTCCGGGCCACGCGGAATACGCGAATTTTTCGGGATGGGATACGTATCGCACAACGATGTCGCTCCAAGCGCTCCTCGCACCGCGTCCCTCGAGCGACATGATCGAATCGCTGGTTCACAACGCACAGCAGGGGGGATGGCTGCCGAAGTGGCCGGTCGCCAACGGATACACGGGCGTCATGGGCGGCGACTCCGCCGATCCGCTCATCGCGAGCGCGTACGCGTTTGGTGCACGCGACTTCGACCGGCGCGAAGCCCTAGCGGCGATGATCAAAGGCGCCACCGATACGACCAGCCCGCCCGGACAAGGATGGTACGTCGAGCGGCCCGATCTGAGCGAATATCTGAAACACGGATACGTGACGAACGTTCACACCAACTCCGTTTCTCCGGTTCCCAACGGTGCGTCTGAAACGCTGGAATACGCACTGGACGATTTCGCGATCGCGCAATTCGCGCGCGCTCTTGGTGAGCGCGGCCTCTATCGCGAGTTCGAGCAACGCTCGACGAATTGGGCGAATCTGTTCGACACGGCGACCGGCTTGATTGCAGCACGCGGTCCCGACGGTGCGTTCATGACTGCGCCGCTCACACCAAATGGACAGAGCGGCTTTCAAGAGGGCAACTCGTACCAATACACGTGGATGGTGCCGCAGAGCATGGGATCGTTGGTTCGTGCATTGGGCGGACCCGCGGCGACGGTGGCCAAGCTAAATGCGTTCTTCAGCTCGGCGAACGTCGGTCCCGGATATCCGTTTGCATGGCTTGGAAATCAGCCGACGTTCGGAAGCAACTGGGCGTACCTGTGGGCCGACGCACCGTACCGCGAACAGCTCGTTACGCAAGAGATGATGACCGCGGTGTACACGCCGACGCCGGACGGCATTCCCGGTAACGACGATCTCGGATCGATGAGCGCGTGGTGGGCGTGGAGTGCCATCGGAATGTACCCCGTCAACGTATCGGTGCGCGACGTGGAGCTCGGAACGCCGCTCTTCACGTACGTGTCGATTCGTGCACCGGGCGGACCGCGAATCGAAATATCCGCACCGCAAGCAGCCGACGACGTCCCCTACATCGAGTCGCTGCGCGTCGACGGCCATACGACGCAAAAGACGTGGACGACGCTGCCGGAATCCGGCACGTTGCGTCTCGATTACGTCCTTGGGCACGCGCCGAACGTCGCATGGGGCGCCGCTCCGCAGGATGCACCGCCGACATACGTCGCTGCAACGAGCGGTTTCCCTCCGGCGACGACCGCGACGCTGAATCTTCCGGCAACGAACATCACGCTCTCGCCTGGGGCGCAGGCCGCTTTCAACGTCGGCCTTGCCAACACGGCCGGCGCCCGCGCCGTCAACGCGACATGGACCGCCCGGGCGCCGGACGGTATTGCGATGCAGCCGTCTTCGATGGCGCTAACCGTGCCGGCGTTCGGCAACGCGCTCTCGGGCGTAACGATCGCTGCAAGTAGTGACGCTCCGGCCGGGTTCTACGACGTCGCGATCAACGGTCAAACCTCCGGTGGTGCGTTACTCTCGCAGGCATTCGCGGTCGTTCGCATCGTTCGTCCGAACGAACGCACGCGCTTTGGCTATGTCGCGAATTTCAGCGACAACACGGTTACACCGCTCGATCTTCGCACCGGCGCGTTCGGAAGCCCGATTGCCGTCGATAAGAGTCCCGGCGCGATCGCCGTCAGCGCGGATGGATCGCATGCCTACGTCGCAAACCAAGGCAGCAACGACGTTAGCGTGATTGATACAGCTACGCAGGCCGTAACCACGACGATCAACGTCGGGAAAGTCCCGGCGGGCGTACGCATCGCGCCGAACAGCATGCTTTGGGTGACGAATTACGGCGACAACACCGTCATGTCGATCGATCCGTCGACTTCGAAGGTCTCTGCACCAATTACGGTCGGAACGCAGCCCGAATGGCTTGCCATCAGCCCGGACGGCTCTACTGTTTACGCGGTCAATCAGGGATCGAATAGCGTCACGCCGATCGATGCACGTACGATGCAAACGCGTCCGGCGATCCCGGTTGGAAGACGTCCGCAGGATGCGCTTGTTTCATCGGACGGCAAACGGCTCTTCGTCGACAACACCGCCGACGGTACCGTGAGCGTGATCGACCTCTCGCGCGGATCGACGCTCGCAACGATTGCGGTCGGACGAGTGCCGCAGGGCATGGCGCTCTCGCCGGACGGATCGCTGCTGTATGTCGCCAACTCCGCGTCAGCCGACGTGACGCCGATCGACACTCGAACGCTGCAAGCCCGTGCGCCGATTCGCGTCGGCAACGGCCCCTTCGACGTGGCCTTTACGGCCGACGGCAAGACGGCGCTCGTCGCAGACAGCGGCGACAACGAGTGCGCGCTGATCGACGTCGCAACGGGTGCAGTAACCGGCCACATCCCGACGGGGAACTTCCCGATCGCGCTCACGGCACCGTAAATGCGGTCCGTCTCGCGCGCAGCGTTTTTGACCGCGGGCGCCGCCGCGCTCGTGCTTCCGACGGCCGCTCGCTCCGCAAGCGCGCGCGCCCGGCGCGTGCGGTTCGGCGTGAACTACGTTCCGAGCCAGAATTGGTGGTACTCGTGGCTGGATTGGAATCCCGATTCGATCCGCCGCGATCTGGACGACGTTGCCTCGCTCGGCGTCGACCACATACGCATCCAATTGTTGTGGCCCTACTTTCAGCCGAACGCGAACGACATTAGCCGCGCGTGCCTCTCGCGTCTCTCGAATCTGCTCGACATGGCGCGGTCGCGCGCTCTCGAGGTCGAGGTTACGGTTCTCGACGGGCAGCTCAGCGGCTTTTTGTTCACGCCGGCCTTCCTGATCGACAATCAGGATGGCCACATCGGGAACATTATTACGGATCCGAAACTCGTTGCAGTCGAGAAATTGTTACTCGCCGCGCTAGCGCGCGAAATCGGATCGCATCCGGCCTTTCTCGGGTTCGACATCTCGAACGAGGTGTATTGGTTTACTCAGCCGCTGCACGTAAACTACACACCCGCCCAAGGCGATGCATGGATGCGCGAGCTCCTCGGCTATTGCGATCGCGTCGCACCCGGGAAAGTGCACGTGAACGGCGTCGATAAGTGGCCGTATGAAGCGTCGGAGCCGCAAGGCTTTACGCGCTCCGCGCTGCTGCGCACCGGGGCTGCCAGCTGCATCCATCCCTGGGCCGGATTCAGCCCGGTATTCAAAAAATACGGTCCGCTCAGCGTGGCCGCTACGCACTACGCCGAGTTTTTTCTTCAATACATGCAAGCGTTCTCGGTCGACGGCGCGCGCACGCTTTGGATCGAGGAAGACGGCTGCTCGCGGCAATGGATGCGCGAGTCACTCATCCCGCACTGGGCGCAGGCATCTATTCGGAACGCTGTGAGCTGCGATCATCTCTTCGGGTTCACGTGGTGGTGCTCGCATGACGTCAACACGCGCTTTCGCGGCTTCAATACGCTCGAGTACGATCTCGGCCTCTTCACCAACGATCGCAAGCTCAAGGCTATTGGACGCACGTTCCGGGATCTGATTGCCGAGTTTGACGTGATTCCGCCGCGCGTTCTTTCGCGCCCGCACGCGCTATCGATACCCGACGGTGCCGGCGGCGACAACGTCTTCCCGCACTACATTGCCGCAGTGGAACGCGGCTTACGCCCGCAAATCATCCTGGAATCGCGTGCGCACGACGCCGCATATCTGCGGGCTCGCGGCATCGAGATGGTACACGCCCTTTAAGCGTTGCGTGCGTTTAACGCTTTGTCATCCTGAGCGTAGGTGCGAAGCACCGTAGTCGAAGGACCGCGACGAAAGCATGGCCCGCGGATCGTCCTTCGACTTCGCTCACTTCGTTCGCTACTCTCAGGATGACACGGCGCATATCGTGTCTTGCGTGACTCGTTATCCCGAGCGTAGCACGTTTGTCATCTCGAGCGTAGCGAAGCGTAGTCGAGGGGCGCCTCTAACGCACTGCATCGCGGCGGTCCTTCGACTTCGCTCACTTCGTTCGCTACGCTCAGGATGACACGGCGCGTATCGTGTGTCGAGTGATTGCCACTCCGAGTAGCACATTTGTCATCCGACTTTATCTGACAAAGCGTTAAACGCGCGTTGTTTCGAATGGGGTTGGATAGGTGCCGCTGCGTAGGCGTGCCAGGAGCCATGCGACGATGCGCGGCGCGGCGTTGCCGTCGCCGTAGGGATTGGCGGCACGCGCCATGCGCGCGTATGCGTCCTCGTTGCTGAGTAATCTTCGCGCGGCAGCGACGATGGTTACGCGATCGTGTCCGACCAGCTCAAGCGTACCGGCGATGAGCCCTTCGGGACGTTCGGTTTCCTCGCGCATCACGAGCACCGGCTTACCGAGCGTCGGCGCTTCTTCTTGTAACCCGCCCGAATCGGTGAGTACGAACGTCGAGGCTTTCACCGCAGCCACCATCTCGGCATAATCGATCGGCTCGACCAGCACCACGCCCGGTACGTCGCCCAGCACGTCGTACGCAATCGGCTTCACCCGCGGCGAGGGATGCACCGGCCAATAGATCTGCGGACGCTGCGGCAGGTGCGCGATGTCCCGCATCGCTTCGCACATGTCGCGCATGTATGGATGGTTCTCGCGACGGTGAGCCGTGACCAGAATCAGCGGGCGAGAGGGCGCAAGTTCGTTCAAGCGCGGCGGCCGCGGCAAATCGGTGCGCTCCGCCGTTTCAAGAAATGCATCGATCACCGTGTTTCCGGTTACGATGACGTCGGTATCGGCAACATACTCGCGCAAGAGATGCTCGCGAGCGAGCGACGTCGGCGCAAAATGGTACGAAGCGAGGGTGCCGGTTATACGCCGGTTCATCTCTTCGGGAAACGGCAGCCAGCGGTCGTTCGTGCGCAGTCCCGCCTCGACGTGCCCCACCGGAATCTGTTGATAGAAGGCGGCCAGTGCCGCCGCCGTGCTCGTGGTCGTGTCGCCGTGAACCAAGACGACGTCGGGCCGTGCTTCGAGCAGCACGGATTCCATCCGCTCGAGCACGCGTGTGGTGATCTGCGTGAGCGTTTGATCGTCGGTCATGACGTCGAGATCGAAGTCCGGCTCGATCGCGAAGAGCGCCAGCAGATCGTCGAGCATTTGCCGATGCTGCGCGCTCACGCACACGATGTACTCGATCTGCGCACTTGCCTCGAGCGCGTGCACAACCGGAGCCATCTTGATCGTGTCCGGGCGCGTGCCGAACACGGTCATGACACGCAGTCGTCGCTGATGATTCATTTAAAGGGCGCGGCGAAAGACGTGGGTGAATTCGCCCGAGAGCGCCAGAGCGACGAAGCCGAGAACGAAGCACACCGCGTAAATCAGGAGCACCGCCTGGCGAACGTTGAGGCCAAACCTGAAGATCAGCTGGTGATGGAAGTGCCCGCGGTCGGCTTGCGCAATGCTCCTACCGGTTATCGTGCGTCGAACGATCGCGGCGGCCGTATCGAGGATCGGCAGCGCCAGCACGACCAGCGGCACGACGATCGAAATCGCGATCGCCGTTTTGCTGGCGCCGATGATCGAGACCGTAGCGAACACATACCCGATGAACAACGACCCCGCGTCGCCCAAGAAAATCTTCGCGGGATTGAAATTGTACGGCAAGAACCCGAGGGCCGAACCCGCAAGCGCGATGACGACCAGCGCAACGACTGGACTCGCGTGCACGATCGAGATCGTGAACAGAAACAAACACGAAATCAACGTGAATCCCGAGAGCAATCCGTCCAACCCATCGATGAAGTTGATCGCATTCATCATGCCGACGTACCAGAGCAGCGTAAGGGGAATCGAGATCCACGCCGGAAAGTCGATCCAATTGGTGTGCGGATTGTGATCGAAGGGATTGGTAATGCCGGGGATCACGAAGCCGTAGAGCATCGAAACCAGGGCGACGATGATCTGCGCCAGCAACTTGTTGCGCGGACGCATCTGCATGATATCGTCCCATAGTCCGACGCCAAGGATGAGCATACCGCCGAAGAGCAATCCGACCAGCCGGTGCACGGCGTCGAACTGATCCGAAATGGCGTTGATCTTCTGGTGCACGGCCATGTGCGCGATCGAGGGAAAGAGCGCGTACGGCGAACTAAGCGCGAACCCAAGCACGGCAAAAAGCCCGAACGCAAATCCGAGGAATACCGCGATTCCGCCGATGCGCGGGGTCGGAACGTCGTGGATTCGACGCTCTTCACTAGTGGCATCGATGATTTCCAAATGGGTTGCGAGCCGAATCACCAGCGGAGTCGCAAGCGCGGCAACGGTCGCACCGATTGCAAACGTCATCGCATAAATCAGCGTTGCGGTCACGCGCGTGCGGTCTCCAAAGACGCAAACGGCACGAGGGCAACGCCGGCCTCGGCGAGCAGCTCCGTCGCAACCGGATCCGGATACGGCTGGTCATAAACGATCTTCGTTATGCCGGCGCTGATCAGCAGCTTCGAGCAATGCACGCACGGCTGATGCGTGCAGTACGCGGTCGCGTTCTGAAGACCGACGCCGTGCAGTGCTCCCTGTACGATGGCGTTGGCCTCGGCGTGCGTCGCGCGAACGCAATGATCGCCGCTCATGATGCAGCCGGCCTCGGTACAATGCGTTACGCCGCGAGGCGCGCCATTGTAGCCGGTGGTTAAAATGCGATGTTCGCGCACCAGCACGGCGCCGACCGAAGCGCGCGGACACGTTGCGCGCGTCGCTACCGTGTGTGCGATCTGCATGAAATATTCGTCCCAGCCCGGGCGCATGCTCACGGCGTCCGCACGCGTACCGCAACCGGTACGGAGGTGAGGCTCCCGAACATCCGGTCGCCCGCATCGCCAAGGCCCGGAAGGATGAAGCCGTGATCGTTCAGGCCCGCATCGAGCGCCGCCGCGACGATTGAAATCGTTGGATGCGCGCTCGAAATGCGTTGCACGCCCTCGGGCGCCGCAATCACGCAAACCAGCGTCACCGTGCGCGCGCCACGGTCCATCAACGCATCGATTGCGGCAACTCCCGAGTTGCCCGTTGCGAGCATCGGATCGAGCACGAACACATGCCGGTCCCCGAGTTCCGGCGGCACGTTCGCGTAGTATGGAACGGGTTGGAGCGATTGCGGATCGCGATAAAAACCCAGATGCGCGACCACGGCGTCATCGATGACATCCAGAAAGCCGGGCAGCAATCCGAGCCCCGCGCGCAGCACCGGCGCCACCACTGGTCGCGTCGCGATGCGATATGCCGTCGTCTCGATCAGCGGCGTGGTGATGCGAACGCCTTGGAGCGGCAGCGAGCGCGTTGCTTCGTAGGCAAGAAACGCACCGATTTCCTCGATGAGCGTCCGAAACACAGGCGAGGGCGTCGCGCGATCGCGCAGGCGGGCGAGACGATCGGCGACGGCGGGATGATCGATGATGCGCAGGCTCTGGCTGCCGGACATGCAACTCCGGTTTCGTATGCGCGGACGCGATACCTGGGTGCTCCTTGCGACGATCGTCGGCTCCAGCCTTGCATTCATCGACAGCGCGGTGGTGACACTTGCACTGCCCGCGATCCAGCGCGAATTCCATGCCGGCGCCGCCGATGTCGCGTGGATCATGGAACTTTACACGCTCGTTCTGGGGTCGCTCATGCTGCTTGGAGGCGCACTCGCCGACCGGTACGGCCGCAAGCGAATTTTTGTGTCCGGCATATCGCTCTTCACGCTCGGTTCGATCGGTTGCGCGTTCGCGTGGTCGATTCCGTCGATGCTTGGCGCGCGCGTGGTGCAGGCTCTGGGAGGAACGCTGGTAGCTCCGTCGAGTCTGGCAATTCTGGGAGCTCATTTCTCAGGCGACGCGCGCGGTCGTGCCATTGCAAGCTGGTCCGCGTTCGGTGCGCTCACGTCGACGCTCGGCCCCGCGCTCGGCGGCATATTAATCGATACCTTTGGCTGGCGCTCAGTCTTCTGGATCAACGTTCCGCTCGCTGCAATCGTGATCGCCGCCACGTTACTGCATATCGACGAGAGTCGCGATGATGCCGCGCCCAAAGAACTCGATTTTCTGGGAGCGGGCTTGGCCACGGCGAGCCTCGGTGCGATCACGTTTGCCTTGATTACGGCCAGCAGCGCGAGTTGGCACGATCCTCGTGTATACGGTTCGATGGCCGGCGGCGTCGCGCTGCTCGCGGTGTTTGTGCTTCGCGAGCATCGCGTGAGCGCGCCGCTGGTTCCGCCCGACATCTTCGCTTCTCGCGAGTTCGGAGCACTCAATCTCGCCACGTTGTTTCTCTACGGCGCCTTGGGCGGGTTGTTCTACGAATTGCCGTTCGCGATGATTCAAGCGCACGGATTCAACGCATTGCAAACGGCCCTGGGAACATTGCCGATGCTCGCGTGTCTCGTGCTTCTCGCACGTGTGGGAACGGTGCTCGCGAAACGTATCGGCTTGCGCACCACGCTCACGATCGGCCCGGCTATCGTCGCCTGCGGTTTTGTTCTGCTGGCACTGCTCGAATCAGGGAGGTCGTATGTGACGGCGTTTCTCCCCGGTTTGCTGGGGGTGGGTATCGGCATGGGTTTTACCGTCGCTCCGCTCACGACCGGCGTCATCGACTCGGCCAATCCGCGTCACGTCGGCATTGCGTCGGGAATCAATACGGCGATCGCGCGCATCGCCGGATTGCTGTTCATCGCCGTCGCGATCGTCGTACTCGCCGCGTTGTACAATACCTCACTCGATCGTTCGCTCGATGCGATGCACGCCTCGCCGGCTCAGTTGGCGACGGTCGCAAGGCAGCGCGATCGACTAGGCGGCGCGCGCTACGCCGATCCCCATTTGCAGCACGCTTCGATTCATGCATTCGACACAGGATTCCGCGGCGTCGCGCTGAGCTGTGCCGCGTGCGCAGCGCTAGCCGCCGCAATAGTCCTTGTCATCCCGAGCGGAGGCGCGAAGGCGCCGTAGTCGAGGGACCGGCGCAACGCACAACCCACGAGGCCCCCTCGACTTTGCTTCGCTACGCTCGGGATGACAAACGTGCTTCGCGGGATCTAACGGCTGCGCAGTGCGCCGCGCTAGCCGCTGCGATAATGCTTGTCATCCCGAGCGGAGGCGCGAAAAGCGCCGTAGTCGGGACCGGCGCAACGCACAACCCACGAGGCGCCCCTCGACTTCGCTTCGCTACGCTCGGGGTGACAA
>Ga0153924_1000329_pt1 | contig 30707 bp, 38 predicted proteins | sample TSNJ008MetaG_FD_104709 | JGI IMG/M metagenome (GOLD analysis project Ga0153924, IMG submission 104709) | Attine ant fungus gardens microbial communities from New Jersey, USA - TSNJ008 MetaG | ecosystem: Host-associated > Fungi > Mycelium > Unclassified | place: USA: New Jersey, Wharton State...
GTTTGCTGTAACTGCGGTTGGGATCATTACGCATCAGGTACGCTGCTTCCGCAAAAATGGTTCGTCCTGAACCCTGCCAGAACGGGTCCTCTTTTGTACCCATCGGGATCAGAGTATTTGCGGTATTATCAAAATCCGGCTGTGTCAGGCACTCCTTCCACAAATCCCATGCAGCACAGCGGGCATCCAGCGGATTCAGGATCTTATCGATGGAGGGATCATAGTAACTTTTAACAAATTCCCCTGAACGGTCATAAATCACCACCATATCACCGCGCTGACGGGCGTAGTTGGCCAGACGACGGATAACCTCCGACTTACCGGCCCCGACTGTGCCGTGCAGACAGAAGTTCTGGATTTCGGAATCCCGGATAATCGGCAGGTCGCCAATCCGGATATCGGAGTCCTTGCCGTCTTTTTTCAGCATCCGGGCAACGTCTTTCGGATTGTCTGTCAGCTGACGACCACCTGTGACTTCATTTTCGCTCTGTTGTTTACCCTGACGCCCCAGAATCCAGGAGACAACAAAGAAGGTAATCAGGCAAATAACCAGTGCCACAACTGTGGCCAGAACGAATGCGGACCATAGCTGCTCTCCGCACCAGATCATATATTTATCATGCAGTACCTGGGCAGCGTTCATCCGGAAGGTTTTGCCGTAATACTGGATCTCATATACTGGCTGGGACTTGATTAAATCCCGCATGCCTTCCAGCGTGGTACACCACCAGTAAATACAGCCGTTCACAAACGTCTGCCAGCTTATTTTTACCCATAAAATCAGACCAACGAGTATCCAGAAAAAAATAAACAGGCAGTAAAGCATGATATTGGCGATCTGGCTGAACATGCGGATACGCATGGACGCAATCTGACCGCCCTGGGTCATATCCTTTGCGTTAAAACTCATGATGAAACTCCGGGAAAATCTGGAACAGGGCAGAAAAGGATGATGTGGGGTTAATTCACAGAAACAGACCAGGTGTACCCTGTATGCCGGTGGTAATACCCGCCTGCAGTCCTGCCGGAAGATACCTTCTCTGTAACAATGTCAGTCAGGCGCAATACTTCAGACCAGTCACTCCCATGCGGAAACTGGATCTGAATAAAAAGGCGTACCCGTTCACGATGATCCAGAACTGTATCCGGTTCATAAAGCAGACCACTGTCAGGAGAAACACGGGACGTTTTATTGATGAGATCATACTTATCGGCAGGAGACTGCGATGAAATCGCCCAGGTGATATTCTCCGCCTGGTGGCCATCAATACGACTGCTCCCCGGTGTCCAGACAATTTCCTGTGCTCCGGATACGATGATCTCCCTGGAAACTTCAGCCAGCTTTTTGGGTGTACAGAATACCGGAGCCAGCACACACAGGGACAACAAATTACAGCAGTCCTCTTCCGGCTTAAGCGGACTGCTCCCGGATTTCTCAGGAAAAGATATTTTTGTCAGTATTTCAGTTAATTCCTTATGCCTGAGAGAATTAATAAAGTACATGATAAGCATCATGAGAAACAATATAACAATAAGCCCTCCGATAACCACTAAAAGGTCAGTATCAATATTATTGCTGTACAGATAGTCTTTAGTGGTCACTGTATTATCCTGTATCACCGGGGGGTATTCAGTTACAGGCTTCTCAGTAAATTGATTATTCTCACCAACATATTCAGCGATATTGTCTGATGTCATAATGACTTTCTCCGGAAGATCCCGGCTTCGCCGGCAACACTTCACGGTCGCACAAAGAATTTGCACAACCGCTCAGTGTTTTAATGTTTATTTCGGAAACGCCGGGAGGTGACAAAATTTATTTTGTTACATCCCGGGGTTGGACAACGAGCAACGCGAGGCGTCAGCAAGGAGGCCGGTCAGATCAGCCTCCTGACGAGGTTCAGAGAATATTTGCGATTGATTTGGCCAGCTGGTCTTCGAGAACAGGCTTCGCCTCTTCAAATTTCAGGTTAACCTTGTTCGCATTTGAGACCACACGGGTCTGGTATTTATGCTGGTTACCTGTTTCAGTACTGGTCTGAATTTTCGCACCTGATGTGCCCTGACGCAGGGCGGCAACATTATCCGTTGTCACCGTTGCCTTAGTACGCTCTGCAATCTGCACATCCGTGATCATGGTATAGTTCACATCTTCCACCATCGCATCTGCAGCCATACCCACCAGACCAGCAGCAAGCCCCACACCGAGTGTGGCACCGGCAGAACTGGAATTATATCCGGTAATACCGGCACCTAACGCTGCACCAACTGCTGCGCCTTCATAACCACGGTTCAGCCATCCCTGAGATTCCCGCAGATCCATCTTATCGGCCTTCAACACATTCGCCTGAATCCAGTAGTAGGCTTTATCCGGAGAAGTCACCACCTGATACCCTTTTGCTTTCACGGCATCCGCAATTTTGCCCTGCAGTCCGCTCATGTCTTTATCAGAGGTGTTTTTGATCTGCAGAAATACCGTGCGCTCACTGGCAGGTTCAAGCCAGATGGTCTCACTCATCTGGGTCTTCACCTCAAGGTTACGCTTCTTGATTGCTGTGCTCATCGCACCACATCCTGAAAGGGCCAGCGTGGAACTGACCAGTGCAACCAACATTATTTTTTTTGTTTTCATCCAGAATATCCTTTTAACTGACAGACTCTTTTTTGAACAGACCTATTACTGAGACTATTGCGGAGAGATTATAACGATTTATATCTATAGTATAAATAAAGGAAATAATTACAAACAGAGTTATCGATAAAAACCCAAATAAGAATGTATGGGCGAAGGAAACTATTGAAAAAACAATCACAAACGACAAGATATAAGTTTTGTTCTTATCATACATAAAAGATATAACTTTCGACTCATCTCTGAATTTTTCAGGGATGGCAAGATACAACATCATTCCATTAGTAATGGCAACAAAAAGGATAAAACCCATTACGCCACTAAAACATATATCAAATCCAGCATCTCGGATATCAACTTTATCTGCCAGCAAACGAAGAAATGTCGGCCATAATAAAACCCATAAAAATACATACACCCCTGGTTTTATGACTTGTAATAATGGCGGTATATTAACTCCCTCTACAGAGAGTACATCCTTTAGTTTCTGTGTCTCCGTTTTTATATCATAGTGAGTGATCATAATGGCCCCTTCAGTCTATCCTTTTTATCATCAACCATTTTTTTCACAGCCTCTTCTGATGGCTCAGGTATTATCTTTTGACTTTCTCGCTCTTCATTATATTTATTATTCTGAGATAATGCCTCCGTTTTATGGTGATTCTGCAGTTCAGAATACTGTCCTCTTACAATATTTTCCTCGCCATGTATGCTGTTCTGAGTATCTCCGATATTGCCCCGATATTCTGTGACCATATTATCAACCTGATGTTTTACGTCATTACGGATATTACTGTCCTGCGTTCTTTGCTCAATAATGGCCTGATGTCCCTGATGGTCAGCAATAATATCCTGGCTACCACCACCCGAAGGTACGCTCTCCATTCCTTTACCAATATCCCCACGGGATTCACGCCAGGCATTATCAACACCGGGCTGTACCTGTTCCTGAACAAAAGACCAGGCCATCGCCCGACGGCGTTCTGCAATCTCCGGCGAACTGGTATTTGTCAGAATAGCTTCTGCATCCTGCGGCGCATGTTTCATCACATACTGTGCAAACTGTTGCGACAGGTCTTCACTCATCTGCCCGCTCATACTTTCAGTGCGGGACGCCATTTCGGCATATTCATGGCTGCGGGTCATATTCGTCGTGTACTGGTCGTAACTCTGTTTCGCTGAGTTCAGTGCGGCAGACAACTGGTCCACACGGGAATCGGCATTATTGTCAGTATGGCTGCCGGATTCACTGATCCTGCGATTCATAAAGTAATCGCTGGCCTCTTTAAAGTCCTTACTGGCTTTAGCGTCAATATCATGGCGAGCATCATGGGTAGCCCTGCTGCCACTACTTGCAGAATGTGAATCATCATCCGTTCGATCAAGACTTCCCTTAAACCCGCCTCTGACACCAACCCCACCACCAACACCAAGAATTTCAGGTTTAATCCCCCATTCAGCATGAGCATCTGCATATCCGCCATACGAGAACTTAGAACCTGTTGATGCCAGTTCCTGAGTCGCCTGCTCATTACTGATATTATGCGCCTTCGCATAGCTTTCCACCGCACTGCGCATACGGCTGGCCATCATGGAGTCCTGTGCGCTCATCGTGCTGTCAGCGCCACCGGTGACAGAATCACTGCTCCCCCGGTTAGAGCCAAACTGACTGAGCGTGTTCCAGGCACTGGCAATACTGCTGCTGAACCCATGCAGGGCACTTTCTGCTCTGTTCGACGCCTCCCGGGCCATTTCCTGTTGTGCCGCCGCAATCTGGCGCGTTGCATTGATACCGACCGGTAAACGGGACATCGCTCCGCTTGCATCCATCACCATATTACCGTCACGGGTCTGTGTGGCGGTTGCGCCACTGCCGGTCTGGTACGTCATCTGACCAAACGACGTGGTGCTGTTGGTGCTCCAGCTGAAGCCGTTCACGTTCTCCGTCTGCATGTTGCCGTAGGAGTAATTACCGTCAACCACACTGCCTGCCGCACTGGCGGTCGGGCTGATGGAGGAAGAGGCAAAGTGGCTGTATACACTGGAGAATCCGGCCCCAAGGCCTTTTATCATCACCCATGACAACGGCGGTATCATGACGGAGATATATCCGGCTGTGGAAGCCAGGTCGGAGTACTTCAGCTGTATCTGAGAGAGTTCAGAGAGCACCACCGGTGCACCATTCTGCTTCGCATAGAATGTCATGGCACTGTTCAGAATGGCATACAGCAATGGCCAGCTCTGGAACCACATCAGGGCAAACACATAGCCTTTCAGGACGGACAGTGTCAGTTTGTTGAAGACAGCCGCCAGTACCAGGAGCGGGAAGATACCGATGGTAATGCCCACCAGAATGGTCTGCACCATCGGCAGGTTTCGCATCAGCACATGACCAATGGAGACATGCGCCAGACGTTGTTTCTCCATCGATGAGGTGGTGGCCAGATTCACCAGGCTGGCGGTATCACCGTTACGGGCAGCATTACTGGTGATACCCTCTTTCAGGGCATTCATGGTGACGTTCTGGCGCATAATCTGGCTGGCAGACTGGCTGGAGCCGTAGAAATAACTGTAACTGTCACTCACCAGTTGTCTGAATAACAGGTCAGGGTCCGGTCTGCCGCCAAATATCTGCTGCACATAATAATGCCAGGTCTTACCTCCGGTATTCGTATCAGAATTCAGCTTATCCTTCAGTCCGACGGATGCGTCCTTACAGGACACAAACGGCTCTGAGCTGTGCAGAAAACTGTAATTATTATTCGGCACCTGACGTAAAGGGCTGGGCTGAGAAAAGATTATGGTGTACGGGTCAGAGGAGGCCATCAGGTCTTCCAGCGTGTATTTGTGATTCAGGTAAATATCACCCAGCACGCAGTTCTGGACGTAGTCCTGAAACAGATTGATGATTTCCGGGTTCCGGGACAGGAAATCGGTGCTTTTCACAATCAGGTTCGCCCCGAACAGCATGCCTGTCTTGCTGTAGGTGGCGCTGTCAGGCTGAGCGAACACCATCTCATAGCCGGCCACCATTGCATGCCCGATACGGGTCGTCAGTGAAAGTGGCATCGCCAGTCCGACCGGCACATTGTCCACACGATGGACCTGCACCAGGTCACTGTTATCAATAATCTGCACCGATGTGCGGACATTGACCAGCAGGCTGATAAGCACAAACACGGCCACCCAGCCCAGCAAATCCATCACGTTGTGCCGCTGTACCCACATCACGGCCACCGCGAGAACAGACAACATGAGCGCAATTTTTTCAATGGAGTCCCACGTCCTGGTCCCCATAAAGGCGGCAATGGCATTCAGGTTATTCCGCAACCACTCACCACCGGCAATCACATAAACTTCATTCACAGCGTGCCTCCCCCGAAGTGATAGTTGTTCTGGTAACGGCTGAGCATACGGGCGGACAGCTGCTGGCGCATGTAACTCATCTGACGGTCAACAACCAGCAGTGCATCCTGCTGGACCTTTACCTGCCCCTGGAAAACCGCAATCTGTTGCTGTGCCTGATTCAGATTCTCCAGCACACTGTCCAGCACGGTCTGTGGATAGTTCCCGGTGGCAATCATGGCCCGGGCCTGCTGAAGCAGTTCCTGAATGTACTGGAGCATGATGTCGTAGCCGATATAGTCCGTCAGCTGGTAAACCACGCTGCTGGACACACCGAGCATCTGCGGGTCAATCAGATATTTAAAGACGGGGACGGTGGTGCTGGAAATGAAGCCTTTTTCCCTGTCATCCAGTGGAGTATCACTCACCGCTTTATTCTGAATACTGGTGAGCAGTTTTGTAATCTGTGATTTCAGGGCTTTATCCCGGGTGATGGTCACATTTGCATCCGCCACCACCTTCAGACACTTGTCCGAATCGTTGCAGTGGTAAATTTTTGCCGTTCCCCCCTCCATAATCGCCCGGAGGATATCGCGGTCAGTGGTACGCGCCGGCAGGGGCGTGATTTCACTGTCCTCGCCGAAAATCAGCGTACCGGTGAGCGTCATAATGAACTCCTTCAGCTCTTTGTTACCATCAAGCATCCTGTTTTTGGACAGCGAGTCCCAGATGATATTGATGTTCTTCAGCACCCGTTCCTTATCTTTGTCACTGGCCTTGTCACGAACAGACGATGACTGTCCTCCGACCGTGCAGCCCTGACGGGATGCGGCCCAGTCAGCAAAAATATTGCTCTCACCGGCAATGTCCTGGCAGACCTTCTGCTGGGACACCTGAGTCTGAGGAAATAATCCTCCGACAATCCCCTGTGCCACCTGACAGGAACTGAGGTTCATGCTGTTAATGTCGCTTGCCATTTTCTGCAGGAAGTCTTTTGCGGTTTTGATTTCCGGCACCGTTGTCTGCAGGGCAAGGTCAAAAAAGTAACCGGCAGCATTACTCATAATCTGCTTAACAAAACGCTGCAGCTGCTCGCCGTTAATGAAGCTGAACGAACCGAGGTAAGCGTCGATGCCGCCACATCCGGCATTGATATCCGGCAGCGTCATGGAAATCAGCTGGATATTTTTGACCTGAGTACGGGCATACAGGGAGCCGCCGTAAGCATAGCCGGCGGCCTGCCCCTGCCAGACGCCCGCCTGAGTGACATTGGACGCAAAGCCCAGCTTATTAAAGAACTGATTCATGTCGCTGTTCACATCCGCTGACGCTGCGGGTGTGACCGTCAGTAAAGCGGCACAAAGAACCAGAAGAGGTTTAATGCGTGGCATCATTCCTGCCCTCCCTTAATTTGTTCTCCCGGCGCATACGACATTTCAGCAGGAATATCCCGATATTTCCGTCCAGTCCTGCGGCTGTAATATATTTCAGACACCGAAATCCATCCCACAATTGCCCCCACAAAAAACACAACAGAAACAGAAAAGGTAAGACACAGCGAAACGACAATTTCTACAGGGCTGGCGGGATAAAAAAGCCCCAGACGGATAAAGGGGATATTCAGGCTGACGATTATTCCCGTCGCGATACCGGATATTCCGGCAATGAGTAACACCACCTGCTTATTTCGCACCTTTTTTCCCTCCGTACATCTGCAGAACGGTATCCATCCGCGCCATAAAACCGGCGGCATCCGTTGCCCCCTGTAAAAGCGGTAATGCCTCAAGCGTGTTGACGTTGACCAGGAAGGTGGTCGGTGTGGCCACCGGGATATTCGGGAAGAAGGTCTGCATCACGTCCGGTGGCACCGGCAATGCCTCCGGAAAGGCGGTATCCCCCTGACCATCCAGAGTGTAGGGAAAAACGGAAAAGCCGTACTGCTGTGCCAGCTGTTTCAGTACCGGGTCAAACTGGTGACAGTAAGGGCAATGTCCCTGCATAAACAGCACCACCTTCCAGTCGGCCAGGTTAACCTGCCTGCCGTTGCTGAGGCGGAACCAACGGGGAGGCGGTGTTTCTGTCCTGGCTGGCGTGTCTGCTGCCGGTTGTGCAGGCTGTGCGGCCATACCCTGCGGATTCCAGAGTCGCTCTATTTCATCCCGGGTGGAGCCCTGCACGGCAGCGGCTGTCAGTAACAGTAACAGGGCGAACAGCAGTGATTTAGTGAGAGACATGGCTGCTCTCCTTTTCTGCAGCAAGAATGGCGGCCTGACGGGCTTCCAGCGCTTCCCTTTCCTCCCGGCTGACGCGGGCTATCCATGTATCCAGTATCTGGTATGCGCCAAACAGAACGAGAATGGCCGCAATCAGCTCTGCCAGAAAGAAAGCCATCCAGGGCTTTCTGTAAACCAGACGGGCAACAATATGAAACCAGAGCCCCAGGGAGAACACCCATACACCTGTAATATCAAGGCGGGGTAAAGAGAATTTATATTTACTCATAAATATATCCTGTTTGTAATATCTGCCACACTCAGCAGGATGGCAAATAAAAAAAACCGACTGATTATTATTCTGATATACTCATTTCATTTTTACAGCGAATGTACAAAAAACAGAGAGACACCCATAAAACAAACAGAGCAACATGAAATGCTGGCGTCATTAAAAAATCATCCAGAAACCTGAGAAGCCAGATACCTGCTGCAATGATTAGGGCAAGCACAGACAAGTACAATAACCTGCTATTACGCTCGTAAAGAAAATAAAGCATTACCATTACAACAGACAGTGCCACATACATTACCCCGGTCACACTCAGAATTAACACATTCATCAGCCAGCTATAATAGCGATTCATACTGATATCCGGATCCGGAAAACTCATAAAAGCTAATAAGGTCAGTAAAATAACCGCAACACCAGACGCGATTAACCATCTTTCAAAAATACTACTATTTTCTTTATCCATACAGAATAAAACCATACTTAACAAACAACATGAATTAAAATCCATTCACCATCAGGTGTGAGGACATAAAAGAGTTATCTCTGTTTATCTTTTACTCTGTAAATGAGTTCATTTACATATTAACAGGGCATTATTTCATTATGGTTTCTGATGGCTGGAGTAACCAGTAGAATATTATCATTCCCGCACCAGAAAACACTGTGGCAACAGCGAGCCACAAACGCTTATGCACGCCTTCTGATATGTCTGAAAAATATCCTGTATGGAGTAGCAGCAGCGACCATGACAACCCTCCTGCCAGACCCAGCAGGACAGGAGGGATATGCCACAGTTCATATTTCATAATAACAATACCTTCTGCCATCATCATGGACAGGGTGCAAACAACAAAACAGTCCCATGAAAAAAAACGCCTGTCAGCAGCAAGGAAAATCACTGTCAGTGACATCACTGTCACCTGGGCCAGCAATAAAGGCCATAAAGAAATAAAACTCATTTAAACGACCTCTTTAAAAATTCGGTTTAAAGTCTTCAGAAACGTTCAGGAACTGTTTTGCCAGGTCGTCCTGCGAAATAAAGCCGTATGATAACGGGCGAACACTGCCCTGTTTCGGGTCAACCAGCATCATGGCCGGGAAATATTTCACGCCGAGGCGCTGCGCCTGCCCCTGGTCAGTCCGGGAATCCGGCAACAGCGGATTAATCACGCCATCCACGGAAACGGGAATAACACTCAGACCATACGTATCCCGGAAGCCATTAATGACCTGCGCCAGCTGCCCGTCGATGGGGTCCTGACCCCGGTAAAAAAACATGATGCCGTAGTGTTCAGCCAGTTTCGCAATGGCCTGTCGCTGCTGCGCCTGGTCTGCCGCCAGCTGGTTCCGTACCGTGCCATTGTAATGGCTGTACTGCAGGTTATAGTCCAGTTCGGGATGCGCCAGCATGGCTTTTTTGGCGCTCATGGTGAAAAGCCCGGCCTGCTGAGTCCAGTAATTCTGCAGCCGAAAATATTTCACAAAATTATCCACGCCGGGATACAGAATGGCTTCGTACAGCGCCCGCTTTGTTGCCGTCTGCAGCGCGGCCAGTTTCTGCATAATGTCCGGCTCCTGACGAGGGGCTGCAGGTACAGGTTTATTTTCTTTTTCCTTCGGATTTATTTTCTCGTTATACCACTGCCAGCCTGCATCTTTCCCTGACGCCGGAAAAATAAAGCAGCAGAGTAACAGTGGCAGTAATGCTTTATTCATCTTCATTCCTTTCATCATGTTTTCTTTCATCGGTTTTCTGCAGGTCAGTCAGGGCAGAAAAACAAAAATACAGAATAAACAGGAGCACACCGGAGTAAAAAATAACGAAAGCAGCAGCAAGCATCCCACCCGCCGTGGTTTCTTTTACCGTATCCCACGACCAGATAATTACCGGAGAAATGACAATCGCTGTAATCAAAAGCCGGATAATAAAATCAACAAAACGATTAGAAGTGAATATGACTTTCATCATCTCCCCCGGTTTCCCCGATTATTTTCCACGCCTTACGGTCCTGCCTGCTTCAGCTGGTCAGCAATCTGTTCTTTCACTTTCTGCGTCAGAACGCCACTGTCCGGGATTTTCTGGTTATTCATCAGGTCTTCGTAGAAGTTAGTGAAGTCCAGCTGGTCGAACTTAATACGCTGCAGTTCATCCACAGTTATTCCACGGCAGTCAGGACTTTTGGCGCTGCCAAACCCGATACGCAGCTGCCCGTTACGCCCCTGCTGCTGGACTATCTGCGCCAGCTTCGAGTCAAACTGGCAGTAACTGCGCTTTTTCTGCAGGCAGACACCCAGCACCTTTTTCGAACAGAACTCGCCCACACTCACCGTCAGTTTGTTGTCCTTTGCCTTTCCCAGCGCCTTTTCTTCACTGTTGCACTTCGCCAGCCCCACATCCTGACCCCAGCCTCCATCCTTACAGCAGTTACTGAAGCCGGCTGCGGCCTTACGGCAGAATTTCGCCTCGCCCGTGAAAGCCCTGACATCCACACCATTCAGGGCGGCAACATCCTTACCAGCAGCGGCAAGCGCCGCCAGCTGTGATACAGCCTCACCAAAATCACTGCTTTTTCCGCTCTGCGCCTTATCGCATTCACCGTCAAGGCAGAAGACATCACCACCACAGACCATCACTTTCCCGGATGTTCTGGACTCGCAGGAGTACGTGGCATACTCATGCAGACAGGTTCCCTCATCGGAATAAAACGCGCACTGACGTGAGGCCAGCGTACAGGCCGGATTATCGACATATTTCTGACAGGTGCCGTTATCTGCGGACTGTGTGACATATTTATCCCGGTATGCCCAGCACGCCTGTGTGATGCTCCAGGGTTTACCTTCCGTCACACCTGTTTTCGTACCACCCGGCTCTGAACACTCAGTACCTTTCAGCACGCCATCCGCTTTATTAAACGGACAACTCTCCACCCACTCCACCCGTGGAACCCATTCTTTGTCACGGACCTTCATCCTGAGTTTCAGCGTAAAGGTGGAAGCACCACTGACAAGCGATTCATAGACTTTCCTGTCACCATTCCCGTGCGGGAGGCAATTACCGTTTGCAGTACAGCCACTACCGGTCAGAACCTGCCCCTGTGTGACAGAAAACCCGGAGGGCACAGGTATGGTGAAAGTCCCGCTCTGTCCTGTAACCAGTTGCACATTAAAGGCTGTGTTCATAAAGTCGTAACGGGAGTTAAGGAAATATAGCCCTGCATGAACCGATAGCGAGGCACTTTCCACTGTCCCGGCAACAGGTACGGTAACGCTGAATACCAGTTTCAGACCGTTCATACTGAACCGGAACTGTGAGTGCGGTATCGTCACCTCACGATATTCATCCGTGTATTTCCAGTCTCCTGTAATACTGGCAGTCCGTGTGCAGTACTCCTCCACCATCGTGTCCCGTTCACAGGTATAGTTTGTGAACTCACTGCGGTTTATCTGCTGCGCACTGCACTGCTGCCCGGTATTTCCCACGATGCTGTCAGCCCGGCTCTCCACATCCCGGCCAGTCTGAATAAACGGCGCATCCGGCGACAGAATGTCTTTCGGCTTGTTCATAAATGACTCTGTGATGGTTTTGCCGGTTTCACCGGTCGCCCATTCCGTGGTGCCGTTATTCTTCAGCCCGCCATCCCCACCGGCAGTCACCCCTCCGTAATACTGTGTCTCGTCCGGATTCGCGTTATAGCCGGGAATGCTTTCCTGCGGATTAAAATTCTGAATACTGCCTGTACCCTGCCCCTGAATCTGACGGGCAAAATCAGAACCCGCACGGTAATCACTGTTGCTGTCAGCCTGTACCCCACTGACTGCCAGGCACAGAATCAATGGTATAAGACGTTTCATACCTCGCTCTCCCCCTGATACTGCTCAAACCAGAACACAACCGGTTTGTTCACCACCTGAATCAGCCCGAACCGCTCTGCAGTCCTGAAATTCACGCTACTTCTGCGTCCCCGTTCAACCTGCAGGGACACCTGCGTTCTGAACATCTCCAGCGAATATGTTGTTTTCAGCAGGTTGCACGGCGCACAGGCCGGGACGAGGTTTTCCGGACAGTCGGCCTCCGGTCTGAAAACATCACCGGTGGATTTCAGCCTGAAAATGCGCTTTTCTGCAGCCTTTATGCACTGCACTGACTTGCGGAGCACCGCCTGAACATGGTCGGCATGCCATCCTTTCTCCGGCAGTTCACAGCCGCAGTACGCACAACGGCCACCGAATTTCATACGCAGTTTTTCCCGCTGTTTCTTTGTCAGCGCCATCAATACCTCCTTACGGGAAGAAGTTTATGGATTCACTAAGCAGACCAGCGTCCTGAAGTCTGCACGCAGTGAGCGGCGACAGTACCGGTGATACCAGTGATGAGGGCCTTCAGGCTGAAGTCTGAAACAGAGCTGAAACTCACTGTTAAAAGCCCCCTTCACCGACCATCCCCATGCCAGACGTGGTATTGCTGATTCAGCATCCTGCCGCAGTCGCTGCTCAAGAAGGGCAGCCATTTTTACCGGACAGGCAAAGGCAATTAAGGCGGCAGCTTTGTAACAGGGAAAACATGTCCCTGACAGGACGCATATGTACGAAATCCGTGAACATTCATCGCGGCCACCAGTGCACGGATGTCCGGGTCAATCCGGTAATACCCGACAGGTAAACTCATTGCGGCTTATCCCCGGTGCCGTCCAGCAGTCCCTGAGCCACCTGCCGGCAGTCTCCCGTGGCGGCCACTTTTTCCAGCGCCTGCCTGACGCGCAGATTTCCCCGTATGATGTCGTGCCCCTGGCTACAGAACACCACCAGGGCCGGCACACTGCGGATGCCATACTGTGAAAACAGCGTCGGGTCGATCTGAACACCATCGGTCGCACCGTCTTTCACCAGAGACAACACGGCTTCAGCCGTGGCTTTCAGGTCATTGTTCACCATGCCCCGTAGTGTGGCCGGAATACCGTAGTGCCGGGTTTCACCCAGCATCCGTTTCAGCCCCTCTTCCGGAATGGAGAAGGACACAAAGTACACGGCGCCCTGCTGTGGTTTGTCTTTCTGAGCAGCCTGCTGTTTACGGACCAGTTCATCGAGAAACTGGTTATCGGAATGCTGAAGGGGATTCGCCCTGACCTGCTGCTCTGCCCATGCCTGCAACTGTGTGTCCGGCTTTTCACGTAACTGCTGACTCAGTGTTTCCTGCTGCTTCAGGAACTGGCGGTTTTCGGGCGTATTCACATTTTCCGAAGCATGAGCAGAGATAAACAGTCCTGTGGTCAGGGCAAAAAGTACAAATATTTTCCGGCTCATATCATCTCCCGACATAGTGATATAATTTAATTACCGGTGCACTGTTCTTTCAGTCTTTCAGACAAAGCATATAACTCATCCATTTCTTCCTGAGTAATGCATTTTTTGCTGACAGTAATCTGCACCGTAGCCACGGCGGTATCTCTGTCCAGAGTAATATCATCACCGTAATTTTTTAATGACAGATGGTCTCCCTCTCTCCGGACCTGGTATATTTTTTCCGGTGGATATTCAGACAATTCTTTCTCCCACTTGTCTTTATATTTATCAGCAGGAATATGTTCAGACATAATACTGATGAATTCCCGAAATCTTCTGTCGATAAACTCCAGTCGGTTCAGTATATCATCTGATTTCCTGACTTCTTCAATATCTGTAAGCCGACGGCACTCCAGCAGAGGATAATATGCCCCACCATTTTCAGCCCATTGTCTGACCACATCAAAAGCACTCACCTTTTCCAGCAGTGAGAACCACTGCTCCTCATAGACAAAAAACCCTTTTTCTTTATTACCTCCTTTTCGTAAAACGGAGAAAAGATACCGGAGAAAAACAGCCATAAATACACACACAAATGTCGTTTTCAGGTATAACAGAACAAGCAACACCTTCTCTGACGCAGCTGACTTTTGCCATTCATGAAGAATGGCACCGGGGACATCGCCATGAGAAAAACAAAACAATATTACGGGCCCCATTACCAGACCAAAAGGAACCAGTTTCAGGGTGTCATTTATCAACTGAATGAGCACACAGAATATATTCATAAAATGATGGATGAATTTGCTATTTGTTTCCTTTTCCATTTTAAATAGCCCTCCAGTTGTTTAATTTACAGAAAGACACAGTTTCGTTTACGCCACATCAGGTAGCACATACTGTTATATTTATGAGAACCACCAGACTCATTTCCTGCGCTTAACAGGCATAAACTTATCTGACGAAAGATACGAGAAAACAACGCTCACCACTGTCAGAATAAAAACTGCCTTCAGATACAGTCTGACAAGCCCGATTTTTTCCAGTGTATCTGCATCGTGCCAGTCATTAACAATGTCTGAGAGAATATGTTCAGGGCAAAAATAAAACCACGCTACAGAGCACATAACCATAGTAAAAGGAAACAGTTTTAATACATTGCTCATTAACCGGATAAACAGAAGACATATTTTTCTGAAGTCCTCTGCGTGCTTATTTCTTATTACCCCTACCTTCATAATCGAGCCTCTTATTGATTAACATGACTTACAGGAACACACAGTTACGTTTACGCCACATCAGGTAGCCGAAGTTTTTCTTTGTGTTGGGCGGATTTTTTCCCGTCTCCCAGCGCATCACACTGCGCCCGAACGGATGGCACTGCCCGCTGTCCGGATACATGTTCACCATCTGGTAACGCCAGCGTTCTTTGGGAAGAATGGGCGACGGATATTCATAGCAGACCGCCGTATTCTGCCCGATGGTGTTCATTATCATGCCCTGACGGTGCAGCTTGAATGCCATACGTTCACTGACCAGCAGGGAAGACTGCAGCGGGCTGGACTCATTGCTCACCCAGCCGTTGAACGGATACATGCTGCCCTGCGAACCGGCACACCAGAACAGAATATCCAGCGGTTTATTAAAGGCACTGGCAATCGCATCCGCCGCACAGGCCCCCTGGGCTATCGGATTGGCAAAGATGACGGCTTCCGGGTTGAGGATGGTGGTCAGGCTGCTGTCTGTCCAGGTGGGGTCAATTTCAGAGATGTACCCGATATCCATATCCCCGCCCATCAGGCACCCGGCAGAGGTGATAATGTTCAGCCAGTACGTCACCGGATATTTGTACCAGTGAACATGATAGAACGCGCCGTTCACCTGCCTGTCGTCTTTTTTGGCCGTTCCCTGTCCGGTTTTCCCCAGCTCCGGGATCGTCATTCCCAGGTTGACCATACATCCCGGCGAGCGCGTGACGTCCGTCAGCGCCATCGGCTCCCAGTACCCGATGGCCAGTCCGATACGTTTAAATACCGGCGGTGGTGCCGGGCAGAACTGGATCGGCATCGACGGGTTTGCCGTATCCGGCACCTTTCCCTGGCTCACTTTAGTGCTGCCCAGCGACAACGGGAAAATACAGCTCCAGCAGATATCCGTGATCGGGTTTACAAAACGCCCTTCACAGGCCGCATCTGCTGACGCCGCAGGGACATGACCGGCGAGAAGGAATAACATCAGCAGCCACAGACTTCGCTTCATTTTCTGCCCTCCTCTGCCGGAATAAATTCCACCTTCAGGAAGCGATCGCCGGGAACGGCGCTCACCCGTGCCGGGACCTGATCGATGCCGAGGCGCTGGCAGAGCACACCGTTCTGGTCAAAGAAAACACGGCTGTCCAGCGCTTTCTGCATCTCCGGGATACTGCCCTGCACCAGGATAATTTTGCTCTCCAGTGTGGGCGGCGTCTGGCGTTTCATCCAGGCCACCTGAGCCGGATCATCGCCATTGATGAAATACAGCGTCTGATTAAAAGGAACATACTGCAGCGGATTCATCACTTCACCCTGACGGGCAAACACCCGCCCTTCGTTATCCCGGATATCCGCAGCCAGTCTGACGGATGGGTCAAACAACCGGCTGCCGTATTTCTCCGTGTGTCCGATACCGGGCACGGCAGGGGGCCGCAGGCTGTTACGGATCACCCGCTCCTTAAAGGCATCCATTTTCCGCCCCATCTCACCGGACTGCTCCAGTGCCGTCAGGCGCTGCATGATCACCGTCAGCATGTCCGGCTCCTTTACCGGCCACAGATCGCCCCAGGTACCAAGATCGGCGGCGGCCACACTCTGCCCCCATATCAGCAGGGCAATCAGCCCCCGGCATCTCATGGCTCCGCCCTCATTCGCCGGGCGATATCCTGCTGGATTTCCCGGGTGATATCCGGTGCTCCCTGTACCACAGCAGGCGACACCAGAATGACCGCGTGGTGTTTCTGCTGCCACGCCTGCAGGCTGGCTTCCAGTGCCGTATTAAAACGCGCTGAAAGGGCTTTTGACTGTGCTTCTGACAGTTGTTTCTGACTGGCGCTGTCAAAAAACGCATCCACGGTCTGTTTCATGTTGAAGGCTGCAGTCACCGGTGCATTCAGTCTGACAATGCCGTAACTGACAGCTGCGTTCAGTAACACCATTGCCAGGCATCCCGGCACCGTCCACCACCAGTGGCTGCGTCGACGGGCTGTAACGTCCGTCGTTTTTTGCGTTGTGGTCATGCAACACTCCTGTATTTCTCATGTTCTTCCAGCCAGGCTTCCAGCGAAGCCATCTCCGGCCCTGACTTCTTCCACGCCAGCTGCCACACCGCCTCATGAATACTCAGCCCCTCTTTACGTTTTTGCTGCACAAACTCAAAATCCGGGCCGTCAGAGCTGTACATGGCGCGGCTTAACGGGTCCACAAACAGACGGTGCCAGGAGGAATGGTTTTCCACCTGCAGCAGGAAGGAACTGAACCACTGGTCTTTGGCTGCACCAAACTTACCAATCATGTCACGCTGCAGTGGCAGGAACTGGTCCGGATACAGCTGGTTGTATTTCGCGAACTCCTTCGCACTCTGTTTGAGGATAATTTTGTAGGAGGAGTTACCCCATGCCGCGCGGGCAGCACTGGATGCCTTGTCAGAATCAAAGTCGACGATGTTCTGTGTGATGGTGATATAGGCACCGGTATGACGGCGGGCGGTACGGTAGCCTTTCTCAATAAACTCACCGACCTTGTGATTTTTGAAGTCCAGCAGACGCCAGCCTTCATCAATAACGTTCAGTTTCTTGAGGTTACGCGGCGTGCGGTACATCCGGTTCTCGATGTAAATAATGAGGCTGAACATCACCGCAACCAGCAGTGACGGACGGTCTTCCAGTCCGCCCAGCTCCAGCACCACCATTCTGGCATCATCCCGCAGGGACGGCTCATCAGAATTAAAATACCGGCCGTAAGTGCCGTTGGCAGTGTACTGGTCAAGCAGAACAATCATTTCGTCCAGACGGCTGCGGATGGTCGGTGACTCGGCATACTGCTCGCTGTCACTGGCGTTTTTCAGGAAATCCACCACGTCATCAATACGTGCCCTGTTCTCTTTGGCCAGCCAGGAGGCCCTGACAGCCTGCAGCAGCAGACCTTCATGCACTTCATCCAGGTTACCATTGGGGCTGGCCATCACCGACAGCTGGTCACGGACACGCTCCGCTGACTGGTCAATATCGGTGATGTTCGCAAACGGGTTAAAACGCAGGGTTTCACCGTCCAGATATACGCCCCCCATGTTCTCACACAGGGACTTGTAGCCATCCCCCATGTCGAACACCACGGCAAAGCCCCCGGAGTCCAGCACGCTGCGGATGAGTGGCTGTATCAGCCCGGTTTTACCGGCCCCGGAGGTGCCACAGACCGCCATGTTGTAGTTGGTGTTATTCATCCCCCGGAAGAAAATATCGATAAACGCCAGCTGGTTACGGTAGGTGGGTGCCAGCAAACCTGCCGGTGTCAGGGGGTTATCCGCCACTAACGGCATCAGGTTGGCCACATTAAAGCTCTCTGCGCGCTGAACCACACCGGCCTCTTTCAGCTGTTTAAACAGCCCTTTCCCGGCCATAAAGGGCAGGCAGGTCAGGAAATTGCGCATGTGATTAAAGCGCGGTGAAATCAGCTCAAAACCGTTTTTACGGAAGCTGTTCAGGATGTCCTGCTCCACTTCCAGTGCCGTTTCATTATTGTCCTTGCAGAATGCTGTGATGTTGAGGAAGTAGGACACGACAGAAGACTGACCGGAGCCCAGCCGCTGACGCAGTTCCCCCCACTCCTTCGCCTCTTTCTCCACGGACGGAAACCATTTGGCATAGGAGGTCTTCGACTTTTTCTCCAGGTCTATGTACTTCAGGTTGGCTTCGCTGTGGGTTTTCACCTGGTCTTCCACCATCAGGGTCAGCGTCAGGATGAACGGACAGGAGATGGACAGTTCCGGATTAAGCAGGTTGCTGTAGTTGTCGGCCATGTTCCACAGGAAGGCGATTTCCGGGTTACGGGCCAGATGGAAATTCAGGATGCGGGCCGTGCTGTTCCTGCCGTTCTCACGCAGGCCCAGCGTCAGGTAATCAGCCCGAACTTTCAGATCAAAACTGTCCTCCACACACTGATAATTCAGATCAGAATACGGGTCCAGCTGGCGTCTTTTCGGATACAGGGAGTCCGGGTTATGGTTAATCATCTCCCCGACAATATCGATAAAGGCCTGTGCATCCACCGTCTGTGTGGTGATACTGGCCCCCTGTAACGACGCCCGGATGATTTTCACCAGGTTTTCCATTTCCAGAATGTCGGCCCGGCTTTTTTTCTTCGAGGGAGAACAGTACGAGATAAACACCCGGTAATGGCGCAGGGTCAGGGGCAGATTCATTCCCTCCGGCAGCGGAAACTGTGTCGCTGCCGCTTTCATATAATAGGCCCGGGTAATGGCGTTAAACCGTTCGGCCTGTTCGCCAGACCAGGAGAACTCACGCAGCCCGTATTCAATCCTGTCACCAACCAGCTGGCTGGACATCAGATGGATGCAGAACGGCACCCCGCGCGGCAGTTTGGTCCGCAGCATGTGGTCGAGCGCCTCCACAATGGACTCATTCGCCCCATTGATGGGAATGGCTTCCAGCATAAAGCCCATCGTGGTGTCATTCATGAACAAACCGGATTCCTGGTTGTAATCACGGTACGGCAGCAGACGGCTGAACTGCGGGAAGCTCATTTCGCCCAGCACTTCATTGGCCTTTGCTGATTCGTCAGGCAGTTTCAGTGCTGTGACGAGGGAGTTAACCGCCTGAGTGACGGCCTCAAGTGGGTTATTACTCATATGAGTATTCCTTAGTACGTTTAAAAAAGGAAAACATCAGTCTGTGGCCGTGGATATATCACGCAGTGCCATTACTGAAACCACAGCACAAATAAGAGATGGAGGCTTTTAACAGGAAACCAGGATTAACGTTCCTTTGCTGAATGAGCATCATTTAATGCCTGAATTTGTTTTTCGCGTATTTTATTGCGCTCATTTTCTCTTACCCGTTTAACCTCGGCCATTTCGTTTCTTTCTCTACACGCTGATGCAAGTTCTTTTGCCTTACCAAAGCTTAAAGGTTCAGGATGATAATCAGAGGAGTCAGACTTAATGGCTTCCTTAAATGCTTCTGCTGCACAGGGGATATCCTGAGCAATTTCTGTCAGTTGTTCTGGTGTTGCAGGTTGTTGCTCAAGGTAGTCATTGTAAAAAAGACCACATATCAACATAGCCATAACGCCAACAAATATAAAAGCCAGAACAGATTCTAAATATATCGACTTCATTTCATTTTCCTTTGAAGCAGTAAGCACTCATAGCCCACCACTATTCAGTGTTTCCATCACGCTGTTCAAAGGTTCATTTGTTTTAACTTCAATACACTCCCCTGTATTTCCAAAGCCCCTGCCACCATGCGCTTCGATTGTCCGAAGAACCTGCACGCATACGTCCGTATTTGGCATGGGAGTAACATTCCAGCTTCCACCACCGTTAATATTTTTTATCAGCACAAGAAAAATAAAGGTATGCATTCTTTATTACCTCCGCTTATGTATTAATCACTGAATATCCCTTCAGTTAACTTATGAGGTTATAAAACACTGCAGATTCTCATTCGGATTTATTCTCTTCAGTAAACTTCCGGATGGTATCCTGTTCACGCTGACGGGTGGCAGACTCCTGCATTGCATCCACTTTCTCCTGCCAGAGACGCCGGATATCCTTTTCATCCCGACCAGTCAGTGTTTTACCGGACAGCAGACGGTTAAGCAGTTCCTGTCTCGCATCCGGTACGTCTTCAGTCAGACGCATAAGCTGAAGCAGGCTCTGACGGCTGAGGACCATGAGTGATTCCGGCAGGAGGGTGAAGAAGAAAATAAAAAAGCATACCGCACCACAGCAGGCAAGGACCGCAAACAGGGTTTTCAGATATATACCATCAACGCCGAACGCAGCAATAATACAGGGAATCCATGCAATACACGCAAAAAACGCCAGGATGTTATCTATTCGGTTATGTCTGCGATATATCTGTTGATGTTCATCCAGAATAGAATCAATTTTTTCAGTTTCTGATTTATGCATAGTGTTTCCTCTGCCTTTCCTGATACGCCTGACATTCAACGCACAACGTCACACCGGGAAATATTTTCCGCCGGGCTTCCGGAATAGGATTTCCGCATGCTTCACAAAGATAAACAGGAATACCATGAACATTTATTTTCTGGCGTATCCGGTTTATTCCTGTCATGGTCAGTTGTTCTGTCACTGAATATGCTTCATCGGCTTCATCACTCACGGAATATTCCTCCCGACATGTTCTGACACGCTACCGCCCATCCCTTTTCACGCACAGGGCACTCGTTTTACAGGCAGATTATGAATACAGAAAGCCCGCCGGCATTGCCGGCTGATATACAACTTCAGGGCAAGTTAATTAATACGTGGTTTTCCCCACGCAGACGGTTTAATAACAAAAAACACACTGGATGGCTGATGATAAACATCCTGATTATCAATATATGGTGCTATCCATAATGCTGCCGTCTGCTCACCCGTTCTTAACGGACGGGGAGACGTTACCGGCGCAACTGAACTGACCGGGACAACCGTTTTCACTTCCCGGGCAGCGGTAAACAGCGGGCGAGGTGTCAGCAGTTTCTGCTCCGGAAGTGTCGTCACCGCAGGTCTGCTGCCGGACGGAGTGGTCGCGGTGATGGTCTGCACCGGCATTGTCCGGAAGTTCCCGTCAGCCAGGCGCGGCAGTGATGCCGCAACCGGCTTTGCTTCTGAGGACTGCTCCAGTTTTTTGGCCTTCTCATTGGCCTGCTCCATCGTCATACAGGTATCGGATGTGGTGGCATCACACTCAAAATCGGAGTTCGTTCCGGCACAGCCGGAAAGTAATAAGGTCCCCAGCAGAGGAATAAATAAAGAAATCTGTTTCATTGTCACTCACCTTTCTCATCGCAGTTCACAAAATCATTCTTCAAATCCCTGACCGTACAGGTTTTTACAATGTCAGGATTTTCAAAAACCGTATTCCGTGATGATTTATAAACATATGCCACAATGCGTTTCCCACCCGCATCAGGTTCTGGTGCACTGACTTCACATAACGGAGGTGTTATTCCGGACTCATACAGCACCGGATAATTTATTTTTTTGACGTTGCCATCAGAAACCAGCTTATTCATCGAAGGGTTCCTTATATTTCTGAATAATTCTGTCGATTAGTTCTTTCACCGGAACAGATTTTCCGCCACCGGATTGTCCGGCAACCACAATATGCCCCGGAGAAGAAAATAAACTCATCGACATTCCCTTCTTCATCACTCCGACAGCAGCCATATTAAAATTGTGCGGCAATGACTCAGAACCGAATTTCTCCGGTGCAGGAAGTATGATTCTTGTGGCGCAGTTACTGAGAACAGCATGAATAAAATCATCTGACACGGTTTTACCCGGCACAGAGAGGGCTGTAATAACATTAATATTACGCATGTTCATTTTTATCTCCGTTGTTTCTGTTTGTTCTGTCATCAGGAAGATAAACAGGGCATTTCCTGATTTTTCCCGGCAGGGAAGCGTCTTCCGTATAAACTTCCTTCAGTCGTTCATCTGCGGTTCCCACCCGGACACATTTCATTTTTCCGGGCCACATCATCGGATATTTCCCGGTGATCGCGGCCAGTGAGACATACATCAATGCCAGTGTTGCCCATAATGCGGTGACCAGTTGCATCAGTGACCGGTCAGTCTCTCTGACATAATCTGCAGCATCAGCAGCACGGTAACGGCAGATTTTCTCTTCTGCTCCTGGAAGATCATGCAGAGAAGGAAAACATTCTCTTACAGGAAACTGCCCGGCAGGGGCTGTTTGTCTTACGAAGTCAATTTCCTGAACCAGTAATTTTCCTGGTGTGGTGTTGTCCTTCCATAAAACAAATAATGCCATCAGGGCCATTGTTGCCAGCGGCCAGATAACCACAAACCTGACGCCCCACAGCAGCCAGCGAACGACAAACGCCACACGGAATGTCAGTGCATCACCCGCCATTTCCTCCCTCCTTGCCAGCATCCCCGCCCTGCGGGTTCTTGTCTCCGGACATAAACTGCTGCGGATTCAGGTTGCCCAGCTGTTTCAGCATCTGGTCGGTGTTAAAACCGTTCAGGTGGCTTTCTGCCGAGGGAGGATTCGGCACCGGGCTTTCCGTATTACCGTCTTCTGCCCTGCTCTGTGACTGCTCCAGCGCCATCTCTTCCACGGTTTTCAGCTGGAAGCCGTCCTGGAACACCACCGTCACTTCGTTGCCCGCACCAATCGGTATCACCGGGTGATACTGCTCAGCACGTTTGATGTAGTAGTCACTGAGCGTCTGTGCGGCTTTCGATGCGCCACCACCGATACCCATTTTAAGGACATCACCAGCCCCGTAAGCGGCAGTGGCCCCCAGCCCGACAGCCGGCTGGGAGGCGCGCTCCATGCCCTGACCGATACCATCAACAAATCCCGCGCCCCATGCCCAGCCGAGGATTTTGCCGTTACGCATCACCACTTCGCCCTTGATACCGTTTTTACCCCGGAAGCTGACATGCCCCTTAATCGGCATATCAATAGTTTTGCCGCCCTTCAGGCAGCTGATATTGCGGGTACGCACGATGGCACGCTCACTGGACACATCCCCCCAGGCTTCCAGCCCCACAAAACATCCCGTTGCGTCATACGTTTTGCTGTTCGGCATTTCCACCAGGCCGGTGATACGCAGCTGCATCGGTACCGTGGATTCATTGCCGGTGACTGAGGCATTGGCATCCGCCCCCTCAATCAGGACGGATTTTGCAAAGCTCCCGGACGGGATATACGGCAGGGAGGGACCTTTCTTTGCGCCCGTGTCATAGCTGAACGTTTTACGCTGAATACGGTTCGGTACCGGCACAGACTGGTATGTCACCTGCGGAGGCGGTGTCGTGCCGTTCCCCGGATAAAATGTCGTCGGAGGGGGAACAGCCCCCTGCGGCGGAAAAGAGACCGGGGTGTTTCCTGGCTGTGGTTCGCCTTCCGGGCCGGGCGGTGAGGCTGGCGTCTGCGGTACAGGCTCACCGGTCGCGGTGACGGGATTTGCACCCAGGGCTTTTACCTGCTCTGCCAGGGCAGCATTGTCCTGTCCCAGCTTTTCAATACGACGCTGGTCATCACCGCGCTGTTTGTTCAGGACATCCAGTTCGCGACGGATTTCCTCATACTGCTTCTGCATCTGCGCTGCCGTCACCTGCATCTCTGTGGTGGCATGCTGACGCACCTTGTCATCAAAGGTCGTATCTACCACACCGGTCATATCCGGCACAGGCTCCTGTTCAGCCACGGCCTCACCGTTACCGGACATGTCCACATCAGACAGATACAGTGCACCACCAATCGCGGAGGCTGCACCGACAACCACAATCCCCAGCCACAGGTACTGCTTGCGTTTCACAATGGTATTGATACTGGCCATCAGTTGCCCTCCCCGTCACGGATGACATACACATCCATGCGCGCACCTGCCAGTAACTGGCTGGCAGGCTGGCTGAACATCACGGCGCGGGTTCCCGGCTGCCAGAAGTCACTTTCCCGGATATTCAGGGCAGACAGCGTTTTATTTTCCACGGCAAAGCGGACCATCTTCAGGTGATTCCCCGTCCATACCGCATCCGCCACTGAAGACAGCCCCGCCGGGGCCTGCAGGGTTTCCTTTGTCACCGGGACCTGATACCAGCCGGCGGGTAATTTTCCGCCACGGACGGCCTGGCTGATGGTCACAAGCAGGGATTCGTAAGGTGTGGACGTTTCCCACGCACCGGCTTCTTCTCCGGTTCCGCGCAGGTCACTGACCAGCTGAATGGTACGCCCCGCGCCTTCACGGGGAACGGCCTGAATGGAAAGATTCAGACCACGTTCTGTTTCCAGAATGAACGTAAAGGGCTTTTTGTTGACGGTGGCAACCACCACACCGCCGGAGGCGGTCTGCTCATTATTGGTCAGGGCGCCATCCAGACTGTTCACAGCGATAATCCGGTCACCGGGGACGGTAAACAGATTCGGGCTGGTATTGCTGATGGCAATACTGGCCTGACCACCGTTCACCATTGGCACCACGGTGGGGGCCAGCGTACCGTTTGCGGCCATCACGCTGCAGGAAAAAAACAGGCTGCCGAATATTATTGCCGTATTATTTTTTCTCATCGTCTGTTTCCCCGAAATTATCCAGCCAGGTCACCCCGTTTTCCCGCTTCAGAATAAGGATGTAATGTTTGATATCAGTGAAAGGTTCGGAGTTACCAATCCATGTTTTCCGAATCCCACGGATTTCCACACGACCATATTGTGGCCAGACACGAACACTGGTCTGGAAAAAAGCAGAATTCACATTATCTTTTTTGATGAGCTTTGCTTCTTCGGCCAGAATCACTTTCATCTTATTCTGCGCGCCCGGACGGATATACTGCAGAAGTGCCTGGTGAGAAGCATCGACGATTTCCGGTGAGACATTCAGACGGAGGGCAATAAATGACAGCGCCATCTGCTGTAAATAAGAGGCATCAGCACTGTTCTGTGACACGGCAAAGGGGGCATTAAATCCCATGGGGGTCACAGCAGTGCGTTGCTCATTCTGAAGACGGTAGTTATTTATCCCCTGAATGACGTTAACAGCGAGGCTGAGGGCAATAAGCACCGACATAAATATAAAGGCGATGGCCATTACACGACTGGTACTTAAACGGGCACCGTGTTCCATATATTAATCCTGGCATCAGTTCTATTTAATCCACTGCCGGAAACACGAATCGGGAACATTATGAAAAATACCGCGCAGCAGGGCTGTTGGCATATACCAGTAAATCAGATCACGTAACCAGGAGCTGCCCCGCCCTTTTTTCAGTTTTTTAATCCCGAAATAAACCAGAACCGCTGCGCCAATACCAAACAGATATTTTGATGTCATCATTCCCCAGCCAATACAGATTGCTGCGGGGATCAGTTCATCCAGTGGCAGGCCAAACCAGCGGCTCTGGTTGGTCAGTGTTTCCGGGAAACGATATTTCTTAAGTTTATTCTCGTCTCCCGACATGACGTTATTTCCTGTCAGAGACCGACGACTGCCATACCCACGGTAATAAACACGGAGATAATGGCAAAACCGGCGAGGAACTTAACGTTTTTGGTCATCATGTACATGATGGCCCCGACGAGAACTTCCGCCAGAATCACCCATTTCACCGCACTGGAGTCTTTACCGAAGGTGGCCTTGACGGTGGCGTTACCCCCGGCCATCAGGTCCTGACCTGCCCCCTGGGCGGCCAGTGCCAGTTGCGGGAAGAACATCATCAGAACAGCAGCTGGGATCACTGCACGAACCAGGCGAAGCATATTCAGACGAGTGAATTTAGGAAAAAACGACTTCTTTTTGACGGGCGCAGAAGCACCCTGAACACTCAAAATAGCATTCATAAGTTACCTCTATTGTGGATAGATTAATAAACTTAAAGATCTTTAATTATCGAATCAGTTTCCCCTGTTCCCTCCTTTATTGCATCCAGATTATAAAAGTCAGGAAAACGGCTCAGATGATCACGTAACCTGACTAGCACCTCATTAGTTTTTGTTCTCCCGCTACGCTCCCGGGCACCTAAGAGCTTGTGATTAGTAGCATCGTCCAATACTAGTAAAACTTTATTGCCCGGAGCAGGCCTTATTATATTTCTGCTCAAGTCTCCCCCTCAGCCATTTAGATAATTAAATATAATTATATGAATCCATAAAAATAGAAACAAAAATAGAGTAAATTACATTAACAAAACAAGGTGACATAATGTCACCTTGTTTTTAACAAAAACGAAACATCAACTATTCAGCACATTTTAAAATAAAAAACAATTCATCCAAGAATAAACTATGCATCCCGCTTGTATGAAAAATCATTAACAAATCATGTTTTGAATGTATACCGAAAAACTTATACACTTCTGAAATTACATTCCGGGAAGAACCATTAGTAATAGACAAAAGAGATGCTATCGATTCATGACAAAAACCAAATGAATAAAGAATAAAAACTTTCCATTGGATTTCCGTTGATTTGTTTTTAAATTCAAGCATTCTGTCATTTGTTATATTTGAACGTAATCCTCTACAATAATCCACTATCACATTAGAATTTTTGCAGAAAAAAAGCCATAAAACATTAACCACCTCCCCATATATTAATGGTATAAATTGTACCAGCCAGAGTTTATCACCTATAGCCACGCTCTGTATTTTATTCATGGACGAAGGCAAAGACATAGCATCCAGTTCTTCTCTTAAGAACGATGTAGCTACTTGTACAGGAAGGGAGTAAAACCACTCTTTGATATCAAGACTACCTATAAATTCTTTAGAGAATTTTTCATTGTAGCCGATAAAATCTCCATTAGTATTTCGAACGCAAGCAGGGATTGAAAAAACATCGACAAAAAACTGTTTATCCAAATATATTTGACGTTCAGTATTAAGTTGTCTACGATCCGTCGGATACATAGGAACCTCCTCTCAAAGGATTCTATGGACAGTCGATGCGGGGAGGTCGCTCTCCCTGCATCGGCGATTTAAACTAAATTTTTAACGTGGCATTAACCACATAATTAATATACCCTTTGTGTGGTTAATTGTCATCAAATTGAACCAGATCAAAACTCTGTTATTTGAAGTAAGTCAACTTTTAATTCTTTTTTATTCCTCATCATTTTTTGGAAAAAATCGTTCCATCTCAGATGACACCTTCTCACGAATATCTTCAACCATATTAGCATATTCAAACTTTGGATTCCCGGAGACATGGGGACTTAGAGACTCAATACCCAAAATTTTCGCTACTGATGACTGTGTTTTTACAACACATTCAAGAAGTAATTTATTAAACTCAGTCTGATTAAATGCAGACTCTTTACGTTCCATCTGAGCTTCATAAACACGTAACCCCAACTCAAGCAACATAGAGGCAATACTTGAATAACTAACATCTTTTTCTTTTGCGCCCTCGGCTCGCCTTTGTGCAGCGATAGCATTTATTTTCTCAGAAACATTCTCATTAACATAAACCTGAATCTTAGCCATGCAACACCTTATTTATCCTGACACACGAACAATATATTTTATCGAACTTCACGCTGAGTTATTTGACGAATCGCTATTAGATTCATCACACTAAAATCACGATTCACCATACGAATCGGTAACCATCAAATGACGAATCTAATATAGATTCCCCCCACAAGTAAACAGATGTTTTCAAAAAAATAGTCATTACTGAATCATTGCCAATTCGTGATAGATTCGCTAGCGAATCTATCACGAATCTATATTAAATAATTCTGAATTATAAAATATAAATAGGATTAACTAATTACATGATTTAAAACGCAAATCAGCAAAAACTTGTTTTTGCGTAGTGTGTGGTGCTTTTGGTGGTGAGAACCACCAACCTGTTGAGCCTTTTTGTGGAGTGGGTTAAATTATTTACGGATAAAGTCACCAGAGGTGGAAAAATGAAAAAATGGATGTTAGCCATCTGCCTGATGTTTATAAATGAGATCTGCCATGCCACTGATTGCTTTGATCTTGCAGGCCGGGATTACAAAATAGATCCTGATTTACTGAGAGCAATATCATGGAAAGAATCCCGTTACCGGGTTAATGCCATCGGTATTAATCCGGTAACGGGATATGGCAGCGGACTGATGCAGGTAGATTCCCAGCATTTTAACGAACTGGCCCGCTATGGAATTAAGCCGGAACATCTGACAACAGATCCCTGCATGAACATTTATACCGGTGCTTATTATCTGGCAATAGCCTTTAAAAAATGGGGCGTCTCCTGGGAGGCCGTTGGTGCATACAATGCTGGATTCAGGAAGACCGAACGCCAGAACCAGAGACGTCTTGCCTACGCATCAGAGGTTTACCGGATTTATACCGGGATAAAAAGCAGTAAAGGTATCCGGATTCCGGCCACGAAGAAATCACTTCCGGAAATTAACAGCGTGCAGAACAATTAATCTTACAGACATTGTCAGATACCGGTTATGCCGCAAAAGCGGCATGGAAGGCCACACACAAAAATATCATATGAGTGACAATACTGACTGGCCGAAGCCCCGCAAAGCGGGAACCCATCTTATATATACCCGGTAACTGCGCAGCCTCCTGCCAGACCATTTTTCGCGGGCACAATATTTACAGACAACCGGAAAGCCAGTTGATGAAATTGAGGTATATCAGACGACACAGCGATGCCGAAGAATGATAATATAAGTAAAGCCCCGAAAATTTTTCGGGGCTTTACTTATATTATCATGACTTCCACTTTCTGAACTGTTCGGCAATCACCCATAACGCCTTGTTGATTCTTATATCACCATCAATACCTGTAATGGCTCTTGTCCTGGTATTTTTCCCGGAGGCACTTCGCCCCGATAATCCACCTTTTATCATATTCTCCTGAACCCGCTGCCAGGTTGTCCAGAGATCGTTCTGTTTATCTTCCCGACGACGGGGAGTAATTATCTGTTCAGGTGTCACTGGCGTTTTATTTTCATCTTCATACCTGACCATCAGTGCAGCTCTGCCAAATAAATGTTGCTCGTCACTGTTAAGATGAATTTCTTTCATCGCCTCCATATTATCAGTGACCTTATCAAAGACACCGAGCACTTCATACGCTCCCTCGATAACCTGCCCGACAATATCACCTTTATGTGGAACGCGGATTTCGCCAAAATTATTTCCGCACACCAGGCCATTTGTGCAGACAAAACGAAAAATTCCGGGGATCATCTGATAACTGGATGAACCATCATGTGAATTAAGCAGGATAATTTCAGGAACTTCCTGTCCGTTAATATGCCCTTCCCTGCGAAGACGTAACATATGTTTACTGTATTCGCGACGTCCCAAATCACGAACCCGACTCTGACAGGCAAAGAATGGCTGGAAACCTTCATCACGTAACTTATTGATGATATTGATTGTTGGAATATACGTATAACGTTCACTCCGGGACTCATGTTTATCACCGGAAAATACCGAAGGCACGAACTGCATTAATTCATCATCCGTTAAAGGACGTTCACGGCGGATGGAATTATACCGACCAAAACGGGAAGCTAATCGCATAACAGCTACTCCTTTATGAAAGAATAAATTTAATAAAAAATTTTTCCGCTTAATATCATCCCCCCCCCGATCTCCATTAACAAAATTGCAACAATCAGGAGGGATATTCATCACATCCGGTCAGCAGATCGCCCGGATATCGAGGCCGGCACGCTTAATCTGACGCAGGAACTGTTTGAAGTGATCGGCTTCCGCAATGTTGATATGGCGGAACTGCTTATCCACACCCTGACTGAGCGCGTAGCTATAACTGAAGGCCATCTTTTCCGGGTGGCTTTTGCGATATTTTTTCAGCTCAGTCAGGCTGCTGAATTCCAGGACGTCCCACTCTTCCCCGGTGTTTTTTTTCTTCCCGGCAACAAGAAGCGTGTACGACGCGGTGTTAACGTGGATATTTCGGGTACTCATCCTGCTTTCTCCTCTCTCTGGTTTTCAGCCCCCATCATCTTTTGAGTTTCGGGAGCCGCAGTTTTGACGTTTTGCGGGGACCTGCCTTTTGTTCCCTCCGGTATTCACCATCACCTTTTTGAGAACCTTCGCCGCAAGGGGCATCACTGCCACGGCCTGACGCACCTGTCCTGGGCAGAACGCAAAATTTTTTACCGGGTTTTGGGTAAAAAATTTTGTGGGCTGTTCATTTACCCTGGA
>Ga0153924_1000335_pt1 | contig 30474 bp, 41 predicted proteins | sample TSNJ008MetaG_FD_104709 | JGI IMG/M metagenome (GOLD analysis project Ga0153924, IMG submission 104709) | Attine ant fungus gardens microbial communities from New Jersey, USA - TSNJ008 MetaG | ecosystem: Host-associated > Fungi > Mycelium > Unclassified | place: USA: New Jersey, Wharton State...
GAGTGGAGTCAGAGAGTAGAATATGCTTGTCACAAACTTTATTTAGACCATAACTCTGGGAATACTTGACTGATTTCAACAATATAAATGGCCACCAAAAGCCCTTAAGAAGACCTTTTGAACAGTACCAAAAATGTCTCAAAGCGATCAGTATTCACCAAGTTATTAGCAGATCAGTCAGTAATCACTAAGTCACCAGACACTAAATTGCTGATATCTCGGGAACTGCTTAACATAATTATTTGCTTCAACAACCATCATAAAGCTCTCTTCAATGCGCTTCTTTTGGCTATAAATAGAACTAGAGGAAATAAGATCCCATAGAGATACAAGGTCCTCAATGTTTGTATATAATACTGATTTTTACCCATAAATTATCATCTATCCTTGAATAGAACAAAGGACTGCTCTAAGATGGTTAGGTTATCTCTATTTCAAGAACAATAGCACTTCTATATGTAGAACAATAGATAGTGATCATGTGGTAGGCTGTCCTGGTGTACAGACTACCACAATTATATATTTAAAGACTGTATGTCTAAGAATAAACCTTAGACTTAACAACATCTTTTGCTACTTGTCTAACTTTGCTTTTTTGAGCACTTTAATTATCAAATCAACCAATCACAAATTAGTAAGTGGCCATTTGTAATAATGCTACTAGATAGAATAAGATATGTTGCTCTCCAGTTCTGTGGTTTTATAGCTAGTCTGGAGGGAACACAATAATAATGCAGGAGTGGAACAACCTTGGCCTTAGCTTATGTACTGTATCTTAATCTCCTGTTGTATATATGGTCACTTATTTTGGAGTAGTGGAATGTTGTCTGAGTAAGAGGTAAATTCAGGAGTAAAGAGTTATATAGTAGAGAGTGCTACAAGAGGAAGTGGCTTTATAACTTTAGGACTTTAATCTATAAACTAGGTTGCTCTTATATATCTACTCCGTATATATACTATAACTAGTAGAAAGGAGCCAGTCTGAAATACAATACTCCTTTCAGTCTGAAACATGATACTCCTATAGGAGATAAATAATAATAATAAAGAAAATGAATATAAATATTAATTTATACCAAATTTTCTGGTATATGACAGTAGGAGGTATTAGTGAAAAGATAACAAAGCAAAGAATTCACTCTATATAGTCACTTTGGCAATCAAGGTCATTATGAGAATCAAAGTTACATATTAAACTTTCTGTTAATGCTGATTTTATCTAACTCTGCTCATATTGCATTTGGTCTGCTTTGCTCACTTCCATTGCAGAATTATGTCATGTCATGGAGTGACATCAGGTTGTCTTGGAAACTCCATTTGCTAGAGCACTGCTTTGGATAATTACATATATAAATGGAAATGTAGTTACAGTTTTATCAAGTCTTTCTTGCTTCCCCTCATCTTCTCTTGCATGCAATTCATTTTGCTGCATCAACTTCCTGCTCTGTTCTATTACCTGGTTATTTTTCATTGAGCTCACTCAACTCTTGCTCCAACACCTGTTTCAGCTGAAGAGAGCCTGATGTAAGGGGACCCTACCAATGCTGCCCCTGAAACACTAGACTCACAGCCTGGAGTGATCCTGTACTTAATTAAATATTACTATGTAATATTTAATTCTCTTTAGCTTGACTCGGAGATTCCTGACTCTGACTAACAGGACTACAGGATCAGGGATGTCTCAGCAGTAGGAGTATATATATTGTAAAAGTATGCCCCAGGAGCCTTATCCTAATCTCTAAGAATTCTCCTGGAGTCTATTCCACTCTGGTCGCCCTTACACCTGATAGTTACTATATCAACACAGGTCCTGAATTCATCCTCAATGATGTTGTGTGTCTTATAGGATTAACTCTGACAACCAGGACAAATAATTTTATATTGGGGCCAAGAAGGATGTCACTGAAATCTAGGAGCACAGAAAAGGCTAAATGGGAAGCAACAAGAGTCATCTTCTGAGAGATAGTCAGCAACCTACAGATGGAGGCACTGGCGTCCCTTCTGCTCCTAAGATGGTTCAATTGTTCTCTCAAAATCTGTTCCATCATGTGTTTTGTACACTTGGATGGAATGAAAAAAAGGATTGAAGGACTTTGAGCTCTGTTTTAACTTGATATCTTAGATGTCATATCACAGTCTTGATTGCCACTTGGAGTAGGTTCTTATCAATTGCTATCTTGGACAAAAATATGGGAGGCTGTTCACTACTAACAGCCCCCTGACCTCAGATGCCAAGTATCATACTTTTGCTTGGATTCAAACAAGTTCTTCACAGATGCAGTCCAAAGTTCACAGGAACACTTGCTTATAATGGTTATTCAAGCAAATGTCCTGCATTATGCTCCATCCAGAATGAATGGTTTTTGAGAATAGTGACAGAAGACATTATGGAGTGCAGGTTTCACCCGAAAGAGACTCTGTTGGCACTCGGAGAAGGTACTAAAACGGGTCGAAGTATCTTGTGACGGTCACATATACTCCGGGGAAAAGATTTCGAAGATTCTTGAAGTTTATTTGACTAACAATTTCCGCACATTAGTAGTGACTCTCCTGCGGCAAGGAATAAGAGTATCGATCGTCTTATTTAGCTTGCCTCTTTCGCCAGCAGCAGTGACAGCTTTTTAGCTCGTCCCGTCGTGTATTGACTATCGCTCAGATGCAAGCTGGCTCATCAAGTAAGCCCCGGAGATCTCAATCCCTTCTGGTGGCAACCTAACTACGCTTTAAAGAACGACCGGCTGAAGAGCAGCCATCTACGGAACCTACCCCGAAGAAAAGTGATTCCTAATTCTCTCATCGGAGACATCAGATCCATGCTTAGTTACCTCCTTTAGTACATCCCTTCTTTAAAACCAAAGGAACAGTTGAAGTCATTGAATCTTTCCGGTGGCTTGCGCCTTTGGGCAAGAACAAAACATGTTTTCATGGCAAAAACCTAACGCCTAAGTGTTGCTCCAAAGTCGCTGCTTTCGATTTAGATGGTACGATCATCAAGTTTACGAAGCAAACTTTTTCAAGCAATGGGTGGGAGTGGTGGGACGCAGCCGTCCCAGCTAAATTGCAGAGCGTGGCCGAGGAGGGGTTGGTACTCGTTAGATGGCCGATATGAGTCCATCTCACAAGAACTCCACAGGCATACCATTGTTATCTTCTCTAATCAAGCTATCAAGTCAGAAGCGCTGAAACACTGGAAGGAGAAGGTCTCCTCGATGGGGTCAAAAGTCTGCCTTTTTATGTCCTGTCGGCATGTTTGGGGGCTGAACTTCGATGTAGCTCAAGGATGTACCTTTCTGGTTATTTGCAGCTACCGCAAGGGATGTGTATCGAAAACCGATGTTAGGAATGTGGTGGGAACTGGAAAAAATTTTCAACGCGCAGGGTATCAAAATAGGTGAGGAAGCAATCTAAGATTATCCAAGGCTCTGCTGATGCCAGATATTCAGACTTGGATGCTTCGTTCTTCGTAGGAGATGCTGCCGGCCGTCAGTACAAGAATAAGAAGCCGGATTTCTCGAGTACCGATCGCAAGCTAGCTTTGAACATTGGAATTTCCTTCAAAACACCAGAGGTCGGCGAGCCTGTAACTTTTGCTCTTAATCCTCATTTAAAAATTTGAAAAGGAGTATTTCTTCAACCTTTCTCCCGACATGAACTACACTTTGCCAGGATTCCATGTTTCATCACTTTCAGACCGTAATGCGGAGGTTCTTTGTCCACAAAAATTATATTAATTGGGCCTCTAGTTCCTGTGATGGCACCCACTTCATCTCCCATCATCCCTCCTTCCGGAGGACAGGAAATTGTACTGTTTTGTGGATATCCAGCCCTTGGAAAGTCAAGTTTTTATCACTGTCATTTTCATCCCGCAAACTATACCCATGTTAACCAAGATATCTTGAAGACCCGTGGAAAATGTGTCAAGGCAGTTCAGGAGGCTTTGAAGAGAGGTGAAAGTTGTGTTGTCGGTACGATCATCTTGAGCTCCATGTCAGTGGACTCGAATTTACAAGAGATAGATAATACCAACCGGGATATCAAAACGCGAAGGTTGTACATTGACTTGGCTAGGGGAGAAAAAGTGCCCATAAGGTGAAAGAATGATGAGGCCTTTATCGTATCGTTTCTTATTTTCTTTGCAGATGCTTTGACTTTGTTGGAAGTATAGATTTAGCATGGCATAACAACTTGTACAGAGCATTTTACCAGCCTACATCAATCACTGCCTCAGAGGTAAGCAGATTTTTCCACGTAGATATGATTGTGTTAACAAGACCTGAAAGACACGCAGAGATCTGCTTCCTTTTGGAGCATTCACCAGTTTTCGAGAGCAATACGAAGAACCCACGATGGATGAAGGGTTTGAGGAAATCCGAAAAATCAATTGGAAATTTGAAGGTACAGATGAGGAAAAGAGGCTATGGTCTATGTGGCTACAGATTCATGGTAAATAATTTAAGTCAGCCTTTGCATGCATTTGACTGGAGATAATGAGTGGTGGGACAATTTCGTAGTCTTTCTGCTGCCTCTTCGGGCGTAAGATCTCGCTGAGCTTCTGCCATGAGCTCAAAGCTATTCAAACTCTTGTGAGCAGAAGAAGTATGTCCTTTGATGACGACGCACCCAACAAGGAATTTTTTCACGGTCGCACTTCGAAGGAGGGGAGGATCAAAATGGATGTGGAGATGTGCAACGCTGTCATCGTCGCATGCACTATCAGATCCGGGTACCGGTCGCTGGTGAATGCCCATTGAGTAGGCAAAAGGACATTGAAACAGGTTGTCATAACGCGTGGCTATCTGAGAGATGATACTGGCGAAAGCAGTCCTCTCAGCATCTGTGAGCAAAATGATAGAGGTTACGTGTCTAGTGTATGGCAAAACTGAAAGCCTCAGTTTTGAGCCTTTCAGTAAGGAGAATGACTCACGAAGTATCTCAAAAGGCCAAACGGCCCACCATGGCACGAGCGCTACCCAGTATTCATTTTTCAAGATAACACGACTATTGTCTTGACTGAAATTGACCTCGGCATGAGCATACTCACAGAGGAGGCAGGGACGGCCTGGTTGGAACATATAAGTTTCATGCCTTCGAGTGCGGTGGTACCTGACCAACCATGAGGACCACATGGAGCACCAGCGCTTATCTGTACTCCAAAGAGGGCGTATCGTTCCAAGGATGCCAATTCCTTTGCAGGGAGGGTAGGTACTTGAGAGAGTGACCATACTTGACCATGTGGATGACTATTAGAACAACCCATGATAGAACCCTTGTTCTATTGGCACAAGATCAGCAGGATTTCGAGTACAACTGACAATCTGAGGGACCTCAAAAATCTGGACATATTTAATGCCAGCCTGCGAGCCTCTTTCACGGTATATACGGATCCACTCAGCAATGATACGCTCAATCTCTGGAGGATTCATCTGAGCCAAGGTCAAGTCGTGTCGCGGGTGGAAGATAATGACATCACAGCCTCCATGGATGGGCTGGCTCGTAAGCATTGGGTGGGGGGGAGCGGGAGCATCAGGAACAGGTCCAGGCAGCACCGCAGCAAAGTCATTGACAAATGAGTAGGTGTGAGTATAAGGAGGATTATTTTGGCCTCCAGACCTCTGGTTTCCTGGGCACAAATAGCAAGTAGGATCATATTCAGGGGGCATCAAGGATTGGGGCGCTTCAGTTTGGCCAAGCCAAGGTCGCTTGGTGCGGTGAGGGGAAACAAGGACGTGTTCATCTAGAAGGGGATTATCTATGATAGATCAGATAAAAAAACCGCGAATATCTGGGCGACACTTACAACGACGGTGAGGATGTGTTGTTGGGTCGAATTCCATCGCAGATCACCTCTGATGCTTTTCAAATTTTTGTACATTCGGAAAGCGGCCCGATCCGCCCGCTCAAACGCAACTGCTTCTTGAGTGAACCACAATGGACAAGCGTCGCCGCAATGAACGTTCGCCCTCTCCAGCTTACAAGCTAGATGGAAACGACGACTACGAGCCATACATACCCATCTCCCAGAGGCGCAGGGAGAAGCTTGCCAAATACTCTTCACTTGGTGTAAATGCCCAGCGTCAAAAAACAAAACGCCTCCAAGAGGAGCGCGACGAACGGGAAGATACCCTGAAAGAGGAGGAGCATCTGCGTGAGAAGACAAGAAAGGAGAGGACACTATTGATTGAAGCCCAGGAAGTGCAGCGGCGCAAGGCAACTGAAGGTCTGTCTCGCCGGGATTCATTGTGGAGATTATCCAACTCACCGCTGTAGACGCAAAGAAGACTGAGGGTGAAAAAGCAGAAGAAGCTGATAAGGAGATATTCGAGGCAATTCGTAGTCGGCGTAAGCTAGTGTCCGACATGGAGCTTGCAAAAGGCATCCAATATACGGAGCCTTTGACCACTAGGTATTGTGTATTGTCTAAGACTCCGGAGAATTCGGGACGTTGAATGTTATTCAGTTGGAGGCCTCCACGGTATATCAGAGATAGAACTGAACTGGAACACCAGAGGCTACGCGACAAGTATCACATTTTGGCAGATGGGGAGGACATTCCCTCTCCAATTGAACACTTTGAGGTATGTATTTATCAACACCTTTCTTTGCTTCTCCCAACTCATCGAATAGGATATGAAAATACCAGAGCCTATATTGGAGCATCTGAGGTCAAAACGCATTATCACTCCTACTCCGATTCAACTTCAGGGAATACCGGCTGCGTGCGCGCTCATGCTTTCAAATTTCATTATATTCTGACCACCATCTAGATTCTCAGGTCGCGACATTATTGGCATCGCGTTTACTGGCTCGGGAAAAACGCTGGCTTTTTGTCTCCCATTGATCATGATGGCACTCGAGGAGGAGAAGAAACTTCCATTCGTCCGTGGCGAGGGGCCTGTTGGCGTCATTCTGTGTCCATCTCGTGAACTTGCCAACCAGACCTACGAGAACGTGAATACCTGGTGTTCAGCCTTGGCTCGGGAAGGCAAATTCCTGCAGCTCAACTCCCTTCTCTGTATAGGGGGCATCTCTATGAGCGAGCAAAGCCACGTTCTGAGCAAAGGAATTCATATAGTTATTGCAACTCCCGGTCGTTTGATCGACATGCTCGAAAAGAAACGATTTACATTCAACAACTGCAAATACCTTTGTATGGATGAAGCTGACAGGATGATTGATCTTGGATTCGAAGATGACGTCCGCAACATCATCAGCTTTTTCAAGGTGAGACCCGTTTTTAGTGGCTTTGAGCTTTCGTTATGCTCATGTACCATCACAGCGCCAACGCCAGACTCTTTTATTCTCGGCGACGATGCCACGTAAAATCCAGGACTTTGCAAGGGAATCTCTGATAAAACCTGTGTTAGTCAACGTTGGCCGTGCAGGTGCTGCCAATCTGGATGTGCTTCAAGTGGTCGAATACGTAAAGCAAGAGGCAAAGATGGTATATCTTCTTGAATGTCTGCAGAAGACACCACCTCCAGTCATTATTTTTAGTGAGAATAAGAACGAGGTTGATGGTTGGTTGTCTTAAACAAATCCTGCCCTGCTTGTGCTCTGATGTCCGCTTAGATATACAGGAGTACCTGTTACTCAAAGGAGTCGAAGCCGTAGCTATTCACGGATCGAAATGTATGTCACGTTCCGGAAAGGCTTGAACTATGCCGTTGATGGCCTATCAGCACAGGAAGAGCGCCAGTATGCGATTAAGGCCTTCAAGTCAGGATCAAAGGATGTCATGGTAGCATCAGGCGTTGCCTCCAAAGGATTGGACTTCAATGAAATCCAACATGTCATTATTTTCACGATGCCTAAGGAGATTGAAGATTATGTGCATCAAATAGGGCGCACAGGGCGTAGTGGGAAAACTGGAATTGCGACTACGTTTGTCAACATGACCACACCAGAACAAACGTTGCTAGATCTCAAGTATTTGTTGATTGAAGCTGGTCAAAAGCAAGTGTTTATATTGATTGTCTGTTACTCCTCTCACAATTGATCTTTCAGGGTGCCCCCATTCTTAGTATCTATCGATGATCCTCGTGTTGCTCAAGGTGGTTTCCTGAAGGGCTGTCCCGTATGTGGAGGTATTATAAGTCCACTTTCAAATTTCAACGGTGTGTGTTGACCGGCTGGTTAGGTCTTGGTCATAGTATATCAAATTGCCCGAAGCTTGAAGAGACTCAACGCAGGCAAATGGCATCGCATCGGAACGTGGACGGAGGAGGTTATTAAGCTGTCCTTCATCTAACAATAATTCCGGTCAGGCTAGACAGGCTATTGTCATACCACTCGAATGTTGTTTTAATATGTATTGGCAGGAATGTCGTTTCCGGTACTGCACTATTTGTACCATGACTAGTGGTATATCCCTATTCGACAACTGACTGATATAGTCCATCCTCTATATGGTCTTTCCAATGACTAGTCGATTGGCAGATCAAACATGAACAATTGAGCGACGACCTATCAACCCAAAATGACTATTAATCTGGAGCTAACCACGAAGGCACAGAAACAGTGACGCGGATAATCACTACTGGGTCCATCCACGACAGGAGCATACTTGACAATGGCATCGGATGATTCCTAGCACAACTCCCATTGTCAAGGTGACAATTCAACGACAATTCAACAAGGTGAAAGAAAGACTAGAAGGTTAGAGCACCATCGAGTTTGCTTTCTCTGATATGCAAGCCTCATGACTGATTAATGTCAAGCAGAGTGAATCACGAACATCAATGGGAACCTTTTAGGTTTCAAGCATACTAGTGATGAAACTTGGTTCCTATATGCCTAGAAGCTAAGATAGATATATTTGATGTTCTGTTGAGTACAGTTGTGAGAGAGATCAGCAGCTAGTCAACCAAGATATGATAGATGAAATGTTCCGGAAATAATGGTCGAGTAATCAATCAGGTCTGTGGGTATGCAAAACGGGCGTGTAAGTCCACCGGACGCGTTGCACTGGATATCCTGGAGGTTGCATGAGTGGCATTTCGGAATGTTGGCATGCAATGAACACACCGATGTTGTATGCAAGTCTGGGCGAAGCGATCACGATTTGACTCAAATGATTTGGTGACCTCATCCGAAGCACCAGCTATGATTACGTTGAACTCAGCATAATCTAAGCCGACGTATGATGAATTAAGACGACTATTTTGGGATGTTCAGCTTACCTCGGGGGCAGTTAAAACACAAGTCTTGAATAAGAGCTTCACTGATTACCTTTGACTTCACCCGAAGACCAGTTTCCGTCATAATCTTTGATAACATGTTAATCAAGGATCTCGTGAGCCATAAGTATAGTGCATACCTGATTTCGAAGGTTATCTAGTTTTTCATAAAGGTGTAGCATAGAAGGAGGGAAAGATGCACCCTCACTCGACCTAAACGAAGCTTGTCCTGATGATAATCCCATCGCCTCGTCGGGGAAAGATTCGATAGGATCATTAGTGGCCAATCCTGCTGCTCGTCTTTTGCCTTTATTCTGACGCTCCTGATTCTGCTTTGATGGTTTCGTAGCTTTTGCTGGCGGGGGTCGCCACTCGACCTCAAAGCGCTCCTTACTTTTCTTGAAAGATGGTAAAAGAGAACCATGCTATAGAAACTCTTTAGTTCAAAATCAGACTTCAAACTGGAGGATACTCACTTCGACGTATTCGGTGAAATAGCCAGACTGCTGCCTCTCTCTGCGACAGTTGAGGATATCGCGAGCTAGTAGTTGGTCCAAGGATAATTCTACCAACTCCTTTGAAAAGCCTTTACACGTCCCGAAGCCAACCATCTCCTCCAAACCTCCGCGCTCACGGAGTTTCGCAGCATTGTTTCCTCGGAGGTACTGGGTAAGCTGAGGTACAGTGATATTGGCATCCGCATCTAGGACACTCTGCACAATGTCGATGGCATTTTTCGCGATGATCGTGACATCTTCTGTTACCAATTGTCGGTCATCTAAACAATTATCACAACCACGCTGGCAATTGCGCTGGTCAAAATCTTGTCCAAAGTGTCGAAGCACCTGAACTCTTCGGCATTCCGAGATGTTGCAGCAGTACTTCACTACCTCACGAGCAGCATCTTTCTGCCTCTCGATGCCTTCAGGAGTGAGGGGTTCTTCATTATCATTATTGTTCTCGATCATCCAGCATATTGTCTTAAAGTCCTTGAAGCTGTAATCTGATTGGCAGCCTGAGCCTAAGATCTACCATCTCGGCAAGTCACTCACACAGGATACAGTCGGCTGATTTGCCGTCGCGTCCTGCCCTTCCCGTCTCTTGATAATAGCTAATTGCTCCATCAGGTCGAGTTGCTAACATGACACTCGTACTTACCCCGACAGGGACTTTGGCAGATCATAATGGATAACAAAGCGCACTGCGAATACATGAGAATCAGAATCCAACAGTGCAGCTGACTGAATACCGTCTGGTTTATCAATTCCCATTCCAAATGCGATCTAGGCAGATATCAACAACCAACGTATGCAAGGAACTCACACACCCACCGTTGCAACGATAATGTGAAATTTGTCCGCCTTCCAATTCTCCAAAAGGCGATTTTTGACCTCCTTATTGAGCCCAGCGTGGAAGAACTCGGCTCGCAGACCTCTTTTCTCGAGCTGCCCAGCGAGTTGCTCACAGGACTTCCGTGATAGACAGTATATTATACCGGACCTGTCTGGGTGCTGTCTCCGGATGAAGTCCACGATATCATCGAGCACTTTCGTCTTGGTCTTGATGTAGTATTTCAGGTTTGGTCGATTGAAGGACTGGGTGAAGGAAGCAGGATCTCGAAGCTGCAGTTGATTGACGATATCCTCTCGGGTTCGTTGATTAGCAGTTGCAGTTAACGCGATTATGGGAACGTCGGGGTACTCTTGTCGAAGTTGACCCAATCCCTGATACTGATTTCTCTATGTCAAAAAGGGGGCAAGCAGGATGACTGTCTACTTACTGCACTTCGAAAATCTTGCCCCCAGGTCGAGATGCAATGTGCTTCATCAATTGCAAAGCGAGCGAGCTGTTGTCGACGATACAACCCGTTGAGCAGATTGCGACAGGCAGAGCTGGCCCTGAGTTTTTCTGGGGTAACATACAACAACGATGGTTTCTTGTCGCTGCTGAATAATTTCGAGCTTACTTCGTGCTGTAGTGAGTCCGCGCTCCAGAAAAAGGCATCGACACCTTTCGAGGTAAGCCCGGATACTTGGTCTTCCATTAGGGCCGTGAGGGGAGAAACAACAACAGTGACACCACAAGTTTTTCCAGAGCTGCAAACAGCTGGAAGTTGGTAACAAAGACTTTTGCCTCCACCAGTAGGCATCAGGACGAAAACATCCCTACCTTCCAGCGTCGCAGAGATTACCTCCAGTTGATTGTCTCTGAACTCCTTGAGACCGAATACGTTCTTCAGCTGGCGCCGAACCTCTGTCATATAAGGGCCCTGGACAAGAGCCGCGGCCGTTATTCGAGAAGGTACCTTTGCAACTGAGTCAAACATCGCGTCAGGCATATCCCCAAAGTTGTCCCATAACTCTTCATCACTGTCAGGCCCAGTGTGGTTTGGGGCGTTGGCGTTGTATTCTTCATTCAAATCGGTTATCATGGGTTGACCACCTGTCTTCAAACAAGGGGCTGAGGGTTCAGTGGAAGGCGCAGATGGAGATAAGGTGAGTGGTGAATGCCGGACAGGACAGACTGCGAAATTTGGAGCCAGAATCGCAGGGATTGTATCATGGTCAGTGGGGAAAGTGGCAGCCAATGTTGTATCTTGCTGCTTCCTTTTCTCTGGATTGCCTACCCATTCAATTGCCCGAATTCTCTGTTCTAGCTCTTCACTACATCTGGGTCAGAGACTCAACCAGCAATCTCTAGCCGAACTTCTCATACCAGATGTTCCTGAGTTGTTTCTTGTCCACTGAGGTAGATGAACCTTCCCCATGGAGAAGAAGGCGCATGACATGATTGAGGAGCTCGTGATGCTTGTTCTTGAAATTCTCGAGACCTTCAGGCGGGACCTTCACATAAATGAGTTAAAAATTTGTTCAAGTCTGACCATTGAACAGACCTCCATCAAATCTAAGTGATCATCCATCCAAGGCGGCCGTGGAGGGCTTTGTCTGGCCCGATGGCCAGGATCAGCTAAAAAAGTGATCTCGGAGGTTAGCTGAGGTGAAGACTTTGAATCATCCCCTGTCTTTGAATTTGGACTTGAGCTTGAACGAGGTGCTCTGGGTGGGAGATTCTCTTTGTCGGAGGTGGTCAACACCTTTGAGCGCTTGAAGACTTGAGGAGGTGGATCGGGTGAGGTATCTGGATCGGAGGAGGTCCGTTTAAGGATATTCTGTGACCCGTGGTTCGAGTCGTCCGATATGATGATCGGGTCAGAAGTCTGGATCGGCAGTGGTTTTGCCTGTTTAAATCCTGGAGTAGAGAAGGAAGGAAGACCAGTTGATGCTACTGCTAAAGGCAGTATGTCACCGGAGCTTAGTTGAGGCAATGCAATTACTCACGCGCACTCGAAGCAGAGGATGGTATAGCAGGCTTAAACTTGGGCTGCAGAAGTAACTTGTGTGTGTAGCATTCGCTGCAATGTAAAACAACAACCTACTCCAGACTTGGTTCTTGATGGTGGGATGTATGTCTGTGGAGAGCTAAGAACATTTTTTTCTTTGAGCTTGAGAAGTTCGGCAAGATTGTTTCTTGTATTTTTTGGTACCGACATGGAAGCTATCCATCAACCTAAGTTAAGAACGCGCTCCTCGTAAGCGCGCATAATACCACGTGACTGCGCCTATGTTATCTCTAAGTGCTTGTTGAGCTCTTGTTGATCAACTTTGCCAGTTCTTCAATATGCCTAAAGGTATCTTTCCAAACATGAATATCCAAGACATAATAACTGCATTAAGTGGTTGGGGCTTGCCTGTGCGAGCAGAGCAGCTGGCACATCCGACTGCTGAATTTGTCGAGGGTGTTTATTGTGCCTGTCTCCAACAGGTTACCGGCGTCACTTTCGAGTCTCTTCGAGAGCCAGTAGCCTCTTCCATCTCCTCTCTTGAAATTGATAGTGAGGTGATATATGGTCTCGTGCTGGGGGAACTGATCCGACGATTGCAATTAGCAAGACTTGTATTCAACTGCTTTCTCCCACAACCTTATTCTCTACCATCTGTAAGCTATCTTGTCTCTCTTCTTTGGATAACATATCTCATATACTGTATAGGACACGCTTTGCAAAAGCTGCGCAAGTTGAGGACTTCACTTCTAAAGATCTCTTTGCGCCTGAGAAGGCGCGAACCTTGGTTCTACTCTCAGCTTTTATCAACTATGTGAAATTCACAGAGCAATTCTGCGATCAGCGTGTAAAGGAACGGCGAGAACATTCAGAAAAAGTTATTGTCGAGCGAGAAGAGGTTCTGGAGGAACTTGAGAAAATTCTACAAGAAATTGGGGCAATCAAGTCAGCTAGCCTACTTTACCCTGGTTGTACCTAATGATCGATCACACACAGGACCAAGTTGGCAGAAGATGAACCCCAGTGTGAGGCCCTGAAACGTGAAAACGACATTCTTCGGGCAAATATGTTCGAAATCAAGAACTCACAGGGCCAGCTCACCAGCGAGCTGGATAAATTCAAGGGTGAGAAGGATACCTTAGTCCGGGCAAGGGTATGTATACTTCGAGCCAGTATTCATTCATAGACACTCAAATTTATTAATCAAGGAATCCATCTCAGAAGAGATTGCAAATACCAATGACGCCGTGCAGCGCACGCAAGGTCGTATCGTCCAGTCCCCCGATCGAATCAAGAAACGAATTTCTCAGATGACACTGGATGCTGCTGAGGAGAAAAGAAACATCACTGCGAACGAAACCAAAGCTCGGGAATTACAAGCCAAGGTTAATGCCTTGGTAATCATTGAAAAGGTCTGCTTCTTGGTTTTTCTTGGACGACCACTAAATAAGACGTCAGGATATGCGGAGCTGCATCGAGCAGCTTCACACGGTTATGAGGGAGGTTCACTCATTGCAGGATACTTTACAGTCTCTAAATGATACCAAAGTCCAACTGGAGGACAGATCCATTGAACGAAGCGAGCTGATGTCAAAACATGAGGTCAGTATTAGCATGAACACCCTGATGGTCTGGTCGAGACGCTCATTTGTTCAGAGAGTACATAAACAAGTAACCAACGCCCATGAGAAGCTGGAACGAGCACAGAAACATGCAGAAGATCGGAAGCAGGCAAACGAGAAAACGATACTAAAATTGAAAGCAGAGTATGAAAAGATGGCGATAGAACGGCGTGACAATGACAAGCAACTGGAGGAACTTCGATTGGAAGCAACTAACATACAAACTAAGGTATGTTCATTACGAACAAACCAAGGTGCAACTGTTCATTTGTTACATTGACTAATCTCCTGTCCAGATGGCGGACCATCTTAAACAAAGTGAGGCCGAGCTAAATGAGTTACTGTCAGAGTATTGGATAATCCGTTATGAAGCAGGTATGTGAAGTGATTACAGTCTCAGCCAGGCACTCAAATTGTTGCTAGATGTCTACATGGAAACGCTAGCTAATAAGCTCAATATGCAGATAGCGTCCGGCTGAGATGCAACTCTATCGACGCCTGCCCTTTGCTTCTCGTCGCTGGGTACATTCCCGACAGTACCATTCTTCATCATCTGGTACCTCTTTAAGACCTACGCACTCCAAATGGAACTGGCCTGGAGAGTTAGACGCAAGTAATTTTGTTGATGAAGTTTACGAGGCTCACCCATTCATATTTACATTCTGGGTCATCGCAGCCTATCATCTGCGATAGATTGAGTACATTCATAATCTGTAATTCAGACAATATAGATATACTTCGCCAAAAGAGATACGATTGCAATAGCACCAGGTGGGCTCGGTTGGATCAAGAGCGACGCCTGGATGTGGAGGTAGTAGAGTGATTTTCAGAGCAGGAGACAGACTTGGCTCTTCTTTCTCTTTCTCTTTGTTCTTTGTTCTTTTGAGAGGCCGTCGCTTGCTAGGGCGATCTGGTGGTATTGAAGCCCCGGGTGGTGTATGTGGTGTATGTGGTGTATGTGGTTGTCCCTCCTCATCTGGCATTGGACTCATGCTGACGCGTGTCGGGCGACTCCACTTTGGAACGGTTAGATCAGACATACTGAGCATAACGGGGGCATTCGGTTCTGGGCCCAAAGATGCTTCTTGCTCTTTGATGGACTGATCCAGCAAACGTATCTGACGATCAATCTACAGAGGATGAGACCTATACGGTACACAAAAAACCATCCCACACACCAGGTCATGTGCTGTCTGCGCGATATTGACTTTTTCCCGAGAAGTGCGCAAATATTCGTCGGTCTCGCACCCGATGTGAGATAACATTTCGCGTGTTGAGGGTCGGGTTGGCTCAGCTGTAGCTTGAGCTGGATCAGAGAAATTAGATGCATGCGGGGTGGATTTCATCATTAGAGTATATCCTACTTCTTATGAACGATGATGAGAACGTTCAGCGCATACTGACTAACCATCAGGAGAACCTATGAGTGGTGAGGAGTTCTGGTCAACCTCCATGGACTGGACAGGTTTGGCCTCATTCTGGTTGGTTTCTTGACGTAGCTGGATATATTGGTGGATTTTTGGAAGTAGACTGTCGGTATAATCTGGGACAACATGCAGGCCCTGTTTGTTCAGCTCTCTAAGACAGAAGCGGTTAAATGTACCGCGGGCTTGACAGTCTAGTTGACGGATGAGGGTGAATAGTCTGTGAATAGTCAGCGGAAGTTGTTCAATAACTAGACAAAGTCAGCAAAAGAAAGCCACTAGGTGATGACTAGAATGACACACTATCATAATGCTCGTCTCGGACTTCGTCCCAAATTTCTCGCTCCTTTTCCTCTATGTTAAACGATTGCTGGGCTTCTATTTCCATATCACCGCCATTTGAATGATCAGTCTCATGTGAACCTGGGAGAACCTGTCTTCTTGTGCTACTTCTTCTGGGTTGAGCGGACATGGAGAAATGGAGAGCACGTGATGTCGTTAATAGGGGCATCAGGGATCAATGCTATTGCGTGGGTCAGTCCCTCACTGGCAGTAACTAAATTTGCCGGTCAAGAGATCTTCTGGCACATGAAGCATTCCGACTAGACAGCATAGTTGAATTCCTCCAAAACAATCCTACTTCTTTCTGCTTCCCCAAGCAGGTGGTGTAGCCATCTCTCCCTTTTCTTTTTTCTTTTCTCTTTCTGATATTCAAGTAGTGTACTATGTACCTACCAGGGACCGCGGTCTTTTAAAAAAAATCAACAATTTATCACACGCCGCGGACTGCGATTGAGCACTGTGTAACAGATTGTAGATGCAAAAAAAGAGATCTTCTGATCACTACATTTAACTGTTTATTCTATTAAGCAACAAAGTGAGCCAATACACACTGTGCACTACCTGGTAGATCAGAACATTTCGCCAGTGAATACTGAGTCCCAGGATCTGGAGGGAATAGAGGCTCAAGCCCTGAACCTAATTGTTGCGCGGGCTGAGAAAAGAGTGTTTTCCTTTTTCGGAAGACATTGAGCGGAACTCAGGTGGTTGAAATAGTAACGACAACTTGATCATGTACTCTAGAGGACGTAAAGCAGTGGGTGCATCCTGAAATAGCAAGTCCAAGCTGAAAATTACAGAATACTTGCTAGTCCGTATGACATGAAGCGGAGCCATCCTTTAATTTCCGAAGAAGATATTATAATGAGATTCAGTAGATCATTTTTAGCAAGGTTCGAAGGACGGCTCCAAAAAGAATTTTGGGGAGATGTCATATCCTGCTTCGCTGAATGCTGTCAGTTAAATTGATAGATCAGCGACACTTCAAGATGCAGCAGATAGATCGTATGGGGAGTTATCTCCTTCCTACTGTTTACGTCCGAGGCAGGGAGATTGTCAACCTGAATAAGTTTAGTTACTAGTCGGATGTATAGTGGCACTGGTAGGAAAAGACTCTCGACATTGTAGTCTCTTCTGGCAACCGTGTAGGTGCAACATCAATATCACTGGTTCCAACATGATAATATCCAATCTTGTCTGATGCTCTACCGGTACTTCAAATTCTGACGTAGTTGAAAACTCAGAAATGGACATGTGCTCTATTTGTAGCCAATTCGAGGAAATATAGGGTTTATTAGAGTGAACCGGCTTAACCTTTTAAACTTGACTAGGTTTTACCCTGGCTAGAGAACAGGAGCGTGTTGAAGTAAACTCGGGAGGATGAATCAGCTAATTTAGGATTTTCAACTACACCAAGCAAAACCCAGAAGCAAATAAGTTGATTCTTGTAGGTGTCAAGTCAGCCCAGCCAGTTTTGCCACATGTTCGCTTCCCTAGACACGAGAACAGTTACCTGTAGTCACAAAACATCATCCATGATTATTTCTGATGTTCTTGTAGGATTAGTGCCATGTCAGGTAGATGTATGAATGATAGTGACTTTGTATAGTGATCTTCGTGACTAAACCGGGAGACAGACGTACATCATCCTCGTGTTTGCCTCGGTACTCGGTGGGTCCTGGATTGCGGATAAAGCAAGAGGATCGGTGTCAAAAAGGAGTTTTAAGGCAGCGCGTGCATCAGAAACTTTGAATGATCGAAGGTGTTACGAAGTACTGGCTTCTATGACAGTGACAGAATCTGGAAGTGCTCGATAGTTAGATCAGGAGGCCATCTTGAACAGAGATTTGCCGACTGAGGAGACCAACGTGTACTCGCTATTGATGAGACAATAATCATTTCCAGAACGTAAACATGATGCAGCTGTCATCTGTGCAGTGATTGATGACGTCCAACCGAAACGCCTATCCTGGGAACTGTGCGACAATGGCTTACGCTTGTAATTGTGCAACTTATGCAGAAAGGCAGTCATCTCGCACCCAATAATGGGACTAGTTGCGGTTGAGCTAGGGCAGATGCAAAGAGTAGACACATAAACCGGCTTTGTTATAACATGAAACAGACGAAGATTGTTTGCATAATGCGAGAGCGAGACAGGCGCGAATATGTACAGCACAAGAGGCCGCCATTGAGTCCCCCGAAGATACATCAAGAACTGTGGACGGGAGGGCAGCTCATGTTTCCTTTACCTTGTCGAAGAACTGTCAAAGTAGCGATTAAAGGGGACGGTAGATCGGTTCAGGGATGACATACGGTGATGAAAAGTTGAGAGTAGGATAACTGGGCTGAACTGGAAAAGGAAAGACGGGGTAGTAACAGATCGATTGAGAATGATAATCGGCAGCCTGGTCTCCTTGGCCCATAGGGGTGATATCGTGATGAGGCATCTGTGTGAAATAGCACGGATACGGGTATGTGGGAGTATCATCGGATTTTGGGGTATAGTGGGTATACTGGCCATAGCAGTCTGGGGGTACAAATGAATGGTGTGCAGCAGTCAGTGCGGCCGGGTTGACATGCTGCTGGCCAGGAGGGTCGAGAGTACGACCTGTGCGACCTTTGGAAGTATGAGTAGAAAATGAAATAAAGAGGCAAGGAAGCACCTCTTCCATCGCGCTTCTTGTAGGGACCTCGCTTGATCCCCTTTTTCCGCTGCTTGCGCTGCGAATCGACGCATTCTTCGCTGATACCGTACTTGACACAACGCAGGCATGGACGGGCGTCGTCGCACTTTTTACAGGCCTTTTGGCAGTTTGTGCAGGCATTCTTGACCTGACGGCGCTTTGGCCTGACAGGAAGAGTTGGAGATTGTGGAGAGAAAGTGTACATGTATTGGGGCATGGGATAGGAAAGAGCTGGGTCTGGCACAGGGACAGACATGGAGGACAGAAGGAACCCTGGCCTTGAGGATGAGGTATGATATTTATGTTTTATTCTATTCAGTCGTACGCGCAAACACACCACAACACTAACATGAGGTCGACGCCAGACTGTCCTGTCTTGTCTTCTCTCACCCTTTCTTCTATTCCTTTTTTTTTTCTTCCCTGGCCCTGGACACAAGTCCATGTCTGTGCCAGGTCAAGGCCCACGACTCAGCCCCATTGCCGTCGCTGTCGACCCCGTTGTCCTCGAGCAGGCGCATCCTTCGTCTCCCCTACCGGACAGTGCTCAGGTTTTCTCTTTTCTGTCTGCATAGGCTGTACGGGCTGCTGACACGTCTTTGAATCCCATTCAGGTCTGCTCTGGTGCCCCGGCTGCCGAAGAGACTGTCCCACAGTCCGACCAGCTCCTCCCAGTCTCGCGTTCTGCCTCCGCGTCCTCTTCTCTCGATCCCTATTATTTTGGTCTCCAGTCTCCTACTGACTCCCCTGTCCCAATTCTCTCCCCCTTTTCACAGTCCGCAACCACTCCCGATCAGCCTTTAATTAATGAGCCCATCACTCCCGCCAGGAACCCCGCAAATATAGATCGCCGGGGCCTCGTTGGTGTCGGTGAACTAGCCACGCCCCGTTGGACGAGGAATGAGCGCACCAGCGACACAGATGAAAGCGACCTACAGTCCCATTTTGACATCGCTGTCGAAAGTCTTCTTCCAGACCTCCCAGACAATGCCCATGACGATGAGCCCGACAGTCCCTGGACAATAGAAGCCGTTGATGGAGAAATTTCGGATAAAGAGGAGGTATGTTCCCCGTTAACTGCATTAATCTTCGCTCATCCATTCCTCAAAGGCTCCTCTCCAACCTCCTCCCTTGAAGGTCCTCCGGAGTCGTCCCTCAATCGCCGAAGAGAGTGGGGGCGAGGAGATCCTCTACCCTCGCACCCTCAACAACTCCGGTGCGCCAGAGTCTGCCAGGTCCGGCAAATTCCATCGATCCTCTCTTTTCACACGTGTCATCGAAGACGATATCCCAAGAGTTCCCCTTCCGTCGTCACCTTCAAGCTCCTCCGCTCCCGCTCGCCGAGCAAAAAAGCGGACTTCAGAAGAGTTCGAGGTGGAAAATCACAGTTTGCTTGTTTCTCAGCGCGCTGAAATTATCCCGGTCATAACCGACAAGACCAAGGAAGACAAGATCTCATCCGCAAGAAGGCACCGTAGCATCAATATTAATGCTTCGTCATCTTTGTCTCCCAAGGATGGGAAAACCAAGGATCGTCGTCGCGAGAGTCTGCGTCTCTCAATAAGCGGTAACTCCAGACTGGTGTCTAAAACGCCGGAACACCATTCGAGGCAACTTTCAACAAGTACCGTGACTTCACCTCTCATCGACGCTCGTCGAGTTCAGGCCGCGGACTTCTCCCATCTCCCTCCCTCCCCTGCTTCGTCCTCCATTCAGCACCTCCTCAAGCAATCTGTCAATCTCAGGCCTCACACCCCTCCTTCTGGCCACAAAGAGGGCTTGTCGCAGGTCACCTCTCCGAACGTGGCCCACTCTTTGCTTCGTGGTACGCAGGAAGGTTGGTCCGCCCTCGATGACGAAGCGGCTTTGGAGGCACTCAATAAATTGGATGGCCTTACTGGGAAAACTGCCCGGGCCCGTGCTAGTGTCGGGAGTTTTGGTCGTGCCTCTGGCTCGAGTCGGTCGGTCACTCCAGCCAAGAACAACAACCAATGGGAAGGTATTGGGGCTGAACACGCCAAGTCTCATAAGAGGGGAAGCGGTGCAGGCACGGGCAGCGAGAAGGAAGGCAAAGAGTTGCTAATCAGGCATCATTCAGTTTCTGGTTTTGCTGAGGTTGACACAAATTTTGAAGGACATACCAATATTCAAGTCCAGAATTTGCTCCCACAGGAGAAGACACCTAAGAAAGTCAGTGCACGAATGAGCTTTACTCCCAAACGTGGTTCCGCTTCTTCCACACACACCAATACGCCTACCACCAGCTCTCGAGAGTCAACTGGCACTAGCCTTACTTCAATGTCTAGTACTCCAGGCCGTCATTCCGCTGGAAAACCGAGGAACAGTGCTGGCAGTGATATTTCGCCTAGTGAAGCAAATTTATTGAAGGATCGAGTGTCTTCAATTGCCGCCATTGCTGATGCATCTGACAGCGCGATTGTTCCTCCTGTTCCGCCACTACCCAAGGATCTCTCATCATATCGTTCACCACCGCCCACGTCATCAAGCCTCTCCTTTCCTTCCTTCTCGGGTGGAGAGGAACAGGCCAAGCGCCCCAGTCATGATGACAACCTGGAACAATTTGGATCATTAGAGGTTTCTGTCCACCACCACCAATCACCACTGCGCCAGGGGAATCAATTTACGTCTAGCTATGCCAGTATTGATCCAGTCCCCGTTGTTCCCAAGACACCTTCGAAAAAGTGGAGTTTCTCGAATGCTCTCAACTTACGTCTTTCAAGTTCTCCTTCATCGGGTTCCAAGCCAAGTTTCCCTCTGAGTCCTCGTGCTGTTAGCTTCGGTCAGCAGCTTAGGAAGTCAACTTCAAAAGACAAGGGCTCCTTGAAATCATTGTGGTCCCCTAAGCAGCCCGATGCCATGACTTCGGCAGGATCGCTGGCATCATTGTCATCTATTGGAGCTGGCCAAGTACCCGGTGCTGTGGCTACTGCTAATAGTACAAAGATACCTGACCGCGGTGCCAGCCGCCCTGGAACCGGTTCAAGTGCAAGTATCAATCACAATACGTCGATATTGCCTGCGCCTCCCATTGATCCCCTAAGTCCTTCAGCCTCCATTCGTCGGACTCAATCCAAGCGTCTCACGCCTTCTTCCATACCCTTCTTTAGACGTTCCTCTTCTCAATCTATGCAAGTCCCTCCTGTTCTTCCGTCATCTGCTTCTCCACCCAGTCATCTAGCGACCCCGCAATTGAAGAATAGTGCTTCCCCTCCGCGCGACTTTGTCGCCTTGTCTACTTCAGTACCTACTTCTACCTCGAAGAAATCTTCTGTCCTCAGTCTTGGGCTTCCTTCTTTACTCAAGTCCTCATCTCGTCGTAGCCTGCATTCAGATGCTAAAGACAGTACTAAAGAGAATGCCAAGACAGAAAGAGAAGCCGAGAAAGCCAAAGCCAAAGCTGAGAAGGAGAAGAAGAAGGAGGAGAGAAGTGAGAGTCGCATATCGTTAATGATTCGGAAGCGTGGCAAGGTAAGTTTTCTCGGATTATCGGGTGGCTGACACTCGATTTCTTACTTTTTTTCAGACGTTGTCATCAACTGATCCCAGGAAACCTAAGTCCCCTGTGGCCATGCCGCCTATCCAAATGTCGGCTTTGGAACCAGCGACTGCTCAACGAGTTGCAAAACTCAAATCCTCGACTTCGAGTGCAACGTCGGTCACCCCTGCCGCCTCGCGTGCCCCTTCAATATCTTCTCGGGTTACTGCTCACACCGCAAGTTCTATGCAGAAGATATCCGATGCATCACTTCGTAGTCGTACCCAACTTCCGACGATCGCAGGTTCTCCTTCAGTCAGTACTCATTTTACCAAGGAAAGCCGGGAGCTTTCTAGCTCTTCGCTCAACACTGTCTCCGGTTTTCTCAAGGAGACACCGACCAAGATACCCCGTATTTCTAGTTCAGCTTCTGCTAGACAATCACCTCTCCTCAAAAATTCTGTTTCTACGTTGGCGTCTTGCCGAGGCAGTGGGCTGGCCTCGACATCTGCTAATCATTCTCCTTCTGGTTTACCAATATCTGAGTTTGGAGTCATTGATGATGATAGTACGACACCAAAGTCAATCCTGCATCAGTCTTTGCGTTGCTCACCATCAACATCGACTTCTCGGCTTCCTCGACAACCAATTGGGAGCACAGGCAATACAGGCAGTGGAAGTATCCTACCCCGTAAGTCAAATCGAGATTCTATGTCTTTCATCGGTATCCGTAAACCGTCTACTGGATCGGTTGCCTCATTTTCTACCCCGGCAAGCAATGCTGAGGCATCATCGAGCTCTCACCGATTCTCTGCCTTATCACCGTCCAAGGGCTTGAAATTACTGGGGCCCAAACCCAGTTTGCGGTCTTCAAATTCGTCCATTTCTCAGGCTCCCAATCCCTCAAGATCGTCACCTTCGTCAAGTCGACAGTCGTTGTCTACACCTTCACCTGTTCCAAGCACTGTAGATGAAGAAGAGATGCTAGGGGATGAGGAGATGCGGAATTATATCAAGCGACAACAAGCCAAGAGATTAGCTGCGGGTGCTACCCAAGAAGAGTTGGACGAGATGCTCAAGTTCCCGGAACCCATCGCTCCTACTTCTCCTGTATCTCCTGACAGTAAGTTGTGCCTTTTGCATCTGTCCTACACATGATCATGTCCTTGCCTTAGCTATCCTGAGGTCGAATCAAACCCAGTACCTTTCGGAATACGAGAGAAAGGAGATTCAGGAATATACTTCAGTATATTTCATTGGTGGCAAGAGCAAAAAGAAGATGGCAACATTGGATCACTCCACGAATAACCACGGCTACGACGATGAACGGGGTGATTACCTTCCTGTAAATCACGACCACCTAGCGTACAGATACGAGGTGATCGATACCCTTGGTAAAGGATCTTTTGGCCAGGTTCTTCAGTGTCGAGACCACTGTACGGGCGAGTCTGTGGCAATCAAAATTATTCGGAACAAAAAACGTTTTCATCACCAAGCGCTGGTTGAGATCAAAATTTTGGCCAACTTGCGTAAATGGGTGCGTCGTTTCGTTGTTGCTCTAATTTAAATGTACTCATTCAAGTCTGTAGGATGCTGACGAGAAACATCATGTCGTCAAAATGAATGATCATTTTTACTTTCGAAACCATCTTTGCATTGCTATGGAGCTGATGAACATTAACCTATACGAGCTTATTAAAGCAAACGGATTCGTCGGATTTACCACTTCTCTCATCAGGAGGTTCACCACTCAAATGCTTATGTCTCTCGTTCTCATGCGTCATCACCGAATTGTCCACTGTGATTTGAAACCAGAGGTAGGTGTTCTGAGCTCTCGATTGGCTTTTACATTAACACGGCCGGATTTTTCTAGAATGTCCTTCTCAAACACCCGATGAAAAGTGCCATCAAGGTCATCGATTTTGGTAGCAGTTGCTTTGAGCATGAAAAAAGTGAGTACCGAGTCTTTCCGGCATTGAATTTGACTTGCTGAGGGGGGATTTATCATAAAGTCTACACCTATATACAGAGTCGATTCTATCGTTCGCCTGAAGTCATCCTTGGAATGAATTATCATATGGCCATTGATATGTGGAGCTTGGGGTGTATCTTGGCTGAACTGTACACTGGTTATCCGATATTTCCCGGTGAAAATGAGCAAGAGCAATTGTCTTGCATTATGGAGGTTCTTGGCATACCAGATAAGGAATTCATCAGCCGTAGTTCTCGGAAGAAGCTTTTTTTCGGTATGCCTTGCCTTGAGCTTTTAGATATAGCATTTTTTGGAATGGCTTACAATGACTCTTAATAGATACGAGTGGTATGCCAAGGCCTGTCACAAACTCAAAGGGTCGGAGACGTAGACCTGGATCAAGGACCCTTGCACAGGCTCTCAGATGCAATGACGAGGAGTTTGTTGACTTCATTGCCAAATGTCTCGTTTGGGATCCAGAGCGACGGATGAAACCACAGACGGCCATGCGACATCCTTTCATATTGGCGGGAAGACGTAGGTACGCGAATGCGACAACAAGCACTCGAACAGCCCCCTCATCATCCGGCTTGAGTGGTAGTAGAACTAAGCAAGTAATGGAGACGCCGAAGAAGTCTCTCATTAGTGCGCCTACGCCATTGACGGCACGGGCAAGTCGAATTGTGACAAACGGTGTACCCAGTACACCTAGTACCAGTCATGCTTCGACTTTAGGATCTACTTCGCGGTCATACAGAACCGCGCAGAACCCGAGCATATCATCTTCATACCATTCGAGTAGAACATTGAGTGGATATGTTGTGAGTACGCGATTACATACTTGCGCTAACCCTTTTTCTCAATTTGAAGCCAGGGAAGCACAAAATAGATGTTTCGCATTCTGAACTGTTTTCGCACTGCTTTTCCATTTCTGCTGTATTTCATCCCTTTGCCTTTGTTAATTTACCAACAAGCATCGCATACTTGACCATGGATAACAACTAGTTTATGGGTGTCAATCTGAGAGAGTTAAATGGCAGAGTCCCCGGCCTCATCTAAGCAGCGTAGCTTCAAGACGACGTCACTACCCCAGCCATGAAGGGGAAATAGCTCGAGAGAGCCCCTAAAGTATCTAGCGGGATTACCTACAATCAAGCTGGCAGGGTGTGAGACTTACTTGGCATATAATCTACTCATTGGAAGACCGTATCCTAATCCTGCAATTGTTCCAAGCCCAGTTTGGAGGCCCTTGCCAGAGATTTCGGTAAATAGACCAGCATCTGCATTACCTGTATCGCCAATGGCAGCGATTCCGCCGATGTATTGTGCAGCATAGGGCCCTGGTTGATCATCAGTCTCAGCACCGCGACCAGCTGTTGTGAATGCATAAGAAAATATGCGAGCCCTGTTGGCGGGTGATACTCCGCCTCCTTGGTCACGAATTCTGATACAGAAGCAGTGCTCATTAGTAGGAGACAGGGATACTGGAGGGGATAGAGTGATGTTGACGGGTGGGAGCTGCTTTGTGGTATTACTACCGTGAATTGTGTGATGGTGCTCGACTGTAGCACGGAAGGCGTTTTTAAGAAGTTCAGTGAGGATGTATTCAAGATGAACTGTTACATAACTAGAGAGATAAAAAAGATGAGAGGTGGAGAGGGAGATATAGGACGCACGGGAAGGTAGCATTGACATCTCCGTCGCATACTACCTGAGGACTGATGCCTAGGGTGGCGTCACATAACTGAGAGACAAAAGAAGCACACATCTTGATCATGTGATGGGGAGAACAATGTGGATCGACGATCCCGACATAGCGGTTGAGATCTAGAGCTTCTGACAAAGCAGTTGAGAGCGTAATGTGATGCTCAGCAATCAGCCGAATGGATATGCGACTGCGAATCGCAGCGTCGAGGAAGGACGTGATTTGGGGAGGAGACATGTAGCGGGAGCATTCCTGGAACCTGCAACGACCTGAGTGTGTGGGAAGAGATGGCGGCTATGGAGGCGCGTACCCTTTGGCCATCGTTGGAATATCATTTGAGTGCTTATGGACGAGGGATGATAGGGTTTCGACAAAGTGGGTGTTTTGAGAGAGACTGGTGACTGGTGGATGGGTTGCGAGGCAGGTGAGGCTGTCCCTGTAGGCATTGAGAGATTTTGAGATATAGGGATTTGTGCCAACGATGAAGGGAAGGGCTTCGAGGCTGCGGATACGGGAGGCGAGTCGACGGGGCAGTTCTGTGAGAGTATATGAGACTGAGGCGAGGACTGAGTCTGGTGTGACGGGCCTGCCAAAGGAGAGGAGCTGAGAAAGATTCATTGTTGGCGCGTGCTTGTTCAGCACCAATTCTACTTTAATCACACAACTTCAATACAACTTCAATACAATTTTAATCGAAATACAACTTCGATTATACAACCCCAATTCCAACTTCCATGTCCTCTCCCCTTCTCCGCCATCCAGTTCCAAAACATCCTTCCTATATCCCAGAACCACCCGCCTCTCCTCACGGCTACCAGCGCTTCTCCTCCTCTCCTGCTCCTCCTAATCTACCACCCTACACCCCTCCTTTCCACTCAACAACAACAAATCTCCCTGCCTGGGAAATCGATGCCACCACCGCACAGCTGGGCATGCGACTCGGCCACAGCGCCGTTGCAGCAGGCCAGGAATACATGCAACGAAATGTAAGCCTCTGTGTCTCTTTTTCCCTGTCTTTCTAAACTTCTTTTTGTGTCTTTGCAGTTTGCCACTCTCTTTCCTTCGACAAACCTCAAGCACCATTTCAACGTGTCCAACTCCTACGTCATCCTCAAACTCAAGCTCATCCTGTTCCCTTGGACGCACAAACCTTGGGTCCGCAGAATCAGACGCACAGACAATGGTCAGAGCGAATGGCAACCTCCCAGGGACGACATCAACAGTCCAGACTTATATATTCCAGGTCTGCTACTTTCCCTTCCCTTCATCATCATCTCTCTCTCATCCCTTGACAGTCATGGCCATCGTCACTTACATCCTTCTCACTGCCATTCACAAAGGTCTGGAAAAGAACTTCAACCCCAAGGTGCGTCCAGTCTAAATCAATGTAGTAAGCCTATTCACCCATCACCAGATCCTCGGCGAGTCCGCCTCCCGCGCAATTGCTGTCCTTGTTCTGGACTTTGTTTTTGTCAAACTCGGTTGTTACTTTCTTAATATCCACGGGTCCGGTCAGGTCGTCGACCTGTTCGCATATGGAGGTTACAAATTTATTGGGTGTGTTTTTCTCTGGTATTTTTGGACTCATTGTCATGATTCGTTATTAGTGTCATCTTCACCATCATTTCGGGTTTCTTGAAGTCACGTCCAATGTGGATGTTAGTTTTCATATATTCATTCCTTGCAAATGCTTTTTTCCTCGTACGTTAATTTTTATTTGGTCATTTCTCACCCCCGCTGATCTGTGTATCTCCTCAGCTCCGATCTCTACGCTCCGTCGTTCTCCCAGATCCCTCAATATCTATCTCTACGAACCCTAATCCTACAACGACAGTGACAGTCAATCCTGCTCAACGAAGACGAAGAATCACGTTCTTATTTTTCGAGGCCGTTTTGCAGATTCTTTATATGGCTATACTCATTCGTATCTGAGGAGGTACCATAGCCACGCCTTCCACAGGAAGCTCATCAAAGTGAGTCGTCACCTTGAATATGATTGGTCATACATTTATCAGACAGAACGAAGCATGACGGACCTCTTCTACACAAACGCCGATATCGACGTCTTGCATGAGCTGAATGCAATGCCTTATTTACTTATATACGCCAGAAAAATAGACATAAATGACAGTGTGTCACGTTGCAGCACACTGATGTAGATTTGAGAACCCGTTCTATCTAGACTGAAATTTATCATACTTCTCAGGTAGACCTGCATACTATTGTTTTTGGCCACTCCACAGTCCTCAAATGACTAGGGCAGTCATGCACACGTACCAAGTAGGAAACATTGTTCAGGACTTCTCTCTTCAGGACTTCTCTTATAGAAACACGGTCAGGAAACCGTAACACACCCAAGTATTGGCAATCTAACATTCTGGAGTCCTTCTGTCTTCCTTTACATGATGGTTATGGCCCAGAGCCTGTGATCTTCCTCAAGGCCAGCAAAAACCCGGCGCGTCGCCTGGGTGTGTGAACAGTGACTCGTTAATTCTAACTGCCAAACCGAGCTGATAAGCTTCACTCAGATTAAATCAAAGATGAATGCAATCACAAACGACCGTTGGGGATAGTATTTATTCGATGCATGCCTGTCTATATTTGAAAGTCAAATCCTTGTAAGGAACAAGTAGAAGAAGACCAGAAAAATAATACTTTGTTTTGTCAGGTTCCAAATTGTCAACAATATCCACGTGAGTCCCCCCCTTCAGAATCAATCCCTACTTCACCAGGCATATGTAAATTCTCATTGAAAGTAATCAAGACAAAACCAGAATCGACTCTATCGATATCTTTGGTGCCCCGTAGAGTAAGCGTTGATCGCTGGTTTTCAAGGGTGGCTAAATTGTCGTGCCAAGGGAGACATAGTGTGCGGCGAGTGCTTCTGAAACAGTGACTTCGTCACAATAGGGACCGAAAGGTAAGCGATGGACTTGAAAAGTACTCAAGGTAGATGTACAATCCGGAGCCGCATAGGTACCCATATCCAGACCTTTCACAGGGGGCTCGTCAAATATGGTTGGCCATACATTATTATAGAATGACGACCAGTCGCCTTCTTTACCTGTTGACTAACAAACACTCCAGAGTCCTTCTATGGCTTCCTGTACCTAATGCCTGTAGCGTGTACTTTGACAGACTGCACACATATCGGCCCGGCGTGTCATCTCAACGTGTGAACAAATGGGTGGAGTCAACAGGATGGGTGGAGTCAACAGAATGGGGTTCAACGACAAAGTATATTCTACATGGGGAACAGACGTGCGACGATCACGTAGGATACGTCATGTAGAACCAACTAGATATAGTAATGCCAAACGACAAAGAGTATCTGGGGGATGAAGATAAAACAATATAGCAGGTACTTGACAGGTAAATGGATACCTGTATGAATTATGCGAATGTCGTGCAAAATTTCAGCCTGAAATCTTATTGGAGGCCTAAATTCTAGGAATGTATTGCACATACGAAATTCCAGTCTTGGAAAATAAGCTTGATTCTCATGACGGACTTGACACCACTTGACGCCACCTCATGCCCCACATGTGCTACGGTGCGATGCCCTTATCAATGATGTATCCTCGTACTTTTCCTGTCTACTTGAGACACAAAGGCAGCTGAAGCTAGCCATTAGTATCGCAGAGCGTTGTTGTAGTACTTCAAACAGTATACTCTATAAGGCCCTCCCACGACAATACTATCATCATACTCTTCTCCCAGACGGATGAATTCTTCTCCCAATTTGTTAATATCTCCATCACTCCGTGATCTTCGAGAGCAATGCTTCCCTGACCCAGACACAACAATTAAAACTGTCCTCCTTCTGCTCCCGCACAGGAAATTGCACAGGAATATCGCTCATGAGTTGAGCAATAATTGTGAACACCGCGGATCAAACCTGTGTCTCAGATACTCTGATGTGAAAGATAGATCTAGATTCCAACGAATTTCATACATGCTACACATATCCAGAACTTTTTAGACTTCCAAATTTTCATGAGAAATTTTTGATCGAATCTTCGCGAAGTTTAAGGACATTCCATGCTTATCAGTTTGGTAGTAAGACTGATTGGAATCAATGTTCACACGTCGAAGCGACGCACCGAGGTCGAGACCTATTTCTGAATTCCTGAGCATCTCATCGGGCAGGCACGGCTCCGGCGTCAGGAGTATGAAAGTGACCAAAATGGTTAGTATGCATGTCTGCCTGAGAATAGTAGTGCATATATGAAACATCCCGTAGGAGCTCTGAGGATGTAGTGCACGCATCAAATTCTGAGTCTGGGATGAATTTAATTCCTGTAACTAATTTTTTGTCACACTGTCGCATTGCACGCGATGCGAACAACAATAACCTAAATTTGTGCTCACTGGGAGGTTATTTTATAAAAAGATCAAATTTACTACATAGAGCTTGAACTAGAGACAAAAGATGAACTCGAAGAAACATTGTGTTGCTGCTTGACTAAGTATGCAAACGATCAGGAAAATAGAAGGAGGAAGGCTATAGTAGGATAAAATCATTATTAATGTTCAACAAGCCGAGATCAGTTTTTATTCGAAGTCTCACTTTGTATATGATACATGATCGTGATCTGTCATGGAGAAAATATCTATATATGGTATAGCACCCTGACATAGGAAAAATGTTTCCGAGATCATAACACTAAGAAAGTCTAGGATATCCTGAAATGAAATTCACGCTCGGCACAGATCAAA
>Ga0153924_1000336_pt1 | contig 30455 bp, 32 predicted proteins | sample TSNJ008MetaG_FD_104709 | JGI IMG/M metagenome (GOLD analysis project Ga0153924, IMG submission 104709) | Attine ant fungus gardens microbial communities from New Jersey, USA - TSNJ008 MetaG | ecosystem: Host-associated > Fungi > Mycelium > Unclassified | place: USA: New Jersey, Wharton State...
CTACTTTTTCGGATTCTTTTCCGATATAATCCGATAAGACCTTTGGACCGTTTCTATATTGCAGGTAGTAATAGATATTATTCCCTGCTTTTTTTGCCACAACGGATCCTTTGGGTAACGCAGCTATCTGATTCCTGTAATACTCCCGCATATATTCATTGCGCGAACGTTCTTTTTCCAACATAGTCGTGATTAAACTCATTTCTTCTACCTCACCCATATTATACCCTACAATTAAGCGAAAAGTCAATACAATGTAGGATAATCGACCTAACATAGCTAACATAGTTATCGTAAAATTCGAGTTATCGTGCAGAGGTTTTGTGATATGGGGAAATCCACTAAAGAGAGTTTGAAATTGCACGATAACATAAGAGAAAAAGGCATATGCCCTCTATGCGCATAGCACGTGGTACAATAGGTGCTTTTGACGATTAGCAGTGCTGCACTACCTTAGGGTTCACCCCTGGGCTTACGATAAACTACGCCCCCGCTGCAACCGCCCGGTCAACCTGCTCTATGGTTAATACGGTTCCAGCTCCCACCAACATATTCGGAAACTTTTCTTTCATAATCCGAATTGATGCTTCAGCCGCACTGGTACGGAATGTAACTTCTGCACACGGCAGTTCCCCGTCACATAGTGCCTGTGCCAGTGGCTCGGCATCTTTCGAATCATTTAACACAACTACCGGTACAATGCCGATTTTCTGTATTCTCTCTAATACATTATTCATTTTTACCTCCTCTTTACTGACATCACTTACTTATCTCGGATACGTTAAACAGGATGATGCCAATGGAAAATATAGTCTGACCTTCAAAATTGCCGAGTTATCTAATAAAATGCTAAGCAAAGTAGACATTATTGAGATTGTTCACCCTCATCTCAAGAAATTAATGGAGCAAACTGGAGAGACTGTTCACTTCGTTCAGCTGGAAGATACTCAGGCTATCTATATTGACAAAGTAGAGGCTTATCAGAATTCCATTCGGATGGTGTCAATGGTAGGAAACCATGTTCCGCTCTACTGCTCTGGTGTCAATAAAGCTATCGCTGCCTCTCTGCCAGAAGTAGAGCTGAAAAGAATCTGGGAGGCAACCGATATCCGCCAAAGGACTCCGCATACTATTGTAGATTATGACGCATTCCTAAAAGAACTGGAAGGCGTTCACACCAATGGATATGCCATGGATAACGAGGAAAATGAAATGGGAGTTCGATGCATCGCTGCTGCCTTGTCAAGCGATCGTGGGCATACCCCATATGCTTTTAGCATCTCTGCCCCAGCCAACCGGTTACCCGATGAAAAGGTGGCTATCTATGCAAAATACATATTGGAAGCAAAGCATCTATTGAGCAAAGAATTATTTTAGTTATTAATGACTTTTATAGATTAAACTGTGCATACTTCTTAGGGGTAATTCCTACGGCTTTCTGAAATGCTTTCAGGTAATTACTATAATCTTTGAAACCGCTTTTTTCACAGACCTCATATACGGAATAGCCTTCACTTAACAGTTCTTTGGAAATCGTAATGCGTTTTGCTGTGATATACTTATTGATCGTGGTTCCGGTGGTCGATTTGAAAATCCGGCATATATAGGAGCTGCTAAGATAGAAATGTGCAGCCAAAGCATCAATACTGAGATTGCCTTGAATATTTTGATTTATATAGGCTAAAATAGCGTCAACCTGTGTATGGTATTGGCTATGAGGTTCCGCCTCGTTTTCTTTGCCGGTCTTATGGTAAGCTTTGTTTAGAAATACCATCAGCTGGGCGAAGACAGCCTGATCCAGTATGTCTTCCCCAAAACCTTCATTTGTTCCCAGCTTGTGAATGAAATACAGGAAACGCTTCTTGGCATCGGCCAGGAGATGGATTTTGTGAGGACTGGAATCATTATGGGAATGGAAACAATAATCCAAATCAGTATGGGCAGAAGATAAATGATTTAAATAATCCGGATGGACTGCGATAACGATCCGGTCATGTACGGCCTGATCAACCTGAGATAGATAATGGCTTTCATATTGGTTTATAAAAAAGATATCACCGTCATGAATATCGTAGAATTTTCCATCGATCAGGAATTGTTTTCCGCCGGAAATCGCATAATAGATTTCGTAGCAATCATGGATATGCACATCCATGGTTTTTTCGTCCTTATATAGGTGTGTAAAAGCAAATTTCTGTGAAGTAATACAGGAGTGCATTGCTTCTTTGCAGGATCGGCACGCTCTCATAAATGAATTCTCCTCTCAAAAACGGATTTCTTTAGTTAATTATAGTAGAATTGTTCAAAATAAGCAATATTTATAATAGAAAAACACAAGAAATAGGATAATATGAATGCTATACTATAGGCATACACATAAATTAACCATAGGAGGAAGAAAATGGAAACAAGGACAGCGACATCTCCAAAAGATGTGAAACATTACACAACAAAACGTTTAAGGGAAGAATTTTTAATTCAGAACTTATTTCAGGCAGATCAAATCAATATGATTTACAGCCATATTGACAGATTCATAACGGGTTCTGCAATGCCGGTCACGACAGAGATTACACTTACCGCCGGCAATGAGCTGAAGGCAGAATATTTTCTGCAAAGGAGGGAAATGGGCGTGATCAACATCGGCCAAGCAGGAACCATCAGGATTGATGGAAAAGCCTATGAAGTAGGAAACCGTGAAGCGATGTACATCGGCAGAGGAGCGAAAGACATTCGTTTTGCCAGCAAAGACGGGAAAAATCCGGCAAAATTCTATTTAAACAGTACACCTGCCCATACTGCTTATCCTACAGTCCTGATCAAACCGGAAGGACCGCCGGAAGAAGGTACAGTGATTGTGAAAGATGAGAACAAAGTGGATTTGGGTACGTTGGAAGAGTCCAATCGCCGTACGATCTGTAAATACATAGTTGCCGGACAGGTAGACAGTTGCCAGCTGGCCATGGGTATGACCGGATTAGAGCCGGGAAGCATATGGAATACGATGCCGTGCCATACTCATGACAGACGTATGGAAGTATATTTCTACTTCGACATACCGGAAGATGCATTTGTGATGCATTTTATGGGAGAACCTCAGGAAACGAGACATATTGTTATGAGAAATGAACAAGCAGTTATTTCACCAAGCTGGTCGATTCATTCAGGCTGTGGTTCCAGGGCCTATACATTCATCTGGGGAATGTGCGGAGAAAATCAGGATTATAGTGATATGGATACAATTCATAATAAAAATTTATTGTAGGGAGGATTATAAATATGATAGACAAATTATCTTTAGAAGGTAAAGTCGCATTGGTTACCGGTGCCTGTCATGGGATTGGGTTTGGAATCGCATCGGCATATGCAAAAGCAGGGGCAACGGTCTGTTTTAATCAGTCGCAGTCAGAAAATGTGGAAAAAGGCATTGCAGCTTATAAGGAAGCCGGCATAAAAGCACATGGATACGTATGCGATGTCACAGAGGAAGACCAAGTGAATGCAATGGTGTCCCGGATTGAAAAAGAAGTTGGAATCATTGATATCCTTGTAAACAATGCGGGCATTATAAAACGTATTCCGATGTGTGAAATGAAAGCAGAGGAATTCAAACAGGTCATTGATGTGAATTTGAATGCACCGTTTATTGTCTCAAAAGCAGTCATTCCTTCGATGATAAAAAAAGGAGCCGGAAAGATCATTAACATCTGCTCTATGATGAGTGAGCTTGGGCGTGAAACGGTGTCCGCTTATGCGGCGTCCAAGGGAGGGCTTAAGATGCTTACAAAGAATATCGCCTCTGAATACGGTTCCTACAACATCCAGTGTAACGGTATTGGTCCCGGCTATATTGCCACACCCCAGACTGCGCCTCTTCGGGAACTTCGGGCAGACGGCAGCAGACACCCGTTTGACCAATTCATTATTGCCAAAACGCCGGCCGGAAGATGGGGAACACCGGAAGACTTAACAGGACCGGCAGTATTTCTTGCTTCCGGGGCATCTGATTTTGTAAACGGTCATATTCTGTATGTAGATGGCGGAATACTGGCATATATCGGAAAACAGCCATAAGAGGAGGCATTATGTTAGTTGCAGCACGTACACATGATTATGGAAAGCAGCCGCTGAAAGAACTGGCTTTACTGCTGAAACAAGAAGGCATGGAAGCAGCACAGATTGTTTTGCCGAAGGCTTTTATAGAATTTAATTCTTATGAAGATATTACGCAGGAAGTATTAGAAACATTGAAAGAGAGCTTTGAGGAAAATCAAATCAAAATTCATATTTTAGGCTGCTATATGGATCTGGGAAATCCGGACGCCTCAGTGAGGAAATATGCGGTTGATACTTTTAAAAACTGCCTTTCCTATGCAAAAGTGCTGGGAGCCAAACTTGTGGGCACAGAAACTGCTTATCCAAGGCTGAATAAAATAGAGAGAGGAACATGGTATCCATTCATGATGGACAGCCTGATGCGGTTGGCAGAAGAGGCAGAGCGTGTCGGGGAAGATATGGCCGTAGAACCGGTATATTGGCATCCGTTAAATGATTTGGAGACGACGGTAAATGTTTTTGAAAAGATAAACAGCAAGCGCCTGAAAATGATTTTTGATCCGGCCAACGTACTGGAAAATCCCAGGATTGATCAGGCAGCCTATTGGAAAGATTGGCTGTATGCGTTAGGAGACAGGATCGAGGCGATCCATATGAAAGATTTTACGGAAGGACCAAATAAAGAATATCAGCCGGTAAATTTAGGTGATGGCGTAATTGATTATACCGAGATTATCCGTTGGATGAAACAGCATCATCCGGATATTGTAATTGTGAGGGAAGAATTAAGACCTGAAACGGCCTTGCGAGACATTTGCTACATACATGAGCTATGGAAATGAAATGTAAATATGATTGAAACCAGGAGGTAGCATGATTTCTATTAAAAAACAAAAAATTCAAAAAGCATTAGATTTAGTGATTAACAAGTTAATGAATCTGGAAGAACCTGAAAATAAGGAAGAACTGGAAAGCGGAGGGGAAGCCGTGGGATTCTTCAGCAGAGATTTCGGGATTTATGAATGGGACTGGACACAGGGAGTGGGGCTTTATGGATTGCTGAAAATCATGAAGTTGCAGGGAAATATGGAATACAAGGAATTTCTCTTCCATTGGTTTAAAGACAATATAAAAAAAGGTCTGCCTTCTAAAAATATAAATACCACCGCACCGTTGCTGACGCTGGTGGAACTGAATCAGGAATATAACGATTCTGAATTTGAAAAACTTTGCCTTAGCTGGGCCGAGTGGCTTATGGATCATATTCCAAGAACAAAAGAAGGCGGTTTCCAGCATGTCACCAGTGCCAATGGTGACCGTCAGGGGATACGGCTCAATGAAGGAGAGATGTGGGTCGATACCATCTTCATGACCTTGCTGTTTTTAAATAAAATGGGGCAGCAATATGAGAATCAGAAATGGGTTGATGAATCCATTAAGCAGGTGCTGATGCATATTAAGTATTTGTATGATAAACATACCGGCTTATTCTATCACGGCTGGACATTCAAGGAGAAAAATAATTTTGGCGGTGTATTCTGGTGCCGCGGCAACAGCTGGTTTACCTTGGGAATCCTGGACTATATAGACATGTTTCAAGGGACATTAAATGCTGGGGTAAAAGCGTTTATCGCAGATACTTTCAAAGCACAGGTGCATACCTTAAAAAGACTTCAGGGAAAGGGTGGTTTGTGGCATACGGTATTGACTGATCCTACAAGCTACGAAGAGACATCCGGTTCAGCGGCTATCACAGCGGGCATTTTAAAAGGTATCCGGTACGGATTTTTGGATGATTCTTATTTGGTTTGTGCACAAAGAGCATTAAAGGGAATTCTTGCAAACATTGATCAAGACGGAACAGTTTTAAACGTATCAGGCGGAACGATTATGGGATATCACACGGATCACTATAAAAATATATTGGTGGCGCCAATGGCCTATGGACAATCTTTGACGGTTTTGGCGTTAGCCGAAGCATTGCTTCATATTGAAGATTAAAAAGTGGGCCAGGGCAATGATGAAAGGAGGTCTGCCAGAGCAGACCTCTCGGTGCGCGCTGGACCTTCCTCTTATAATATTACCCTTTTAATCCAGATGTACTGATACCTTCCACCAGATATTTCTGGAAGAATATAAAGATCAAGACCGACGGCAGGATGGAAAGCGACGCCATCGCAAACATTGCTCCGTAATCGGAAGAGGATCCGGGATCGCTGAACAATTTCAAAGCCAGCGAAACCGGATATTTTGATGATTTATTAATATATAACAGTGCGGACAGGAAGTCATCCCATCTCCACATAAAGGAGAAAATCCCGCCTGTTACCAGTGCCGGTTTCAGCATAGGAAGAATCAGTTTCAAAAAGATATCCAGATAGGAGCACCCATCGATCTTTGCTGCTCCATCCAGTTCTTTCGGTATCCCTTCGATAAAGTTCGTCATAAGATAAACAAAAAATCCCTGGATAGCAAAGAAATACGGTATTATCAGCGGCAGATAAGTTCCCACCCACCCAAGCCTCTGATACCATAGATATTGCGGAATCATAAGCACCTGTGCGGGCAGCATCATCGATACCAGCATGGCTGCAAACAGTAATCTCTTCCCCCGAAACTGAAATCTTGCAAATCCATAAGCAACCAGTGCCGAAGATGCCAGCGTTCCAATTGTCGCCACAATAGATATAAATAACGAATTCTTAAAAAAATATGTAAATGGTATCTTCGCAAATCCTTTCAATCCGTTCACATAGTTTTCCAGCGTGAATTTCTCCGGTATCAGGCTTTCGGCTGTCTGGAAGATCGTACTTGTCTCCTTAAAAGAACTCATAAACATCCATATCAGCGGATAGACCATAAGAAACCCAATTGCGCAAACGATCCCAGTGTACATTATTTTTTTGACTCTAAATGTTGCCTTCATACTAATATCCCCCCTCATATACCCAGAATTTTTTAGTTGCAAACAATACCAAAGTTACCAGACCGATAATTGCCAGCATCACCCACGCCAACGCAGCACCGTATCCGGTGTTATAAAACTCAAAGGACTGCTGATAGGTGTATACGGTAGTAAACAATGTGGAATCCATAGGTTTCCCCTGTGTTATAATATAGCACTGCGTAAATGCCAGGAATCCATTAATCATCTGCATGATCAAATTAAAGAAAATAGTCGGTGTCAGCAGCGGAAGTGTAATCTGTAAGAATTGCTGTACCTTATTTGAGCCATCGACCCTTGCTGCTTCATAAAGGGATACCGGTATCTGTTTCAGTGCTGACAGAAATATAAGCATGGAAGATCCGAATTGCCACACCGCCAGTATGATCAGCACCCAGAGCGCTGTTTTTGTATCTCCCAGCCAGGCTTTTGTGGAATGGATGCCGAACATGTTCAAAACGTTATTCACAACTCCATCAATGGCAAACATTCTTTTCCACAAAATTGCCACTGCTACCGACCCGCCAATGATAGACGGCAAATAATACACCGCACGGTAAAATCCGCTCATTTTTGAATTCTTTAATAACAGCATTGCAACAATTAATGCAAAGATCAGACGCAGCGGCACGGATATAAACGCAAATTGAAATGTCACGCCCACAGACTTAAAAAATCTGGGATCAGAAAACATGTTTCTGAAATTATCCAGGCCCGTGAATACAGGGGGTGACAGTATGTCATATCTACAGAAAGAATAGTATAGCGATATTCCCATAGGAACGATCAAAAATATCAGGAAACCTATGATAAACGGTAAGGTAAATAAAATTCCGGCCATGCTTTTCTTATGGATAGCTTTTTTTATAGCATTCATGTTGTATTCTCCTATTATAAAAACTATGTAAATTAATTCAAATATTACTCGGCAGCCTGTCCCATAATCTGATTACCTTTCGTAAATAATCGTTCCGCTGCTTCTTCTGCCGTCATAGAACCATAGCAAATCTGCTCCGTCAACTGATTGATCAATTCGGATACTTCCGCACTTCCTTCCGGATACGGAGGGCTGACCGGGGAAGAGTTTGGTTTTACAACATCATTTACAAATTCAATCGTCTTTTGTTCTTCCTCACTGAGAAGCCCTGCTATTTCATCTGCAACTGTTTCAGAGATGGGTACTCCTCTTTCCCCTAAAAGAATTTTATTTGCCTCTGTAGAATTCGTCCAGAAATCAAGCACTTTTGCACCCATTGCCGGATTGGCGGCATCCACACTTACGGAGAACATCATCGCCGGTTTTAAAAAGTTGGAAAGTGTTGCATCCTTGGCCGGCCATGTGGTGATTTCCAGCTGTGCATCCTCGTTAGCCGCGTTGCATATTGCCACGTACTGATTGGACCAGATAAAGGATACCCAGGATAGCGTCTCTGGGCTGGAACCGTATATAAGCGGATCCTGTTCAATTGCCGCTGCCGTCTGTTCTGCAAATACGTCCGGGCTTAAAAACCATCCCTCTTGTACCCCTTTTTCATAAATTTCAAAGAAAGGACGCAACTCATCTGCACTTTCAATCCCTAACCTGTTTTCACCGAACAATACATGTCCTTCTACACTGCGTACCATATACTGAAGAATTTCCTGCGACGTACCATAGGCCATGTTGGTCTTATATCCTGTTTTTTCGTAAATTATTTTTGATACTTCAGCAAATTCTTCCAATGTCATATTATCTTTGATTTCAACTTCTGCGGCATCGGTTATTGCTTTGTTGTAAACCAACGCCGGTACATTGGTTCCAACACTGACGGCATACAATTTCCCATCTACTTTTCCCCCCTCAACGATGTTCGGATCCACATTGTCGAGATTTAATGTACCGTCATTCACATAAGGTGTTAAATCTACCAGCAAATCATTTTTTGCATATTGATCGAGATACAAATAATCCATCTGGACAACATCCGGCAGCGTATGTCCGGCGGATGCGGTAGCTAATTTCTGCCAGTAATCATTCCATTCCGAAAACTGTCCATCAATGTCATTAATGTTGTTTTCCTCTGCAAACAGATCGAGCGCCGCCTGAGTACGTTCATTTCTTGTCTGGCTCCCCCACCATGTAACCTGAAGTGCATCTGCCGAGTCATTGGAGACCGATGTCTCATCAATGGATTCATTACCTGATTTACCGGCTTCTTTACTGCAGGCAGTCAGTGTGGATGCCAGTAATACGGCAACTAATAATACGGATAACTTTTGTTTCATAATTTTTTCCTTCCCTTCTATAGTGAATGATATTTTTACACATTTATTTTAACCGATTTTCCTTTGGTACCATTATAGAAAAAACCGATTTATTATTATTAGAAAACCGGTTTTCTTCTTCTTCCTATTGTTATTTCCAGAATTTTCCTATATGATAAGAGCATATGAAAAAACTACTGCACAATCTGGAATCTGAATTTAAAAATAAAACATTGAAAAGCAAGTTTATGTTGATCATTGTTTTCGTCATGATGCTGATCAGCCTTTTCTTTCTGCTGGGCTTTCGTATCTACTGTGAAGTTCAGAATAAATTGCTGTATAAAACGATTGCGGGAAATATGAGTTTTTCTGCCTATACCCTTTCTTCTAATTTAAAGGATCTGGAACGCTTGTCCGATCTCGCCATCTCGAATGCTTCGATACAGAAGAAACTAACCAGGATTTACGAGACCGATGATACGGCGGTGATATCACAATTTACGAACGACATCAGCGAAGAGATTCAGAACTATTATAATACCTATAGCAAAAACGGAATCTATTACATTTCATTACTGAATAAACAGTTTGCCAGCAGTACCAATTATGTATACTATAAATGGGAAAAGGAAGAATTACTGGCTGACGCTTTGGATCAGGCAAACAAAGCAGACGGTGGGATCGTATGGGTATTAAATAATGAAGAAACGCCCAGGATTATGCTTGTGCGGCAGATCCGCAAAATTAATAAATTGGAACTTACGCCCATCGGAATCCTCCTGATTAGTGTGGATATCGATAAGCTTATGAGAACGGTGAATCATTCGTTCCAAACGTTTGAAAACGGTAGTTATATCATATGCGACGGGACAACTCCTGTGTATGTGTCTTTGTCGGATGACTTGTCGGATGACTTGTCGGACGAATTGCTGAGCAGGGTGTTTGAGTCTATGGACAATGATTATGAGATTATGAAACACGGTAAGAACACTTACTTTGTTGTAAACTATCGGATTCCCGGATATAATTGGAGTTATATTAATCTGGTTCCATATGATGACATCCGTTCCTCGGATCTGACAGTCATCTTGGCAGCCCTGATTATTGTATTTGGTTTATGGGCGGCTATTTATCTGTCTCGATTATTGATTAATTCTGTGATAATACATTTTAATTCTCTGTTAGACAAGATGAATCAATTAAGTGAAAATGAATATTCCTTTGAGAAGTATCAGTATGACTATTCAAACAGAAAGGATGAAATAGGCCATCTGCATCAAAAGTTTGACTGGATGGCAGGACGGATAAACTATTTAGTCAATGTCAACCTGAAAAATGAGCTTTTGACGAGGGAAGCACAGTTAAAGGCTCTGGAGGCACAGATCAATCCCCATTTTTTATATAATTCCTTAGAATCCATTAACTGGAGAGCCAAAGCCCATAATAATAACGAGATTTCGCAAATTGCAGAATCTTTGGGTATCCTTCTGAGAGAAACTTTGAGAAATAAGGAATCTCTTGTATCACTGAATTATGAACTGCAGTTAGTAGATTCTTATATTACGATACAAAAAATCCGTTACGAAGACCGGCTGATTTATGTTCTGGATACAGATGGCAATATTGGTGATGATATCAAGATTCCTCCCCTTACCATACAGCCACTTCTGGAGAATGCAATCCGATACGGTGTTGAGGAAATTATGGAACCTTGCCGTATTTACCTGACGTTACGCAGATTGGCAGATGTGATTGAAATTTGTGTCATGAATGAAGGGTCTGTGTTTGAAAAGGATTTGCTGAATAAACTGCGGCAAAATAATAAGAAAGCAACTGGTTTCGGTATCGGATTGCTGAATATTGATCAAAGACTGAAACTGCTATTCGGCAATGATTTTGGTCTGCATCTAGAGAACAGAGAGGACTATGCAACTGCTGTCATAAACATACCCTTACCAATGGAGAGGTCAGACCATGATTAAACTGCTGATTGCAGATGACGAACGCATCATTTGCGAAACAATCGCATCCATTATCGATTGGAAAAAGTACAATATTGAAATCATAGGAACCTGCTTAAATGGCATAGAAGCCTATGACCTGATTATGGATGAATTTCCCCAAATTGTAATTACGGATATTCGAATGCCCGGTTTAGACGGACTGGAATTGATCAGGCGGGTGACGAATCTTGATATGAATACACAGTTTATTCTGTTATCCGGTTTTAGTGAATTTGAATATGCCCGAAAAGCTATGAAATATGGAGTGAAGCACTATCTGCTAAAGCCCTGTAATGAAAAACAGATTCTGAATGCGGTCAGGAAAGCATCGGTCCAATACTATGAGAATCAACAGACCCGGAAAATAAAAGCCTCCCAATTTGTTGCTGTAAACAGCATGAGACATAACATATTTTCCAGTATAATAAATGATGCCCTTTATCTTGAGCAAAGCTATAAGAAAATAATTTCGACATACGAACCTTACATGGACTTTTACACCATTCCATATCGCATATTTTATATTTACTATTTAGAGCAGAACAGTGCAAACTATTTTCTGAATACGATAGAAGCCTATTTTAAAGCAAATTTGCCGCAAGTCAGTGTATATGGAATCTATGTTTACAACACATTTTCTTTATTTGTGCAAGACTTTACATTGGATTACATAACTTTTATGAATACACTGAAAAAACTGCATTTTCCAAATCAAAGGGTAACCTGCGATATACAGACGGAATCTTTTCCTGACTTGTATACGTTGCTTACCTTTCTGCTTTCGAAGATAAAGCGGTACAGTTCCATTTTATATATGAATGATTTTCATTTGCTTCATGCCTGCAATTATTCTTCTATTTCACAGCGTATTGAAGCTCTGTACGAAGCGCACAGCCGGAAGGATAAAAATGCGCTTAACCAAATCATTGAAGTACTGAACAATATTTCAGATATCACTTTTTTTAGACAACTAACCAGTAGCCTGTTATTTAAGATTATCTCCAACAATTCCGAACTTCCCAGTATTGATCTGACAAAATGGCTGTTGCAGACAGACAGTGAAAAAGATTTAGAACATTTAAAAGAGATTTTTGTAAGCAAGTTAAAAGAGCTGCTCCTGCATATGAACGAAGAAAGTAAGCCAAGCCCCACGACCTGGCGGATCTGTCAGTATATTTCACAAAATCTGGATGATCCGAACCTGACATTAAAAAAAATATCCGAGAGTTACCTTTTTATGAATGTGGATTATGTCTCCAAAAAGTTTCAGAAAGATATGAATATAAAATTTTCAAAATACCTGACAAGCAAAAGAATCCAGCGTGCAAAAGCGTATTTTGACGAGGATCCTTTTATAAAAATTCAGGATGTGGCAGAAAAGGTGGGCTACGGCAGCAATCCGCAGTACTTTTCCCAACTCTTTAAAAAAGTAACCGGAATGACTCCCAGTACATACGTTTCATTAAAAAACGCAGACAGCAATCCATCGTAAGAGGGCGGTTAGCAATAATTCAGAAGCTTTGCTTCAATCTGCGGAGTATAAAAACGCTCATAACCTTCTTCATTGAGGTGTGTTCCGTTTCCGCCATTCATCTGATTCTTTTCATTGTAGGAATATGCTTCTCGCATCGGGTCAAAGCAGGTGTTGATGCAGCCTTCATGATACATATCCAGATATGGGAACGACCATTTTTTACAGATCTTGACGACCATTGACTGCAGCAGCTCCTGTACCCGTTTATCTCTTGTCGGCATCTTATGCGGACATATATAGAGAATGACACTTTCTTTGTACTTCATTCTAAGCTGACAGCACACATTCTCAAAGGCACCTGCAAAAGTCGTTGTATCATATTCTCCGCGAAACCCTTCGGTTATTTCACCAAGATAGTTCTCTATAATCAGAGGATATGCATCATTTGTCATCCCGTCAAAGCAGATGAAATCCGGCATCTCATCAGATGCCCTTTCAATCTGCAAAGCGATATGCGGTACCAGATCTGTATGCGGCAATTGTTTTGCTATGTCAGGTATAACAGTAGCGCCATTGACTGCATATTTGATGTAAGTCATATGATTCTTTTTAGCCAGATGATCAAGCATCCCCACCATTCTATGATGTCCTGCGACCAGTGAGTCTCCAAAACCGTAAATCCGCTTTCCTTCCAACTTATTCATTCTTCTCAATTCTCCTTTTTAAAAATTCTGCTCAGATGACCCCAAACTTTAGGAAAGGTCCTTTTATTTTCAATATGTAAAATCTGATTTCTTAAAATACGTCCATGTAAAATTCAGAAATTCCCGATGCAAAGTAAATGACGGATCTCTGACCAGTTCTTTCTCCTTCTCCCTAAGCTCCATCAGATCATTCGCATACACAACTCGTCTGCCACCGCTTGGATCAGTATACTGGTAAATATACCGTTTGTCATCTTACCTCTGACTCTCGCCTTTTCTTAATACCCTGCCTTTACTGTCTTTTCTTGATGTTGCCATTCGTATCTCCTTCCTAAATTATATAGGAAAAGATCCCGAACGCTACTTATCAATTGGCTCTCTTCGCTCCTTCAGCGCTTTAAAACCTTCGATAAGAGTCTGTGTTATGGTTAGATTATGTTCGCTGGCATACTCCTTAACATCGGTATGCTCATCTTTTGTGAGGCGGATATATACGCCCTCACTCCTTGGATTCTCCAACTTGGGCCTTCCAGTTCTAGCCAACTGCCATCACCTCCGTTTCATAATCAACTATCATAATACATCTTGTATATCAAAAAGTCAAGACGATTTTTGATATACAATAATTCGGTTCCACTTCCATTTCAATTCATACCCGAATTATTGAATAGTTTGGGAATCTCATCCTCATTGAGAAATACACCGGTAGTTCTGCTAATTGAATCTTTGCACAGCTACAGAATAAATATCTTCAATCAATCGAATTCCGCCCGTGTAGCCAACATAGAAATCATCCAAAACCACTTTATCCTGAACTGGCCATGAAATATTCAGATAATTTCCCTGAAGACCTTGTGTCAACTCCTTCTCATAATAACTTCCTAAGATTAATGGATAACCATGATAATCATGTTCCTTTATCTCATTATGTATCTTGTATCCATCCACCTCAAAGCGAACATCTGCTTTCAGTCCATAATTTAGCTTCTCAAATTCCTCTGCAATGGCGTCTCTGTATTCTTTTGGGGTATCATCCACAACAAATTGTGTTCCAGGAACAAGCCCCAGGTCGTTTGCCAGAAATTTGGTGATCCCCAGTGCATACTGTGCATCTGCCACCACGGAAAACTGTTTATTGATGACACGGTTTTCAAGGAATAAATCGGCATATCTCTCAATCAGATAGTAATAATAATTCTCATGTTCATTGATGACGGCCTCCACTTTGCCTGCATCAACGTTAGCAAATTTACCAACTTCTCTCAAAAATTTACTTGTTTCATAGGCACCGATTGGAAGTGTCGGATAATGAAGATAGGTAATGCCAAGTTTTTTCTCCATTTTTTTCATGTTTTTTGATGATACCCACGGAGAAACCAACAGATTGAACTCTGCCTCTGGAATTTTATTGATATTATCAATTCCCCGGTCGTATCCGAATATCGTATTCGGCATAAGGCCCAATTCTGCAATCAGTTTTTCGAGTTCCCTGATATTTCCAAGCCAGAATAAATCCTGATACGGAACATCCGCCCAGATATTCACCAAACCCTTTTGCTTTGTATCAGACTTCTCCAGATATTGATCCGTTATGGCGTCAATGACCAGTTCATGCCCTTTGTAATTGCTTCCTTTAAAACCTGCTGTTGACGCATAGATAACAGGTTTTTTGGCGTCTGCAAACTCAGAGACGACCTCTCCCGTATCATCACCAACAATCTCAGGAATACAACCCGTAAGAACCACATAAAGGTCTGCATCGATTACCTTTAGCGAATTCTCTATTGTTGAATGCAATTTCTTCATGCCGCCAAATACAACATCCTTCTCATTGATACTGGTACATGGAAAAATATTTGGCGAAAAATACCCCGAGCTGCCATTGTCATCTGACAGCTTCTGTGCACATCCGGGTCCGGAATGGAGAATGGGTATCGCCCGTGTAATAGCCTGAACCGTTTGCATTGCCCCAAGAGCACATTTATATCTCTGCGTATCTAATATCTTTGCCATTACTTTTTCGCCTCCTCTAAAAAAGTATCTACATTTTGCTGATACCACCAGTCCGTATACGGTAACTTTGTTCTCTTTGCAAGATTTTGTTCAAAACTTCTATTCCGTATGGTATCAAGTATTGTTTTTGCAAACTCCAATGTATGCTGATAACCAAACAGCATGTATTCATCTGCCACGTAAACGGCAGGTGTTCCATTCTTAATTGCCCATACAGTGGAGCCGGGATGGCGGGAAAGATATAGGTCAGGCTGATATTTATTGAGGATGTTCATCACCTCAAAGTTCTGTTGGTCTGCCACGCTGGCTTCGAAATCAATATCATGTTCCAACAGATATTTCATGGATGGCGGCACATCCCCATTCTCGTATTTTTTATCGTAATGCCATGCAAGTGCCCATACCACCTCAATGCCCAGCTCATCAAGTACCCTGGATACCTCAAAAGTATATCCCGGGCCCATGCCAATAACAGCTTTCAGCCCTTTTAATTCTTTCTTAACCTCTTCAATCTGCGGAATATAGACAGCCCTTTGTTCTTCGATGTATTTTTCCACTTTATCGCTTCTCCCAGTTACCCGGCCAAGTTCCCGGAGCCATGTCTCAAAACCTACAATGCCACTCTGATTGATCGTTCTGATATATGGAACTCCATACTTTTCTTCCAGCGCATTTCCCAGGTAATTTCCTAACGTGCCACAAATACAAGTGGTTGCCAACGATTCTGAAATATGCGATAGTTCCTCCACCGTGGAATTGCAATAAAGGAAAACAGGTTCAAGATCGAAATGCTGAAACATTTCTAAGATTTCCGGTCTGGCACTTTCAAAAAAATTTTTAAAATTAATTGTATTTCTCTTCTCTTTTGGCGGCTTCACAATAGAAGATAGAACCGCATGATCGGAAATATCAAAACCGGTAGCCCAAATCCGCGACTTAAAACCTTCGCAGTGAACAGCCACGATTGGAACATCGATCTCCGGCTTTATCTCATCCACAATGCTGTCAATATCCTCACCGATAATGCCAGTGGCACAGGAACTGGAAACGAAAATGGCTTTTGGTGAATATCTCTTATTGACCTCAAGAATAATCTCTCTTAATTTCTCAGTAGAACCAAATATGGTGTCATTCTCATTCATGTCCGTTCCCACATATACCGTATCATTTGTGACGCCCCGCTTTTTTGCCATTACCTTATTCATATAGTAAGCCCCTGCACCGGAAATGGAACATCCCGCAGGTCCATGATGGATCAGGGCGATATCCCGGATTCCGGCCAACTGTGAAAGAGCACACATGGAAAGGCAGGTGCTTGACTGTGAAAAACATCTGGAACATCCCTTTAATGTCCCACACTCACTCTGACTTGCCAGGTCGCTTAAGGAACCAATATAGCCGGTAATGGATCCAATACGGTTTTCTCTGGTAGCCACATTGGAATTATTTAAGTTGATTGCCATTTTATCCGCCTCCTATTCAAATAAATTTGTAGAAAGGTAACGCAGCCCGGTATCCGGGAAAACCACCACGATTTTCTTACCTTTATTTTCAGGTCTCTTTGCAAGCTCCGTAGCTGCAAAAAGTGCTGCACCGGAGGATGTTCCGATCAGAATACCATCCGATTTTGCCACTTCCCTCGCTGCCTTATATGCATCCTGTGTCTCTACTGCTAGCCATTCATCATGAATATCACGATCTAAATTACCGGGGATAAACGTTTCCGGCACACCTTCAAATGGATGTACCCCGGTAATTTCCTCCGGAGTAGGATTTTCATTGCCAGGTATTGAATTTGGTCCCGGCTGCACCGCCACTACCTTGACATTGGGATTCTTTTCCTTCAGGTATTCACCTGTACCTGATACCGTACCGCCTGTTCCGACACAAGATACCAGAATATCCACCTGACCATCTGTATCCTCCCAAATTTCCGGTCCTGTCGTTCTTTTATGTATCAAAGGATTGGCCGGATTTGAGAGCTGGTCTACGAAGCAAATGTGATCTTCTTTGGACAGTACCTTCTCCTTTAATGTCGTTATGAGTGCTACGAAGTCCCCTCCCGTTTCCTCTATAACCTTTGCCAACTCCGGCTCTTCTCCAAGTTTAACCGTCTCACCACCGAATGCATGGATGACCTTAAATCGTTCTTCACTTACCTGATCCTGAATATACACACGGAACGGATATCCTTTTGCTGCCGCAATGGCGGCAAGACCAATCCCAGTATTGCCGCTGGTGGTCTCCACAACGGTATCACCATCTTTTAACAATCCTTTCTTTTCTGCATCCTCAATCATGGCAAGGGCAATTCTGTCCTTGACACTCTGGTTTGGATTAAAATACTCCAATTTGCTGATGACATCTGCTTCAAGCCCATGTTTTTTTGCATATCCGTTTAACTGCAATAATGGTGTTTTTCCTACTAATTCTGCAATTGATTGATTAATTTTTCCCATATCATTACGTCCTTTCTTTTTAATTTCTAAAACAAGCAGTCATTTATCTATAAAATCCCTGGTATCCAGCCAGTTAATTATTAAATTTTATAATCATCTGCAATATCCATCATCCCATATTCCATCAAAATCTCTTCCAGCCTTTCCGGGGTCATTGGGGTAGGAACCACAAAATCCGTATTGTCAATGACTGCCTGTGCCAGATTTCTATATTCCTGTGCCTGACTGGAGTCCGTCTTGTATTCGATTACTGTCTTCTTATGTATTTCCGCATGCTGTACTACATTGTCTCTCGGTACAAAATACAGAAGCTTTGTCCCAAGCTCTTTTGCAAATGCACGCAGTAAGTCAGGCTCCCTGTCTACATTTCTGCTGTTGCAAACAATGCCGCCAAGCCTTACACCGCCTGTTCTTGCATATCTCTGAATACCTTTGGAAATATTATTGGCTGCGTAGAGTGCCATCATCTCCCCACTGGCCACAATATAGATTTCCTTTGCCTTACCCTCACGAATTGGCATTGCAAAACCACCACAGACAACATCGCCAAGCACATCATAAAATACATAGTCCAAATCATCTGTATAGGCTCCCAAATTCTCCAGCATATTAATGGAAGTAATGATGCCCCGTCCGGCACAGCCAACCCCTGGTTCCGGTCCGCCGGATTCTACACATCTGGTACCCCCAAAACCCTCCTTCATGATTCTGTCAAGGGAAATATCTTCTCCTTCTTCACGAATAGTATCAAGAACGGTCTTTTGTGCCAGTCCGCCAAGAAGGAGTCTTGTGGAATCTGCTTTCGGATCACAGCCTACCACCATGACTTTCTTTCCATGCTCCACAAGCCCTGCTGTCAGGTTCTGTGTGGTAGTGGATTTTCCAATACCACCTTTTCCATAAATTGCTATTTGTCTTAGTTCTGGCATTTTCTTTTATCTCCTTTCAACACACTCATTTCTTGCCCGCATACCAATTCTGCTTACTAATACATATTGACAGTCAGACAGATTTCCTACCGCCTGATGCATCTCAATGTCCTCGTGGTCTCCACCACGGCAGACGGGCGTTACGGTTCGCTCCCCTTTAAAAATGAAGTTACGTTTTTCCACTTCTGCTACAAGTATATAAAACTTATCCGCTCTTCCAAAATAATGTTATCCATGTGAAAAGGTTTCCTTAACGGTAATTCTTTTCTGATAAATCTGATCTCCTACCTCTTTTTCTCCGGGTATCCCGATCGCATCCGCACGGCATCTCTGACAATGCCTAAATACGTCAATATATTTACCCGCTCTTGTTCTGGCTTCATCAATTTCAAGGCAGGTCGGTTCCCTGCAATCCTTTAATTCATATTGAGGAATCAGAGGAATAATATTATAAATGTTTGCTCCAAGTTCACTTACCGTTTTTGCAATCTCTTCAATATGCTCTCCATTGATATCCGGGACAAGTACGGTATTTACCTTAATAGTGATTCCCGCATCCGCAGCCTTTTTGATCCCTTTCAGTTGGTTCCCTATCAGAATTTTTGCTCCATCTACGCCGTCATACCTCTTTCCGTGATAGAGAATGAATTTACTCAGTTTTGCCTCAATCTCCGGATTGACCGCATTTACTGTCACAGTCAGCGAATCAATGCCTGCCTCTGCCACTTTATCTACTTTTTCGTTTAGCAAAAGCCCATTTGTACTCATGCATTTAATTAATTGCGGGAAATGTTCCTTCACCAAACGGAACGTATCCAGCGCATATTCTGTTGCCAGCGTATCTCCCGGTCCTGCGATACCTACAACAGTAATCTCCGGACAGAGTTCTAATGCCTTATTGATTACTTCAATTGTTTCTTCCGGCTTTAATACCTTACTGGTCACTCCTGGTCTTTGTTCTACATCATTAACCGCCCTGTCACAGAAACGACAGGCAATGTTACATCCCGGACTGACCGGAAGGTGAATCCTTCCTGCATGGTTCTTGTGTCCGCCAAAGCAGGGATGTGAATTTTGTAAATCTTTATATGTATTGCTCATTGCCTCCTCCTTTCACAGAGCTAAAAACGTAAAAAAGACAACCTAAGATTTCCTTTCTCCAAGAAAAACCTCCGGTTGTCCAGTCAGTTTTTTATTCGTATTTTCTTATTCTGCTCAAGCTGCACGACTTTTCCATCCTGCACTACAATGGTTATCTGTCCGAATTTTAATTCCTCCACCATTCCCTTTACAATATTCAGATACTCTTTTTCTGAATATGCCAGATTATCCTCAGCCATATCTGTCACCACCTTTTTATCTGGGACCGCCAAAATGGCAGCCCCTGTGCCATCACCTCATATCTTAGTTTGCAAATAATGGCGTAGACAGATATCTATCTCCGGAATCAGGTAATATTACCACAATCGTCTTTCCTTTATTTTCTGGTCTTGCCGCAAGAATCGCCGCTGCCTTCAATGCCGCACCGGAAGAAATACCTACCAGAATGCCTTCTGACAATGCAAATGCCTTTCCTTCTGCAAATGCATCCTCATTCTTAATGGCAATTACTTCATCATAAACCTTTGTATTTAACACATCCGGTACAAATCCCGCTCCAATTCCCTGAATTTTGTGTGCTCCCGGTGTTCCCTTGGATAACACCGGGCTGCTTGCTGGTTCTACTGCCACAATCTTTACATTCGGATCCTGTTCTTTTAAGTATCCACCTACACCGGTAACTGTTCCGCCTGTACCAACGCCGGCTACAAAGATATCTACCTTTCCTTCTGTCTGCTTCCAGATTTCAGGTCCGGTCGTTTCCCTATGGATTCTTGGATTTGCAGGATTGACAAACTGTCCCAAAATCACTGCCCCATCTATCTCTTTTTCCAGCTCCCCTGCCTTGGCGATGGCACCCTTCATGCCCTTGGCGCCTTCTGTCAATACAAGCTCAGCTCCATATGCTTTTAAAAGATTTCTGCGTTCCACACTCATGGTGTCCGGCAGTGTAAGGATTGCCTTATATCCCTTTGTCGCCGCTACAGCCGCAAGTCCGATTCCGGTATTTCCGGATGTCGGCTCTATAATGGTTGCACCAGGTTTCAAGATACCTTTCTTTTCTGCATCCTCAATCATTGCCAATGCAATTCTATCCTTCACGGAGCCTGCCGGATTTAAATACTCCAGCTTGGCAAGAATGACAGCTTCCGTCACCCCGGCTTTCTCGCTGTAACGATTCAGTTTTAATAATGGTGTTCCTCCAATTAATTCCAATGCACTTTCTTTGATTTCTGACATAATGATTACCTCCGTTTTATTTTATTTTTTCTAAAAAAGAACAGATACCATTATGGCACCTGCTCAAATATTCCATTTCTAAATGAAACAATCAGGCTCATAATTTACATACAAAGGAAACTGTCTTCATTTCACGATTCATACAACAGCAACAATACATATTCATTTCCATAATATCCTTATCCCATGTTTTCATTTGTATCGCTCCTTTCATTGCCTACCTTTTTTATAGGTTATATAGGTTTTATTGCTAGGGTTAATTATAAACATGGGGCAATGCTTTGTCAATCACTTTTTTTATTTTCTGAATTTAAATTGTTTGAACTGATTATAAGTTTTTATTATAACCTTCCTATTATTCAACCTTTTATCGCTCTCTTTAACTGATATAAGGCCCGCGCTAATAATTTTCTTGGGCATGCCACATTGATCCGCTCAAAACCTTCTCCCGCTTTTCCAAAGATAGCACCACTATCCAGCCAAAGATTTGCTTTTCTTACGACCAGTTCTTCCAGTTCATTTTCTGACAATCTAAGTTTCCTGAAATCTAGCCACACAAGATACGTACCTTCCGGTTCTATCATCTGAATCTCTGGCAGTTCTTTTTGCAGATAACTTCTCATAAAGGAAATGTTTTCTTCCACATACCCCATCATTGTCTCATACCATGCCGCTCCATGACGATAGGCCGCTTCACAGGCAGTAAGCCCGATTGTATTTAGCTGACCGTACCCGGCTGCTGCAATCTGCTTTTTGAACTTTCCCCTTAAGTTTCCATTTGGTATAAAAATATTCGATATCTGAAGTCCCGCCAGATTAAATGTCTTTGCAGGTGAAGTGCAGGTAATGGAAATATCCGCAAAATTTTTTCTCAGATCTGCAAATACCTGATGTCTGCCTTCACCAAATACAAAATCCTCATGAATTTCATCGCTGACAACAGTAACATGATGTTTCAGGCAGATTTCTCCAATTTTCAATAATTCTTCCTTTTTCCACACCCGGCTGACCGGATTATGCGGGCTGCATAATAAAAATAATGGAATTTCATGTTCCATAATTTTTTGCTCAAAATCCTCGAAATTAATATGATATTTTCCATCCTCACCCAATACCAAATCATTGCTTACGGCTTTCCTGTCATTATCCTCAATTACTTCTGCAAATGGATAGTAGACCGGCTGCTGAATCAGCACGCTGTCACCTGCATCAGAATATGCCTTGACTGCCATTGCAAGGGCAAACACCACACCCGGTGTTTTTACCAGCCATCTGCGTTCCACTTCCCACTCATGCCTGCTTTTCATCCATTCTGCCACAGCTTCAAAATAACGATCACGACTTTCCGTATAACCAAATATGCCGTGTTCTGCCCTTGCCTTAATCGCCTCTATGATACAGCTTGATGTTTTAAAATCCATATCAGCCACCCACAAAGGTAACACATTTTCCTGTCTTCCTCTTCTGACTGCAAAGTCATATTTCAGACAATCCGTATTTTTTCTGTCTATGACTATATCAAAGTCTAAATTTCTTTCTTCCGACATAATAACCATACCTTTCCATATCCTGTACAATTTCTTCTAATCCCGAAAAGACTCCACCGCCTGTTTCAAGTCCCGGATCAAATCCGCTTTGTCTTCAATTCCGGCAGATAATCTTAACACCCTGTCCGTAATTCCATTTTTGATCCGTACCTCTTCCGGCACATCGGCATGTGTCTGTGTTACAGGATAGGTAAGCAATGTCTCTGTCCCTCCCAGACTTTCAGCAAAGGGGATCAGCTTTGTGGACTTCAGTATATGGAGGGCAAGTTCCTTGCTTTCTATTTCAAAAGTTATCATACTGCCAAACCCACTTGCCTGCCGCTTACAAATTTCATATCCCTTCGTCCCCTCAATTCCAGGATAATACACTTTCTTCACTTCGCTTTCCCCAAGTAAAAATTCCACAATTGCCCCGGCATTTTCCTGTGCTTTTTCCATTCTAAGAGGTAATGTCTTAATTCCTCTTAAGATAAGCCAACTGTCAAATGGAGCAAGCCCGGAACCTACTGTCTTAATTAAAAACCTGAGTTTCTCTGATATGCCCTGCGAATTTGTTACGATAAAACCAGCCAGTGTGTCGTTATGTCCACCCAGAAATTTTGTGCCGCTATGTACCACAATGTCCGCACCAAGCGTAAATGGTTTTTGGAAATACGGCGATAAAAAGGTATTATCCACAATTAAAAACAATCCATGCTTTTTGGCTGCTTCAGATACTTTCCGAATATCAATCACATTCATCATTGGATTTGTAGGCGTCTCGATAAAAATTGCCTTGGTATTATCCTTCACATAAGCTTCTATATCCTCATTTGTACAGTCAATATGGCTGAATGTGATTCCGTTTTTTTCATTTACATGATCAAACAAACGGATACTGCCCCCATATAGGTCAGCGTCAGTGATGATATGGTCTCCCGGCTGAAATAGTTCCATCAACGCTGTGACAGCTGCCATACCGGAGGAAAAAGCAAGTGCATCCACTCCTTCCTCTAAGGAGGCTACAATCTCTTCCAATTGCTGCCTCGTAGGATTCTGTAATCTGCTGTAATCAAACCCAGTACTCTGCCCCACGGCAGGGTGGGCATATGTTGCCGTCTGATATATTGGAAAACTAATTGCTCCGGTTTTATCTCCCTCAAAAACCTTTCCATTCCCATAAATACATTTTGTTGCAATACCCTGATCCATATTTGAAATCAATCCTCCTTTTGTTTGTTTTTGTTTTTGACTAGAACTCTAAATCTTGCGGATATATATATTATATCTGTCCAGGAAATGCTTCGGTATGACTTTATTCTATGAACTGGTTATTCAAAACAGTTATATCTATAAACGAATGAAAACCTTGAATACCTACTAGTCCTATGGTAAGATAGGCATTGGAAACCAAACTTATCTATATCTTTTCAGAGGAGGGTCAGACTTTGAAGATTTCAACCAGAGGCCGCTATTCCTTTCGCATGATGATAGACCTTGCACAACATTACAATGAAGGCTTTATCGCACTTAAGGATATTTCAAAACACCAAAATATATCAAAAAAATACTTAGAGCAGATCATTCCGTTTTTAAACAGAAGTAATCTGCTGAATGCAAATAAGGGGCATATGGGGGGCTACCAGCTTGCAAAGCATCCTTCTAAAATCACTGTCAAAGAGATTCTTGAAAGTGCGGAAGGCAGTCTGACACCAGTAAGCTGTATGGATAACTCACCTAACTTATGTGAAAACTGTGAGGATTGCCTGACCCTACCGATATATGAGGGATTATACGAAACCATCACCAAATATCTGGATGGTATTACTCTGCAGGACGTTATTAGCAGCCAGCCAAGTTCTTGTGAATACTATATCTAAAACGATGTTTTAGAGCCTGTCTAATATCTCTGTTTTGGTAGATTTTCGAGATGATTTTTTACTCTGCAAGGCAAAATTGGGGGCATAGCCGAAAGCTATGTTCAAAAATTGCTCTTACTTCAATTACGGCTCTTCATCTGTAATTCCGGTATAAATGCAGAAACCTTTGTGTTGGCAGGAATTGACTCTGTTACAAATGTATTTCCTGCCACTACTGAATTCTTTCCTACAACTGTTTCACCACCCAATATCGTTGTATTAGCATATATGACCACATTATCCTCAATGGTAGGATGCCTTTTCATTCCCGAAAGTGCCAGGCCTTTCATAGTGGATAACGCTCCTAACGTAACTCCCTGATATATCTTCACATGATTTCCTATCTCTGTTGTTTCCCCAATAACAATACCTGTTCCATGATCAATAAAGAAATATTCTCCAATCTTTGCACCGGGATTAATTTTCGGCAATGCATCAATGAATTCAAGTGCCAAATGTTCTGCCTTATCTTCTATTCCTTCTGGCTTTTTCCCTTTTCCCTGATAAGCAAAGGCAATACGAACCTGCTTAAACAGCTTCTCATAGACAGTAGCCAGTGAATTGCTGGCAAAACTACGCAGAGATACATACGCCGTATTCTCATTTCCAAAATATCCCGGGAAAACAATCCGCCTTACCTCATTTATGATTTCAATGATTTCTGACCTTCTCGGGAGCTTTTCACTAATTCCAATTTCAAAAATCCCTTGATTTTTATAATTGCTTTCAAGCTTCTCCGCAGCTTCCGCAATTTTTCTTTTAATATCTTGACTCATAATACTTTCGTGATTTTATCACTTTACCTCCATTTCTTTCAGATGTATTCTTCAATCCACAAAACAATTTACAGCATATACAATGATATTTTATCTCATATGGCTTAAGATTACTAATATCTCATAATTAGAATCAGCTATAAGAATATTTAATACCAAATGTTCAATCTATGGAAAATAGCAGAACATGACTGCCCTGCTATTAGGATACTTATGTTTTTATCTGTATCTTTTTACTCATGGTTTTCCTCTCTCAAACCGTTATCATATTTTTTTAAAATCTCAACGTATTGCTTTGCCAACATGCTAAGCGGCATATTTTTTTTCTTTAAATACCCAATTGTCATCTTATCCCTTGTTGCAAGGGGAATCGAAAAATAATTTCCACCATTCAAATCTCCACAGATAATTCCGGAACATAAAGTGTACCCACTCATTCCTGTCATAAGGTTTAACATAGTTGCCCTGTCATCCGCTTTGATAATCTGCTTATAATTCAAGGTGCTGAACACTTCTTCCGCAAAATAGAAGGAATTCTTATCTCCTTGTTCAAAAGACAGACAAGGATAATTCTGAAGTTCTTCGAATCCTATTACATTTTTTCCTGCTAACGGATGGTCTTTGCTTATATATACCGATATCTCACATTGAAATAACGGAACAAACTCCAACCCATTCTCATTAAATATTTTAAGCATTGCCTTATTATTAAATTCATTTAGATACAGAATTCCAATTTCACTTCGAAAATTTTTCACATTTTCTATGACTTCATGGGTTTTTGTCTCATGGACAGCCAGTTCAAACTCTCCAATGCCAAATTCTTTTGCCAATTCAATAAATGCTTCTACTGCAAAGGAATAATGCTGCATGGATACACTAAATTTCTTCTTTGTCTGCTTATTATCAATAAAACGTTCCTCTATCATTTTATTCAGTTCCACCATCTGTCTGGCATAGCTCAGGAATTCTTCCCCTTCCGTTGTAATAACGATACCACGATTATTCCTTATGAAAAGTTCTGTATGGATTTCCTCCTCCAAATCTTTCATCGTGCTGGATAGGGCTGGTTGTGATACAAATAGCTCAGCTGCCGCTTTATTCATTGATTTTGTATCCGCTATTTTAACTACATATATTAATTGTTGAAGCGTCATGCCCTCACTTCCCTTCTGCTTATTATTCCTATCATTTTAATAGGTTTTCAGTTGTAATAATAGCACAAGATTTGAAGTATTACAAGATACGCTCATTTATTTTTGCGAAGGCTTAGTGAGCGATTAGCAAGCTTGCTTGCTAATCCGAGCGTGCCCGTGGGGCCAAACACCCTGTAGCTTGCTGCGGGGTGTTTGACTTATAAGTTGTTTCCTTCTTTACATCGCCCCGTGTAGTAACAATCTGATACCCTGCGCTCTTTACCCGCCGTTCAAGACACCCACGGCATTCGGCGGCTTCCTCACCAGTACAAATTTTACCGTCATATAATGCATATTGCTTGCGAACAGATATAGGAGACAGGTTTGGCATGACCACATTTGCACCAGCTTTCAATCCCAACTCCCGTCCGTTTGGTGTAATGCTACCGAGAGCGGTAGTCGCCGGTATCAGCGTATAAGGGAACATCAGCCGAAGTATGGCGATGAGCCGCAGCGTTAACGCAAGACTGCCGTTTGTAAAATCCCTGAAAGGCGTATCCTGATGGGGAATATATGGGCCAATACCAATCATCGACGGTCTTAATTCCTGCAAAAACCGTATATCCTTTATGAGATGCTCAGTTGTCTGGTAGGGTGAGCGACCATAAAACCAGAACCAACCTGATAGCCAATCTCTTTCAGCTTCCACAGCGAATCCTTGCGATATTGGAGAATCATGCTTTCGGGGTGCAGTTGCCGATAGTGTTCTTCACTTGCCGTTTCGTGCCGCAATAGATAGCGGTCGGCTCCGGCTCTCTTAAACGCTTTATAACTCTCATAGGGTTTCTCACCCAGCGAAAGGGTCACGGCGCAGTCGGGATACTTAGATTTAACGGTAGAGATGATTCTACAAATAGTTTCGTCGCTGTAATACGAATCCTCGCCGCCTTGCAGGACAAAAGTACGGAAGCCTAACATATACCCTGTATCACAGCAAGAAAGTATTTCCTCCGGAGTTGTGTATGAGACACTAGAATTACCGGTAAATGGCACCATTGTTCCTTGAAAACGCCGCGGGAAATTCCCTATAAATGGCGGGACATATTGATACCACCCCACATTACATGTATCCTTTATCTAAGCACGACCAAAGATAAAGGAGGAAAGGATGATGCTCACTATGTCCCAAATAAATTATATCAAAGATTTGAGGAATAGTGGATACCGTATCAGTGAAATTTCAGAAAAAACTGGTGCGGATCCGAAAACAATACGGAAATACCTTGCACAGGAGGATTTCTCCCCACTCCCACCAGTCATTGTGCAAAAACCTTCAAAGCTGGATCCCTTTAAGTCAATCATTGATTCATGGCTTGTGGCCGATAAAAAGCACTGGCGCAAACAACATCATACAGCCAAACGAGTCTATGACCGGCTTGTGGAGGAACATGAATATCAGGGAAGCTACAACCTTGTACAACGTTACATAAAGAAATGCCGATCAGTGCAGGTGGAAAAGGCAAATCTGGAACTGGTCTGGGATCCGGGACCGGGCCAGGTGGACTTTGGGGAAGCAGACTTTTATGAGGCCGGTAAACTCTGCAGAAAAAAATACCTTACCGTATCCTTCCCCTACAGCAATGATGGCTTCAGTCAAGTGTTTGGTGGGGAAACAGCGGAGTGTGCCTGTCAAGGACTGCTGGATATCTTTGAGTTCATCGGCGGGGTTCCGCCACTCCTGATATTCGATAATGCAACTGGTGTCGGCCGGCGTATCGGAGATGCCATTCATGAATCGGAACTATTCCCTCGTTTCCGGGCTCATTATCACTTCCGTGTGCGTTTCTGCAATCCTTATTCTGGCTGGGAAAAAGGAAATGTGGAACGTAAGGTGGATTGCAACCGGGCAAACCTGTTTGTGCCGGTACCTCATCTCACGGATATCCAAAGGTATAACCAGAAACTCCTGAGCCGCCATGAAAAGAAAGCAACGGAGCTCCATTATAAGAAACAGATACCGATCGGCGAGTTATTTGAAGAAGATCGAAAAGCACTTCTTGTACTGCCACTGAAACCATTCAACATATGCCGGTATGAGTGGATGAAGGCAGATGGCTACGGAAAAATCTGCATGGATGGCAAGCATTTTTATTCCACCTGTCCGCAAAACGCCCATCAGAAGGTACTGGTTGGAATCCAGGCACACACGGTTGATATCCTCACGAAAGGTGGTCAGATCCTGACCACACACCGCCGTAGTTTTGGAGAAGGCCGTACGGACATCAGTGATCATTCAACCACCCTGGCGGTACTCATGAAGAATTCCGGAGCCTGGGAAAACAGTGGTCTGCGTCGGGAAACTCCGGATGCCCTGCGGACCCATATGGATTCCCAGCCCAGAGAAAAACTGAAGGATTGCCTCCGGATCATGAATGAACTGACGAACCAATACGGCTTCCAGGCGGCCACATCTGCCATGGAGATGGCAGTGGCCAGGGGCAGTATCAACATCTGTGATGCCTCTATATTAGCGGCAAGGATTACCGGTTATGGAATCTGTACGCCACCGGAGACAGGCCCATCACTGGCGATCTATGATGATATATTTCTTAAGGGAGGAGGCAATGCCTCATGATGACACCCAAAATGAAGGAGGGCATCTGCACAGAGATCCTCACCGTCAGCAGGCAGTTGTTCCTCTCCAACCGGATATCCGAGGTTTGTCTGGAAAAAGGCACCCAGAAACAGCTGGAGTCCATTCTGGAGCTGATGAATGAGGAGATTGCCCAGCGTGATGCCAACCGCCGTAAGCGCCTCATTAAACGGGCAGGATTTCCCACCTATAAAACCTACGAAGGGTATAGCTATCAGAACGTGAAGTCTCCCCCTGCTTTTTGCAGGGAGGAACTGGAGTTGCTGGAGTTTGTGCCGGGCCAGAAGAATCTTGTGCTTTACGGACCGGTAGGTGTAGGAAAAACACATCTGGCAATCGCTGCCGGTGTGAAAGCCTGTAACCTCGGATATAAGACAAAGTTTTATACGGTGACAGAGCTGGTACTGAAGCTTGCAGAGGCACGAAAAAATGTCACCTTAGAACGCCTTCTGAGAGACCTGCGCAGCCTCGACCTGCTGATTCTGGATGAATGGGGATATGTCCCCATTGACAAAGACGGTTCCCAGCTATTGTTCCGTGTTATATCCGACAGCTACGAAAGTAAGAGCCTGATCCTCACCACAAATCTGGAATTCTCTAAATGGGGAGGGATATTTACGGATGATCAGATGGCAGCGGCCATGATCGACCGGCTCGTTCACCATGGACATTTGTTGATATTTGACGGCAAAAGCTACCGAATGGAGCATGCCCTCATGCGCAGAGATGCCTAATCAAGTGCCCGCCCAAAGCAGGGAAAATCCCTTGGTGAAAACAGGGAATTCTAACGGTTTTTTCTAGGAAAAGTACTTGACAGAAAACAAGGATCCTCGCGTTATACAGGTGCCACCCGCATATATGTGCTCAAGATCCCGGATGTCAAACCGGGTGGATAGCCGCTTTCCGTACAGAGGGATGCGGGAACGTGGGCATATGAAATTTTCAAGGTGTAATTTGGATGCCTTCAACTTCATATACGCAATCGTTTTTCAATTTTTCTTGATTAGGCAAAAAAATTTATATAAAAATTATTATGGATAAATCACAGATAAATATTCCGTAAGAAAAAGCATGTACTTTTTCTTACATTTAACAGCTTTTAAAATTGTATTAATTATTATTAAAGGAGCCGTTCAGAAATTCTGAACGGCTCCTTTCTCGACTTTAGCCTTTTACTAGTTAACACCCATAATAATATTAAAAAATGTCATTCCATTGTGGTCTTGACATTTTTCTTTAAAATGATAAACTAGTTATATAACTAGTAGTACGGAGGTGC